>Ga0208951_1001126_pt1 | contig 11955 bp, 10 predicted proteins | sample GreLakmeMI27MSRF_FD_187702 | JGI IMG/M metagenome (GOLD analysis project Ga0208951, IMG submission 187702) | Freshwater lentic microbial communities from great Laurentian Lakes, MI, USA - Great Lakes metaG MI27MSRF (SPAdes) | ecosystem: Environmental > Aquatic > Freshwater > Lake | place: Great... | reverse complement strand
CGTGTCAAAGATGTTTGCTGTGCCGCCCGGTGCGCTGCCTGCAGCACAGCAACAACCGGCCGGGCAGGAGCGTTTCCTGGCGTTTGCGCGCGTCTTTTGCGGCACGCTGCGGCCGGGGCAGACGGTCACCGTTCTCCCTCCCGCTTGGAGCGCTGCCGCGGTGCCCTCACCCGCTGACAATTCTGCTGCGCCGCTGCCGCCGCCGCCGCCGCCGCCGCTCACCGCGCGCATCGATCACATCTACCTGATGATGGGGCGGGGCCTGCATCCGCTGGCATCAGCCCCCGCGGGCTCCATCGTGGCGCTGTCCGGCTTGGACACCTCCATCCTCAAGTGCGCCACGCTGCTGTGTGACCCTGGGGCGCCCCTGGCCCAGGAGGCGGGGCCGGCGCTGGTGCATGCGCGCCCGTTCCGGGGCATGTTCTTCCAGGCTGCGCCTGTGGTGCGCGTGGCGCTCGAGCCGGCTGCTGCGGCGGACCTGCCTCAGCTGCTGAGGGGTCTGCGGCTGCTCAACCGGGCGGACCCCAGCGTGGAGGTGAGCATGGGGGAAGGGGGCGAAACGGTGCTGGGCGTGGCGGGGGAGGTGCACCTGGAGCGGTGCCTCAAGGACCTTCGTGAACGCTTCGCGCGGGTGCCCCTCAGCGCATCCGCCCCCCTGGTGGGCTTCAAGGAGACGGCCGCGGGAGGCGACTGGGCCGCGGCGCTGGCGGCGCTGCTGAAGGGCGGGGGGGGCGGCCGCGAGTGGCGCACGGCCAACGGCTGGTGCACGCTGCGATGCCGCGCGGCGCCCCTGCCGGAAGTGAGCGCGCGCGTGCTAGACGGCTGCGCGGACCTGCTGGCGCAGCGCCTGCTGGCAACCGGGGGCGGCCGCGCCGACGGGGACGCAGCTGCCTCGTGCGCCGCGCTGCTGCGTGAGCGCATGCGCGCCGCCGAAGCCGCTGCCAGCTCAGCCTGCGACGCGGAGCCGTCAGCGGGGGCCGCGGATGCCACCCTGGCCGCGTTGGCGCGCGCCTGGGCGCTCGGACCCAAACGCTGCGGACCAAACATCCTGCTCTCCTGCGAGTTCACCGTCCCCGAACACGCTAACAGCGCCGACGGCGACGACGCAACAGCACCACCCGTCGCGCAGCCGCTGGCGCCTCCCCAAGCCGCTTTTGCGCTGGGCCTGGCAGATGCGCAGGTGTTCGTTGCAGCTGATGATGCGGACGCTCAGCAGCAGGCTGCGACCGGGCTTTCGGCCGTGTTGATGGGCCAGGTTGCGACGGCAGTGCTGACTGGCTTTCAGCTCGCCTGCGAGCGCGGGCCGCTGTGCGACGAGCCGCTGTGGGGTTGTGCCTTCCACCTCACTGCGATCGTCCACCCAGAGGCCCTGGCCGCTGTGGCCAATCCGTCATCCAGCACTGGCGACCTGATGCACGCTGGCGGTGGCTTCGGCGGCCAAGTGCTGGATGCTGCGCGAAAGGCATTTCGGGGCGCTCTTGCGGACGCCTCGCCCCGGCTGGCCGAGCAGTTCTATCTGGTGGTGGTGACCACCACCGCCGAGGCGCTGGGCGGCACCTACGCGGTGCTGCACCGCCGCCAGGGGCGCGTGCTGTCGGAGGACATGTCGGAGGGCACGGGCGCCTTCACCGTCACGTCGCACCTGCCAGTCGCCGCCTGCTTCGGCCTGGCGGACGAGCTGCGGCAGCACACGGCTGGGTGTGCTGGCGCGCAGGTGGTCGTGTCTCACTGGGGCCGGGGGGGTGAGGACCCGAACTTTGTGGCCACCTCAGAGGAGGAATTGGAGGAGTGGGGACATGGAGGTGGGGACAAACACAACCTGGCCAGGAGCACCGTGACCGCCGTGCGGCGTCGCAAGGGCCTGCCCGTGGAGGAGAAGCTGGTGGCGAGCGCCACGCGGCAGCGCACGCAGGCGCGCAAGAAGTGATCAAGGCGAAACACCAGACCACCCATGAAATAATACAAATCGCCAGGCAAATGCAGCCAGACACACACCCTCGTCGCTTCTCATCCCCCAAAACAAGTTCCCTCCCTTGAGCAGGTTGAGCTCCTTCAGTCAGAGAGCCCCGTCCATCGCGTACTTTAGTCGAACAAGTCGCCGTCCATGGCGTCCATCAGCATCATGCCTCCCACCACGCCGCCAACCACGCCCATCGCCATGCCGGCGCCTCCGCCACCCTGCTGCTGGCGCCCGTACATCGGCTGCGGCTGGTACATGCCCTGCTGGCCCTGGCCATACATAGGGTTACCCATGGCGCCGCCGGTGCGCATGGGCACCATTTTGGTCTCCTCGCAGCAGCAGCATCCAGAAGTCTGAGGAACCATCACGATGTCGTTCCCCGGCTGCTGCATCCCCGGCTGACCAGGGTATGCCTGACCAGGCTGCGCGTACATGCCGGGCGCGGGGCCCTGCGCGTACTGGGGCTGTCCGTACTGCGGCTGTGGCGCGTAACCCATTTGCGGTTGAGGAGGGGGCGGGTAGCCCATCGGCTGACCGGGAGCCAGGTATCCCTGCTGAGGCGCCTGCTGAGGCGGGTAGCCCTGCTGGGGGGCGTAGCCCTGCTGGGGGACGTAGCCCTGCTGCTGCTGGGGCACGTAGCCACCCGTGGGCGCCGGGTATGCAGACGGCGACTGCTGCTGCGGAAGGGGCACCATCCCGGGAATGCCAGCCTGCTGCTGCTCTCCGTAGGGCTTCATGGCGGCTTGGAGGAGGGCTGCGCGCAAAGGGGGGCGCGTGAGAGTGCGTCATTCGCACGCGAGGGTTTCTCCTCAAGAACCAACGCAGTGCGGGCACGAGCGCGCGCGCGCTGTGGGCAGCGCGGGCAGCACCGGGCAGCACTCAGCGCGGCGTGCGCGTGTGCGAGTTTCTGCCGCGTACCCGGTGAGTGCCTAGCGCACAAGCGAGGTAGGGGCGACGAGACTTGTGGGCACCGAGCGCGGCCAAGCGCAACGAGACTCAGGACACTGCTGCAGCGCCACGGGTCTGAACGCGAGAGGCGGAGGGACCAAGCGTGAACCATTCTTTGCATCTTTGGAGGAGTCAATATCAGCTGTTTTCACCTTCCTCATCACCTTGGACCGCCGCCATCCGAGACATGGGCTCAGTTTTCTCCTGCGTTGGCGCGCTGTGCGACTCGCTCTTCGACGCATTCTCGGCGGTCGTCAAGGCCATACAAGGTTGCTTGGTGGGCTGCTGCAGCTCCTTCTTCGACTTGCTCTCCGCGGTCGTCAAGGCGGTGAAAGGGTGCGTGGTGGGTTGCTTCAGGACCATCGGCAGATGCCTGCCCTGTTGAATGATGCACACTCCACTGCGTGTAGCCCACAGTGTCCTCATCCTCTGTCCTCCTCTCGCTGCCGCTGGCGTCTCTCAGCATTGGTTTCCAACCCTGCTGCTCCTGCGGCCCGCAGGAACTCGCGCGCGGCGGCCGCCTCCGCCTCCCTGGCGGCGCGCCGCCGCTGCTTCTCGGCACGTCCGTACGCTTTGAGCAGCGCCTTGCGCGCGTGCTTTGGCAGCGCATCCAACGCGGCACGCACAGCCTCGTCGCCGCCGCGTTGGGCCAGCGCAGCCAGCGCAGCCAGCGCCTCGTCATGCGAAGACGCAGGGAGTTCCGCCTGTGCGCTGTGCTCCTCGCTAGCAACCAGCTGGTGACTTTCCGCGTCTGCGCTCAGCCCTCCGCGTGGAGGGCTGCGCCCCCCCGTGGCACCAGCTTTGAGAGCAAACCGCGCGTGCTGTGACAGCTCAGAGCGAGCCTTCATTAGGGTCAAAGGATCCTCCATCAGCCGCCACTGCTGCAGCGCCCCCGCGGCGCGGGGCTGCGTGCATGCGGCCACGTCATGCCCCAGCTGGCGGCATCGCAAGCATTGCACCGCGCGCGGGGGCAGCACGCCCAGCGGCTGAACGCAGCGCAGAGAGGGATGTGTGCCCGGCTCACGCGGCGCGCCCGCCATCGCGGGAAAGTCGGCGGCGGTGGGCACCTTCCGCCCAAAGGCGTCCACAGCCCACACGTGAGGCTGCGCCCTCGCCGCCTCTGACGCGCCCTCAGCCGTCGCCGCCGCCGCCGCCGCAGCAGTTTTCGAGGCTTCGGCAGCGGCCTCTCGTTCTTGCATCTCTCTGAACCCAGGCGGCGCCTGGTACAGGAAGCTCACCTCCGCCTGCTTTCTGAGTCTCCTCTGCTCCTTGCCTGGAAGAGAGGCGCTGTTGCTACGAGGCGCCAGGTGTCAAGCACAGTGCAAGCATGCGAGCGCGCCAGCGAGCGCACCGCAAGAACTCGGCGCTCTCCTCCGCCTCGGCGCGTGCCTTCTCGTCCGCTACGCTGCGCGCCGCCGCCTGCTGCTCGGCCAGCCAGAGCGCCTTCTGGTTGGCGAAGTTCATGGGATGCCAACTCTTTCCGTTGAGAAAGGCTGAGGGTGCGTGAGCATGGGGCGCGTGCATACTAACAGTGCGTGCTGCTGCGATGCACAGCTGCCGCACTCACAGTTGCTCCATGACCCGCCCCGACGCGTGGGTTCCTCGCCGCGCGTGCGCTTGAGGTCCTTCCGGATGCCGTCCGCTGCGCCGCGCGGGGGCGAGGCGCAAGACGAGCTCCGTGCTCGTGCGCCCGTCTGACGCAGCGCCGCGCCGCCGCCGCCGTACTCATCATCCATCCTCAGCCCCCACGCTCCCTGTGCGCTCCGTGCACAGCGCAGGCACAGAGACACACACAGCTTGATTGCGCTCGCCTTCTCACGCACGCCAAAGCCAACCTTGCGCACACACTTCTGAGAGGGCAAGAGGAGCGCGGAAGAGACGAGGAGCCAGGAGCGTCGCACGAGAAGAAGTCGTACGTCGTACGAGCGCAGCAGAACACCTTCGGGTTCAGTCTGAGCGCCCCGGTGGCTCCATGCCTCCTAAGGCATGCGGCATCGACTACTCCCGCTTCGACTCCATCGTGGTCAGCGACGAGGAGGCCGAGTTGGAGGAAGAGGAAGAAGATGAGACTGAGGGCGAGGACGACTGTGAGTCAGACGGCTCACTCACGGCAGGAGCACAGGAGCCTCCTCATTGCTGCTCCTGCGCTACCGCCGGCCTGCCGCACCCAGGCGCCGTGTCCGGCCCCTGCAGCGCGCACGGGACGGTGGCACAGGAAGGGTATAGTGGGGCGCTTGCTGCGGGCGAGGACGGAGTGGACGGAGAGACCTCTGACCCTGGCCCACCTCCCGCCTGGGTGCCCCGCCCGCCAGCTGGCACTTCCCTTGCTCAGGCTGGCGCGCCGGGTGCAGGCGCGCCGCACTGTGGGCTGGCCGCGGGCGAGCCGCTGCCGCCGCCGCCGCCGCCGGGCGAGGAGCGCTACGACGGCGAGCTGGACGCGCAGGGCCAGCGCCAGGGCCAGGGGCGCTTCACCTGGCGCAACGGGGCCACCTACGAGGGCCAGGCGCGTGCGCTGGGCGAGCCTTTCACAGGCGCGCCACCTGCCCACGTTTTAGGGCTCACGCCGCTCCCCCCCGCCCCCCCCGCTCCCCGCCTCCCCAGTGGCTGGCCGGCGAGCGCCACGGCCAGGGCTGCCTGCGCGTGCCGGACGGCTACGTGTACCAGGGCCAGTGGCTGCGCGACCGCAAGCACGGTGCCGGCGCGGCGACGTACAAGGACGGCTGCTCCTACACCGGCCTCTTCGCGCTGGGCTGCCGCCACGGCCGGGGCAGCAGCTTCCACGCCAGCGGGGAGCTGGAGTACGAGGGGGAGTGGGTCAAGGGCAAGCGGGAGGGCTCCGGGGCGCACGTCAACGCAAAGGGCCGCTACGACGGCGCCTGGAAGGCTGGCGTGCAGCAGGGCCAGGGCAGTTGGGCCATGAGCACCGCCGCGGTGACCGCCGCGGAGGCGCACCACGTGGTGAGCTACGAGGGCGGCTGGCAAGGGGGCAAGTACCACGGCACCGGCGCCAGCTGCCACAAGGACGGCACCAAGTACCAGGGCGGCTTCGCGCACGGCCTGCAGCACGGCCAGGGCCGCAAGACGTACACCAACGGGGACGTGTATGTAGGGGACGTGCTTCGGGGCGGCTTTGAGGGCTTTGGCAGATACACCTTCGCCGCGTCGGCCACAGCCTACGAGGGCGAGTGGATGAACAGCTGGCGCCACGGGCAGGGCACCTACAACTACCCGGACGGCTCCTCCTGGTCCGGCCGCTGGCACAAGGGCAAGCGCCACGGACCTGGCACGCTCGTCTACGCGGACGGCAGCGAGCAGAGCGGCACCTGGGTGAACGACCTGTACGTGGACCCGGGCAGCAGCGACGAGCGCAGCGCGGTGGTCAGCATGAGGCTTCAGGCCAAGCTGGCGGAGAAGCGCAAGAGCGCAAAGGGCACCGCGGCGGCGGCGGCGGCCGCAAAGCCGTCCGCCACGTCAGCGTCGGGCGGCGGCGCGGTCGCTGGCGGCGACGGGGGCGCCTCTGCAGCTGCTGCTTCTGCCGCTGCAGCCGCCGCCAAGGCGGCGGCCGAGGCTGAGCGTCGCAAGAGGGCCGACAAGGCGCTGGCGGAGCTGCTGGCGGAGGAGGAGGCGAAGAAAGAGGTTGAGCAGCGGCGGCGCGACAAGGAGGTTGCCAAGCGCAAGGCGTCAGCCGAGAAGCAGGCAGCCAGCAAGCGGGCGGACGCCGAGGCCAAGGCGGCCAAGGAGGCTGCCGCGGCCGCGCACCTTGCCGCCCAGGAAGCCAAGGAGAGCGCGCGGCGAGAGGCTGAGCGGCGAGAGGCTGCGGCCCAGCGCGAGCGTGCAGCCGCCGCGGCGGCTGAGCAGCGCGTGCACCGCATGGCCGAAGCTGCTGCCGCCGCAGAGCTGCACAGAAGCAGAGAGGCTGCCGCCGCCCCAGCCGCCCCAGCCGCCACGCCAGCCGCGTCGCCCCCCGCCGGCAAGAAGAAGAGTGCAGCGGCCAAGAAAGCGGCGGCCGCCGTTTCCGCGCCGCCCCACCCGCTGCCGTCGCACCCGACAACCAGGCCGGCGCCACCGCCGGCGCCGGCCACGGCGGCGGCACAGCCTGCGATGTTGCCCGTCACACGCGCTCCCCCACGCGCATTCACCGCGCCGCCGCCACCGCAGCCCATGCCCCCGCCGCCGCCGCCGCTGCCGCCGATGATGGCGCCACCGCCAGCGATGCACGCGGTGAGCATGCAGGGTGGACTGCACGGGATGCTACAGCCGCCGCCGCTGCCCCCGATGCCGCACCCCTCCACTCTGCTGGCCATGCGCAGCGCACAGCAGCAGGGCGCGCCCGTGCGCATGCCGCCTCCGCTGCCACCTGGGCCGCCGCCGGGCATGTCGTCGCAGAACGGGTCGTGGCAGATGCACCTGCAGCAGGCTCAGCAGCAGGGGGGCCCTGTGATGATACGCCACGGCCCCGCTCCTCCGGCTGTGGGTTTGTACGGCAACATGGCATCCCTGGGCGCGCACGCACACGCGCCGCCGGTGCCACCGATGCCACCGCCGCCGTCGCAGCCGCGCTCCTTCGGCGGCCCGCCCGCTCAGCAGCAGCATGCGCCGCTTGCGCCGTCGCAGCATAGTAACGCCGAGGCGATGGCGGCGGCCTGGCAGGCCAAGGCTGCCCAGGAGGAAGCAGAGGCTGCCCAACTGGCAGAGATGTTTCCTTTCCTCTTCTCCGGTGGTGGCCTGGGCGATGACGCTTTGGGCGGGTACGACATGCAGCAGCAGTCACCGCTGGCGCCGCAGAGCTCACAGCAGTACGGCGCGTCTTGGGGCGCCCTTGCGCTGCCTTCTGGGCTGGCCGGCAACGGAGGCCGCGCCTCCTCCGCGCACCTGACGCGCGGCCTGGAGTGCCCCATCACCCGGGAGGTTTTCCAGGACCCGGTGGTTGCTGCCGACGGGGTCACCTACGAGCGGGCAGCTATCTCCAGCTGGATGCAGGGCAACGACACCAGTCCGATGACCAGCGCGCCGCTGTCCCATGGCCGCCTGACGGTGGATGAAGCCATGCGGGTACGCGTGGCGCAGGCTGCGCAGCGGGGAGTGCTGCCTGCGCTGCGCGCGCTGCGCGCCTAGAGCGTTCCGGTGGAGCTCAACAGAGGGAGCACACTGAGTAGTTCTAGAGAGTCCTATGTCATGAGAGGAGGCTCACACGCGACGCGTCTCCTCTTTCTCCGCCATCCTGCGCTCGTCAGGCCGCTTGTTTGGCCGCGGCTGCGCGCAGCAGCGCAATCAGGTGCCCCGCCTCCGCCTGCGCACCCTGTGCGGCGGCCAGCTGCTCCGCCGTGAGCCCGTCGGCGTCCTTGGCCAGCGGGTCGGCGCCCCAGACCAGCAGCAGCGCCACAGCCTCCGCGCCAGCCTCGCCGCGCGCGGCGGCGGCGTGCAGGGGCTGCTGCGGCGCCACGGGCGCGTTGACCACGGCGCCGGCAGCGAGGATGCGCAGCAGCCTGGCCACGTCACCCGCCGCAGCCGCCGCCTGCAGCGCCCCCGCCTGAGCGGCGGCTGCGTGGAGCGTGGCGGGGGCGACGTGGGCGCGAGCCTCGTACTTTGCGCGAATGGCGGCGGCGCGCTCCGCAGCCGCGCTCTCCGGCGTGGTGACGGCGCCCACGCCCCAGGCGCGAGCAGCCCCGGCGTTGCCAACCTTGCAGAACAGCGACACCAGGGGGGGCGCCCACGAGTGGCCGTCCAGCGCGATGCTGCGCACCTTGCTGACGTGCGTGCCCAGGCCGCGGTGCGCGCCCGCGCAGTGCTGACACACCAGCACACCGCAGTTCAGGCTCGCCCAGTCTGGCTCACCAACGCCGCAGTCGGCACACTGGCCGTTCCCAGGACCACCCTGCAGCGCAGCAGCCACTCCTGTGGCCACGCTGGGCGCAGCGTTGCGCTTGGGCGCCCCGCCGATGGTGATCACCTCCGCAATCACGCCCTGCAGAGTCGCAACCCACGCGTCTCGCTCTGCCAGCGAGTCCGCCTGCAGCACCAGGCTGTTGGATGGCGAGACGAGGCGGAAGCAGAAGCGCATGTCGCGGGAGCGATCAGTCGGGTCGCCGTCCAGCTTGACGGTGCTCAGCTGCAGGTTCACGCTGCGGCTGCTGGCCTGATCCTCATCCTCGTCCTCCACGGGCGCGGCCGGGGCGGATGCCGAGGAGAGCGGGTTGGACACGGCGGAAGGGGGTGCAGCGCCGCCGGAAGGCTGCGACTCCATCTTCGTTTTCAGAAAGCTCAGCGCTTTGCCGCCGAAGCCGGAGCTCGCCTTGGCGGCCGAGGTCGCGGCGGGCGGCGGCGGGGGCGGCTCCGGCGGCGCCCAGGCACTGGCCAGGGACTGCAGGGCGGGCGGGCCGCCTGGCTTGCCTGCGCCTGCGTGCGCGCTGTCCTCGACCGCCGAGGCTGCGACGGTCTTGGCGCGCTGATGCGCGGCCAGCTGGGTGTCTTTGTAGTAGCTGAGCGTGCCTGCGCTGTCCAAGACGAACCAGCGGCGCCTCCAGCCGCCCACAAAGGAGCGCGCCTGTTTGCCCAAATACCCCTGCTTGATGACGTGGCCTGGTCCGGAGGCGAGCAGGCGCCGGATGTCCGCATCTTGAGACCGCCCTAGGTTTTGGCCGGTGCGCTGGGGCGAGGGTCCAGCGCTCGAGCTCTCCTCCTCTGCAACCAGGGCGGAGCCGCCGGGCTCGGCCGCCGCCGCGTGCACTGCGGCGGCGGCGGCGGCGGACGCCAGCAGCGCGTCCGAGGCTGCTCGAGCTGTGGCTGCGCGGGCACGCAGCTCTCGCGCGGCTTCGGCAAAGCCGTCGGCGGCGGCGGCGGCGTCGCGGAGGAAGGTGCAGTACGCCTCCGCCACCTCCGCGGCGCCGTCAAGCAGCACGGTGGAGCGGCGGGCCTCCGCGTGGGCCACGGCGCGGGCGAGGGCGGCGCGCTGGGCCCGCAGGGCCCCGCGTGCCTCGTCCAGCGCCCGCGCAGCTTTCAGCCTGGCGTCCCCCTCCGCGCCGCGACGCAGGCCCAGGTAGTCCGCCCGCGCAGACTCGGCGCCGCCGCGCAGCTTGTCGTAGCGCGCGCGCTCGCTCGCCACGCCGCCCAGCTCGCCCTCCGCAAACGACTCCAACCGCGTCACCAGCGCGCCGTACACGCGGTTGCCCAGGGCCACGCGCAGCGGACCCAGACCCTGGCGCAGCGCGCGCAGTGAGGCACTCTCGCGTACAAACGTACAAACAAACGTTAGGGCCGCTGCACGTGAGCACACGCCCAGGTGCAGCCGGAGCAGCTGCCGCTGCTCCACACCGCTCCACGCACACGCGCACCTTGAGCGTGAGGTTGAGCGGCGCCAGGGCGTCCACGTTGAGCTGCGCGTGCAGGGCAGCCTCTTGCAGGCCCCCCAAGCCAGACGCGGAGCTGCACTCGATCAGCGCCTCAGCCAGGAACGTGTCCACGGCAGGCACTTCTCGCCTCGCGGCGCCACCACCGCCGCGCGCGCCCTGGAGAGCGAGGTGCGCAGAGGAAAGGGAGGGTGTGAGCTCGACGCACGTGGGATGTGGCGCAGTGCCACCGGAGCCACAGCACACGGCAAGCTGCACACACCAGCATGCTAGACAGCTTGGCCAGCCCCTCCTGCGGCGCGTCCACGCGGCTCGCCAGCGCCTTGGCCGCCGCGCGCGAGGCCGCCGCCAGTGCTTCCGCACAGCGCTTGGTGGCTAGAGCCTCGCCGGTGGCAGCTGCCACGGTAGCCTCAAACTCCGGAGACGGCTGCTCGGCCAAGGCCAGCAGCACCATGGTGGCGTCCTCGGCAACGGAGCAGCGGGCGTCAGACGTATGGTCGTACGATAGCGGCGGAGAACGCTAAGTTAGCAGCGAAGCAGCGTAGGGGTCAAGCGGAGGAGGCACCCTGGATCACGTACGACAAGGTGTGAACGACAGCCGGACGAGCGAGGTTGAAGCGCACACGCAACAGCGTTGGGTGTGCAGTCACGCGTGCTGAAGTGGACGAAGCGGGCGCAAAGAGAGAAGCTTTAAGAATTCAAGAAAAGGTGACGGACCCTCACCGGCTGACGGAAGCCACCGCGTCAGCCATTGCGCTGATGAGCTCCTCGCTCAACTCGCCGCGGGGGGGGTACCTAAAAGAAGAGAGAGACACGAGTCAGCCTCCTCCGCCAGGCAACCTGCCTGGCTGTCGCCGCGGCCAAGCACGCACTTTGCGTATTTGCGCGTGCGCCGGGTCTCCACCACCGGTCCAAGGTCCTCCGGCTGGCTGTCTGGCAGCGCAGTGATGCAGATGCGCGAGCGCACGGCGCTCTTCTCAAACTTGACCAGCCCGTCCTCCACGGCGAAGATCGTGTGGTCCTTGCCCATCATGGTGCCCGGACCCGCGGTCCACTGGGCGCGCGGGGCGGCGTGAGAGGGCGTGCAGAGAGAAGGGAGTAGGGTTTATGAAGCCTCTCGCAGCGCGGGCCGGCACGCTCCGTGCCACACCGGGCGGCCGCGCGGAGGCGCAGCCACGCCGCACTCGCCGCGTGCGTGGGCGCGGGCCAGACGGCGCGAGGCGGAGGCGCGGCAGTCCGGAGGCCCGTCCTAGTGGTTGCATGAGCCTCAGCCTCAGGCACGCACCACCGTGCCGCGTTGCCGCAGGATGATGTTGCCCGAGAAGGCTGGCTGGTCGCCGTAAATCTTGACGCCCAGGCGCTTGGACTCGCTGTCCTGGCTGTTCTTCACACTGCCAGCGCCCTTCTTGTGCGCACACTCCACCAACAGCGGGCCCGCAGCGCTGCAGCGCGGCGCCGACGGCGCGCACGCCACGCGCACGCCCGCGAAGGCGCTGCACGAGGCCGCCAAAGTGGACATGGTAGTAGTGCAAGGGGCGACGCGGTTTGGACTGCTGACGTGGCATAAGCCCATCCCGCCGCGGATCCCCTTTTCGGCCCTTTCGGACTGGGTTGGCAAATAAGGCAGGTGCCTTATAATTCCAGGAGCTGATAACGCCTTATAATAAGCTTATAATGCGCCCGCCCAGCCCCTATAAGGCC
>Ga0208951_1001125_pt1 | contig 11955 bp, 10 predicted proteins | sample GreLakmeMI27MSRF_FD_187702 | JGI IMG/M metagenome (GOLD analysis project Ga0208951, IMG submission 187702) | Freshwater lentic microbial communities from great Laurentian Lakes, MI, USA - Great Lakes metaG MI27MSRF (SPAdes) | ecosystem: Environmental > Aquatic > Freshwater > Lake | place: Great... | reverse complement strand
GGCGCCTGCAGCGGTACTGCACTCACAAGGCCAGATGTCAGCCTCAGCGCCGTACGCCACCGACGCGAGCGCGGTGCTGCCTGTGGCTCGTCCGGTCGCCCCACGGCCTCCGCAGGCGATGGCGCAGGCGGCAGCAGCGACGGTCGTGGCGCCTGCAGTGCCTGCAAACGTCATCGAGCCGGTGATCCCTTTCGGCTCCGCCACAGCGGTCACGCCTTCCGAGGTGATGGCGGCGGAGGAGGTTGGCGACCAGGCTGCGGCGCAGCAGCAGCTGGAAGTTGAGGAGGCGGCGGAGGACGTGCTCTCTGCACAGCAGCAGGCGAACACTGGTGTGCCGGCGACTCTCACACCCACCAGCACGCCCGACGCGGCGATTGCGGGCGCGGGCGAGCTCGCTGCCACACAACCAGCGGGTGTTGCGCCCGCTGTGGTGGCAACAGCTGCTGCCACATCGGTACCTGCTTCGGCCGCGACGCTGACAGGAGGCAACGCGCCGGTGGCCGCCACACCCGATGTGCCCGCTGCCGCTGCCGCGGCGGCTGGAGCAAGCGCCAGCGGTGTCGCTGCGACGGCACGTGCCGCGCCGTCCGCCACCGGTGTTGCAAAGGAGGCTTCCTCGGGAAAGCCGCTGTCTCCCGCTGCGGCATCGGCGACCACCATCGCCGCCACTGTGCCGGCCAGCGCGGCTGTCGCGATGGCGCCAACACCTGTGGCGGCTGCGGCTGTGTTCCCAGTTGCCCCACCCGCTGCGGCGCCGTCCGCAGCCGCCGCCGTCGCTGCGCCCAGCGTGGCGCCAGCTGCGGCAGCATCTGCGCCCGCCGCCGCCGCCGCCGCCACACCGGCGGTGGCTCCTTCTGCGTCGCCGGCGGTGGCAGCGGAAATAACCGCCGCCGCCGCCGCCGCGCCTGTCAGCTCGGCCGCGGTGCCCTCGCCCGCTGTGGCCGCGCCGGAGGGTGCCGCCAGCGCTCCAGCGAGCGCGCCGGCGCCGGCGGCGGCAGCAGTGGCGGTGGCCCCCACTCCCGCCGTCGTCGCCGCACCTGTTGCTGCTGCAGCCGCGCCCACGCCCGCGGCTGCCGCGCCCACGCCCGCGGCCGCAGCGCCCGCTGCAGCGGTGGCGGCGCCTGCTGCTGCGACGGCAGCGGCGCCTGCGGTGGGCTGACGAGAGAGAGACTCGAGCGTGTGGGCGAGCGCATATTTCTACGCGTGTGCAAGCGAGACTTGTTTCACGGCCCTTCCACGCACCGTCCGCACGCGTCAAGCCCCCAGGGGCGGCGCCTCGTCTTCTGCGCTGCTCGCGGATGCTGCGCGCCAGGCGAGCACCAGGAAGGCGAGCGCGTGCAGCGCCGCGAGGTAGAGCGCCAAGGCTGTGCGCAGGTGGCTGGAGTGCTTCAGCGCTCGTCCCAGGGCACCGGAGGCTCGCTCGGCAGCCTCAGACGCGGCGGAGAGCACGCTCCCTGGTTGGCTCCACTCGATCGCCTTGCGCTGCGCTGTGGGCAGCCTGGCGCGGCGCTTCGCCACCGCGCCAGCGGCGGCGGCACTCGCCTCCTGCGCCGCCCGCAGCCGCGCCTGCAGCGTGCCGCACTCCGCCTGGGCGCGCTGCAGCGCCAGCCGGCGCCCCTGCAGCTGCTCCGCCAGCCCGGCGTGGCGTCTCTGCAGCTCCGCCTCGCGCGCCTGCACGCTGGGCCACCTCGCGGCGGCGGCGGCGGCGCCTTCAGCGTCCTGCTCCGCGCGCTCGCACGCGCGCTGGGCCGCCTCCAAACTGCGCTGGAGCGCCTGCAGCGCCTCCTGTTGCTCGCCGCTCAGCTGGGGCGGCTCCAAAGAGGATGCGGACCACTCCTCGTCGCCCTCCTCAGCCTCGCCCTCTTCGCCGCCGCCCGCGCGCCGCGCAGCCGCCTGCGCGCGAGCCTCCGCGTCGGCTGCCAAGGCGTCTCTGCGCGCCGCGTCCAGCTGCAGCTCCGCGTCGGCAGCCTCTCGCTGCGCTCGGGGCAGCAGGGCGTCCTCCTCCTCTGCTCGCTCGCGGGCCGCACACGCCTCCCCAGCCTGGGCCTGCGCCACCGCCGCCTCGCACAGCGCAGCCTGGTCTTCCAGCGCAGCGCAGCGCTGCGCGGCCGCCACAGCCGCCCGCGCCAGCGCGCCCCGCTCCCCGGACAGCGCCTGCTCACCAGCCTCCGCGTCGCACAGCAGCTGCGCCAGCTCAGAGCTGCGCGCCTCGCCGCGACGCCGGGAGGCCTCGGCGGCGGCGGCGGCGCGAGCGCGCACCAAGCTGAGTGCTGTCTCGACAGCAGCGAGCTTCTGAAGCTCCGCCTCAAACTGCGGCGTCACCAGCTCGCTCGCGAATGAGCTGCGCAGCTCAGCCGCGCTCTTGCGTTCGCGCGGGGGGCTGCCCGGCCCTGGCGGACGGCGGCGGCGCGACCGCGGGGCGGCACTGCCCTCTTGTTCCCCTTCACCACCGCCAGCCGGCAATGCAGCAGGCGCCCAGGCCACCACCGCGCTGGGCATGTCCATCGTGACGACAACGCGCGACACGTGAAGCGCGGAGGCTACTAGAGTAGAAAGAAAACGGCAACTGGCAAAACGAGCGACGCCAAACCAAAGACTCTCGCAGCCAACAGGAGCATTTCTACATTGAAACAATATCACCGGTGCACCCGCTGCGCTACAGCCGCTAGCAGCGCCTCGTGCGCAGCGGGTGGTGCGGCAACGATGCCGCCCTTCATGCTCGTGAACGTCCGTCCTTTGGAGTAATCCAGCGGTTGTCCTGCGCAGTCGGAAACGATGAAGCCCGCCTCCTCAACCAGGATGCCCCCTGCCGCGTGGTCCCAGATCTTCTCCGCATAGCCCACGGGCGGAAAGCGCAGATACAGCTCCGCCTCTCCGCGTGCGAGCACACCGTACTTTGCGCACGAGTCCAGCCGTTCAGGCGCGTTCAGCAGCCCCAGCGCAGCCGCCACGCGCGCCGTGTCTCCGTGTGCCGCGCAGACCGAGTCGGGCGCCGACTCGACGTAGCGCAGCGCGGCCAGCGGGCGCGCGGCGTCGATCGCCAGGCGATGCACCTCTGGGGAAGCGAACGCGCGGGTCACCGCGGAGGCAGCCGACTCGCCATCAACGCCAGCGAACAACCGAAGCGGCGCTTGGAACGAGCCGTAGCCGCGCACTGCAAAGAAGACAACGCCTTCTCCGGGCGCGCACACGCCCACGCCGCGAGTGCCTAAGTTTGGGCACCCGACGACGCCCAGCACAACCTCACCACGGTGCATCAAGCCGAGGGCCACCGCGTACTGGCGTCCAGCCACGAACCCGCGGGTCCCGTCTATCGGGTCAAGCACCCATAGTCTCTCTTGTGTCACCTCGCTTCCGCCGCGGTCGATGGCGCTCAGCACCTCGGCAGCGGCGAGCGGCGGCAGCGCCTCTGTTGCGCGCTGCGCGTTGAGCAGCGCCGCGACGCGCGTCAACTGGGCAGATCCAGACGGAGTGCGCAGTTGTTGCGCGTCCTGAAACGCGACGGGAGGGAAGGGGCATGAGCGACAAAGACGGCGATCGATACTCACCGCTTCTTCTCAAGCCGCACCTCTTCCGCCAATAGAGGGATGGACGGACACGCGTTGCCCAGGCTGGCTGAGATGAGCGCCTGAGCCGCGTAATCCGCCACCGTCACGGGAGATGCGTCCGCCTTTGCAGCCGTGTCGGTTCCCGAGATGAGAGCCCCCTGCGCGCCGCTGGTCAACTGCGCGGCGCTGTGCACGGCCACCAGGGCGGCCACCAGCTCGCTGGCGTAGGCACTGGACAGCAGGGCGGCGGGTGGAGGAGAGGCGGAGGCCATCACGCGAGTGCGACCACCACGCGGCGCAGCGAGAGGACGCAAGCAGGCCGATACGCGTGCCTGCAGCAGCATGGTCCTACAGGACAACGTAGCGTCGACGTTGTGCATGCCCGCCGTACAACAGCAGTCCCGCATCTCGCACTGCTCCTTCCTGTCTGGATGGAGCGTGTGTGTGCCGGCAGCGCGAGAATGCTGCTAGGCGCCGCGCGCGTGCGTGCGCGGTGCAGTAGCGCTGGGGCGTCGCGCGCGCTCGCGGCTGCTCCTCCTCGTGCAGCCGCCGGGCCGCTGCTGGGCCGCTGCGGTGCCGCGTTGCAACAGCGCGTCGCGCTGCGCCTGGCGCCAGGGCGCAGCGCCAGCCGCGGCTTCAGGCGCGTACTGCGCCGCGCCGCCTGTGTGCTGTCCTCGCAGCCTCACGTCCCCGCAGGTCCTCCACCACCTGCATGGCGCTCAAGACGGGCATCGTGGGCCTGCCGAACGTGGGAAAGGCGCGCCGCCAGCTCCGCGTGCGTCGCTGGTTGGGCGAGTGCACTGACGCGCACGTGGCAGTCGACGCTGTTCAACGCGCTGGTTGAGAACGGAAAAGCAGAGGCTGCAAACTACCCCTTCTGCACGATCGAGCCCAACGTGGGCATCGTGCCGGTGCCGGACGCGCGCCTGGCGGTGCTCAGCGAAGCCTGCAGCAGCCTGAAGACGGTGCCTGCCAGCGTGGAGTTTGTGGACATCGCCGGCCTGGTGAAGGGCGCCAGCAGCGGCGAGGGGCTGGGCAACAAGTTTTTGACGCACATCCGCGAGTGCGACGCGCTGGTGCAGGTCATCCGCTGTTTCGAGGACGAGGACGTGGTGCACGTCTCTGGCGCCGTGAACCCTGTGTCCGACATGAGCACCATCAACCTTGAGCTGGCCCTAGCGGACCTCTCCCAGATTGAAAAGCGCATCGAACGCCTCGCAAAGGGTCGCAGCAAGAGCAAGGAGGAGACAGCCGCCGCGGACCTCGAGATGGCGGCCCTCAAGCGCATCGCGGCCGTGCTGGACACCGGCGGCGCGGCGCGCACCGTGGCCCTGAATGCGGATGAGCAGCTGCTTGTGACGCCGCTGTGCCTGCTCACAGCGAAGCCCATCATCTACGCTGCCAACGTAGCTGAGGGGGACCTGGCTGACGAGGGCGCCCAGAACGTGCATGTCGCCGCGCTGCGCTCGGCCGCGGCTGCAGAGAAGGCGGCCGTGGTGGTTGTGAGCGCGCAAGTGGAGGCTGAGCTCAACGAGCTGGATCCGGTTGAGCGTCAGGAGTATTTGGACGAGCTGGGCGTGGCGCCCGAGGCTGGCGGGCTGGCCAGCCTCATCCGCGCAGCCTACGGCCAGCTGGGGCTGCGCACCTACTTCACCAGCGGCGTGCAGGAGACCCGCGCCTGGACCATCAAGGCTGGCATGACGGCCCCTCAGGCTGCGGGCGTCATCCACTCGGATTTCGAGAAGGGCTTCATTCGCGCGGAGACGGTGTCCTATGCGGATATGGTCAAGGCTGGCACGCTGGCGGGGGCACGCGATGCGGGCGTGCTGCGCTCGGAAGGCAAGGAGTACATTGTGGCAGAGGGGGACGTCATGCTCTTCCGATTCAACGTGTAAACGCAGCGGTGGTGTGCGCGTAGAGCGCGGTGTCTGAAAATGCCTTGCGTTGAGGCCCACCCCGCGGCGCCCCGCATCTGGTGACCTCGTGAGTCGTGACGTGGAGGTCGTCGTACGTGATGAAGTCGTCAGATGCGGCCTCTGAAACACGCGCCGCCGTGCGCTGGTGCGTGTGTCCTGCCCGGCCTTCTGCTGCGCTGCTGCTGACGCGGTGCCCCGCAGTTCCTTCTGCGCGCGCACAATGTCGGTGCTCCTTAAGAAGAAGGCGGCGCCTAAGGTGGGGCCGCCCACCGCACGCACGCCTGCATAGCTGCCGGTGCTGCCAGGGCGCTGACGTGCGTCTCTGCGTCTCCAGGCCAAGGCTGTGAAGAAGAGCTTCACCATCGACTGCTCCAAGCCGGTGCGCGAGCGACGACACCGCAGAGCGCTCCTGGCTGCGGCCACGGCACACGGCGGGCCCGCAGTGCGGTGGCGACGGGCGGCGCGAGGCGGCGGCGAGACGGCGGCAGAGGGCTTCTGATCTCTTGCCGGCCGGCTGAACCGCTGGCCCTCGCCTGCCACTACACTGCACGCCTGCGGGTGCACGAGGCTGCTGTGCGCGGCCGCCCGGCGCTGTGGGCAGCCTGCTGCCGGCAAGCAGTCTTCCGGCTGCATTCCATCCACCAACCCTATTTTGGGCGACTGGCAGGCACCTCACGCGCCCTCGCCTCTCTGCGCAGGTTGAGGACAAGATTATGGACATCACCAGCTTCGAGAAGTTCTTGACAGAGCGCATCAAGGTTGATAAGAAGCCGGGGGCCCTGGGCACCAGCGTGGCGGTGGTGCGCGAGAAGAGCAAGGTGACCGTCAACACTGAGGTGGCCATGTCCAAGCGCTACCTGAAGTACTTGACCAAGAAGTGCGCGCACCAGTGCCGCCTGCAGCCTGGGCAGGCCTCCTGACGCGCAGCACTACTCTCCAGGTACCTGAAGAAGCACAATGTCCGCGACTGGCTGCGCGTCGTGGCGTCTAACAAGGACCGCAGGTGCGTGGCCGCGCTGTCGTGGCTGGTTGGGCGGTTGTGAGCCGCGGATCTGGATGTGCTGTGGACGTGCACGCCTGGAGGCTGACACTGACGCTTCGCCTCGCCTGGCGCAGCGTGTACGAGCTGCGGTACTTCAACATCGCTGCGGATCGGGAGGAGGAGGATGACGAGTAAAGCTGAGTGGGTGTGGGTGCGGAGGAATGCCCCACACGAAGTTGATGGGAGGAGGCTGCAGCAAAGACTTTTGCATTGTGGCTCGAAACTTAGCGGAACAGACACAGGTCCCAGCACCTCCGCGCAGCGAGCGTAGGTCGGCTGTTCTGCGTGGCGTTTGCAAGAGAACTCCGGGAGTCTCTCAGCGTCTCAGCAACAGCCTGATGACGCCTTGCTCTTCCGCGCGCGTCGCGGCAGCCCCTGCGGCTGCGCCTGCTCGAGTCAACGCGCGCAGCACAGCGAGCAGGGCTGCGACAGACGCACCGGCGACGAGGAGCTGCTGCCAGCGCGCTGCTGCGCGGCCATCGCGTCTGCAGCCAAGGCCGTAAACGCCTCATCAACGCCCCACCCCGTCTGCGAGCACAGGGCGCGTCAGCGCTGCCGCACTCAGCGCGCCCACAGACGAGACGTCGAGACCTGACCAGCTGACCTTTGCGCTCGTTTCGTAGTGGCGCATCGCATGCACCTCGGCCAGCGCGGCGCCCTCCTGCTGTGTGATGACCCTCTTGGCCGCGGGGCTGTCGCACTTTGTGGCCACCAGAGCCTTCACCAGCTCGGTCACACTGCCGTCGCCAATCGCGGCGCTCAGCCCACGCAGCCAACCGGACACGGCGTCGAAGCTCGCCGCGTTGGTGCAGTCGTAGGCGAGCATCACGGCGGATGCGTTGCGATAGTAGGCTGGTCGAGTGTCAGAGGCACGCAGAGGAGCATCATGCAGAGTGGCTCCGCGGCAGCCGCCCGCGGGAGCGTCTCGCGCACCGGCGGTGATGGTCCGGAATCGCTCTTGTCCGGCGGTGTCCCAAATCTGCAGCTTGACGCGGCGGCGTTTCCCCTCGGCGTCCTCTACCTCCAGCTGCTTCACCTTAAAGTCTATGCCGATGGTGCTGATGAAGTTGTCCGTGAAATGAGCGTCCGCGAAGCGCATGAGCAGGCAGGACTTGCCCACGCCTGAGGGGTGAGGCTGAGTGAGCGAGAGTTACCTCGGACGAGCAACGACAATGACAACGCTGTATCCATGCACGCGCCGGAGTCGCCGATGATCAACACCTTGATCACATGCTCCGCCTCTGGGCGCGGCTTGGCGGCGGACGAGGTGGACATCAGGGCTGTGCGAGAGGACGACAACGACAAGACAGGCGGGGTGCCAGAATTGCGCTGGCGTGCGCGCTCGTATCGCTGGCACGCGCGAATCGCGCACCGAAAGGGCAGCCAAGGTGCACGCAAAGTATGGTAACACGCGGGTGTAGGGAGACGTCCAGGCGTCGGACCGCTGCGCATCAGGCCACGTATCAGCGGAAAAATGTGAGCCTCCATCGCAGTCTACAGTTGGCTGCGGATGTAGGCGAGCAGCGCTGTGCATGCTGCTCGGTAGGGGGTGCATGGCTCTCGCAGCAGCTCGCGAAAGCGGTACACGTAGAAAAAGAATCCCATCGCGGGCACCAGAAGCAGCTCCTTGACAACCGGAGCGCTCCCCTCCAGCTCCTGCCATGCCGATGCCGCCGCGCCGTAGTCGCCGGCGCAGAGGGTAGCTCTCGGCGGCGCAGAGAAGGTGCACAACCGCGCGAGGTTACCGTCATCTTCTGCCATCAGGTGGTTGTAGCGCAAAATCATCGCAAGCTGGAAGTAACACGTCGCCCGAGCCAGAGACCTGGAGCGGAATGCCGGCGATGGCGGCGGCCAGGTGGCCCCGTTGACGACCCCGCGACACGCCTTGGTGACGCCAGCGACGCGCGAGCGCACACGCGCACTCGCGCGCTCCTCGTCCGCTGTGCACAGCGACTGGGGCGTGGCCGGCGAGAGGGTCTCCAGCACGAAGAAGTCGGGGAGGACGGAGGCTTGAAGACGGCGACGGTCTGGGGCGGTGCTGTTGGCTCTGCGCTGCAGCGGTTCCGCATCTCGCAGCGCGTCCAGTGCCGCCTCGTTGCTCAGCATCAGCTTCAGCACGTCCGCCAGGTCTGCCATGACAGCCGAAACGCGGGCAGCGCCGTCGAGTGGGCATTGCGAGGTGAGTAAGGTAAGGTTACACGCACAGCTGGCACAACTGGGAGGAACTGGTGAATCCTCAATCGTCCATCGCTGCCATGGCCTCTCCCACAACGTCCGTCATAACCTCCTCCTCAGTGGGCTTGCGGAAGGCCCATACCTTGGAGACGTGCGCCAGCTCCACGGACACCGGCTGCAGGCCGCAGCCAGCGAAGAGCGCCTGCATGTCTAGCTCCGTGTACTCCATGTAAAAGGGCTCGTGGTAGTTGGCCGGGAACAGGTGCATGACCGCGTCGATCTCTGGCCGGTCACCACGCTGCAGCGAGTCGTTGAGCACCAGCAGGCCTCCGGGCTTCAGGCAGCGCGCCATCTCCGCGGCGGCCTGTGCGCGCTGCGTCGCCTCCATCTCGTGGAAGAGGTAGATGTTCATCACCACGTCGAAAGAGGCGTCCGGGAAGGGCAGATCCTGCGCCGCAGCCTGCACAAAGGATGTGGGCTGCATCGCGCGCTGCGGGTTCACCCGTGCGTTGAAGTCCGCAAAGTACTCCACGTTCTCGCGCGCCTCCCCCAGATAATAGGGAGACAGGTCGCTCAGCGTGGTCCGCATGGACGGGTAATTGTCCTTGATGAACGTGTGGAAACGGCCCGTGCCAGCCGCAACCTCCAGCAGCGTCATGGACGACGCGTCGCGGCCAGCCATGTATCGGCCGAGAGGCGCCAGCGCGGCGCGCTGCATGGCATCTTGGCTTCCCTGGAAAAGCGTCTCCGTCTGGAACTCGTAGATGCGCGCGCTGCGTACGGACATCCAGCCGTCTGACTGCCAGTGGAAGTTTTGGAGGAACGTGTCTGGGTAGGCAAACGCGCCAGCCACCAGCGTCCCAGCGCCAGGCTCTGCCGCAGCAGCGTCTGTGCTCGTACGACGCAGCTCCGTGCTCGCCTCCGGCTTGGTACGGCGCTGCATGATCTCGCGCGAAGACCGCAGCAGGCGCCGCGCCTTGTCCGCCACAAACCCGGGGCTCCACTGGCGGTGCGAGGGGTGCATGTCGTAGGGTGCCCGGTAGAGACCCTGTCGGATGTTGTCCAGGTCGCGGCGGTACAGCTCTGCCTGACTCTCCAGCACGCGTGCGAGCCCCTCAGCACTCACGCCCTGCCCCTCTGAAGCGCGCAGCCCCTGGCGCTCCATCCTCTCCGCCACGGTGGATGCGCCGCCGGTGGCTGCGGCCGTGGCGAGCGCGGTGGCGGTGAAGAAGGCTGAGCGCGCGGCGGTGTACGCCACGTAGGCGAGCTCTTGCGGCTCCGTCGCCACGCGGCTGACCTCTGCGCTGCGCAGGGTGGTCACCAGCTCAGACAGGCTGCGCGGAAGGCGCAGAGGCGTCCAAGGAGCGGGTGCGCTGGCGGCGCAGCTTGTGGTGCCTCCTCGCGTGCGCCGAGGGCACCCAGGCGTCTCACGAGACGCAGAACACAGCCTCGCCAGGCCACCACGGCTGAACGGGCTGACGCTGACACACGCGGGCGCGCTGAGCGGCGGCATCGGCAGGTGTGTGCGCAGGACACAAGGGCAGACGTGGGCTGGTGGTTGTGGTTGTCGGTGGGGGATGGGCGCTCCCGGTCGTACGATGGTACGGGATCCCGCCATCCCGCTAACTGGGAAAGTTGAAGTCCCCCTCGTGTGCGCCATGGCCAAGACAGCGGTGCTGCTGGGCTTGCTCAGCCTCGCTTCGGTCACAGCGACGGTGTTCTTCGAGGAGAAGTTTGACGACGGTGCGCTGCGAAAGCACTCGCAACTGCCGCCTCCCGGTCGGTCGCGCGCAGCCCCCGCTGCTGTATCACGCGCCGCGACCACGTGCTGCACGCCTGCAGCCGGCCGTCCCCGCTCGCATCGCCTGCGCAGCGGCCGTGGCTGCGCTCGCCTGGATGGAATGTGCTTCCACTGATCAAGGCCCTGTCTCGCCCCGCCCCAGGCGCCGCCTGGGAGAAGAGGTGGCTCAAGAGCAGCTGGAAGAAGGAGGACGGCACGGCGGGCGAGTGGACGCTGACTCCGGGCAAGTGGTTCGGCGACGCGAAGAAGGATGCCGGCATCCAGACTGGCCCGGACGCGCGCTTCTTCGCAATCACCAGCGCCTTCAAGAAGCCGCTGAACACGGAGGGCAAGACGCTGGTGGTGCAGGTGTGCACGGTTTGCGTGCGCCCGTCCGGGCCGGGCTGCCCCTGGCACCTGAGACACGACACGACTGGGGACGTCGCTGGCTCTCACCCCGCGCCTCGCCTTTGCCCAGTTCTCCGTCAAGCACGAGCAGAAGCTGGACTGCGGCGGCGGCTACATCAAGCTGCTGCCCAAGTCCTCGTGCGTGCACGTCTGAGCTCGCCCCCCGGCGTTGCGCTCACGTGCCCTGTGCCTCCCACAGCAAGCTGGAGGACTTCAGCGGTGAGACGCCGTACAGCATCATGTTCGGCCCGGACATCTGCGGCTACAGCACCAAGAAGGTGCACGTGATCCTCACCAAGGACGGCGTGAACCACCTCACCAAGAAGGACATTCCCTGCGAGACGGACCAGCTGAGCCACGTGTACACGCTGCTGCTGAAGCCGGACAACAGCTACGAGGTCCTGATCGACACTGTGAGCAAGCACAACGGCACGCTGTACGAGGACTTTGACATCCTGGCCAAGAAAACCATCACCGACCCGGACTCCGTCAAGCCGGAGGACTGGGACGAGCGTGCCAGCATTCCTGACGAGAGCGACGTGAAGCCGGAGGGTTACGACGACATCCCCGCCCGCGTGCTGGATACCGAGGCCACCAAGCCCAGCGACTGGGACGAGGAGGAGGACGGCGTGTGGGAGGCGCCCATGGTGTCCAACCCCGCATACAAGGGGCCCTGGGTGCAGAAGACGCTGCCCAACCCGGACTACAAGGGTCTCTGGGTTGCCCCCGAGATCCCCAACCCGGCGTTCAAGGACGACAAGAGCATGTACGCCTTCCCTGACCTGGCGGCTGTGGGCATCGAGCTGTGGCAGGTCAAGGCTGGCTCCCTGTTCGACAACCTGCACGTGAGCGACGACCCCGCCGCCGCCCTCAAGCTGGCCACCGCAACCTGGGGGGCCTCCAAGGAGGCGGAGAGCAAGGCGCACGACGCCGTGGTGAAGAAGGAGGAGGAGGAGTCGGCAGCGGCGGCCAAGGCTGTGGCGGACGCTGCGCCTGAGCCGGAGGAGGATGACGACGAGGGCGAGGAGGAGGAGGACATGGACGCGCCCGAGCACGACGAGCTGTAGAGCGCGCTGACGGTGGGGG
>Ga0208951_1001121_pt1 | contig 11977 bp, 17 predicted proteins | sample GreLakmeMI27MSRF_FD_187702 | JGI IMG/M metagenome (GOLD analysis project Ga0208951, IMG submission 187702) | Freshwater lentic microbial communities from great Laurentian Lakes, MI, USA - Great Lakes metaG MI27MSRF (SPAdes) | ecosystem: Environmental > Aquatic > Freshwater > Lake | place: Great... | reverse complement strand
GTGGTACTCTTGCGCTTCTTGCTCTTCTGGGAAACGTTATTGCGCGCTGAGAGGCGAGGGTGAGTGAGTGCGGAGCGGTGAGCTGGGAGCGCAAGCATCTTCGAAGGAACGCACGTTTCCGAGGTACGGGTACCTCCTGCTCCTGCTCCGCGGCAGCCTCCGCGGCTGCTGCTGCTGCGGCGGCGGCGGCGGCGGCGCGCGCAGCCACGCGCGCCGTCGGGTTGCGAGTGGGCTGCGGTGAGGCTTCAGCCGCCGCAGCAGCCGTCCGCCGCTCTGCAGCACCACCCTTCCCCTTTGCGGCGCTGGACTTTTGCGCAGCTCCTCCGACGAATGACTGCGCGCGGGGCTTGCTTGCGGGGCCGCTGCTCTCCACTCGACGCTTCATCGTGCTGTTCCAGTGGTTCTTGATCGCGTTGTCCGTGCGCCCAACAAACAGCTTCGCAATCTCAGCCCACTTGTTGCCGTGCTGCTCGTGCGCCTGAGCGTGTTGTGAAGCGTCAGTCAGGGCGGGAGGCAGGTCGCCATGTGGCCGGCGCGCCTCAATCAGCTGCGCATCCTCCTCCGCGCTCCACTCGTCGCGCCGGATGTCCGGGTTCAGGTGATTGTGCCACCTGCGGCGCGTCCGTGCGGCGCGCGTGAGTCTGCGCGCGGCAATTGGGAGCGACTGCGCGCAGCTGCAACGCGCCTCTCGCGACACTGCTTTCCGATACGTCCCGGCAGCTGCGCAGCGATCTTGGACCACGACTTGGCGCCCAGCTGGTGCACCAGCGTGTTGATCTTGTCGTCCTCCTGAGCGCGCAGAGGCTGTGAGTGGAGAGGACAGACCTGGCAATGTGGGCCCAGCGCGGTTGCGGGGCCGGCAGGCCCGCCGCGCGCGTGCGAGCGCGGCCGGTGCGTGCCGCGCCGCGCGGCGGCAGTGGGAGGGCGCGCACCTCGGGCGTCCACGGGCCTTTCACCAGCTCGGGATTGAGCACCTTCTGCCAGCGGTGCAGGCACTGCACGTCCGTGCGGTCCGAGAAGAACTCGGCTGTCACGAGGACGGGCGCGGCACGCTCAGCGCGCGCCGGGGGAGTGGCGGCGCAGCACCGACAAGCGAGTGCCCCAACGAAGGCTCTGGAGGCCGAAGGAGGGCGCCTGGGCCTTGGACGCACCGATTTTCTTCCAATTCTTGCCGTTGTGCAGCGCCACGGCGCGGCGCAGCACGTCGTCCTGCGCGTGGGCAGCCGGCGAGGCGTGAGCCCTTTCAAAAGCGAAGCCTGCCGCCCGGCTCACAGCGCCGCGCCCGGCGCTCAAGCGGGCGCGCGTATCCGCCTCGCCGACTGCTGTGCGGCACGCCGGGCGCGGCATGAGCCGGCGTGGCGGCCCCGGCGACTCCCTAGCCTCCACCCCGTGACAAGGATGCTTGTGACAGCCCTCAGCGCACCTCTTCCGGAGTCCACCCGCCCTTGGTGCTGCGCCGCGAGGGGCCGCCCACGGGCCTGGGCTGCGCGTCAGCGCACGCGCGCCGACAGGCAAGCAGGCGGGGCGCACCCCACGAGCGGCGGCAGAGCTGCGCATCGCGCCACATCGATGCGCCCCGCGCCCGCTCCCAGAAGAGTCTTCTCGGGGTAGGCGCCAACCACAGTGGTGTCGCCCCACCCGTGAGGCTCGTCCTCGTCCATCAAGCGCTCTCCGAGGGCACTAACTCTGACTTGTGTCGTACAAAAAGATTCGTACTACGAAAGTCTGCTCTCAGTTGTCGCTTCTCTCGGAGTCTCCGTCGTGGGATGCAGCCGCCGCCGGGTCGCCCGCCGCGTGACGAAAGCGGGCTAAACGCAGGCACGCGCACCGGCGCAGCCTCCACCTCTGCGCGCGGAGAAGAGGACACAGCGGTGCAGGGTACGAACGACGACGCGACGGTCAGCAAGCTGTGCGTGCAGCTGCGCAGTTGTGTGCGCGTCGCTCGCTGACTGTCCCTTTGGCCAACGCAGCTCGTGCGTGCAGCTGGGCTACTGGGAGGACCCTTTCGTGAGCTTGTTCGTGCGCCAGCCTGCGCGCAGACCACCGTTGATCAACCGAGGCGCGTTGTGGTGTCGTTGCTTAGCGAAAGGGCGTGTGACACTCGCTCCTTGAATGCAGGCTATTACGCCCGTCTGGCTGCAATCCGGCAGCTCCTCCTGCAGTTCCTGCTCGCGGGCGGCTCTCCCGACTCGGCGCCGCCGCAGAAGCAGGCGCGCAGAAGCTCAGAGGCTGTGCAGAGGCCCCCCTGAGCACAGACTGCGTCTGCGTCTTTGGCTGCCGCAGGTACTGTCGCTGGGCGCGGGCTACGACACGACCTTTTTCCAGCTGGCCGCGTCGGGCGTGACGGCTGCGCGATACGCGGAGCTGGACTTCTCAGAGGTGCGTGCTTGGACACAGGCAGAGCGCGTTGTGCCCGGGTCTTTGCCCAAACGCTGACACTGCGCCCTTCACAGGTCGCGCAGCGCAAGGCGGCCGTCGTGTCGCGCCACGCGGCGCTGCAGGAGCAGCTGGGCGAGGGGGCGTCGGTGGACGCGTCCAAGGGCTGCGTCTCCTCCAGCCGCTACGCGCTGCAGCCGGCTGACCTGCGCAGCGCCGCCAGCGTGGAGGCGGCCGTGGCCGCCGCGGGCGTGGACCGCAGGTGCGCTGCGATGCGCTGCGATGCGCTGCGATGCGGACGCACAGCAAAGCACCGCGCCCACGCCTGAGTCCGCGCCCCCTGCTCGCCCCGCGCAGCTTGCCGACGTTCATCCTCCTCGAGTGCGTGCTGGTCTACATGCAGGCGGAGAAAGCTTCCCAGCTGCTTGCCTGGGCGGCGCGCAGCTTCCCCAGCGCCGCCGTGCTGGTGTACGACCCCACGCGACCCCACGACGCCTTTGGCCTACAGATGCAGAAAAACTTGCGCGCCCGAGGCTGCCCCTTCCTCAGCATCGCGTCTGTGGCGGACCCGCAGGCGCACGCGCACAGGCTGCTCGCCTGTGGGTGGGGCCGCGCAGAGGCGGCTGACATGCGGTCCGTGTACCGGCGGCTGTTGGAGCCCCGCGCGCGCGCGCAGGCTGAGCGCGCGGAGATGCTGGACGAGGTGGAGGAGTGGCATCTCATGCTGGCCCATTACGCGCTGGCGCTGGGGGTGAACGACCAGGGGGGGGTGCTCGCGGCACTGTCGCTGGGCGCAGCGGCAGCGGATGAGCACGGCGCGTAGGCTACAACGTCCAGGAGGGCATTGGAGGCACGATGCCGATGAGCTCATGCATCCCGGGTGGCGAGTTGACCTGCCTGGAGCGCAACCCGAGGCAACACTTTGCTTCTCCCTCCGTCTGACTGCGCGCATGCGCCGCCGGCTGCACGCCATGCGCGCCGCCGCCCTGTTGATGGCGCTCTTCTCGCTCGCCGCGCTGGCGCGGGCGGCGATGGAGGTTGACGATGCCAGTCCGACAGGACGGCCTCTGGGCGCCTGCACTGTCAAATCTGCCTCGCGCGTGCAGCAGACCGCCGCCTACGGGCGCTACGCGCAGCCTGGGCCCTACTCGCCTCGCCGCATCACCGTGACCGTGCACAAGGTCGGGGCTGTTGCCACTCGCTGGAAGCCCTGGACGCGAGCCGTCTTCCGGGCGGTTGCGTTCACATATAACTCCCCTCCAGCTACCGAGAACACCTTCGCGGCCATGTTCTTCTACCCGGGACTGCCGACCAACAGAAGCAGCTGGCTGAGCCGCGTCCGAAGTCTGAACCCCGGAGGGCCCATCGCGCCCGGTACCTTTCCAGTCATTGGCTTTGCGCCTGGATGGAGCTGCAACACGGAGCACTACATCCCAATATTCGAGCAGCTGGCAAGTCACGGCTTCATCGTGGCGGCGCCGCGAGTGTTCGACGTTCTATCCAACCCCTTCTTCACCGAGGCGGCGGCGGACTTCAACGACCAGACCACGCAGCTGCTGAGCGCCGTGGCTTGGGCACAGCGCAACCCGGAGTGGGCAGGGCGCGTGGATGTGGCGCACACGGGGCTGGCGGGGCACTCAGCTGGGGGGGGCATTGCGGTGCAGAGCGCCATCGCGCTGGGCGCAAACGTGACAGCCATAGCCACGCTGGGTGGCTGGCTGAACATCGCCACAACGCCATGGTTGAGCTCCTTGGCTGCCAGCATGACGGCACCTGCGATGGCGGTGTCAGCCGAGTTTGACACCCGCGCGCCGGTGGCTGAGAACGCGCAGGTGCTGCTGAACGCCTCGTTGGCGCCCGTGCTGCTGCCCGTGCTGGCGCAGGGCACGCACTGCTTTCTGAACTGGCGGCCGGTGCAGAGCGGCAGCGCGGTTCGCTGGCGGGCCGGCCTTGCGTCGCTAGAGCCACTCATGCCGCTGGCGGGCGAGAGCGACTGCACGCAGCTGGCGCTGCAGTCGCGGCCGCCCACGTGCGGGCCGACACAGGAGGAGGAGATTGCTCAGGGGGCGACACTGCTGACCGCATGGTTTGCTCTGTACCTGCAGGGCGACAGCGCCGCGTCGCAGATGCTGTGGGGTCCCGGGGGCGACAACGCGTGGATGCTCAGCGTTCAGCGGTCTGCGGGTATTGCTCTGGAGGCTGTTGGTGAGAGCATTGTGACTCTGAGCCCAAACACCACGGCGACGCTGCGCCTGCGCCTGCGCAACCTGGGGGCTACGCCGGGCAGCTGGGCGCTCTCGGCGGCGCTTCAGAGCAGCGCTCCGGCGTCGCTGCGCGTCTCGCTGTCTGCGTCGACGCTGACGCTGGCTGCCAACAGCACGGCGATCGAACGTCGGTCTGCCGCCGCCGCAATGCCGCGCGTGGATGCCGTCTCGCTGGTGAGCGCAGAGCTGAACGAGAGGCTGTATGCGCTGCTGCACCCGGCGCCCCGCACACCCAGACGAAAGCTGCTGCAGACGGCGCCGCCGCAGAGCGCAGAGTTCACTGCCACGCTCAGCGCCGCCGCGGGCGCGGCACTGGGGACGTACAACCTGACGGTCAGTGCCGCCTGCGCGGACGGGACCACTGCGTTTGTGCGCGTGCCAGTCTTGGTTGCGCCCTGAGTTTCATGAGATTCACACATGCTCACGACAACCGAGGCAGCTGAGCCCTTGAGTATGTGAGCAGCTGAACAATCATTACTCACAATCCGGCAAGCCGCGCGGACCCCTGCCATTTTCCTCTACTTCCTCCTCCCTCCCCCCTCCTCCTCCTCTTAGAGAAAGTTCACTTGCATGCGCTTCAGGTTTTCCCACATCCTCTCTACTATGGAACGTACCGGTGCAGCAGCCAGCCACTGCTCAGCCTCCTGAGCGCTGCGCGGCACCATGTTATAGGCGGCTAGAGCGCGTAACACGTCTGCCTGCCCACACATGGTGCCACCATCGAAGCAGTCGATGAAGAGGTCTTCCGGGGGGGGTGCTCTTGTGCGAAAGTGCCCTGGCAGCGCCACTCCCTGCACTTCCACCCCGGCATGGTGCCCCACGATGATGAGGAGCACCGCCAAAGTAATCGGTAGGCCCCGTCGGGTCTCCAGGCACACAGCCAGCGATGTCTGTTGAGGCGTGTAGTAGGCAGTCGTTTCACAGCCGCGGAAACCCAGGCCCTGCATAGCGGCATCTGCACCCTCGGCAGCAGGCGGGTGAAACAGAAAGGCTGTGAGCGCTCGCAGGCGCTGTGTGTTGTCAGCCCCCGAGAGTCCCAGCGCCTGGAAGTGTGCGCGTGCGTCCTCGGAGAGTGCAAGAACAGCCTCGCGCACAGCCTGCACGTCTGCAGCCGGATCCACCAGTAGCGAGAGCGCGCAGGCGGCGTCCAGGAGCACTACAGCGTCATCAGAGTCGCCCAGAATCCTTTCTTCGCTCAGGAGGTGCGTCAGGCGTTCCTTTGCAAGTACTTTCAGCCACCCAGCCGCACGACGCCCCTCTCGGTCTTCTATGGTTGCCTTACGGACAAACTCGTGCACGGCCTCCAGCAGCCACGCCTGGGGCACTCCGAACATGATGGTGCTCATTCTGATGAGGCCCAGGCAAGTGTGTGCGTCGTCAGGCCCGCTGGCGCTGCCCGCGACCACTCTACCCAACGTGGCGCGCATGGAATAGCACCACCTGAACGTGCGCAAGCCCACGCCGATCACCGGAAATTCAACCTGTCCTTCTCTTTCCAGGCACTCCAGTCTGGAGTGGGGCCAGCGCGCGTCCAGCAGGCGCTGCCACAGCTGCTCGTCGTTCGCGGCGGCGCGCCAGGTGCGGCACACGCAGGCCGCACGTGCCACGTCCTTGCCGTCCATCAGCGCAAAGGTAACTCGCAGCAGATCTATCACCTCACCTGCAGGCTCTATCACCTCGCCTGCTGGCTGCGACCTGGAAGTCGGCTTCTTTGGTTTCATCGGGCGGCGGCGGCGCGGCGGCATGGCGAGAGACGAGAGCGCCGAGGGCGAGAAAATGAGGGAATGGCAGGACGCCGGGACCCACGGACAACCCAACAAGCCTCCTTTCTAGAGAACACGCGCAAGCAAAGTGCGTCCTCCCGCGTATGCGTATCGCGAGCTGCTCACAGCTTCGCCTGGGGCGCGCCGCGGGGCCCCGCTGCGAGCGGCGTGCGCTGCGCCGCCGCCTGTGCCAGGTAGGGGGCGGGCGTGAAGAGCGGACCGTACAGCTTGGCCCACTCCGTCAGCCGCGAGGCGATGCGTGGTGCGCCCACCGTGTCGGCCCACTTGATGAGTCCACCCCTGAATGGCGGAAACCCCATTCCAAGGACGGAGGCGACGTCCAGGTCGCTCGCCTTGCTCACGATGCGCTCTGCAATGACGCGCGCCCCCTCGTTGACCACCGGAAAGAAGATGAACTCGATGATGTCCTCGTTGCTCATGCTGCTCGGCTTGCGCATGCTGTTTTTGGCGCGCGAGGCGGCCAAGAAGGGTGCCAGTCCCTCGGGGTCTGCATGCGCCTTGCGCTTGGCGTCGAACTTGTAGAAGCCGGCGCCCGTCTTCTCGCCCAGACGCTTGGCAGCGACCAGGGAGGGGATGAGCGTGGCCGGGTAGACCCGGTCGGGGAATGACTCCATGATGTTCATGCCCACGTGCACACCCACGTCTCCACCAACCAGGTCGCTGAGCCGGAAGGGGCCCATGGGCATGCCGAACTTGTTTTTGATGACCGCGTCGATGCGGTAGGGGTCCAGCCCCAGATCTACCAGCAGGCAGGCGGCCATTGTGTAGGGGTAGAAGACTCGGTTGACGGCAAAGCCGGTGCAGTTGCCCACAACCACCGGCATCTTCTTGATTTGCTTGCTGAGGCCCAGGGTGTCCACGATGGCCTGCGCGCTGGTGGCTGGGGTGCGCACAATCTCGAAGAGCTGCATCACATGCGCCGGGCTGAAGAAGTGCGCGCCCAGCACCCGCTCGGGGCAGCCCACGTGCGCAGCCACTTTGGTGATGTCGATGGTGCTGGTGTTGGTGGAGAGGATGCAGGTGGGGCTGCACACGCGCTCCAGGTCTGCAAAGATGCTCTGCTTCAGCTTCAGGTCTTCAAGCACAGCCTCGATGACCATGTCCAAGCTGCCGAACTGGCTGTAGTCCAGGGTGCCCTGCACGCGCGCCATGATGGCGTTCACCGCATCGGCACCGAGCTTCTTCTTCTTGGCCATTGACTCGACGTTTGCGCGCACGCGGGCCAGCCCAGCCTCCAGGAACTGCGGGTTCACCTCCTTGAGCAGCACCGCGATGCCGTTGAAGGCGCAGGCGGTGGCGATGCCGGCGCCCATAAGGCCGCCGCCCAGCACGCCGATGCGCGTGAACTTGCGCGCCTTCAAGCCCCGGTCGGTGAAGCCCGGCACGCTGGCCGTGTTGCGCGTGGCGAAGAACATGTGCACCAGCCCCTTGGAGGCGTCGGAGTGCACGCATTTCTGTGCAGAGAGGGAGGAGGTGAGCACAGCGACAGCAGCGTGCGCTGCAGAGCCTGTCACGCGCCTTGAACTCTTCGCCCTCCTTTTTGATGCCCGCCTCGCCGCCGCGGATGACGCCCACCTCCACGGCGTCGATGCAGGACAGCGGGTGGGTCATGAACGAAGCTACCTGCGTGCATAACTGCGCCTCAGGCAACCGACTGCGCGCCGCAGCAGCCACGTGCGTACCTTCTCAGCCTCCTCGCGCGCGGTGGTGAGAATGAAGTTGAGCGCCTGGGCAAGCGTGAGAGATGAGAAGAGACGTACGCTTGCCAGCCCGCACGACGCACCATCATGTTGGGCAACTTGTCGCCCTTGCGCAGCGACTGCACCTTGGGCTTGGTCCCACGCGCAATGTCCAGCGCCAGCGCCTTTGCGGCCGGAAGCACCGCGTCTGCGGTGGGCACCACCACGTCTACTAGCCCCGACTTGAGCGCCTCGTCAGCCTGTGCCGGCACGCTCGCGTGAGCCGCGTGACGTGGAAAGAGCGGGTGAGCCAGCCCACCGCACGCCGCGCGCGCGCCTGGATGTTCTTGGAGCGCAACATCATGGTCAGCGCCTTCTCCAGTCCCACCAGGCGCGGCAAACGCGCGGTGCCGCCGAAGCCGGGGATGATGCCTGGCGGCGCGTAATGGTTGCGCTCAGCGCTGCAGAGCCACAAAGCCTGATAGGACGACGCTGCCACGCTCAGCAGACGCACCCAGTGTGAGTTCTGGAAGGCCCAGCTGCGCGCCCTTGTTTGCCACGCGCGCGTTGCAGGCCATGGCCACCTCCAGGCCGCCGCCGAGCGCCACGTTGGCGATGGCTGGGCACAGCGGGGTGCGTCAGCGTGGGGCGAGGGCGCCGCACAGCGTAGACGTACCAGCTACGGTTGGCTTGGGTCCGTTCTCCAGCAGCTTGTTGAGGAAGGAGTTCACGTCGGCGCCAAAGTCGGCGGAGGAGCCGCTGGCCTGCTGCTTTGCCAGGTGTGTGATGTCAAAGCCGGCGCTGAACTTGCCACCCTCCCCAGTGACCACGATGGCCACCACCGAGGCGTCAGCCTGCGCCTTGGACAGGCACTCGTGCAGGCTCAGCAGCACTGCGCGCAGCGGGGCGCGTGAGCGCGTGACTAACCACCCCCCTCGCTTCTACACACCGGACGGCGCCAGCGCGTTCATGGGCGGGTTGGAAAGCGTGATGACGGCCACATCGCCGTCCACAGCCAGAGAGGCGCTCATGGCGCAGATGGGCGTCTGTTATGAATGCTGACGTGGCAGATGCGAAAACCCAGACGAAAGCGTCACAACACTCGTTAGCGCTGCCAACCTCGGTGCCAACCATCAGACTGTCAGACCTGGCGCTGGTGTGGTGGTGGTATTCGTATGGTTTAGTTTCCGAAGCTTTTGTCCCGTATCCACTTTGTGGCCACCCACTTTGTGCCGTTCGCCACGGGGCATCCGCCATGCAGCGCATGCTTGTCGAAGGCTGCATCTGGCGTGGTGCTGTAAAAGAGGAGCGCGTCGCCCGTGCGTAGGGGCTTCACCAGGAGCCCCTGAGCACAGCTTTTGTAGTCGATGTTGCGCAGGCGCTGCAGCCCCCCGGGTCCCTCCAACGGGAACACCGTTTCCCCCCCAGCCTCCCACTCGCTGAGATACAGCAGAAAGCTGGCCGTGCGCTGACTGCTCTGCGGCCCGTACGACTCTGGGTCAAACGTGTCGTAGTGGCTGTCGTACTTCTGACCAGCCTCATAGCGCAGCACGTTGAAGGGCTCCCCGTGGCTCTGAGGCAACATGGTCACGTCTGCGATGCGCTTCTCCAGCCAGTCAAGCACGCCGCTCGAGTCTTCCCGACGCGACAGGAAGGTGCCCTGGCTGGTGCGGATGTCCCCCGTGCTGGCAGGCGTGTCGCCCTGACGCAGCGCCAGGCCGCTGGGTGCCAGCCGCTTGGCAGCCATCTCCCGGAGGCGCACGCAGCGCTCCACGTCCGCGAAGCCGGGGAAGAAGACCGCCCGGGGCTCCCAGGAGAGCACCTGGAACGGGATGTACGACACGAAGCTGTTGCCGCTGGCGCCCGCAGGCAGCGGCTGGCGAAGCACGGCTGCGGGTTCTTGCGCGCCCTCCTGCACGCTCTCCCCCTCCCCCGAAGGCGCAGCCAGCGCCTCGCTGCTGGCGTTCACCCCCTCCGCAGCCTGCCTGCGCACCAGGTGGGCCTCCTTCATGGCGCCCTGATGCGCGGCGTCCGCAAAGGCTGCCAGAACCGCCGGGTCTGGCAGCGTGCTTGTACGAACCGGTTGGGCTCTGTGGCTGGAGAGCCGCCCCAGGAGAAAGCACGCGGCCAGCAGCGCAAGCACTGCGGGCAGCCCAACGCGGTGGCGCAGCAGTGCGGAGCCGGCGCCGCCGCTGCGCCGACGCGACTCCGAGCCCATCACACACCACCAGCGCACACCACTGCTGAGGCGCGCTGAGGCGATACGCAGGCGCGCGAAGGCTGGTGATGTGCTGCATCCATTCGAAAGCTTTAGAACACGTGTTGTACGATGCCGGCGATCGCCCGACGCTCCAACGCACTCCGCGTACCTCCGCCTCCTCCGTCGCGCCTCTCTCGCCAGCCTCTCGCGGGATGCCGAAGGTTCACTTCGCCAACTTTCCGCTGCGCCTGGTGCTTCCCACGGACCGCGTGGCGGCTGCAGCTGACGGCGTGCGCCAGCTGGTGTTCCGCACGCTGCCCAGCGTGAACAAGATCGAGATCAAGCGCCTGCTGGAGCGCCTGTACGCGCTGCCTGTGGAGGCTGTGCACACGGCCAACTACGAGGGCAAGAAGAAGCGCAGCCGGGGGGGCTTCTTCCGCAAGCCGGACTTCAAGGTTGCTTACGTGAAGCTCAAGGAGGCCGTCAGGGTGCCCTACTCGCCGCCGCCGCCGCCGCCAAAGGAGAAGGCCTGAGCGGCGTTTCTAGGTTTGGGCCTTTGCGACTCTCTACCCTGCCCGCCGGCTCGCGTCAGCCGCACGCCGCCGGGCGCACTCGCCGCACAAGAGCTTGCGGCACGCAGCCAGCCTCGGCGCCTGGTTCTGGTCCTCCGCTTCGTCCGGATCAAAGTAGGTCTCCAACCACGTTCATCGATGAGGCGCTGGGGCTGAAGATTGAGCAGCTGCAGCACCACGCCAACGATGGCGTTTACGACAAGGCGGTCAAAATCTTGGAGACCTACTGAGGTGGTCTCCAAAATTTTGACCGCCTTGTCGTAAACGCCATCGTACTTTGAGTTGGACGAAGCGGAGGACCAGAACCAGGCGCCGAAGGCCAACACGTGTAGGCACGCCTACACAACGTTCTCCAGCGACGGCCGGCGCGCTCAGCATCGCTCGTGCAGCGCGCCAGCAGGATGGCACGCTGCAGTTGAGCTTACATGAGTAATAACGCGGAGGCGGCCGCCAAAACCTCGCTGTTTTTCGTGGACCCGCGGAACGGGCCGTACAATGAGCAGGACCCGTCACGCAGCCGGTCCAAGTTGTTGCGTTCCCTCTGCGACGGCGGGCCCATCAGCGTGCCCGACGTCTCCATCGTGTGCTGGGCGACCGCGCGTACACGGATGAGCACGAGCGCATCCGGCGCATGCTCGCAACAAGCTTGGCGCTCTCAGCTGGATGAGGGCGACGTGCTCGGGCGCGGCGCTGGCCACCGCCTGCAGCAGGGCCTCCGTGAGCGCGCGGCTGGCGGGGGCGGCCGCTCCATCGCCGCTCCAGAAGCTGGTGAACACGCCGCCCCTGCCGCCGGCGAAGAGGAGCGCCAAGGTTGTTGCGAGCATGCGCCGGATGCGCTCCTGCTCATCTGTGTAGGCGCAGTCGACCCAATACACGATGGAGATGTCGGGCGCGCTGATGGGTTCGCCGTCGCAGAGGGAGTGCAGCCAGTTGGACCGGCTGCGTGATGGGTCCTGCTCGTTGTATGGACCGTTCCGCGGGTCCACCAAAAACCTGGGATGGCAAATATGGGATCCGTGACAATTATAAGCTTATTATAAGCGTTTTTGCGGCTTGGCGGCTATAAGTTGCCTTATATTTAGAGGTCTACTAACGCGGTAGA
>Ga0208951_1001120_pt1 | contig 11997 bp, 7 predicted proteins | sample GreLakmeMI27MSRF_FD_187702 | JGI IMG/M metagenome (GOLD analysis project Ga0208951, IMG submission 187702) | Freshwater lentic microbial communities from great Laurentian Lakes, MI, USA - Great Lakes metaG MI27MSRF (SPAdes) | ecosystem: Environmental > Aquatic > Freshwater > Lake | place: Great... | reverse complement strand
TCAGGGGTGGTACAAATATACTTAACAAATAAAATACAAATAACTTTATGAAAGGGATAACTTCGGTGGACAACTCAAAACATGAGTGAAATTTTAACAATAAAAAGCAATATTGAGTTCGCTACGCTCACAAAATAGATTGATTATTTTAAGTGGTTGGCAATAAAAGTTTTTTGCTTCTGCTGAAGTTTCAAAAAATTATTATGGGGTTTCGTGGCAGAAGTTTTTTTTGGTATTCATTGGTATTTTTTAGATACCAAGTTCACTGTGAGATCCAAGACGTACTAATTCTAAAATATCATCATTGTTTTTTCGATATATCAGTACGAGATCAGGCTTGATGTGACAATCCCTACAATCTTTCAAATTACCAGTCAGAGAGTGATCGTGCAGTAGCTCTGGTAGAGGTGTGTCTGTAGTTAATAACCGCACTACTGTAAGCAATTTATCATCAAGGTACACCCTATGTTGACCACGTTTTTCGCGTTTATAATCACGCTTGAACTGAGCAGTGTATTTAATCGTTCGCATTTAATTCAGTCAACAAATTATCTAAACTACTGGCAGTTATTAAATTACCGCTTCTAGCCGCCTTTATAGCTTCTATCGTTTTAGCATTTGGTACAAGTGGTTCAAAGGGCAGTGCTTTCTCACGTGCAATACGAATTACTAACATCCGAAAAGCGTCTGATAGTGTAAGGCCTATTTCGGATAACACGACAGTTGCTTCCTCTTTTATTTCCTCATTTACACGAGCACGTACAATAGCGTCATTTAACATAAAAGTTATTCATTTTTCTTATTATTTGTAGCTACAATGTAGCACATAAAATATCTTTTTACAAGATTTTAATGAGAATAGTTTTTAATTTAAATTAAAAAGCAAAGCTGGGTAATTTATATAGCTCTATTTCTTATTCTAATGCGTTTTAAACAGGGTAATTTGGTAAAAATGTACTGAGGTAGCTTGAACTAGATACCCCTGTTTAAAACGCATTAAAACTTGATATTGATACTTTAGCTATTTTGCAATTTTTTGTACTGTTCTTCGGAAATAACAAAGACTTTATTTTCTTGATATTCTATAGCCTGAACTTTACCAAATTTAGTATTTAAATCGATTTTATAGATTTAGTATCCATAAGCATTAAAAATTGACAATTAACTTCTGAGAACTAAAAAATTTTGCGTAGGTGATATGAATTCCTTGGTAGAATACAAGTGTTTCAAAAATTTTGGAATTGTATGGTATACAAAATCACATGATTCTAACTCTAAGATATTTGTTGAGTGAGTCATAATTGGTAATTCTAATAAAAAGTACTGAACTGCTATATTTTTTTGAGCTTCTTCTATTTTAACACCTTTTGCTTTGCTGTTATTTAATAATACCCACTCAGTCATATCTAAACAGTTTTGTCTAAATTCCTTATTATTAGCGAACAGATTTGAATATATTTCATATAAATCTTTATAAGACTGTTTTTCTCTTAACTGAGAAATACTATGTACGTTAATTATACTTTTATCAGGGTTTTTTTGATAAAAGTATAGCAGCGTATTATTAATCTTGTTTATAGTATAATTATCTTGTTTTCTTATCTTTTGATGCACTCGAGATTCTTTATATCCCAAAGCTTCATAGGTGTATTTAGATATTTGATCTGGAATAAATACGGCAAAATCAGTATACTGAGTATTTATCCATTCAAATATTTCTAAGATTTTTTCTGTAGAAAAATAACTGTTAAACGGACTAATACCAATTAAAGCAAAAGGTCTTTTTTCTGATGTTAGAGGTATAGTTGCTAAATCTCTTTTATAGATATTACTAACTTCTTCGCTAATATCCTGATTATTATGATCCGTAGATAACGAAAAAAGATTGGTAGGAATGGTAAAATTAAAAGTAACTCCTGATTTTAGAGAATTATTTTCAACCCAGATATTTCCAGAATGAGCTTCTATAATTTCTTTACATATACTAAGCCCTAAACCAACTCCACAAGCCTTTGATGCAGTTCTACTACTTTCTACAAATGGATCAAATATAGATACCATCTCATCTACCGGAATCCCCACACCCTCATCAGTAACACAGCAACGTACAGCTGGAATTTCGGTATTTCTTAAGTATGATTTGTACAAATTAATCGTAATTTTTTTGTCTTTGGGGGAATAACGAATAGCATTCATAAGTAGATTATTAATTACTCTAGTTATCAACCTTTGGTCAAAATAAAAACAGTAATCATCAAAATGATTTATAGTTATGTCAATGTTTGTATTATCAACAGATTTTTGATAATTTTTTATTACACTTCTTAAAAAATTTGAAAAATTATCTTTTTTCAAATTAAGAAGAATTTCTTGTGTTAAAAATTTAGACGTGTCTAATGTATCAATTATTAATTTAGACAGTCTAGTAAGCTCTTTAAATATTAAACCTACATTTTCACGCTTACTTACATCATCAAATTTATCCCAATTATCTTTTAACGACTCTGAGATAGACAATACAGAACCAAGAGGGATCCTTGTTTCATGATTAATGTTTCTAAGAAATCTGTTTTTAATAGATGAATATTCATCTAAAGTTTTGTCAGTTTTCTCAAACTCAAACTCAAAATTCTTATAATGTGTAATATCTATAGAAACGCCTATTATACCTAAAATTTCGTTGTTTTTTCCTACAAGCGGTTTTTTGGAGCTTAAAAATATCTTAACAGCACCATTAGTAAGAGTTGCCCGTTCTTCTGTTTGATATTTTTTTCGATTAGCTACAACTAACTGATCTATCTCTCTAATTTGATTTGCCTGATCTTTCCAAGGAAGACAATAATCTGTATTGCCTATTATTTGATTGCGGCTAATCCCCGACATTTTTTCCATATATTTGTTGCACCCAAGATATTTACCAGATAAATCTTTCCAATATATACTTGCATCTATTGCATCAATAATTTGATTATCAAAAATCATATAATTTAACTAAAAAGTGTTATGTGTTTTAATTATTAATTGAAACAGACGAATTTAGCAAAGATTAATATAAGCTATTTATTTTTTGGCGTGCAATCATAAAGACCAGCCAATAAGAATATTTGCAGTTTTTATCTAGTGTTTTGAGATTTAAGAAAATACTTAAATCTTCCGTATTGACAGTTTAAACTTAAATTTTGGTGGTCTCTACACACTGGTTTGTATCCCTTAAGCGCAGACGAATTTTCATGTAATGAAAAGTTCGTGTATTGCGCCCGTTGGGAAAAAAGAAAAATCGTTCATGAATATGCGCACTTATCCATTGACAATTATCAATGCCACGCTCAAAGTTTTTTAAGTAAAAATTCCTCAAAGCCGACCAAACCGAAAATTATCATTTTAAAAACTAACTCGATTTTCTTTTTGAGTTGAGTTCTTCATGTTGACAAAAGTCAACATATATTGCGTATAACACTATTTCTTCGAAACGAGATGTTATAACCATATTCCTAATTCAGAAATAAGAAAATCCAACTAGATTGTAAAAATGATAATTTTCGGTTTGGTCGTCTTTGAGGAATTTTCTTATTTCTTGAGTTTGGAAATTTAAGTTATAGAAAACATTCGTAGAATTTTGTTATACGCAAGATACAAAATAAATTTGTTTGCTTTTAAAATTTTAATCTTATATAATGAGTGGTTAAGCATTAATAAAGTCTAGAACTATTCAATTCAAAAAATAAGAAAACCATCTCGTTTTTTAAAGCCATAATAATATTATCTTGATTGCTGGAATTTGTATTTATGATTACAGGCCGACACAGTTAGATATTTACCCTTTTTTATATCGTTCTGGATGCCAACGTTCTTTTATAGCTACTAGTAGCATGGCTTTTGTGTTACGTACTTGTCCTCTTGATAATTGGATATCTACGGCATTAATCGCGTCTTGTATAACTTGTTCTGTATTTTCTTTTAGAATTTGATTGACTATTCTTGTGCTTAAACCAAATTCTTTTAATGTATAAATTACAGCAGGTTTTCTTTTTATCTCTTTAACCTGATTTATAGGGTTATTACGTAACTCATAATCTTTGTTTTTACTGATGATGAATTTGATATCTACTATTTTACGTACATGTTTTCTTGGTACAAATTCAAATCTAATATCTGATTTTTCGTTAATCTCCCTTTGTGCTATGAGTAATAATTTTTGTTTAAATTCACCATATTGCTTTAACCTTCCAATAACTCCACAGCATTCCTTAATCTCTTCTATGGTTAATGTTCTTTCTCCGATATCCTGATACTGTTTTAAAAGCTCATAAATGCGTATAGCATGGATGCTTTTAAACTGCATAAGGTCTGCTATACTGATAACTGTGAACGTCTTTTTTAGATTGAACAGAAAAGGGTGCATTTCGGGAGCAAAGCTCAGTCTTATAAATCCTTCTCCCTCTTCGTATCTTGCAGAGTTCAACCATGATACCTGAGTAATAACTTTCTTTTCTGGTTCTTTTATAACTAGAACTTTTTTCATTAAACCAAGAGTGATTTTTTGTAGTTCTTTATAGTTAGAATTGCCTGTTAACCCCATAAGATCCATAAAATCTCTAACTGTTAAAGTATGTTTTTTAAAATCCTTATCATCTGATTGTATTTGCGAAGTTAACCATAGTATTATTTTCTTTTCCTGCAAAGTAAGAGAATACCTAGCTTCTATCAAATTATTATGTTGAAATACTACTACACTTGGTGGCAACTCTTTCTTTTTCTTTAACTTACCATTTTTTATAATTTTGGTATTTTGAATTATCGTAGGAATACTCGCGCCTATTTTTCTCATAACGATATTAATTTTTATTTATTTGCTATAGTAACAAAAAAAGACTGTAAAATCAAGGTCTTTTTTATTATAAAAAAGACCTAAAATAAAAAGTCTTTTTTCACCCTAAAAAAGTCTTTTTTCACCCTAAAAAAGTCTTTTTTCACCCTAAAAAAGTCTTTTTTCGACCCTTGAACACCGCATAAAAACTGGTTATCAGGAGTGTCTAAAATACTTAAAATATTGAAAGTAATAAAAAACAAGAAAAAAGAAATCGCAAAATCCTGTGGATAAGTGACTTGGATTTCCTTGTTTTTTTATAGATAAGTTTTTCAGAGTAAGATTCTCACTTATTTTTTGGTTTTTAACAATTCTTGCTTAATTTGAGTTCGCTACCGCTCACAAAAAATTTTAATGAGGGGCGACCCCTCAAACTCCCCTGGTCGGCAAAAAGAAGTTTTTTGGTGGTTGGATATTTAAAAAATTAGTTTAGTGCTGTTTTAAAGTTTTTTAAGAATTTGTTAGTCGATGACAAGAGATCAAGAAAATAGATTTATTTTCGCTTTTTTAAGTTGGCAGATAAAGATTCTTTGTTGATTTTAGGATTTTTACTAAATGAAGCAATCTTTCATTAGTTTGATGTGTTTTTAACAAGGTTTAAGGTGGTTTTTAGAAGGATAAATGATAACTATAAGGACTTTGTACATAAAAATATTCTTACTCTTATAACACGCCTTAAATTACTTTTTTGAAGAATTGTTATTTTTTGAAAAACTATGGATAGTCAAAATGAAATGGTTCAGCACCATCAATTACTATATCTCCTGATAAAAATACTTCCTGTTGGTTAGTAATATTACAACCTATAAATATTTGAGTGTTAGTATCTTTAACTAACTCCGCATATTCTTTAGCCTGTTCTAAAGCCTCGTCAGCTTTACCTTTATATTTCATTTCAATAAGTAAACCTGTTCCATTCTTTGCAACAACTATATCAGCTCTACCTTTTGTCCCATCAGTTTTTACAGTATATCGCTCACTAGCAAAACTACCATTAACAATCTGAAGAACTATATTATTCAATAAAGAATGCATCAAATCTTCGTTAGCAAACAATCCAATTGAATTTTCATTTGACTTATTAAACATTTTTACGTTTTTTATTAACTCACTAAATTTAGGACCAAAGTTTTTTTCAAAAATTTCTTTTATTTCAAGACTATTTTTCTGTTCAAAAACAACATTCAATATTTCTGTTAATTCTGAAAATTTTTCAGGCTCTATACTAAATATTGTTTTATAATAATTTTTCAGGTTTTTTTCTAATTCCGTTTTTATTTCTTTATTGGGTAATTTAAATTCAGTATTTTTATCATTTGCAATCGTTAAGTAACCAGTAATAAATAGATAGGAAAAAATCAGTTCAAAACCTGCCGAATTAATTTCTATTTTACCATTAGAATTAGTTATTTGTTTTAAAGTTCTAAAATTATCAACACTAAAATCAATAGCTAATTCATCTATTTTTATGTTTTTTGCATTAACTAAATCTTCTATTTTTTTCTTAAAATTTTGTTGTTTAAATAACGGTTTAATAAAATCTACCGATCCACTTTCTTCCCAATAAGATCTAAAACCATCATTTTGTCTATTTAGATAATTAACAACTGACCAGATGTTATATTTATCAATAAAAATTTTATTTTCATCAGTACCAATATTTTCTTGATACCCGTTATACCAATCTTTTATTTTAGCTGCTTGAGATTCTTCTATTTCGAAATGTTGCATCAAATCATTCATTTCTTCTTGGTTTATTCCATAGTATTGAGAATATTTAAAATTTATAATATTATATTTAGAAAGATTATTTAATCCTGATAACATACCACTTTTTACAATATATTGTACTCCAGTTAACACTCCTTTTTCTAAATTATTATTACCTTTTAGAGCTGATTCAAAAATACCCCTAAATAGTTCTGATACTTGCTTAGCTTCTTCATCATTGAATTCCAGATAAGCCTTATTTACAGCAGCATCATATTCGTCAATTAATATCCATACTTTTTTGCCATGATGAGCATAAAGTAATGTGCTTAGTTCTTTTACCGCTGTATCAAAATTACCCAATCTTATTTGATCAAAAAGTTCATTATATTTTTGACCAATTGTGATTTTACCACTGTAAGTTTTTTGACTTAAATCTAAATAACCAAACTTTTCAATTGTTTCAACTATTTTACGTTGAAGCTTTTTTGCTACATCTTCAAAGTTAGATCCTTTACAATCCTTAAAGTCTATGAATATTACAGGATATTGTCCTTGTAGTTCTAAACTATCAATTACTTTAGTTTGACCAATAATGTTTTCATCTGTAATTTTGATTTGAGTTGTAGAAATATTAAGTTGAGATTTAGTCTTATCAAGATTAGTTTTTATACTTTGTTTGAATATTTGTTTATTTAATTCTTTTGTTTTTGAATCCATTTCTTCAATTGATAAAAATCTTTTAAACATATCAAGATTAAGAGATTTTCCCCAGCGTCTTGGCATTGTAATAAGTATTGTCTTTGCACTATCCTCTATTATTTCTTTAATAAACAAACTTTTATCAATGAATATGCTACTATTCGTAACTAAATCTTCAAAATTACCACCACTCTGAATATTTTTTTTTGTATTGTTCTCCTTAGTAGTACTGATACTACTAAAATACTTTTTTATCTGTGTATTGAATCCGTTATTTAGTTTTGATTGAGAAAAGTAATGGAGATCTTTAAAATTTGTATGGTAAGAGCCAATATGATTATGAGTTGTTAAGGGGTGCTTAAAAACTTGTGGAACTAATTTTACTAAATTTGCGACTGTTTTTTTAAACATAAGGCTCTCTAAATAATTTTGTTTTATCTAAACAATTAAATCAGGTTAAGAGTAGAATATTATGCGGTAAAATACAATATTCTAAAATTATACCGAACTTGTTTTAAATTAGCGATTTATAAGTGATAGCTAATAGGGCCCCTGTGGAAGAAGACCCAAAAATGTTGATTTGGATTTTAGAGTTGTTGTGGAGCACCAATTTGCACGTTTCTTGCCCTTAAATATTTATATAATGTTGTTTTAGAAATTCCTAGTTGCTCAGCTATATCATCAGTTTTTAGTTCATTTTGTAAATACAGAGCCTCAGCTGTACAAGCAGCTTTCTTAGCTTTTTCAGATAATCCCTTGGGTCTGCCACCCATTCTCCCTCTTGCTCTAGCAGATTTGAGTCCTGCCATGGTTCTCTCACGTATTAAATCTTTTTCAAATTCAGCGAGTGAGGCAAACATATTAAAGATTAGTCTTCCTTGTGCAGATGTTGTGTTTAAAGGATCTTGTATACTAATAATATCAACACCTTTAGCTATTAAATCATTCACCACTTTAATTAGATGATGCAATGACCTACCCATTCGATCAAGTTTCCATACTATTAAAGTATCGCCTTTTTGAATTTCCTCAAGCAGCTTTAACCATTCTGGTCTATCTGCTCTTGCGCCCTTGGCAACTTCATAAAATATTTTATGACAACCTGCAGTTTGCAAAGCATCCATTTGTAAATTTAAAACTTGATCTTTAGTCGAGACCCTCGCATAACCATATTTCATATTTACCTTTAGTACACATTAATTATAATTTTTAGCTTATTTGTATTTTAAATAAATGTACAGCAAAACTTTACTTTATTTACTGGCTTTGCGGTGATTTTTTGGCTAGAATTTTTTGTTAACAAAAACCACCGTTAAAATGGACTTCGAATAGTGAAAATAAAAAATAGAATTCATCTACTTCCAGAGAATAAAATTAATGAATTATACAATATACCAAATTTTACTGATCAAGAGATGGAGATATTTTTCAGTTTGTCAGCAGATGACCATTTATTATTAACTAAATATAAAACCATAAAATTAAAAATATATTTTATTATTCAGTTAGGATATTTCAGAGCTACCCAGCAATTTTATAATTTTAGTCTGGAAGATATTCCAAAAGAAGTTTTATATGTGGCAAAGCTTTACTTCGATTTGCCTCTTAAAAATATTAATAATAAGCCTTATAGAACGATAATAAAATCTCAACAAGCTATTATTTTAAACTTATATGATTATCGAGATTGGTCTCCGAGTCTCTCTCCGCAAATCGAGACTCATCTTTGTGAATTGATCATGTATTATCCAAAGCCAGAAGTTGCAACCTTAGAGTTATTTAAATATTTCGAACAGATAAAAGTTGTTATTCCTTCATACCGAGTGTTACAGGATATTTTTAGTAAAGTATTAAGTGAGCATGAAACAAGACTTAATAATCTTATACTATCCATACCTGAAGATATTCAAAAACAATTAAGTAAAATCATCGATAGACATCATAGCGATATTGATGAGGTGCAAGATTCTCAAGATAATACTCAAAATAATGCTAACAAAGAAAATGAATCAGAACGTGAACATGAAGATCCTGATGATATTATCATGGAATTAAGCAACATTCGATATGATCAAAAAGACTTTAAATATACTGCTGTTAGACTTGAGATCAAAAAGGTTCAAAAAATAAAGCCTCTTTATGAGTTTGGTAAGTTATTTTTACCAACTCTAAATATTTCAAAAAATAGTATCGGTTATTATGCTGATTTAACTCACAATTATTCAACTTCTCGCCTGAAGAAACTTATTAAACCTCAGCAATATCTATATGTCTTATGCTTTATTCATCATCGCTATCAACAATTTATGGATAATCTTATCATCACATTTGGGCACCATGTTAATTTACTATTAGAAAAGGCTAAAGCATATGCTGAGGATGAATGTTTAAAACATAGCGCTAGCTTAGTGTTAGAATTTCCCAAGCTTGCCAAGTTTCTTCATTGGTTTCCTGAAGAGGAGAATAAACAAAATTTAAATTATCCTCAACTAACTAAAGAAGCATATCAAATATTACCAAAGGATCAATTCACCTCAATGGCTAGTTTTATTGAAGGTAAAATATTTGATAAAACAAAGGCCAAGTGGCAATATTATCAGGACTCATCTTCTGCTCTTGCAAGATATTTACGTCCCATCATGCTTCATGTTGATTTCATTCTGATGAATCATAAAAGTAATTTACCGAGCCTAATGCAATTACTTAAAAATCATTACCTAAGCAATAAAAATCCTGGATCATTAAAAATTTCCAGTAACACCTCTCTTATTAAAGAAAAATCTATTATAGAATATCTCAAAAACACTGATAATCCTGATTATTTTGATCCTTATCGCCTAGAATTCTATGTATATGAAAAAATGTTTCATCATATTGACAAGGGCAGACTTTGTTGTAATGACAGCATCTCTTATAAAGATTTTGACCTTGATTTAATTCCAGAGGAAAATATCGAGAAGTCGCTAGAGATTGCTGAGAAATTTGGTTACTATAAAATCCGTAATTACTGTGATCAAAGGCTTGATGAGGCATTAGATGAATTAGATAAAGCATTACTCAGAACAAACGCTAACATTGATTCTGGTGCTAATAAACATATCAAGATTATCAATAACGAAGATAGCATCAAATCTTGGGATTTAATTTATGAGCCAAAAGAGCCGATATCTGATGGGTTTTTTGCCAATTTACCTAAAATAGAAATCGCTGATTTGCTCAAATTTATTGGCGATAAGATGAATTTATGGGATGGATTTAACCACATTAAACCTAAATACATCAAGCGCCAAAAACCAGATCTCACAGCTCTTAGAGCTTGTCTTCTATCAGAGGCCTTTGGTATCAGTATGGGATATATGTCAGAGATCTCCGATTTAAATTTTAATTTATTACGCTCAACTAGAACTGATTTTATTAGATTCGAGACGCTTGCAAGTACTAATGACACCTGCTCTAATTATCTCAATAAACTTGCGATATTTAAAGCCTGGGATCTTTTAGATAATCAAACCTTAGCAGATGCTGATGGTAAAAAACATAGATCCACTAATACCACTTTGCAATCTAGATTTTCCATTAAATACGCTGGTAAAGGTACTGGCATTTCAATACTTTCCCTTCTATCTAATCATGCAGTAGTAAATGCTAAAACTATAGGTTTAAATGAGTATGAGGGTCATAAGTTATATGATTTAATCCTTGGTAACAAATCAGATATTGAGATTAATTTCGTAACTGGAGATAATCATTCTCTCAATCCTATTAATTTTGTAGGACTTGATTCAATTGATGTTGGCTATTTACCAAGTATCAAAAATATTAAAGAAGCAGCAGAAGACATAGGCTCTGCAAGAGATCCAAGTTGTTACGGTGGCGTCATAACGCCAAAAGTAAAAATCAATAAAAACCTAATTAAGGCAAATAAAAACTGGATTATTAGAGTTTTATTATCATTACTGTTACAAGAAAATACCCAGGATATTCTGATGAGAAAACTATCAACCCATGCTCGATATGCAAGACTTAATGCAGCACTTTATGAATATAACAAAATCTTTAAAAGCACCCACGTTCTCAATCTTATTGATGATATCAAACTAAGGCAAGCTATCAAGTCAGCAAGAAACAGAACTGAAAGCTATCATTATTTACAAGGCACAATACGTCAGATTTATTATGGAATTTTCAAAGGCAAAAGAATAGTTGATAATAATGTCAGTGCTCACGCAGTAAGATTATTAGCCAATAAGATCATTTCTTACAATGCCACAATATTAAATATCATCTATGAAAGATTGATTGCAACAGGCGCCTCAAAATCTGTAATTGATAATTTTATTAGAATTTCTCCAGTAGCTTGGGAGCATCTATCATTTACTGGTCGTTATAATTTTACCAAAGATAATAGCATTATGGATTTAGAAAAAATTGTAAGATTTTTAGAAGAAAAACTAGGTAAAAACACCAAACACTAGACAAACCCATGACACCTATGTCTCATATTAAAAAATATTCACAATGTAAAACAGCTGATTATAAGTTCTTAGAACCTTCAATTATTATCGCAATTAAACACACCTATAGTCAATAGAAAAACAAAATTTCAGGATGTTAAGATACAAAAATCCCAAATCAACATTTTTGGGTCTTCTTCCACAGGGGCCGTAATAAAAATGTTAAAAATATAAAATACAGAAAAATATTAACTTTTCAGTTGC
>Ga0208951_1001118_pt1 | contig 12019 bp, 11 predicted proteins | sample GreLakmeMI27MSRF_FD_187702 | JGI IMG/M metagenome (GOLD analysis project Ga0208951, IMG submission 187702) | Freshwater lentic microbial communities from great Laurentian Lakes, MI, USA - Great Lakes metaG MI27MSRF (SPAdes) | ecosystem: Environmental > Aquatic > Freshwater > Lake | place: Great... | reverse complement strand
GAAAATTACAATTTTTAATATTAGTATTAAACATATATGTTTCAGGAACAATATAAATATATGAAACCTCCTGTGTTGTGTCGTCCTTTATTCTAAAATAATCATATGGATTTATATTATATTCGGGGTTTTTCAAGTCTCTAACATCAATATTTAAAGCTACATAATCGCTATATTCCATAAGAGCAAAATAATCAGTCAGTCTTGAAGCGTGTTTTTTAGTAGCCAGTTTATGACCTTCGAATTCTTTAACAAATAGAGTAAATCCATCTGGATTATTAACATTACACACTACTTCAAACTTATGAGTTTTATCTTCTCCATAAGGAAAAGGTATGTAATCAAATATAAGAAATATATTTCCAAACCAATTAACTCTATTAATAAGGGAATTACCATTGCCATCTATTCGTGCAATAAATTTACTTCCTTCTAAATCACAATTATTAAAATTAACACCATATAAACTACAATTTATAAACTCACTTTTTTTCATATTTAGAAGTTTTGTGTCGGGAATATTATATAGTGAATCATTATTGAATTTAAAGTTAGATAAGTGACATCTATGAAAAATGCATTTATTAATAATATTATTACTATCAAATATTAATGTGTTTTTATGATCTATTTGATTAAAAATTACCAGCCTAAAGGTACAATCATATAGCTTACATTTAGTAAATCTTAGGGCTCCACCATTAGTAAATGTAACTGCACGAAATAATACATCTCTAAAACTACATTCTTCAAAATAACTATAAGCAAACGCACATTCAATAAATGAAACATTATTAAAAGAGCAGTTTTGAAAATGATAACAAATAAATTTTTCTTTTACAAACATATTTCCATTAAAAATACAATTGCTAAACATAATATTTCTATTACCTGGCATAGTAAGTTTATCATAATTTATAGTTGTTTTAGTAAATTTACAATCTTCAAAAACTATTTCGGCAGGATGTGATGTTTCTTCAAGCGGGGTCATTAATGAACCATCTGGTTTTATCATTAAATGTGTATCAGCATCAGTCAATTTAGCTAAATCAAATAGCGTATAATATTTCATATTATATTTGCTAAGTGGTGGATTTACATATTCATATACAGGGCCAAAACTTCTATCGTGAAAAATGGAACCACCAGTAAAATTACAATTTTTAAATGTAGGTAATATATTATTAATTTCAACTTTAGTAGAATCAAAAAATTTATTAGATGCAAAATCAATACCAAAGAACTCACAATCTATAAATCGAGATTCAATTAATCTTACATTTTTAAAAATGAATTTATCTGTATTAATATTATATTCAGTTTTTGTTGTTTTATAAAATGGAGATCGTTTTAATATTGGATTATTTTTTTCCACATTTAAAAATTTAGATTGTCTAAATGTTATACCATCAAAGTTTGTTGAAGCAAAACTTGTATTAACAAATACACAACCAACTATTTCTTCTATTATAGAAGGTATTTTTGATACAGGTGAATAACCTAATATTTTACTTCCAAATTTACAAAAGTAAAAATATAAATTTCTTAGTTTTTTTGGTGTTCCACGTCTTGTTAATATTTCATTTATATTTTTTCTATATATATCTCGTACTAAAGTAATTTCACATAAAACATCGGAGATGGCTTTATTTACATGGGCCAGTCCAAGTTTGGATTGATAGGCGTGCGCTATTGAGGTTGCTGCTTTATTTTTTCTAACATTTAGATCTTTAACTGATTTATATGATTTATAAGCCTGACTTATTTTAGTAGCTGCTGTTTTTTCTTGTCTTATTTGTACTTCTTCAAGTATTTTATCGTGTGCTTGTTTACTTTTTATTAATGGTTCTAATATACTTTTAATTCTTTGAAATTGTAGTTGAATTGTTTCATTCATATTTATATATAAATATAAATATAAAATATTTATAATAATATACTTTAAACTTCTACTTTTTTATTTAGTATATTAAAATTTATAAAATTTATAAAATTTATAAAATATTAGTATATTTATAGAAGAATAACATATATAATATGAAAAATAATACAGATTTAAAAAAAGTATTCAAAATTTTTGTTATAGGATTTATAGTGATTTCAAGTATTTATGTATTATATTTCTATAATAATGATAATGATAATGATAATACATTAGAAAATTTTGCTAATTGTTCAAAATGTAAAGTTAATCCAAGCAATAACAAATGTAAACCACTATATAATATGAATTATAACTGGGATTCTAATAAAAAAATGGTAAATATAATTAATCAACCCACAGATTATGTTTTTTGCGAATGGGAACCAAATTGTGGATATGATGCTACGGCAAATAATATTTTAACTCAAGAACAAAGAGTAGGGTTATCTAATTCACAATTACAAGATTATTATAATAATAGTTTAAGATGAAATATTTAATAATATTTAATAATATTTAATAATATTTAATAATATTTAATAATATTTAATAATATTTAATAATATTTAATAATATTTAATAATATTTAATAATATTTAATAATGTTATAAATTAAATATATAACATTATGGTCAAAAGTTTAGGAGAAAATGTAGCAATTTATGATAACAAAGTAACAGATTTAATTACACATATTGTTACTGACAAAGAAGCATTTCTTAATGAATATAAAGAATTACAACATAATTTGCCTAACTATGATGAAACTAAAAGAAAAACACTTGACAAATTATTAAATACATTAACTTTTAGAAACAAACAAAATGAAGCGCTCTTAAAACTTTTAGAATATTTAAATAGTTTAGAAAAAAAAGATAAAAATATATATATTCGGCGAACTTTAGATAAAATGAAAAAAATAGATAATGAAATTAGTATATTAAATAACTTAATAAAGTAATATTTATAATAATAGTATGTTTTAGTAAATTTATTCTTTTCTAATATTATATAAAGAAAAGTATGAGTAAAAGTATGAAAAAGAAGAGTTCTAATGCTATGTTTAATAAATTGGTAAATAATAAAATTACTTTATATATTGTCGCAATAATAGCTTTTATAACATTAGTTGGAAATATAATGAATTCAGAAGTTAGTGCTATATTCTTGTTTTTCTTATCAGGAGGAGTGGCGTATAGTTTTACCAAAAATATGACTATTGTTCTTGGGACCTCAATAATAGTAACAAGTGTAGCAACTATGTCAAGCAGTTACTTTGTATATAAAGAAGGATTGGAAGGTAATAGTGATCCCTCAAATAATAATATTTCATTGGATAGCAAACTTTCATCAAATAAGAAAGGTTCGTCAAATAAGAAAGGTTCATCAAATAATAAAGGTTCAACAGATGAAGTTAGTCCATCCAAAACCTCTGATTCTGACAAGGCAGAGGCTTTAACACAATTAACACCGGCATTATTTAATAATATTCCTAATAAAGACCAAATGCATAAACAATTAGGAAAGGCAACAGAAATGGAACAAGCATATGATAATTTAGAGAAAATAATGGGAAAAGATAATATTCAATCAATATCAACTGATACAAAAGATCTTATTAAGCAACAAAATGAATTAATTAAACAATTGAAAACTATGACTCCGGCATTAAATGAGGCAATGAGTTCAATTGGTAATTTAGATTTATCTAAACTAACAAATATGTTTAGTAGTGCGACAAAAACTTTATCAGATTTGAAAACAGACTAACTTAATAACTTAATAACTTAATAACTTAATAACTTAATAACTTAATAACTTAATAACTTAATATAATTTATAGCGCGAAAAATTTATAGCACTATAAATTATATAGTGCTATAATAATATTATGAAATCAAATATAGTAGATATAATAAATAATAAATTACACAACTTTAAATATTTAAATTATACTATTATATTTTATATTATATTTTTTTATACATATTACAGATTGTTTGTATATTTACTCAATAAAAATTATATAATGTTGCTGTTATATTTTATATTTTTTATATTACTTTATAGTTCTTATAAAAATTTTACCTATGTTATAGGATTTATAATTATAATTATGTTAAGAGTTTTTAATATAGATACTATTTTTAATAGTAGCAGTATAAATTTATTAAACAAGTTCAATACTAATAAAATAGAAAATTTAGAAGTAATGGCGAAAATAACAGAGAAAGCAGAAAATGAAGGAAAAGAGTTAGAAAAAGGTGCCGAAAATAATAAACCACCTCCCAATCCTTGTAAAAGTTATATTATAAACGAAGTTCAAAAAGCCGGAATTAAAATAGCAAATAAAACTTATAACCACGAGAGTAAAAAAGAAAGTACTCAATCTGAATTAAATAGTATGTTGGCAGGACATGATGATATAGATCCCCCCACTATTTACAGACTCTCATAAATTAATAATATTAGTATGAAACAAATTTATAGTTGCTATTATTTATAATATGTGTTTATTATAAATAATATGGCCAGAAAATGTCCTCCTGGTATATTGTGTATAGAAAACTATACATTATTATTTTTTGTTTTACTTATAGTAGCAATATTATATTTTATGAATATTAAATATAATCAAAATTTACATAAAACACATAAATGTGGATGTAACAAAATGTCTTGTGCTAATTGTAATAATAACCACAATAACCACAATAACCACAATAACCACAATCATTATAATTCTGATTTAATACCATTTTTAGGAAACTCTCATAATAATAGAGAAAATGATGTTTTGTTAAATCCATATAGTGCTCCTCTACGCGATGATAGAATATTTAACAATTCTAATCATAATGGGCCAAAAATACCTATAAATGTGCCAACACAATCTTGTAATAGTGAGTATAGACAAATTGGTATATTAACACGTATAAATGGACAAGAAACAATATTGCCTTTATTAGGAAGACCTCTATTTTCAAATAGAGACAAGTGGAATTTTTACACTATGAATGATAAAAATGGCATGATAAAATTGCCTATTAGGTTTAAAAATAAAAGTTGTACATCATCACAAGGTTGCGATAATTTATATAATGGTGATACTGTATTTGTTGAAGGATATTCTGATACATTTAGAGTAACTATTTATGATAATAATAGCATGGAATATATTCCATATTTATAAATTAAGAAAATCTTAAATTAAAATTAATATTAATATTATAATATTAATATAAATGGCATTTACTAGATTTTACGATGACCCATGTAGAATACAGAAATATTTAGAAGAATCTACAAATATTGGAAATTATAATATTAATGTTCCCGGAAACGGAATGGATCCATCGTATTTTAGCGATCCATATGTTAAACCACAAAAATGGGGTGCTAATTTATCAAATAATAAAACAGATTTGGAAAGTGATTTATTTTCTTTACATAGAAAATTAAATCGTGATACTATTAAAGAAAATAATTATGCTGACTATTTAAACAATAATAATTTATATTATGTAAATAATTATTCAAGCAATGAAAATGAAATTACAAGTCAATCTCGTGTCACTCATCCATCTTGGGTATATAGAGAACTTAATAATTTTAATATAAAAAATGATACTTTAAGCGTTCCTAATAATTTCAAATATTTACATTTAAATCCCCAAGAAAATATATGTATTCCTTTTCATAATAATATTAGTTCAAGAATAGTTCAAAAAGATTATTTTGAACTAAATAATCGTAATGACCTTGAGAGAAATATAACAAACGTATAATTTAGAAAACCTGTTAATTATTACATTATTACATTATTACATTATTACATTATTACATTATTACATTATTACATTATTACATTATTACATTATTAAATAATATATTTAATATTATAATATATTAAAATAATATGGCAGCTTTGGCTATACCTATTGTAATATTAGGAAGTATATATATTTTATCAGAGCAAGAAAAAAAGGCTGCTGTGAAAAATAGTGCCAGTCAAGAAAAAATTCAAAAACGAGAATTTTTATCAGGAGGAGCCGGACAAACCGAGAACTTTTCAAATTATAAAGAAGAAGTAATGCCACAAGTCAATCCCACCATAAATACGCAAGTAAATTTATTATCTGGTCAACAAGCAAATTTAGACGAATTCAGACATAATAATATGCAACATTATTATGGTGGAAAATTACGTGGTTATAGCGGTGATTTAAATTTAACAGAATCTATATTAGATACAAAGCAAGGAAATGGAAGTCAGCAATTTTCAAAATCAGAAGTAGCTCCATTATTTAGACCAGATGAAAATTCTCATCGTCCAAATGGAACTCCTAATAATAGTGATTTTTTTCAATCTCGTATGAACGAATCAATGAAGATGTCTAATGTGACATTATGGGAACCACAACGTGTTGGACCAGGTCTTAATCTAGGTTTTGGTTCCCAAAACGCAGATGGTCTTAATGTTGGCGGAACACAAGGAGGAGATGGTTTTAATTCTGGAATGATGGCACGCGAGTCGTGGATGCCTAAATCAGTTGATGACTTACGTGCTGAAAATAAACCCAAGACTTCTTTTAATTTGGATGGTCACCAAGGTCCGGCTTTACATCCTATAAAAATGGCAGGACCAAATAGTAAAATAGGTGTTATTGAAAAACATTTACCGGATAAATCATATGAGTCAGGACCCAATCGTTGGTTTACAACAACTGGAGTAGAACAAGCACCACCAATAAGAAGCACACAATTAATTACAATGGAAAATAGAAATGATACAACCCGTGAATATTATGGAACAGGTTCAAGTGCGCAAAGCGGTCAAGCTACATATACTAATGCCGAATTTGAAGACTCAAAACGACAAAATTTGTCAGGACTTCCATTAAGCAATGCTAGTGCTACTGGAACAAATTATGCTAATCCAAATGATTATGGTTCGCAGAGTTATAATATGTTAAATAATAATCGCTCAATTGTTAAAGAGACTAATGAATTTGGAGGAGTTTATGGGATGGCAAAGGCAGCAATTGCTCCTATTTTGGACATTTTTAGAACTACACGCAAAGAAAATGTAATAGGTAATTTACGCGAAACAGGTAATGTAAATGGATTAACCCCCACTGGACACTTATTTAATTCAAATGACAAAACAAAAGTTACAAATAGAGAAATGACAACAAATAAAATAAATATGAATTATGTAAACGTTCAAGGACAAAATAATACTGGAAATGCTTATATGGTAACTGAACATCAAAATTATAATAATCAAAGAACAAGCACAAATAAAGAGTATATTGGTAATATAAATTCAAATGCTCAAGGATTAAGACCCTATAATAGTGCTTATGCTCAACAAAATAATGTAAATAAAACATATGAGTCGCGTCCAAACCAAGGAAATATGAGTTTATTTAATAACTCTAACAATTCTACAACTTCGCGCAACGATTCTATTTTTCAACAAAATAGACAACCCATAACCAATAATAGTCAAAGTATTATACCATCGCGAGAATTTATGGGAGAATTAAATGGAATGCAAAGTTACGATATAAACTATAATGCGTCCAGAATGGATGAATCATTATTGAGCGCATTTAAAAATAACCCTTATACTAAATCTCTCACAAGTGTTGCTTAAAATATTAAATTTTGAACAATTAAACAATTAAACAATTAAACAATTAAACAATTAAACAATTAAACAATTAAACAATTAAACAATTAAACAATTAATAAAAAAACTTTATAAATAATAATCTGATGCTGTTCCATTAACAGACACATTATGCATATTAGTATTTCTTATTTGAATTTCTATTAACAAATTACAGACAATATAGAGATGTAAACTTTGATAATTATTTTTTTTGGGTTTTTCAATATAATCATCGTATATGTAATCTAGTGTATGAAAGTTTTCATATATAATATTTTTAATAATATAGGCAATTTTAGTATTATAGTAATCAGTATAATCATCATATATAATTCTTAATCCATATACATCATATGGTATTTTATATTGCTGTATTTTTGAAATAATACGCTTTTTTGATTTAATTCGTTTTTCATAATAAATATCAAGATTGTTATCAAGATTGAGATTGTTATCAAGATTGATATCAATAACACTAATTATATTATTAGTATGTTTTTCAAATAGTTTTAATGACCAGTCTGTAAAATTACATATTATAAATAATACATAGCATATATGTAACATAATATGGTATATTATGTTACATATATGTTTTACATTTATATAATCATTATAATATATTAAATATTAAAGTATTAGATATGTAATAATATTTTAATTTAAATATTTTTTTTTACTTTTAAATAATGTTACAAAATTTGAAAGAGTTACATGACAAAAATAATTTACCAAATTTATTATTATATGGAAATAATTTAATTGGAAAAAAAACGTTATTAGAGCAATTATTATTATATATTTATAAAAATTATAAAAATATTGAAAATAATACACTCATATTGAATTGTAGTTTAGGGAAAGGAAATATAAAATTTATAAGAGATAATTTAAGATTTTTTGCGAACACAATAATTCATAAAAATATAACAAATTTCAAATCTATTGTCTTATTAAATGCTGATAGTTTAACATTGGACGCTCAATCAGCACTAAGAAGATCAATTGAAATATATAGTAATACAAGATTTTTCATTGTTACAGCAAATAAGTCAAAAATTATTAGACCAATATTATCTAGATTTTGTGAAATATTTTGTAATATTAACAATCTGAACATTATTTATAAGTCTTTGGCAGTAAATAATAGTAGCAATAATAAATTTAACAACAAATTGGCAATAATTATTAAAAATTTAGATAATGCTATGAAAGATTTAAATGGTAATTCTAAAAATATATTATTAATTAATTGTAGTTCATTAATATATAATAAAGGAATTAGTGCTAATAATTTATTAGAATATTTTACAAATAGTTCCAATTTTAAATCTGACTTTTTTAAATTTGTATTTTTTTTTGATATTTACAAAAAGGAAATAAGGTGTGAAGAATTTCTAATATTTATATTATTATATTTTTATAATAATAATTGTACTATCGACTTTTCAATATTTAATTAAACAATTAATTAAACAATTAATTAAACAATTAATTAAACAATTAATTAAACAATTAATTAAACAATTAATTAAACAATTTAGTTTAATTTTTATTTAAAAAATAAAAATTAAACTATAAATATGGATGATTATACATTATCAACAATAATTGAATCAAAAAATGAGTGGTGTGCTAGATTGACTAATACTTTGGCACCCTGTATTATAGAAGGTTTAAGATCCGTTTTTTCAGAAGCCTACAATGTTTGTAAAGAAAATGATGAAGACTCCAAATATTTAATGACATTTCAAAATTTTTTAAATAATATACCAAAATGGAGTTCTGAAATAGTTGAAAATGAGAAACAAAGAATAATTACATCAAGTGCGTGTAACTATTTAGAAGATTTATTATCGTGTGTTCATATTACTCAATTAAAATCATTAACATCATCACGTGTAGGATTAAAACAAAAAAAAATTAATATAGATATACCTGATTTAGGTAAATTTATACATAAAACATATATAAATGTTGCCAGAAAAGTATACGTCAATATATATTTATTTGAACTAAATATAAAACCACTACAAATACAAAAAAATAATAGAGAATTAGAATTAATAGTAAAGGAATGTATTTTAAATACAATAAGAGAGAGTATTCCCATTGAGCACATATTACAAATGTATTTAGATGAGACACAAGAAACAGATGTTGAGGTAGAAGAAAAGAAAGAAATTGTTACAGATAAAGAAGCATTGGAGAAACTTAATAAATTGAAAGAAGCAAAAGAATTAGAAAGAATTAAAAAAGAGGCACTCGAAAAAATAAAAGATGAAAGTAAAACAAATTTAAAGAAAGCACTTAAAAATGCTACAAAAGATTTAAATGAAGACAATTTAGAAATAGTTATAAATAATGGAGCTTCAAAAGTGAGTTCATTAGTATCAAAATTAGAGTCCACTTATAAGGATGAATCTAATAATTCCAATGATGAATCAAATAGTGAATCTAATAATGATTCAGATATAGAAGATAATCATAAATTAAAAATAGATAAAATGAAAGTTAATGCAAGTGAATTAAATATTAAAAATATTAAAAATGATCCCGATGAAATAGATTTAGATATTTTAAATTTAAAAACCGAATTAAGTAGTGATAATGAGAATTCGGATTTGGAGTTGGATTTAGATATAGAAGAATTATAATAAGCTAATTCGTTATATATATAAAATTCATTTATTTTATAATAATAATAAATGAATTTTATAATACCCTCAATAGCAATCAGTATTATATTTATGATTTATAAAATAATAGATATGAAATATATAACAAAAGAAGAAAACTCATTAAAAAATATAACAAAAGATAGTTTAATAGTATTTTTATGTAGCATGATTTCAATGTTTGGTTTAGAGCAACTAAATATTAATGAATTAATAGGCAATTCCAAAGAATCACTAAGTGCTTTTACAAATGAACCCGATTTTTGATAATATATTTTATATTTTATATTTTATATTTTATATTTTATATTTTATATTTTATATTTTATATTTTATATTTTATATTTTATATTTTATATTTTATATTTTATTATAAAATATAATATTTTATACCATAATTGGTAACTCATCAATATTAAATATTGCTTCAGGATTGTTGATTTTCTTTTTGGCTATTTGATATTTTTCAAATAGTGGTTTTTTTAATACATTTTGTGGAGTATGCTTATGAACACTGCGCGCTATCATTTTATATAATTTAAAATCGGGGTATCTCTCAGACCCATCATTTTTATACAATATATTTTTATTTTTATCATCAAAAACCCATTCAATCATTAGTTTTTTTATAGGAGATTTTAATTTTTTAATATCATCCAAATCATCAATAAAATAATCAAACAAACTACATCCTAGACGACATAAATCAAAACTATAATTTGGGTCTAAGCGTGGTTTATTTTCATTTAAATAAGGTTCGCAATTATATTGTGTGGCAGCATCTCCATCTTCCGAATAACTATCACTACATATAAATTTATTTTTGAATCCATAAATAGCTCTTCCAAAATCAATTATTTTATATATTTTGCCAAATGTGGGAACTTTATAATGACTATTATTGAATTTATAATATAAATATTTTTTTTCGGTTACTATATAAACAATGTTATTTGTATGTAAATCATTATGAGTAAAATGAAAAACTTTTTGATATGTAATTAATGTAAATAATATTTGTAGAACAATAGATTCCCATTCATCATCTTTGATTTTTTTACTGGAAATATAAGAATCTAATGTATCTTCACAACATTCTAACACTATAATTTCAACCGGAAATTTATCTATTGAACAAAATATTTCTTCATCATCATAACTTTCTTCACTACTTGATTCGTCTGTATCAGTTGTATTTGTGTTTGTGTTTGTATCTAATGATTCTGTATTTGATGATCTAGAAGAACAAGACTCTGAATTACTTGTTTCATTGTTGCTTGTATTATGATTACTTGATTTTATAGATGATTTATCTAAAATATCTAGATTTTCATACGTCAACTTTAATTCTTCTTGAATTAATGATTTATTTTCTAAACAAGTTTGTTCAATTCTATTTAAATCTTCTCTTGAATCTTCTGTGGAATCTTCTGTTGAATCTTTTGTTACGTCTTCAATAGTTAAATTTTCAATATTTAGGTCTTCAATATTTAGGTCTTCAATATTTAACTCTGTGTTGCTAATAGTATTTATTAATAGTGATTTTTTATATTTATTAGTTTTACCAAAAATATTTTTCATTTTTTCACTTGCTTCAATTTTAAATAGATTATTTCTATGTTTATGGAAATGGTCTGATTCATTTAAAAATTCTAAATCTTCGGAAATATTAACTTTAAAATTATTTTTTATTCCTAAAAATGCACCATAATAATTTAATCCATTATAAAAACTATA
>Ga0208951_1001117_pt1 | contig 12028 bp, 9 predicted proteins | sample GreLakmeMI27MSRF_FD_187702 | JGI IMG/M metagenome (GOLD analysis project Ga0208951, IMG submission 187702) | Freshwater lentic microbial communities from great Laurentian Lakes, MI, USA - Great Lakes metaG MI27MSRF (SPAdes) | ecosystem: Environmental > Aquatic > Freshwater > Lake | place: Great... | reverse complement strand
AAAAGGAGGCTGCTCCGCGGCATCGAGCGCAGCGGCGCTCCCAGCAGGCACCTGCTGTTGCCGCTGCTGCTGTGAACCTCCCGGCGCCGCCAGAAAGGGGTGTCTGAAGAACTCTTCGAAGGATAGCCGCTCCACTGGGTTACGCCGCAGTAGCGACCGCACCAGGTGCCGGCATGCGTCGCTGGCACCCACAACCTCCCCGGGCAGCTCTGCGCCCTCGCCCTTCTCCATGTTCCGCAGCAGCTGCACATGGTTGTCCCCGCCAAACGGAGGGCGTCCCGCAAGCAGCTCAAACAAGATTGCGCCCACGCTCCACAGGTCAGCCTTGGCGTCGTAGCGCTGATAGGAGAGCACTTCGGGCGCCATGTAGAGCGGCGAGCCGCACAGCGTGTCGGCGAGGGCGGCCTCGGTTGCGAGCGCTCTTGCAAAGCCGAAATCTGCAATCTTCAGCGTCGGCAGCGGGCTGCCCTGCGCGGCGAGGAGCAGCAGGTTCTGGGGCTTGAGGTCGCGGTGGACGACGTTGAGCCTGCGCAGGGCGCGCAGTCCCGCCGCCAGGTGGCAAAGGAAGTGAGCGGCTGTGGGCTCAGGGGCGGCCCCGTGGCCCCGTATCCAGGTGGCCAGGTCGCCGGCGTCGCAGAACTCGAGGACGAGGAAGAGGCGCGCGGGCGACTGGGGAGGGAGAGGAGGACCCTGTCAGAAGGTCCAGGTGACAAGGACAACTGCGCTTCTCCGCTGCTGGCGCCTCTCGCCACGGCCAGCGCCCAGCAGAGAGCCGCACCTGGAGCGTGTCTAAAAGCCGCACGATGTTCGGGTGCACAGCCTTGCGCAAACAGCTCACTTCGCTTTCCAAGCTTTCCCTCAGCTTCGTGCCCAACTTGCTGGTGTTGATTTCCTTCACCGCCGCCACGCGACCGTCCGTGACGTGCGTTGCACGGTGCACGGTGGCGAAGCTGCCGGCGCCTATCAACTCCGCGATGCGCCACTCGCCCACGGCACGCGGCTCGGTGGCCATTGGGCCACGCAGACGACCAAATCGGCGCGAGTTAGCAGACAAACCGCTAAGGAATGTGCGGGGGCGCCGAGGGGTGAAGCGTCGAGGGTCGAGCCGCAATTTCTCTCTTACTTCTAACAACTCGCAGCGTTGTACGACCACCTACCAAGTTCAGCAGCGTAGCGGGTACGGCTGGCCGAACGTCTCATCACTCTTCTAACAACTCGTCGCCTCCGCTGCCTCGCGGTCGGCCTGCCTCTGCCATGACTGCGCCAGGGAACCCGCAGGCGGTGCCCACGACGGCACTCCTGAGCTCACTCGCCACGCCGCAGCCAGGGCTGGCTAGCACACCAGTGGGTGCCGGACTCCCGCTCAGCGACAGCGTCGCCGCGGTACTGACCGAAGGTGCGTGCCACGCTGCAGTTCACATGCAAGGCTCTCCCTCACACACCACGCACGCACCAGCTCCGCCCAGCGCGGTCGCCACCGCTCAGGCCAACCTGATGAGCGCGCTGCAGGTGCTCAGCAGCCACGCCTCCGGCGAGTCTCCGTCGCTACCGCCAACTCTCATGGCCAGCCTTGCGACTGCCTCGCAGCAGGGGGAAGGCATGCCCGCGCTGCAGCAGGCGATCCTCCTCCAGCTCCTGCAACGCGTGCTTGCCTCCGGGGCGGACAGCAGTGGAGCCGTAGCGCCCTCTGTGGCCCTTGAAGCACTGCCAGAAGCACCGCCGCTGCAGCTCGTGCTGCCTTTGCCGCCACAGTCGCACGCCGTGGGCGCGGGCCCGGGCCGCTGGGGCGGCATCAACCTATGGCGCAGCGTGGAGAGCATCCTACAGCCTCACGGCGCGGCTGGACAGAGCATCAAGGAGATCACAGAACAGCTTCAGGAGCACTTCTACGCTCCTGGCGTCACTGTGAACGTGGGCAGTTTGCGCAACACTCTGTGTCAGCATAAGAACGTGTTCTCGCGTGTGGGGCCGGGACAATGGAGTCTGGTGAGCATTGTGGGTGGTGGTGGAGCTGAGCGCACGCCGCGCGGTGCCGCAAAAGCAGCAGGCTCCAGCCGCAAGCCTCGGTCCAAGAAGGCGCGCACGGCTGTGGGCGCGCCGGAGGGGGCAGTCTCGGTGAACGAGTACGGAGTCAGCGGCGGAGTGGAAGCGGTGGAGCCAGCGGGAGATGTGGGGGAAGAACCCGAGGCGCGCTTTGGGGCTGATGCTGGCGACACAGAGGCGCCCCAGTTGTGAGCGTCGCGCGGTGAGCGGCGCTGCAGCAGAGCAACCATCGAGCTTCTCGTTCTGTTTTAGCCTGCGAAACGGGACACGGATTGACGCCCTTAGAGATGAGACGCAGTAGAGACGCAGTGTAAGTGGACACACTCAGAGCTCCTGGTTGGCCTGAGGCGGTGCCGCCGCGCCCTGCCCCCGCGCCTCCTGCGCCTCCTGCGCCGCCAGCAGCCTCACCGCGGCCACGAAATCCTGCTTCTCCACGCACAGCGCGCACGCGACGCCCCTGGAGGCGAGCAGCGTGCGCAGCTGGGCAACCTTGAGCGCTCCGTAGTCGCTGCCCACGTCCAGGCGGGGCCTCTCGCGGGCGGTGACTCCGGCGCACGCCTCCCGCAGGGAGGCCACCCACTCCTCCGTGGCCGCCCGGGTGAGCCCCTTCGGGGCTGCCAGCGTGCGCGCCCGGTCGCCGCCGCACAGCGCAACCGCCACGGGCAGCTCAGACACGCCCAGGCTGGCCGCCAGCGCCTCCACGCCGTGCCCCTTGGCCTCGCCCATGGGCACCCGGCCCCGCTGGGCAAAGGAGAGCGCCTTGAGCCAGGCTGGCGTGGCGGGCTCGCGGTGGAAGGCCACCACGCAGGCACCCGCACCCTCGCCGCCCTGCTCAGCGCCTGCGGCGACGCCGGCGGCGCACGCGCCCGCGATCCACGCGTCCAGCGTCTCCGGCCGGCGGGGCGACAGCGGCGCCAGCTGCGAGGTGGGCAGGTTGTCCAGCACCCAGCGCCTGAGCGCCTCAGGGCTGCGCTCCGCGGCGCCGTCCAACGCCAGGCTGGAGGCGCCCCGGAACAGCTTGATGAGCGGGAAGGAGGTTGCGCCGTACATGGCGCACAGGGCCTTCTCCTGCTCGCAGTTGACGGCGCCCACCCGAAACAGGCCCTCCGCCTGCCCAGCCAGAGCCTCCCACACCGACGCCAGCTGCTTGCAGTGGGCGCACCAGGGCGCGTAGAACTCGACGGCCCACACGGAGCGTGCGGTGTGGCCGGGGAACTTGCCCTGGCGCAGGTTGGACACGGACGACTCGGGGTCGTACAGGTTCTCTCGCGCACGGGGTGCCTGCTGCTGCTGCCCGCCGCCGCCGAACGGGTGGCCCGCGCCCCCCCCGCCGCCGAAGCCGCCAGCTTGCCTGCAGGAAGGAGAGGGAGGGTGTTGGTTGTCGGTGCGTGAGGTTCCCTCTACTCAAAATAACCACAGGGTGCGCTGCGCCCTGCCGCCACGCACGCGCCTGAACATCTCGAAGGGGTCACCGCCCTGAAAGTGGAACTGGAAGCCGCCCGGCTGCCCTCCGCCGGGAAAGCCCCCGCCCCCGAAGCCGCCCCCTCCGCCCCCGCCACCCTGCTGCTGCTTCAGCCCCTCCTCTCCGTACTGGTCGTACGTGCGCCGCTTGTCCGGGTCGGAGAGCACCTCGTAGGCGGCGGAGACCTGGGGAGGACCAGCGGAGTGCGCAGGCTGTGTGAAGCGCTGCAAGGAAGGGGACGGAAAAGGAGAGGCACCCAGCTTCTCTGTGGGCGCCACAGCGAAGGGCCGCACCTCTCTGAACTTGCGCTCCGCAGCCTCCGCGTTGCCCGGGTTCTTGTCCTGTGAAGCGCGCGCGTGAGCTCAGGCGCCCAGCATGTCCTCGTGCACTGCCAGCGCCCCCCGCGCTCCCCAGCTCGCCACAGCCGCCGTACAACCGGGTGCCACGTACCGGGTGCCACTTCCTGCGCGGTGCGCGCGGTGCGCTGGGCGTCAGCGCACGCAGGGTGGGGAGAGGATGGGCGCGTTCCACGCACTTTGCGAGTGTCCTGTATGCGCGTTTGATGCTCGCCTCATCGGCGCCCTTGTCCAACGTCAACACCTTGTAGTAGTCCGCGCCTGCCGCAGCAACGGTGACCAGCAGCGCCCAGATCGCCAGGCGCAGACGCGACATCGTCGCAGCGGGGAGCGACGCGTCTGATGCCGTACAGCCGTACCACGTACGACCGGCGGGACAGTCCAAGGCCCGTCGCGTGTGCTATGAGGGCCGCGAACAACTCGATGTTGGGCGCACCAGCTGCAGGCTTGAGGATCTGCTCTCGTGGCTGCGTTGCCCCCCGCAGGCGAGTTGCCCCGCGCTGCGCCGCTGCAGGAGGGCGGCCTGAGCGTGCGCAGCGCCGCGACTTTCCTGAAGTTGCAGAGGCTTTCGTGAGCGCCTTTTTCCTGGAGGGCCGCGACAGCGAGTTGGACGGCTCGTCGCGAAGGCGCTTGACCAGTGCGGCGCTGAGGGACCTGGAGGGGCGCTACGGAGGAAACCGCGCCACAGAGCAGCGCGCGCTGTTGACGGTGAGGGACGGCGCCGGCGAGGTGGTCGCCTGCGCGGGCGTCGAGCCGCAGCCGTTTCTAGGCGCTCGCATCCTCCGAGGCGCTCAGCGTGCTTCGCCGCCACCAGAGGCGCTGCTGCGCCCCGTGGTCTCAAACCTGGCGGTGGCTGCGCGCGCCCGGCGCAAAGGCCTGGCAGCGCGGCTGATGAGCTCCTGCGAGGAGCTGAGCTTGTCTTGGGGTTTCGACGAGTGCCTGCTGCTGGTGGAGTCGGACAACAGCCGCGCTATGAGGCTGTACGGCAAGCTAGGGTACAAGACTGTACGCGGGGGTGACGAGGTTGACGCGCCCACGCTCAAGGTTGTAGACGGCGTTGTGGCTGACGTGCGCGTCCGCAACGTGGCGATGCGCAAGTCGCTCAAGCCGTGGCCGCTGGGCGCGGTGGAGAACGCGGGACCGGGACAGGCGCTGGCGGTGATTGGAGCCGGCGCTATTGGAGCGGCGCTTCTGTCTGAGAGCCTTCGCTACCAGCTGCTCCAGCAGGCGCTGGACGCGGTCGAGGCGGCAGGCATTGCGTGGCCTGTGTGATGAGACATGGTATGAATGGTCTGGTTTAGTATTAGCCCCGTTTGGGCGCACGGCTCGATTTGGAGCCACCACTTCTGGAAGAGCCCTTCTTGGACCCGGACAGCGACCGTGCTTCCGTGGTAGCAGCGGCGGGGCCGTAGATGGGCTCCAGCCCCTCGCGAGGCAGCATAGCCGCGCCTGCCAGCGCAGCAGCCTTGGACGCAGCGGTCGCAGCCCCCGCGCCCCTGGACAGCCGGAGCGCAGCCAGCTCCGGCGGCGTGCCCCCGCCCCCCTCTTCCTCGTGCGCCGCCGCCGCCGCCGCCGCCTGGAGCTGCTCACGCGCCTTTTTGCGCGCCCTGTTGAGGCAGACGCAGCCGCACACGCCTGCAAAGAGGCCGAAGATGATCAACCCGAAAATGAAGGGCACAAAGCTGCCCTCGTCGCCTTGCTTGAGCTTGTCCAGGAAGGACGGCGTAGGCGCAGGAGGGGCTGGCGGCGCGTCCGGCCCAGGCGGCGGCGACGGGCTCGGCGGCGGCGGCGGCGGCGGCGCGGGCGGCGGCGGCGGGCGGGGCGGTGGACTGGGCGGCGGCGGCGGCGGCGGGGGCGCGAACAGCTGGATGAGGGGCGCGGCGAGGAGGGAGGCTACCGGCTGGCCAAGCCCTCCCGGCAGCGCCGTCGCCAACAGCGCATCGAACCCGCCGCTGCTCAGGCTGCTGGCCAGCTGAGACGCCACCAGCGCGGCGCGCTGGTCGGCGGCGAGCGGCGCCGAGGCAGGCACAGCGACCAAGAGCGTGGGCGCAGTGGCAACCTCAGGATGGGCACCTGGCAGGAAGCTGAGGCTGCTGAGCGTGCCCAGGGCGCCCCCGGTGGCGCGCAGGGCGGCGAGGAGCGCCTGCGGGGCTGCCAGCTGCGCTGCGAGCGCGGACGAGAGGGTGGCCGGAAAGAGAGCATCAGAGGCGAACACGTCCAGGCGCAGCAGCGCGGCGAGGCCGCCGCCGTCCGCCGTGGCCGAGGGCGGGTAAGCCAGCGCTATGGCGGCGGGCGGCAGCGCCCCCGGGGTGGGCGACAGAGTCGCCGCCAGCACGGAGCTCAGCGAGGCGCCCTCTCCTGACGCTGCGGAGCTGTTCCAGACGCCGCCCGACACGCCGCCCAGGCGCAGACCGAACAGCACCGGAAAGCTGGTGCCCTGCAGCGCCACCAGCGAGGCGTCCAGGCCCAGAGCTCGCGCGGAGGCCCACACCAGCGCAGCCTGCGCGTCCGGCGTGCCCGCAAAGGCGCCCGCAAGCGCGGGGCTCTTCAGTTGGAAGCGTGCCGTGAGCAGCGCAAACGTGCCCAACGGGCCCACTACCGGGTAGGAGCGCACTACCGGCAGCACCACCGCCTGCTGTAGAGCTCGCCCTCCAAAGCCGGGTGTTGACACCACTGCGCACAGCTGGCACCACGCAAACACCAGTGCCAAGCTGCAACCGCTGCCGCCTCTGCGGCGAGTGAGCATCGCAGTGTGTGGCGGGCTTAGATGTCGGAGTCACCAAACATCAGGACGCGTCGCGGCAGGCTCCGTTCCCAGGGCGCATCAGCAGCCCCGCCTAGGTGCGGCGACGGTCATGCTGCAGCTTGGGCGGCACAACTGGGCGGTGAGCAAGGAGCGCTGGGAGCAGGGAGAGTGACTTCTGCACAGTGAGTGCTCTGCCGCTTTGCCTGCGCACGATACCGTACTGTAGACAGCAAAGCACACGCACAGGGAAGCGGATTGGATCGTAGAATGCCACGTCATCGCCCGATCACAAGATGCGCCTCGCTCTCGGTTTCCGCGTGTCAGCGCCACCGCGTGTATCGCTCTCGCGCAGCGCCTTACGCATCAGACCACGCGCTATGGCCGCCACCGCGCCTGCCTCCGACTACGCCGCCCTCTGCGAGCGGCTGCGCGAGCTCTCTGCGCTGAACGGCGTGTCCGGCCTCCTTGGCTGGGACGAACAGGTTATGATGCCCGACGGCGCGGCAGAGCTGCGCGCTCGCCATGGCGCCGCGCTGGCAGGGGTGGTGTACGAGAAAGAGACGGCCGTCGAACTGGGCCAGCTTCTGGGCCGTCTGGAGGCCTCGCCCCCCGCGGACGCCTGGGAGGCTGCGGTTGTGCGTGACGCAGCGCGCAACTATAAGCGCCGCGTGGCGCTGAGCAAGTCCATTGCGCAGCGCGAGGCGCGCCTCAGCAGCGAGGGGTACCAAGCCTGGGTTGTGGCCCGCAAAGCGAGCGACTTTGGAGCCTTTGCGCCAGTGCTGCGCGAGTGGCTGGAGCTCACGCGCGAGAAGTGCGCCGCCATCGACCCCACCCGCTCTCTGTATGACGTCTCTCTGGACGGCTTTGAGCGAGGCATGAGCAGCGCGCGAGTGGACGAGGTGTTCAGCGCCGTGCGGCAGGGCTTGGTGCCGCTGCTGGCGGAGGTGCGTGAGAAGGGAACGCCGCCGGACGACAGCTGGCTGGCCGGTGCGTACGACGTGGAGATGCAGGCTGCGCTGTGCAAGGAGATAGCCGTCCAGCTCGGCTTCGACTTGAGCCGTGGCCGGCTTGACGTGAGCGTGCACCCCTTCACGGGCGGCGCCGGCCCCAGCGACGTGAGAATGACAACCCGATTCAAGCCCAACGACCTGTTGGAGGGTCTCACGGGCGCCATCCACGAGACGGGGCATGCGCTCTACGAGCAGGGCCGCCCGGACGCCTACGACGGCTTGCCTGTGTCCGAGGCATTGTCCATGGGCGTGCACGAGTCGCAGAGCCTGTTGTGGGAGCGCTGCGTGGCGCTGAGCAAGCCGTTTGCAGCCTACCTGCTGCCCAAGCTGCGCGCAGCCTTTCCAGGCCAGATCCCGGCCGACAAGACACCTGAAGATCTGTACCGGGCGCTCAACAAGGTGAGCACCAAGTCCTACATCCGCGTAGAGAGCGATGAGCTATCCTATCCTCTCCACATCATCCTGCGCTACGAGCTGGAGAGCGCGCTGCTGCGGGGCGACATTGCTATCGACGACCTCCCAAAATTGTGGAACCAGAAGATGCAGAGCTACCTTGGAGTCACTCCGGAGAATGACGCGCAGGGCGTGCTGCAGGACGTTCACTGGAGCGCGGGCGCAATTGGCTACTTTCCAACCTATTCGCTGGGCGCCATGATGGCAGTCCAGCTGTTCCAGAAAGCCCAGGAGGACATGCCGGGGCTTGACGCGGACATAGAGGCTGGCCGATTCGCAGGCCTGCGCGAGTGGCTGCGCGTCAAGGTACACTCCAAGGGGAGCTTGTACCCCACTGCGGATGAGCTGATGATCGCTGCGACGGGCGAGCCGCTCAAGCCGGAGGTTTTCCTTGCTTTCCTGCGCTCCAAGTACAGTGAGATCTACAAGCTCTGAAAAAGAGAAGAGTGAGCGGGACGAGACCGCTCCGAAGGAGGAGGCGAGCGAGGAGGACATTGAGGTGCGCCCACAGCTTGCTGATTCAGAGCGGCCAAGGTACTGGCCGCGCACGAGCCGTTCGTGCACACAATCGACATGGAGAAGAACCTCAAGGCTACCGAGAACCTCCTGGGCATCAAGCTTTCCAAGCGCGACACCTCCGCTCCCAAGCAGCCGCGCACGGTGCTGGCGCACGGAGGCGCCCGCCCTCTCAAGCTGGGCGAGATCATCAACGGTCCCAAAGCCGCGCGCGCCGCGCTGGAGGGCCCGGAGCACGCCGCCGCACGTGCGCTGGCGCTGGAGACTTACCGCGCAGGGTGCGCGCCACGGGCATGTCAGATGCAGAGGTCGAGAAGGCAACAGCACCGTGCGCGGCTGCTTGGGAGCGGAGGTGTCGCGCTTGGAAAGCTTGATGCCCAGGAGGTTCTCGGTAGCCTTGAGGTTCTTCTCCATGTCGATTGTGTGCACGTACGGCTCGTGCGCGGCCAGTACCTTGGCCGCTCTGAATCAGCAAGCTGTGGGCGCACCTCAATGTCCTCTTCGTTCGCCTGATCCAGCTCCAAGCCCCAAAAGAAGATGTGCGAGCGGACGAGACCGGTTTTACCGTTTTACCCAAGTTGTTCTTTCCCAAGCAACGAGAACGTGACAGCAGTCCCATTCTTCCTCGCTCGTTGCGGTGCATAGCGCTGCAGCATCCTGAGCACGGGACACCCGCGCAGTGCTAGAGCTCGGAAGTGTGCAACGCTATCAATCAACGAATGCGCGGCAGGTTCGACCGCTCTGCTTCGCTCCTGCTCGCCGCCTGCGCTCTCATCGCCGCGTCCGCCGTGCGTGTGCCTCCGCTGCACGAGGCGCTGCTGATTCGCGGTGCGCCGGCAACGTACTTGGAGGGCCGTGACCGCATCGCGGCCGCTGCCGCTACCGCTGCTCGCGAGAACGCGCAGGCGTCACTCGCGTTGTCGGCCACGAGTGACGATGAGCTGAACGAGGGTGCGTGCGCGGCGCGGCGATGCGTCAGACGCCAGTCCAGTCTAGTCATCTCACGAGCCCGCCCTTGGACTCGGCCTATGTTCCGCGCTCCATCTAGGACTGGGCCCCGACCCCAACTACGAGGAGGATGTGCTGCTCACGGTGTCAACAGAAGACGGGATGCTGGTGGGCGACCTGCAGACGAACCTGGTGTCGGTGGAGCGCTACCGCCACGACTTCAGCGATGACAGTGTGGAGCTCATGGACTGCGACGACGTTCAAGATGTGTCTTCTGAGGGCTTCTGGGATGAGCTGTCTGTCGCCCTCGCCTCGGGAGCAGGCAATGATGGGGTGCTTTTCGAGGAGGGGCGGGCAGCTGGTCTGCCCCCCCAGCTTTTCGAGGAGGCGAGCAGCACGGAGAGCTCCAGCTGGATCACAATGCCGCTGCCCTCTGACTCCCTGCTGGATGCGCTGATTTGGAGCAACCTGCGCGGCGATGCTCCCGCCGCCGCGTCTCGCCAGACAGCTCAGGCGATGCCGGCGATGCACTCTGCCTCCTGGCTACTGAGCGGGGTGGATGCCGGCGGCTCCGACGTCGAGCGCCTCTCCGGCTTTGCTGTCCTCGCCACCGCCTGGCTCTTCATCGTGCGTGCCCTGCGCCTGGTTGCGGCGTTGCGCACGATGCTTGTGGCACTCTGCCCTGACGCACGCGCACTACTCAGGGCGTGCTGCTCGGCCGCCTGCTCCATGCCAGGGAGCAGCGGGCGATGGACGAGGCTGCTGCGAAGGGCCAGGAGGGCGATGCGGAGGAGGGCGCGGCATCACCAGGATGTGGAGCTGACGAGTCTCCGAACGACCTCAAGGTGCCCCTGCTTGCTTGATTAGATTGTGTGATACGCATTCCAACAGCCTCCAGCGGTGCATTCACAGCAGCCTGGACGGATGCGCAAGGCATTTCGCGAGACGGTGCGGTGCGCCGAGGCTCCTCTAGATGTAGTCCGTCACCTAGCCTGTGTCTCACCTAGCCTGTCTCACCTGGCCTGTGTCACCTGGCCTGTCTTTCACCTGGCCTGTGCCAAAAATTCTCACCTAGCCTGTCCTCACCTAGCCTGTGTTTCACCTAACCCGGGAAAAAACACAGGCTAGGTGAAACACAGGCTAGGTGAGGACAGGCTAGGTGACGGACTACATCTAGAGGAGCCGAGGCTGATGAGGGACGCTGCACGTACCGCCGTCCTCCCTGCGCGTAGTACTACGTACGTACGTACGAAACTCAAATCGTCCCAACTGTCGCGCCCTACGAGTGCTAGTGTGTAGCGAGCAGCAGCGAGCGCTTGTTGCCATGCCCCAGCTGAGCTCCTCTTGACCGTGGCTCTCATGCATCCTCAACAGCAGCTGTGCAGCCTGCTTCGCGCGCGTGAGACTGGAGCTTCGCGGCGCTGCTGCCCGTCCTCCGCCGCGGCGGGCAGTGCAGCGGACGTGCCGCGCTCGCTGTGCTCTTGGGCGGAGGCTGACAGTCTGCGCCACTGCACCGCCACCTACTGCACCTTCCGCCCCGCGCCGCGCTCCACCATCGCAGCTGCCTTCAGCCCCGACGGCGTGCTGCTTGCGTCCACCCAGTGCGTGGCCCGTCTCCCGTCTCCTGGGACCACCCTAACAGCTGCACACTCTCGCCTCGCCCGCCCCACAGCGGCGACCACACGGTGAAGCTCACCTGCTGCCGCACCGGCCTCTGCCTGCGCACGCTGACGGGCCACCGGCGCACGCCCTGGGTGGTGCGTGCTCGTCGGAAAGCCTGACACCCGTTCTGGCTGGCCTCCTCACTCCGCTTCCAGGTCTCCTTTCACCCGCGCAACGCCAGCCTGTTGGCTTCCGGCTCCCTGGACTTTGAAATCCGCGTGTGGGACACAACCTCGGCGGGCTGCCTGGTCAGCTACAACTTCGGTGCGCGCACGCACGCTTCCTTCCCTCCCTTTGCACCTCTCTTGCTCACGCGCCCCCAGGCCGCCCCATCGCCTCGCTCGCCTTCTTCCCAGGGGAGAGCAACCTGCTGGCTGTGGCGTCAGGGCACAAGGTGCGCCCGCGTGGTTGCCACCGCGCCGGCGAGCGCTGAGCCGCCTCGCGCTCACTGAAACCGTCTCCTCTGCTCCGCAGCTGTTCCTGTGGGACTACGTGCGCGCGGGCGCGGCGGAGGAGGCTGTGGCGTCTCCCGCGGCGGTGGCGCTGCGCACAAAGCGCAGCCTGCGCGCCGTGCACTTCCAGCCCCGCGCCGGCCGCCTGCTGCTCACGGCCGAGGTGAACGACGCTGCGGCGGCGGTCAAGACGCCCCCCAGCGCGGCCACCACCCGCGCGCCGCAGGTGCAGCCCAGCGCCGAGTGGTACGCCGCCTTTGCGGCGCTGCGAGCGGCCGCCAGCAGCCTGCAGCCGCAGCCGCAGCCAACCTACCTGGCCGCGTCTGCGCCGCAGCAGGCGCCGTCGGAGGCGACGCCCCCGCCGCCGGACGCGGGCACAC
>Ga0208951_1001115_pt1 | contig 12036 bp, 16 predicted proteins | sample GreLakmeMI27MSRF_FD_187702 | JGI IMG/M metagenome (GOLD analysis project Ga0208951, IMG submission 187702) | Freshwater lentic microbial communities from great Laurentian Lakes, MI, USA - Great Lakes metaG MI27MSRF (SPAdes) | ecosystem: Environmental > Aquatic > Freshwater > Lake | place: Great... | reverse complement strand
ATCAAGAGCAAGGACGCCACACTCAGGCTGCTCGCTCTGCTAGGTCAAGTGGTGAGCAGCACACAACTGGCGGAAGGACGCGACTGTGGCATTTTTTGCTGAAAGCTGAATTCGTTGCTGACGACCGACGACGAAGTGCAAGCGACGTTCCAACGAGCTGAGGGCAGCGTGTTTCCTGTTTGTTTCCTGCGGTTTGCCGGTTTCGCCCCGCACCGACACCGACACCAGCGCTTCCTAGCACACAACACACTTCCAATCGTAGTCGCGGGCGAGCTGCGCCCAAATAGACATACAGCTAAAACGACGCAGTTGCCGTCAGTCGTTAGGACCTTAGGAGTCAGCGCCGTCCGGACCGAACAACCCCCAGTCCACGATGCGGAGGCTGGCCATCAAGCCGCGCAGCATGCCGTCGTCGCCGCCGCCCGGTTGGTGCAGCGTGACCAGCAGGTCGGTGCCAACGCGCGGCAGGCGCACATTGGCCAGCCAGAGAGTCACGGGTGCCTCAGCAGCTGCGCCCTCACACTCGCCCCACGCCAGTGAGGCGTCTGTCGCGAACGACGCGAGGTGGGGGAAGTCGGCGGGAAGCAGCGCAGAGGTCTGTACAGGTGTCTGCAAGGCGAGAACTGACTGTCAGTCCACGGCACAGCACTGCTTGAGGAGCCAGAGCACACCCGCAGGTGACTGCCGTCCACCTCCACCGCGTCCTGCAGGAAGACCCCAGCGCTGCCCGCGTTCTGGGCGCGCTCAGCAACAACGAGCAAAGGAGAGCGAGAACGACGCACCGAAAGCTCGGGCAGGTGCTCCACCAGCTCCAGGATGAGCGAGGCGTCCGAGACGCTGTCCACCCACATTTCCTGGTTGTCCGGAACCTCACGCATCGAGCTCGCGTCCTGTAGGGCAAAGAAGAAGTGTGTCAACTCGGCAAGCGGCCGACGGCCAGCGTGGAGCTAACCATAAAGCTGAGCGGCAGCTGCGCGGTCACGGCGCCGCCGAATAGTTCGCGTTCCATGCGCCTTCCTTGCGTGCAACACTGTGTGTGCGAGTGCACGTCCGCCTGCTTCGCGCCGTTACCGGCGCTCGCGAGCTCGCGTCATGCAGCACGCTGCCCCGTGACGCGAGGCGGCACAGCCAAACAGAGAGTCACCGCTTTGATATCGGTACGTTATCGGTATTTTTGTCCGCTGCCTGGTCGTACGAGCGAACGCCTCGAACGCTCGCTCGAACGCTAGTAGAACAAGGCCGCCCTTTTTCTCGCCCGCCCGCCCGCCGGACGCGAAGCGCCGCGACCGCTAGCCATGTCGGGCTCGGAGTCTGGCTCTGATGGCGAGCCTCTGGAGCAGACGAAGTTCGAGACGGCGGACGCCGGCGCGTCGCACACGTACCCGCAGACGGCCAGCGGCGTGCGCAAGGGCGGCTTCATGGTGATCAAGGGCCGCCCCTGCAAGGCGAGTGCCGCCCGGCGGCGCGCCGGCGAGCCGGAGTGCAGCCCTCACAGCTCACGGCGGCTGACGGCGATGCGCGCAGGTGGTGGATGTCTCCACGTCCAAGACGGGCAAGCACGGCCACGCGAAGTGCCACTTCGTGGCGCTGGACATCTTCACGCAGCGCAAGATGGAGGAGCTCGTGCCTTCCTCGCATAACCTGGAGGTGAGGCTCGCGACGCCCGCCTTCCCCGCTGCAGGCGCCCACGCTCCGGGGCTTCGCTCGAGGATGAGGGTGCCGGACGGGGCCGCCAGCGCATGAGCGCGTGGCGGTCTCTTCTGGCGCAAAGCGCTGGCACACGCACGCATGTTGCCGCGTATGCCCTGCCACCCCTCGCCCGCGATCGCTCACCAGGATCTGCGCTTGCCCAGGTACCCCACGTGACGCGCCAGGACTACAGCCTGCTGGACATCTCGGACGACGGCTTTGTGCGCACCCCTTAGTCTTGGTTCAGGCCTGGTCTCGCACTGAGCGAGCCCGCCCCCAGGTGTCCCTCATGGACGACGCCGGCAACACCAAGGATGACCTGAAGCTGCCGCTGGAGGATGAGCTGGCGAGCGCCATCAAAGCTGGCTTCGAGGAAGGCAAGGAGCTTGTGGTGACCGTGCTCAAGGCGCGCTACCCGCGGCCGTCCGCCCTGCTGCACCCGCCCGCTCACGCGACGCACCCGCACGCAGTCGATGGGGGAGGAGATGATCAACGCTGGTGAGCTGCAACAACGACGCTCTGCTCTGCCCATTCTGACGCCCTGCCGCTCACCCCGCAGTCAAGGATGGCGCCAAGTAAATGCCTGCGCCCACGCGTTAAATGCCTACTACACACCGGGGACTGCTGTCTCTCACACAGAGCTCTCCGTGCTGAGCAATGTTGCAGTGAGCAGGCCGTCTCCCGTCACGCGCTGCTCTCGTCCCGTCCCCATAAATGACCGGCCCCAGCTCACTTGGGCTTGAAGTCCGGGAAGCAGTCGGCGAAGGCATTCTTGGGGTGCTTGTTGTCGCTGTGCTCCTTCAGCTTTATCTCCGCGGACGTGCAGATGAAGGGCTGCAGGCAGATTTTGCACTGCAGGCGCGGGGCGGATCAGGAGGGCAGTGGGTGGCTCCAGTGGCGCGGAGAGAGCGCGAGCAGCGCAGAATCACGTGCTCATCACGCACTACTCTAACACACGCTCACTCCACGCCGCGCGGCGCCGTGGCACACCTTCAGCGACAGAGCCGCCTCGTTCTGCTTCAGCTGGCTGCCTGTTAGGTGCTCCCAGCAAGCGTCAGGAAGCACGCTCGCTCCAACTTGCAGCCGCACGCGCCTTTGCCGGCACCATCCGCCTTTGCCTGGTTTTTGGCGCGCGACATTGCCGTTTTCTGCGCGCACCGCGTCAACAGTTGAGCCGAAGCCAGTTGAGGAAGCTCTACGGCCCAGGCAACACACACCTGAGCATTGCCCCCACCCATCCTGGCGAGCGCTGTAACTCTGCACGACGCGATGCGCACAGGCTGGGCGGAGGGAGGCGCGCGTCCACGGCACACAATAAACTCAAGAAGCGGCCGCGCCCCGCAATCTTTGATTGGGCGGCGTTCTCCCCTAGCCCTCTCGTGTGCCGTGTGGCGCGGGCCTGGGCCTGCAGAGGCTCAGTGAGTGCGTGTAGTCAAGAACGCGAGACTATGGAAGGCTGCGAGAGCTCCACGTTGTTGTGCCTGGGCGCCGCGGAGCTGCACACCGTATGCCGCCTGCTGTCGCCCGAGGACGTGGCGCGGCTCTGCTGCACGACGCGTGAGCTTCGGGTGCTGTGCTCAGATTCCGCTCTGTGGCGAGACATCTGCCGTCTTGTGTGGGAGCTCACAGCTTCTACCGGGCCTGCAGGAGAGGATTGCGACGGCTTTGCGCACGCCTACCGCGCTTGGCACGCGCAGTTCGGCGCATACGCACGCCTGGGAATCTTCCTGCGAGGCAAGAATACACTCAGCACCCTGCGGTCCTTCATCTCCACGCATCTGCCTCCGGTGGCTCACTCTCTGCTGCCCGGCACGAGCGAGGCTGCAGTGGACATCCTCCGGGCCGCGTTGCAGCTGCCCTCGGTCGCACCTTCGCTCCGCCTGCTGTGGCGCCTCACCGCCGGCCAGCGTCTTGAGGGCGAGGGCCTTTTTCTGGGCTGCCTAGGGGGCTACGCGGCCTACGACCACATCTGCAACACTCGGCTGCTGCGCCTGGACGAGGTCGTCAGCGCAACTCGCCAGCTGCGCCGCCGCGCCGTCCTCGCAGCGGGCTCGACGATGGTTGTGGTTGCTGCCTCGCTGACCTGCAACCGCCTTTTCTTCGTAGACTGCGTGAGCGCAGCCGTGAGCGTTACCACCATGACCGGCGAGACTGTGGCCGCGACGCCTCCGGGCGGTGAACATGCGCTGCTCTCGTGGCTGGAGCACTATGTGAGCTGTCTGTCGTCAGGCATGTTCAGCGTGGAAGAGGCTGTTCCTGGCGAGCCTGCCTCGCGCAGCATCAGCCTCTTTCCTCGCCACGAGCCGCTGCTGAGCTCGGCAGTGACCAACAGCGTGCGAGTGCAAGCCTCCGTCGTCTTCATGCCGGAAGTGTCTGACCGTCGGGACGTGGGACGCGGAGACGCGTTTGCCTACCGCATCCGATTCGCACTGCTGTCGTTGGAGGAGCAGCAGGCGACCTGGGCAGGCACGGCCCCGTTCAAGCCCGTGCATAGCGTGCAGCTGCGCGGGCGCCACTGGATCATCACAGACGGCACCGGGCACGAGAGCGAGGTACAGGGTGAGGGCGTCATTGGGCACTTCCCGCTGCTCACAGCGGGCGCGGAGCCCTTCCTGTACGAGTCGATGACGTACCAGCAGGCTGGCAGCCGCGGCTCCATGCGCGGCTCCTTCACGTTTGTTGAGGGGACGCTGGAGCGCCCACTCAGCGCTGACTTTCGGGCCGTGTGCGCCCCATTTACGCTCGAGGTGCCCGCATTTGTGCACTGAGAGACGCGATTCGTTCGTGTGACACACTGTATCATTGCGCGTCCATTAGCAGTTTCATAGCGAGCCGGCGGGTCGTTTCGATGCGAGGATTGTGTTCAGGTCGTCCTCGCTAAGAGCCACCGGGTCCGCGGCGCAGCGGTCCGCCGCAGCCGCCACAATCTCGTCCAGCAGGCTGTCTGCCACGCCCGGCGAGGAGGAGGTGTACATGCGCAACGTGGTGCGCATGTAGTGCACGTCCAGCAGCAGCTGGTGGAAGCCGGTGCGGCCAACGGTGACCAGCCGCACGCACTCCACCCAGGACTTGAGGGCGATCTTGATGATGCCTAGCATCACGGCCGCGCGCGTGGCGTCCACCTCGTCGAAGATGCGCAGCTTCTCCTGGAACAGCTTGGCCACGTTGCGCTGGATGCGGTCAGCTCCGTGCGCCACTCCGCCAGCAGCAGCCTGCGGACGCATGCGGCCCGGCTCCGTGGGCAGCAGCTGCGCAACCTGACGCTCCATGGTTGCCAGCTCAGCCAAGATGGCGTCGCAGACCGGCCGCACGTCGCGCGGCTCCGGCAGCGCCTGCCAGTCGGGCGCCGCCATGGAGGCACGCACCAGCTTGGACAGCTTGCGCCCCTGCTGCTGCACATAGCCCACCAGCAGGCGCCCGGCGGCAGTGCGCAGCAGGCGCTGCACAGCGGGCGCGTCGAAGCCGCGCGCGCCGTCGGGAAATGCTGCAAGCAGGCGCTCCGCCACAGGGGGCACTGCGTTGGCCTCCAGGTCGCCGCAGAGGCGCATGAGGAAGAGCATGAAGACGGGGGGGGGCAGCGTGTCGGGCTTCGAAGGCGGCGCGGCGGGCGCCTCAGGCGCGGCGTGCTGCAGCGCCGCCAGGCTGGCAGCCTCTGGCATGGGCGGCAGGCCACAGGCGTTGATGAAGGTGGCCGCCAGTCCCGTGAACAGCAGCTGCCCCTGACCCTGTACCAGGTCCACGAACACCTCCTTCCAGGCGGACAGCAGCATAGGGCGCTCGTCCTGTAGCGCGGCGACATCTGCCAGCCCCGTGGTGAGCCCCTCCAAAATCTCACCCCCCACGCGCGCCTGCAGCCGCAGCAGCGCGTCGTGCGACTCGGTGGAGCCGCCCGCCGGCGCGGCGGCCAGCTTTGCCAGTGTCTCCTCCAGACGCACAGCCGTGCGTGCCTCAACGCGCGCAAAGACGCCGCACACGTGGCGTCGCACCGCCAGCTCCACAACCTCCGCAGCGCGGTCGTTCAGCCGCAGCTCCGGCAGCAGGCGCCCCATGCCCGAAAGCTCGGCGGCCAGGCGGGCGAGTGCAGCCATGAGGCGTGGGCCAGCGACGAGCGGGCGGCTGGCGTCGCTGGCGGGGGGCGCCAACGTCTCCTTGACCAGGCGGAAGTAGTCGCCGAAGGTGGACTTGCAGAGCTCCACCAGCGCGGTGCGGCTCTCGGGGAAGAGCTCCCGGTAGGAGGTGGCCGTCTGCGTCAGCTCTGCCAGGTACGCGCCGTTCAGGGCGCCCAGCCACCCCTGCGCGTCGCCAGCCCCGCTGGCGCGCGACCATGCCTCGGCGGCGGCTTGCAGCGAGTCGCTGAGCGCCTGGCGGCGCTCGGAAAGCCAGTCGCGCTGCAGCTCATCCTGGGGCAGGCGCAGCATCTGCAGCAGCTCAAGCGCCTCGGCCGCGTCGTCCGGCCGCGCGTTGGCGTCCCGCAGCGTCGCTCGCAGCCGCTCGCCCAGCTCTTTCACCGTCCCAGCTACCTCGCGTGCCACCGACGCAAAGGCGCCCGAGCCGTAGCGCTCCAGAAGCGGCGCCGCGGCGGCGTACTCGCGCACCGCCGATGCGTACGCACCCACCTCCAGGCAGGTGCGCAGCCGGGCGGGCAGGTCGAAGACGCACTGCAACTTCTTGAGCAGGCCACGCACATTGTTGAGCTGCTCTATCTCGTCACGGTGCTTCGCCAGCTTCGCATTCACGTTCTCGCTCGCCTGCGCGGTCGTGGCGATGGTGGTCTGGGGGCGGGTGTCAGGCCTGCAGCCGATTGCTGAGAAGTGCTGCGCGCCTGCAGCTCGTTCACGCGGCCACCCATCTCATCTACGTTGTCCTTCATGCGCCGGATCGTGTCTGTGGCCGTGATAAACTTTGAGTAGTTCTCGTAGACCAGCATCTGAGAGGCGCGGCGTGAGGCAGGCAATTCACAGCGCTAGGGCAACACTTGCTCCACGTGCCTGCATGTCGCTGTCCAGCGCGCGAATCTCGGAAGTCATGGACGCGTATTTGGTGTGCAGCTGGTCCAGCCGCGTCTTCTTCAGCTGCGAGGTGCGCAGGAGGAGCTGAGAAGTGCCATGAGTGTCTCGAGCGCCTGGCGCACCAGGTTGGACACGTACGCCTCCGTGTCGAACGCGGCGCTGTCGATGGACACTGTGGAGCGGGTCTGGCCGCCCGGCGCGCCCTCTGCGCCCGCTGTGTAGTAGGCACTGAGCAGTGAGCGCACTCGCGCCGCTTTCTGCGCGTCCGCCATGAGGCGGTACACGGCCCGAAACCCAGGGGCACGACGGCACGAGGCTAGGGAAGATGGAGCCAACGGCCCTCCTAGCGGAGTTGTTTTGATTTTTCGTACAACGACGACCGACGCGCCGGCGACGAGTGATAACAAATTCGTCCAGGGAGGCTCATAACCGAGCCCTAGGCTGATGCAGCAGCGGCGGCAGGCCCGCGGCCTGGTCGCCCAGGTCTCTGGGGCGCAGAGCCCGTGGGGCGCCTGCCATACGGACAACCTCCTCGGCGCAGCCCCAGGAGCAGACCACGCCGCTGCCGCCGTGGCCGTAGTTGTGCACTACCCGCACGCCCCCGGGCAGCGCGTCCGCCTCCAGGCGCACCGAGTCGCGCACTGGGCGCAGTCCGGCCCAGGCGGAGAGCACGGGGGCGCCTCGCAGCGCAGGCAGTAACTCGGCGCAGCGCGCCTGCACCGCCGCCGCCTCCGCAGAAGACACCTCCAGCCCCGTGGCGCCGGGCTCCGCGCATCCGGCGCAGGCGACGACGTCGCCACCCTTGGGCACAATGTACGTCAGCGCAGGCCCCAGCGAGCTCTCGTCGCTGAACACGTGCTCGACGCCGGGGCAGTGCACGAGCACCAGCACGCCGCGCACCGGCGTCATGGCGGCATCGCCCACCAGCGCCACGGAGCCTAGGCCGGTGCAGTTGACCACCACCTGCGGGCGCAGAGACAGCGCATCGTCCAGGCGCCCCAACGCGCGCCAGTGGAAGGTGCAGCCCATGCTCAGCGCCAGGCTGCGGCGCGAAGAAGTCAGCGGCTGCGAGAGCGCTGGTGCCTGGATGGAAGTGCGCACCGCTCCAACCATGTCAGGTAAACATTCATCCGCACCTGCGAATTTGCATATGAGGTGCCGGCGCGAGCGCGAGCGCTTGCGTGCCGCACCACTGGCGCGACGTGGCTGTACCCGGTGGCAAAGCCAGGGCCAACCTCTGGAGGCACATGATTCGCCCTGTCCGACAGGCTGCCTCAGCGACGGCTCTCCTGCACGTGCAGCCGCCGCGCGCACCTATACTCGCGCACGGCGCGCAGCCAGGGCGGGTGCTGCGAGACGCAAGTCAGAAATGTCCAGCGCTCTTGCAGCGGCGCACCTCCAGGCTGCAGGGCGCCGCGGCGGCGTCTCGGTACAGGTAGTGCACTCGGCGCTGGTGGACGCCGGTCGCCTCGGCGTCGAGCGCGTCGAATACGTCACGGCTTGCAAGTGCCCTGCCACGGACCTCAGCAAGCAAACGCCCGACACAGCGAGCCCGGCCACACCAGCGCTTCGCCTGCTGCTGGGGCTCTATCTTGTACTGTCGCGAGCGTGACGTCAGGCGAGAGGCAGAGAGCACATGCAATGTGGAGGAGCGTGCCGGAGGGTACTCCCAGATGGCGCCCGCGCCCAGCGACACCGTCTCTTCGGGTCGCTCCTTGGACATGACATGCACGTCCCAGCCTGTGTGGCATGAGCACTGCGCGCGACAGTCTTCAAAGAATCAAGACGCTCACACCTGCTTCCAGCAGCCGCACGGCACACGACAGGCCGTTCACGCCCGCGCCCACCACCACCGCCACCGGGCGAGCCTCCATGAGCTCAGGGCTTCCAGAGAGGCAGCCCAGAAGGATCCTCGCTCACTCGCCCGAGAATCCTTGCAGAAATAGAGCTTGTAAGGAGGTAGAGAGTGCACACACGAGCGAAGGGCGGTCTTTTACCAGCTCAGCAAAAAATGCCACAGCACAAGAAGTAAGATGGTTCTTCGCATTCATCGTGTGCGACATACATTGCACGCGCGAGCACGGTCGTACGTACGCAGAATCTTTGCTCGCTGGTGGTGGTCGTCGGTCAAAGACGCGCCAAGTGTGAGCCCTCGCCTGCCCGTTGCAGTGCTGCGTGCGTCGCGCAGGAGTAGAGAGCGAGGACTGCAACGTCGCAAACTCTTTCGCGGCTCTCGTGGCTATGGCCGTCAAGCCCACCAAGCGCCCCGGCTCCTTCTGGTCGGAGGCGTTCGCGCGTCTAAACGCCAGCTTCAGCCACATTGTGCGTGCGTGCAAACAGCGCGCAAGAGCGCGGCGGTTACTCCTCCTCCTATCCACGCACTCCGCACAGGTCGCTGTTCTCCTGGCGGCCATCTTCGCCACTCTGCTGCTCAAGAGGCTGTCCGTGCTGCGCGCTGAGCGGCTGCAGCTTCTTCCAGAAGTTTGCATGAGTCCAGACGCCTCTGCTACGTCACGCCTCGATTCCCTCACGCCGCCACCACCGCCGCCACCACCACCACCGTCGTCGTTGCCGCCGCCTGTGTCCATGGGCTCTGCGGCGGCGGTCTTCGACCTGGACGGCTGGAGTGTGTGTTCAGCGCGCTGCGGTCCGGGCATCCAGACTCGCACGCTCAACGACTGTGGCGACGCTGAGCGCCGACCATGCGAGGGAACGGGCGTGCTTGGCTGCGACGGCGTCTGCGACTCGGGAAAGCAGCGGGACTGCGCGGCTGTCTGCGGAGGGTCGCTAGTCCCAGACTGCCTGGGCCAGTGCGGCGGTTACGCAGTGCGCGACAGTTGTGGCGTATGTGGAGGCCGTGAGAGGGACCTGGGATGTGACGGTGTCTGCTTCAGCGGTCTTGCGCCGGACTGTGCGGGCATGTGCGGAGGCGCGGCGGTGCCAGACAGCTGCGGAATCTGCGGCGGGCTAGACCGGGATGTTGGCTGCGACGGCCGCTGTGGCAGCGGGCTTGCGGTGGATTGCCAGGGTGTGTGCGGTGGCGCGGCGGAGCGTGACGACTGTGGTGTGTGCCTTGGCATGAACCAGGACAAGGGCTGCGACGGCCAGTGCTTTTCTGGTTCCATGAAGGACTGCCTGGGCGTGTGCGGAGGCCAGAAGGTTGTAGATGATTGCGGCGTGTGCGGAGGCCTCAACAAGGACAGGGGGTGCGTTTCCCTTTCCACACAAAATATCCTGAACTGACACCGGATGCAGGTGTGATGGCGTGTGCTACTCGGGGAAGGTCGAGACGTCTTGCGGCTGCCGCCACCCATCCACCTGTAAGCGACAGCAGTAAATGTGGTCACGTGGCTCTCTTAGATTCTACCGCTCAAACAACGCAACACGACGAACGACGAACTATGGACTGCTGTAACTGAAGTTTGCCTGCGAGTGGCCACCCGCAGCACACCGCAGCACATCGCACATCTCAATTCTTCATCACCAGGCGTCCCGCGCTCCCGGCCTCCCGAGCTCCCGCGTCCCGCCACGGAGATACACGTCCGTCCCTCGCCAAGCCTGTCTCCCTGCTCTCACCAACCCTCTCGTGCGTGTGAGAGCCTCACGCCTGCGTGTTTGCACTTAGCTGTGGTCGCCGCTGCTTGTTCGTGCGCCCTCGCGGCCCGCGCGTGGACCGCGAATGGACATCGAGGCGGATGTGTGGGCGGAAGGCGAGCAGGACCTGCTGCAGGAGATAGCAGCCCTGAGCGGTGCGTCGGAAAAGCGTCTGCACGTGCGCCGCGCTCACCCTCCCTTCGCCTGCAGCTGACGACATCAACCGCCGCGCGCGACTGCTGGACAACGAGACCCGCGTGCTCAAGGACGAGAACCAGCGGCTAAGCCTGGAGCAGCAGGGTCAGAAGGAGAAGGTGAAAGACAACAAGGAGAAGATCAAGCTCAACAAGCAGCTGCCGTACCTGGTGGGCAACGTGGTGGAGGTGCTGGAGCAGGTGCCGGAGGTGCGACCCGTCGCGGCCCTGGGCGGCGCCTTGCTTGAGCTGGGCGGTCGCGTCGCCACGCAAACCTAGTGCCCAGAGCTGACCCGCCCGCCCGCCAGCCGGAGGAGGAGGAGGACGGCGGCAACGTCGACCTGGACGCGAAGCGCAGCGGCAAGGCTGTGGTGCTGAAGACGTCCACGCGGCAGACCATCTTCCTTCCCGTCGTCGGTCTGGTTGAGGCGGACGAACTCAAGCCGGGCGACCTGGTGGGCGTCAACAAGGACTCCTACCTCATCCTGGACACGCTGCCGGCCGAGTATGATTCGCGTGTGAAGGCGATGGAGGTTGACGAGAAGCCAACGGAGGACTACAGCGATATTGGAGGACTTGAGAAGCAGATCCAGGAGCTGGTGGAGGCCATCGTGCTGCCCATGACTCACAAGGAGCGCTTCGATGCGCTGGGCATCCGCCCGCCCAAGGGGGTGCTCCTGTACGGCCCGCCCGGCACGGGCAAGACACTCATCGCGCGTGCCTGCGCCGCGCAGACCAACGCCTGCTTCCTCAAGCTCGCTGGCCCGCTGCTGGTGCAGATGTTCATCGGCGACGGCGCCAAGCTGGTACGCGACGCCTTTGCGCTCGCCAAGGAGAAGGGCCCCACAATCATCTTCATCGATGAGATCGACGCCATCGGCACCAAGCGCTTCGACAGCGAGGTCTCCGGCGACCGTGAGGTGCAGCGCACCATGCTGGAGCTACTCAACCAGCTGGATGGCTTCTCCAGCGACGACCGCATCAAGGTGATCGCTGCCACTAACCGTGCGGACATTCTGGACCCCGCCCTGCTGCGCTCTGGGCGTCTGGACCGCAAAATAGAGTTCCCCCACCCCAATGAGGAGGCGCGGGCGCGCATCCTGCAGATCCATGCTCGCAAGATGAGCATCAGCCCTGACATCAACTACGAGGAGCTGGCGCGCAGCACGGAGGACTTCAACGCAGCGCAGCTCAAGGCGGTGTGCGTGGAGGCTGGCATCCTGGCACTGCGACGGGACGGCGTGGAGGTGAACCATGAGGACTTCAGCGAGGGCATCACGTCTGTGCAGGCCAAGAAGAAGAAGGTGCTCCACGGCTACTCGTGAGATGATACACACACGATCCCGTGTCTCCTGACTATGCGTGCTTTCGAGATCGTGTGGGTCCGCGCGCAATTCTTCTCTGGGATGGCCCGTAACATTATAGTGTCATAGTTTACGTCCGAAATTTTGTGTCATAGTGACGTCATAGTCACCCTCCCCCTGCGTGCGGAATGGCCCCTGGGCCCGAGTGGGGGCTCGTGCGCGTTGAGGCGTTGAGGCGCGTGAAGA
>Ga0208951_1001110_pt1 | contig 12064 bp, 7 predicted proteins | sample GreLakmeMI27MSRF_FD_187702 | JGI IMG/M metagenome (GOLD analysis project Ga0208951, IMG submission 187702) | Freshwater lentic microbial communities from great Laurentian Lakes, MI, USA - Great Lakes metaG MI27MSRF (SPAdes) | ecosystem: Environmental > Aquatic > Freshwater > Lake | place: Great... | reverse complement strand
CTGGAGCGGCGCCCTGCCCGGCGCGCCCACAGTGCGGGTGCACGCCAACCGCACGCTGTCCCTGGCGCCGCGCAGCGCTGCGGTGCGGCTGCGGCTCAGCGTGGCCGTGGCTGTGGAACGGGGGGCGGGGGTGGGGGTGCCGTCTCCACTCACCCTCTCACCCTGCCTGGACCAGCTCACGGCGGCTGCGGGCGACCCCGCCTTCTTCGCATGGGCGGTGCAGGATGCGCCCCCACTGGCAAAGTCCAGCGCCACACGAGACCACAAGCGAAGGCGCCCTCGGGCTGGCTCGCCCAGTCTGCAGCTGCAGCCTGAGCAGCCGCTGCGCCTGGTGTCGCGTGACAGCCGCGGGTGCGCCACCCAGCTGGATGTGCGCGCCATAGGCGAGCGGCTCGCCTCGGCTGAGCTGCGCATGGACGCGCGCGGCCATCCTCACGCGCTGGTGCATACCTACCTGCCGCTGCAGACGGCCGCATTGCAGGCCACGCGCACGCAGCTCCTCGCCGCAGAGGTGCTGTTCCGGTGGAGCGCACGGCAGGAGGCGACAGCGCCGCCGCTCTGCATGCCTGCGCTGGACGAGCCATAGCCTGTCATACACGATGCACGGACCATCGGCCCTCGATATGCAGCCCGTTGTAACTGGCGTGCGGGTCGCCGACGCGATGCATGTTGTCGCTACTTTTCAGGCGGGACTCCTACAGGGCGTCCCGCCAACGAGGTGGTGACGTGGCGGTGCGACGAGGAGCCGCTCAGCCGCATCTTGGCCCTTTCTTGTGCGCCCGCGACTCGTGTGGCCGGCGTGTGAGCGCCATGAAGTTCCTCAAGGTGCGCCTCATAGGCTTGCGTCGCGCCCCACCGCCTCGTCGCAACGGGCCGCGCAGCCCCAGTGCCGCACTACTGTCGCGGCGGGCGCGCTGTGGAGCTGCACCGCAGTGCGCGCTGGCAGCCAGCGCGCGTGCGCCAGACCGCTGCGGCGAGCGCTCATTAGGGTTCATGCGGCCGTCGCCTGATCTGCTCTGCTCCGCTCGCTTCGCAGACCAACAAGGTGGTCGTCTTGCTGCACGGCCGCTACGCCGGCAAGAAGGCTGTGATTGTGAAGAACTTCGACGAGGGCACCAGCAGCCGGCCATACGGGCACGCGCTTGTGTGCGGCATCGCAAACTACCCGCGCAAGGCACGCGCCCAGCAGTGTGAGCCGCACTCGCCTGCCGGCTGCTGCGCTGCTGCGCCGCCAGCACGGGTCCGGCTGGCAGCAGCTGAGGCGGCCGGGCGCTCGCAGATCACCAAGAAGATGACGAAGCAGAAGCAGGACAAAAAGTCCAAGATCAAGGCGCGCGTCGCACCTCCCAGCCGTCCGCGCCTGCTTGGCGCCGGTCAGCTGCCCAGCCTGGGCCGGGCCAGCTGCGTAGTTGCTCCCAACCCTAAAACCTGTGCCCTGCACTTGCTGCTGTGCGCTGACACGCGTTGCTGCGCAGGCGTTCATCAAGACTGTGAACTACAACCACATCATGCCCACCCGGTACGCTCTGGACCTGGACCTGAAGAGCGCTGTGACGAGCGACGCGACGGAGACGACGACCAAGCGCGTGGCGGCTGGCAAGGAGGCCAAGAAGCTGCTGGAGGAGCGCTACAAGACGGGCAAGAACCGGTGCGTGTGTGTGGCTGGCCGGGGGTCTGCGTTGCTCTGCGCACCGCGCCTTGCGCTCGCCCGCTCTGAGCTGACGCGGTGGCCCGTGCTGTCGTGCCTTGCGCAGCTGGTTCTTCCAAGCCTTGCGATTCTAGAAGGTGGATGACGGGGCGGAACGTTGCCTTTGGCGTGTGAGAGAACTGTGACACCGCCACGACTCGTTCGTCTTCGACGGTTCTCGCGTTCGCACACGTTCGCACTCAGTTCGCACTCGCACTTGTCGTACCTCGGACAAATGTGCGGCTAGACGTTCGCACTCCTATCTAGCGGTAAAGTTCGCACTTGTTCGCACAATTCATGCCGCCGAACGCCGCGCGCATGGTTCCGCCGTGATCTGTGCACACTCACGCCCTCACCAGCACTATGTCTGCCCGCGGCGCTTCTCCGGCCTCGCCCTTCACGCCCGGCGCGAGCGACGACGAGGGTGCCAGTGTACTGGAGAAGGCCTTCGCGCCCGGCCTGCCGGGCTGCGACAACCTGTTCAGCCTGGACTGCCCGGCGTTCCCCGGCCTGGAGGAGTTCTTCGCCACCGCTGGGCTGGACGGTGCGCGCGCGGCCGCGACGGCGTGCGCCGGGCAGTGGCCGGAGTGCCCTTGCCCATTTTCGCAGAGGAACAATGCTGACCACTGCGCGCAGAGCTTGTTGCCATGGATACGGGCGCCATGCCGGTGCTCATGTTCGCCACCGACGCGGAGGCGAGCGCTGACGCAGTGGTGCGCGCGCGGCGCGGCTCGTCGTGCTCCTCTAACAGGGCCCTGGCACGCTCCCAGGCGCCGCTCCTCACCCCCGACGCCTCCAAGCACAGCCCAGCGACCGTCGCTGGCGAGCCCAAGCGGGCCGCGCGCCAGCGTGGGCACAAGGGAGGCCGCATGAAGGTGCGCGTGACACGTAGGTGCCGTTCTGCGAACGAACATCCGACCGAACCCGGCTGACTGGCCAGGTGCCAAGAGACGCACCTGTTGACTCACCTGTCGCGACTCTTCGCACACAGGCGGCGAACCTCACCATGGAGCAGGTCCGCCGCGTGCAGCACCTGTCGCTGCGCCAGGCTGCGGACGAGTGTGAGATCGGCACGACCCAGGTGAGGAGGGAAACAATGCAGGATTCTGGCTGGCACACGCGGCCGCCTCACCCGCGCCCCGTAGTTCAAGCTGAACTGTCGTAACTTGGGCATCACCCGCTGGCCGTACCGCAAGCTGAAGAGCCTGAGAAACCTGATCAGCAGCTGCGCCAAAGTCACCGACCGCGCCTCCGTGGAGGTGAAGCTGCAGCTTGACCAGTGGACCCAGAATCTGGAGGCCATCCAGGTGCGCGGGAACGGCACTGGCCGCAATGCAGCCTCCAGAGCGCGTGCAACTGCGTGTCGTTGACGAACCATCCATTCTGTTCTGTTTCAGGCGGAGTTCCTGACCGGGCCCATCGTGGCTCTGCCTGACTGTGTGGACAAGTTCCGCGCCTGGAGCGTGAAGCAGAAGAGCATGGCGCGCAAGGGGCTGGGCCCCGCCTCCATCAGCTCCTGCCCGCCGCCGCCGGCCCGCTGCAGCCTCAGCAGAGGCTCACCGCCCTCATGCGTGAGTGCGCGCGGCATTCCGTAGCTAGCTAGCGACCGGGCGACACCCAGGATACGAGAACACTATACTTCCCCGATACACTATACTTCCCCGGCCCGTGCTTCTGCGACACCCACCAAAAGACGCAAGATACACTTGTAACTTAAACCATGTACCAGAACACCGTGCTCACCGCCTGCGCGCGTGCGTGCGCACCGCCGCGTCGCTGCTGCGCTGCAGGGCGGCGTTGAGGGCTGCGACGAGGTGCAGCGCCAGCGCCTGCGCGCGCTCAGCCTCGTGGAAGGCGCCCTGCTCCGTGCGCATCGCCAGCCAGAGGTACAGGTTCACGGTTGCGTGGCGCGCCTCCAGCTCCGCCAGCCAGGCCTGGGGCGAGGCCGCACCACGGATGGGCGCCTCCACCGCAGAGGGCAGGCCCAGCGGCACAGCCTCGCCCGCGGCGTAGGCGGCCGCGAAGCTCAGCAGCGCCGCCTGGCCGTCCGAGTCGCCCAGGGAGACGGGCGCCGTGGCGAAGAGGAAGCGCTGGGCCAGGGACAGGCCCTGCACGCGCTCCAGCAGCGCCGCGCTGGCGCGCACGTCGTCCTGGCGGCACACGAAGAAGCGGCCGCCCACGCGCGCCGCGCCAGCCACCAGGTCCAGCAGCTCCGGCAGGGTGGCACCCGGGTGTGCCTCCGCAAAGGGTGCCAGGTGCTCCTCCCACAGCGGCAACACGCCCGCAGCAGCCGCATCCACAGTGGGCGCAGCCAGGCACTCCAGCAGGCGAGGCACGTCCGCCGCATGCAGCGCAGCAACCTCGCCGGAGGGCCAGCGAGAGCCCGCGCGCCCCGCACGCCCCGCGATCTGACGCACCAGAGACGCCGGCAGCGCCACCGGCTCGCCGGCGCCCTCGCGTCGCGACAGCTGCGTGAAGACGACGCGCTTGATGTTGAGGTTCAGGCCCAGCCCTATGGCGTCCGAGGCAACCAGCACGTCATACCCGGATTCCGGGTCGTTGAACAGCGCCGCCTGGCGGGTGCGCGCCTCGGGAGGCAGCGCGCCGTACACGACGGCGCAGCGAGTGCCTGTGGCGCGCTCCACGTCCCGCTTGAGCTCGAAGATTGCGCGCCGGCTGAAGGCCACCAGCGCGTCGCCGGGCTGCACGGCGCGGATGTCGCCCTGCAGCGACTTGTGGGAGGCGGCCAGCGGCGTAAGGCGGCTGTAGCCCCTCTCCTCGAGCGGCTCGCCCAGCACGGCTGCGGCTGCGCGCACGAGCGGCAGCGCGCTGGCGTCCCCGCACAGGTGCAGCTCCCTGGCTGGGAGGCCGTACAGGGCTCGCGTCCACGCCCACCCCCGGTTCTCGTCCGCCAGGAGCTGGATCTCGTCCAGGATGGCCACGTCCACCACGGCGGCGCTGTCAGTGCAGTCCGCCATCTCCACCGTGCACGCGCTGTGGCGCGCGAAGGGCACCGCGCGGCGCTCCTGGCCGGTGCGCAGGCTGCAGTAGACGCCGGCGGCGTTGAGGGAGCGGTACACCTCGGTGGCGAGCAGGCGCAGGGGCGCGCAGTACACCCCAGACGGGGCGCTGCGCAGCGCCTGGAGCGCCTCGTAGGTCTTGCCGCTGTTGGTGGGGCCTGCAGGGGGGCCAGAGAGGGCAGAAGAGCGTCAGCGGTGGGGCAACCGAAAAGGCCTCCTTTTCCCGGCTGCCCAGGCGCACCGTGGTGGTAGATGAGGCGCCGCTGGGCGGCCCGGGCCACCGGAAAGCCCCGCAGCAGCGAGCCTGAGAGGTCTGCCGCCTGCAGGAGCGGCGCGGCGGTGTGGAGCTGCTGCGCAAAGCGACTGCGCGTAAAGGCCAGGAAGAGGGGCAGCAGGAGCTGGCAGGCGCGCTGCGCCTGGGCGGAAGGGGTGCCCGGGCAGGGCTGCAGCGCTAGCGCGGCCACGGAGGCGGGGCAGGCTGCCAGGAGGGAGCGGCGGAAGGCGGCCACCGCCTCTGGAAACAGCGCAGCGGGCACGCCGTGCGCGGACGCCTGCTCGGCCACCCTGGTGCGTGTGACGTGTCAGCGTGTGCGCGTGTGGCGCGTGTGTGCGCGCGTGAGCGCGGCCAAGTGAGGCCCACGCACCACTTGTGCACCACAAAGCGACGAAGCACCGCCGTCAGTGCAGCCGCCTGTTCCTCGCTCAGCACAGAGGCGCGCGACGACAGCAGCTCCTCCAGCAACGCGGAGGCGTGAGCGTCCGCGGGCGCTGACGGATGGTGCAGAGGCGGCAGTGCATCCGCCGTCGCCGCCACATGCGCGTGCCGCGACAGCGTCGCTGCGCAAGGCGCGCGACAAGGAAGCACCGCACGGAGGCTGCAGCTGGCGGGTGCGAGGCGCAGCGCAGAGAGGCGGCGCACTGCGCTAGCAAGCATCGCAACTGGTCGCGGCGACGCTAGTTTCTCTCACCACATGCTGACTGCGCAGGCCACGGACGCGCTCGCGATACTTTTCGGAAGGACGGGAGGAGCTCTATGAATCCGGGCAGTCGTACGACAAGATGACTGCTTTAGTCTTCTGCCCCCGATGCCCGGATGCCGCTGTCGGTTGGCACCAGCTCTTCGCACTACGAGGTCACGCACTCGAGCGGCAGCTGTTGCCGCGTGTGCCGAGCTGACGCGTCGGTGTCAGTGCATCCTGTGAACGTGGCGTCGCCCACAACGGGAGTTCCCGTCCACGCCGTCTTAGGCCTGCTGCCCCTCACAGCTGTCGCGGTGCTGATACTGGTGACGGGCCGCGAGCGCGTTGCCAGCCTGCCCTGCGGCGCGGCGCTGTGGCGAGTGACAGCCACGGAGTTGCGCACCACCGATGGGCTGCTGGGCTGCGCTGAGGCGACCGCGGAGGCGTCCGCCGCCGACGCGCAGTACCTCGCGCTGCTGCGGGCCGCGCTGGCGGAGCCCTGGCTGATGTTCATCAGCCGGGGAGACGCCACTCGGCGTGCAGGCAGCGCCAGCTCCTCCGCAGCCGGCTGTCAGTGTCGCTGGGATGGAGTGTCGCTGAACTTTGCGTGGAACGCGCACCTGGCGCAACCGCTCCTTGCCGCCGGCGCGGGCGCCTTCTGCCCGCCCGTGGTGTGCGGCTGGGCAGGAGAGCGCACCACGCACAGCACTCCTCCGCTGCGGGTCTCTCTGCTCTTGCGGAGGCACTGCGGTCGGCCCGGACGCCGCTTGTGGACGCGCGGCCTGGACACCGCTGGCGCAGCTGCCAACAGCGTCGAGTCCGAGCAGCTGCTTCTGCGCCCGGGCGTGGCCGAGACCACCGCCTTCACTCAGCTCCGCGGCTCCGTCCCGCTGCTCTGGTCGCAGCCGCCCACGCTGGCCGGCAAGCCCCCCATCCTGCTGTCACCGGGGCCCCACAGCGCCGCCGCCCATCGCGCGCACTACGCCACCCTTGCTGAGCACTACGGCACTCCCATCCTCTCCCTCTCCCTGCTCAAAGCCACCGGCCGCGAGGCTGCCCTGGGGAGCGCGTTCGCAGCCGCAGCCGCGGAAGAGCCCTCCGCCGCCGGTGCTCTCATCGCCTTCGACTTCACCGCCGAAGGAGGCGCCTCCGAGAAGGGCCGCGCGGCGATGCTGGCGATGCTGGCGCCGCACCTGCGCTCCATCGGCATCACGCACGTGCGCGACGGCCGCGTGCTGCGCTCGCAGGCTGGCGTGGTGCGCACCAACTGCCTGGACTGTCTGGACCGCAGCAACCTGGCGGAGACGGAGATGGGCTGCGCGGCGGCGATGCAGCAGATGGACGCGCTGGACGTGTGCGCGGAGCAGCGGGCCGAGGCGCTCAGCCTGCTGCGCTCGCTCTGGGGCGTCGCGGGAGACGCCGTTTCTTTGCAGTACACGGGCACGGCTGCGCAGAGGCGCGACCGCAGCGCGCGCCTGAGCCGCGCGTCCGCGCTTGCGTGGCTGCGGGATGCCGCAATCTCCGCCGCGCGCTACGTGCTGAACAACCACGCGGACGCGCGGCTCTGCGACGCCGCGGCGCTCGTCAGCGGCGCGCACGTGCCGTCCTCGCGGGCCTCCCCCTTTCCCAGGGGAGCGTTCGGGCGGGCCGCGTGCGCCCTCAAACGACTGCCCGCGCTGCAGGCCGCCGCGCTGTACTGCGCCTTCCGCGCCGCGTCCGCGGCGTGGGCGGTGCCGCTGCTCCAGGGCGATGCGATGCACGCGGGCGCGGCGGCGGCTGCGTGGGCCACCGTCGCGGCTGCGCTGACGCACCTGGCGCTGACGCACGGCGCAGCGTTTGTCGCCCGCCCGCTGCTGGCGAGCAAGGAGGCGAGCGCATCCTGACGTGGAGGTGAGAGTGCATTCGACGCGGACTGACGCGGACTGGCGTGCTCTGACGTGGAAGCAAGAGACTACGCCCTCTCTGCCACCCTTCCCTTGGACCGCTGTCGCGCCGCCTTTACACTTCGCGCGATACATCGCCGCGTTCCTGACGGACGCGAGGGACACGCCGTGCCCACTCACCCACCTCCTTGCCCTCTGGGCTCGCCACGTCGCGCGATGACTGCGTCGCACTTCGTCCTCCACTCTGCTTTCGCCACCGCGATGCTCTGCTTGCTGCTGGGCACATGCGTGGGTGAGTTGTCACTCGCGTGCTGCGCAGACTGAGGCACAAATGCGCGTGCTGACGCGAGTGCTCTAATCTTAGGTCAGCCGCCGCCCACAAAACCACTGCTGGACGCGTCTGGCGCTCTGCGGGCGGCCACCCTGCCGCCGCCCGCGTCGTACGGAGGCGGGGTTGATCCGTCGTTCCGCTTCGTGCGCGTCAATGGCACCCGGTTCTTTGCAGATGCTCCGTCTGACTCTTCGTCAGCCTTTTACTTTTTGGGGGCCAACCTCTGGCAGGGCATGAACCTGGGCGCGCTGGGATCCAGCGGCGACCGGGGGCGCCTGACGCGCGACCTGGATGCGCTGGTGGCTGCGGGCGTGACGCAGTTGCGAGTTTTGGGCGCCTCTGAAGGCCCCGACTCGGAGCCGTGGCGCATCGTGCCCTCGCTGCAGCCCTGCCCCGGCGTGTACAACCCGGACGTGCTGGAAGGGTTCGACTTTCTGATCGCCGAGATGGGCAAGCGCAAGATGCGCGCAACCATGGTGCTAGGCGACGAGTGGGCGTGGTCAGGCGGCCATGTTCAGTACGTGCGATGGGCTGAGCAGACGCCCAGCGGCTCCGTGCCCGCATCCGCGTGCGTGCCCGCGGGGGTGGACGCCTCAGGCCAGCCCCGCATGCCAAACATCTCAAACGCAGCCTGGCGCTCGCGCGGCTTCCAGGACATCCCCTACCCGGGCCCGGGCTCAAACAGCTGGAGCGACTACCAGGCGCTGGCAGGCCAGTTTTACGAGAGCGCGGTGGCGCAGACCATGTGGCGCAACCACGTGCGCTTCATGGCTTCCCATGTGAGTCCATACACGGGCCTGGAAGCCAAGGAGGACCCCACCATCATGAGCTGGCAGTTGGCCAACGAGCCCCGCGCCGCGGACTACTCGCAGCAGGCGGGCGACGCCTTCAAGGCGTGGGTGCAGGAGTCGAGCTCTTTCGTTAAATCCGTCGCTCCCAAGCAGCTCGTCTCAACCGGCATGGGTGCGCGCAAATGCTCTCGCCTGATGTCACGCCTGCTTCTGACGCGCGGCAAGCAGAGGGAGACACGTCCTACTTCAGCGAGACGCAGTCGGTGCGCGGCACGCAGGCTTCGCCGGCTGTGGACTTCGTCACCGTGCACCTGTGGGTCCAGAACTGGGGCAGCTACGCACCCTCCTACGACAACGCCTCCTTTGTGTCGAGCACCCTGCCCTGGGCGCGCGCCTACCTGACCGCCAGCGTGGCTGAGGCGGCCAGCCTGGGCAAGCCGGTGGTGTTGGAGGAGTTTGGCTTCCCCCGCGACCTGGGCAGCTTGGCACCCTCCGCGCCCACCCGCCGGCGCGACGTCTACTACCGGGCCATCTTCGAGGGCCTCCTCGCCTCCGCCGCCAGCCAGGGTGCCCTGGCGGGCGTGAACTTCTGGGCCTACGCCGGGGAAGGGCGCCCCGCCGCACGGGGCGTGCCTGGCCCCAAGCCCGAGCTGTGCGCGGGCGCGGCGGTGCCCTCTGGCGCCGCCTCGCTGTCCCTCACCGGCGCGCAGCCCGACTGGGCCAGCTGCTTCATCAACCAGGAGCAGCGCCCGGCGGCGTGCAGCGCCGACAGCTGGTGGGCCACGCGCAGCGCCTGGCCAAAGGGCAGCTACCTTGGGCAGGACGCCTGGCTGGGCGACCCGCCGCACGAGTCGCAGGGCTGGTACTCCGTGTTCAGCAACGACACCACCATGGCCGTAATCAAGCAGACCGGCGACCAGCTGGCGGCCGCACAGCGGTGCGCGGATGCGGCGGTGCGCCCGGGCGGCCAGGGCGCCAGCTCATGCACGGCCGGCGTTCCGCCTGGCCGCTCAGGCAACCTGTGCTGAGGGAGGGGAGAGAGTATAGGGACTGTAGGGACCTTGGGAGTAGAGCCCAGGCTGGCAATGCGCCGAACACGTTCTCGCGTGTGCATGCTGCGTCATGCTAAGTCGCACTGTCTCCCACTCCCAGGCGGCTCACAAAGCCGTCCACCGAGAACTCCTCCGCGTACTGGCTCTCCTCCCACAGCTCCTGCAGCCCCGCCAGCACCGCAGCCGCGCCCGTGGCGCCAGCCTCGGCGGAGGCGGCCCCCTCCCGCAGCGGCGCAGCCTTGTCGGCTGTGAAGAGCTCCAGCAGCGCGCCCGTGTCCATGCTGGCCATGCTCACGTTGTCAGCGGTGACCACCGCGTTGGACACGTCCAGCTTGAAGCGCTGCAGGCTCATGATGCGCTCCTCCAGCGTGTCGCGCGTGAGCAGGCGGTACACAGTGACGCAGCGAGTCTGGCCCAGCCGGTGCGCGCGGTCCATCGCCTGCAGGTCGCGCTGCGGGTTCCAGTCGTGCTCCAGGAAGACCACCGTGTCGGCGCTGGTCAGGTTCAGGCCCAGCCCGCCCACGTGGGTGGTGAGCAGGAGCACGGAGATAGAGGGATCCGCGTTGAAGCGCCGCGCCACGTCAAAGCGCTTGGTGGCGTCCACGGAGCCGTCCAAGCGCAGGAAGGTGACCCCGGGCAGGCTGCCCTTGGGCCCGAACACGTCCCGCTCAACCAGGTCCAGGAGGCCCTTGAGCTGCGCAAAGACGAGCACTCGGTGCGCTGGCTCGCAAGGAGCAGCGGCGGCACCGCCCGGCTCGTCCTCCGCGTCGCCGCCGATGCCGCAGTCGCGCAGGATCTGCGTGAGGGCGCCCAGCTTGGGCGCGTGCTCCGCGCGGCGCAGCCACGCGGCCGGGTCCGCCGCGCCCGCCGCACCCCCCAGCTGACGCGCAAGCGCTGCCAGCCGCTCCGGCGAGCCGCCGCACAGCGCCAGCTCCGGGTGCGCGCACACCTTGCGCATGTACTGCAGCGCCGCAAAGGCCTGGCCCGCTACACCAGCCTCCCCTACGCCCGCACCCGCCGCACCGCCCAAGGCCTGCTCGACCTCCGCGCGCGCGCAGCTGCCCTGGAACGCCTCCTGCAGCGCGCGCTGCAGCGGCGAGGGGTCCACCACGATGTCGGAGATGAGCTTGGGTGGCAGCTCTTTCAGCACGTCAGCCTTCATGCGGCGCAGGATGAAGGGCATCACAGCCTTGTGAAGCGCATTCAGGGCCAGCGCGTCCACGGTGCAAGCCGCGCGGCTGCCGCCGGTGCCGTAGCGCTGTCGGAAGTCGCGCTCGGTGCCCAGGAAGCCAGGCATGAGGAAATCGAACAGGCTCCACAGCTCGCCGATGTCGTTCTGGATGGGCGTGCCAGACAGCAACAGCCGATGCGCGGCGCGCAGGGTTTTGATGGCGAGCGTGCCTTTGGCCTTTGGGTTACGGATGGCGTGGCCCTCGTCGAGGATGAGGTAGCCCCAGTCGATTGCGCCCAGCAGCTCCAAATCGCTGCGCACCGTCTCGTAGCTGCAAACCACCAGGTCCGCGGCGCGCAGCTTGGGCGCGGCGCGGCCGCCGGCGGCAGAGGCGCGCGAGGCGGGCGGTCCGCCGTACTGAACCACGGCCAGGGCGTGAGGCGCCAGCAGGTATCGGCCCACCTCATGCGCCCAGTGCGCCACCAGGGTGGGCGGGCAGACGACCAGTGAGGGGCGGTGGGGCAGGCCTTGCGCGCGGCGCTCGTGCACCTCAGCGGCCAAGATGGCGGTTGCCTGGATGGTCTTCCCGAGGCCCATGTCGTCGCACAGCGCGCCGGAGAGGCCGAAGCGGCGCAGGAAGGCGAGCCAGTTGAGGCCCTCCTGCTGGTATCGCCTGAGCGTGAGCGCCAGCGGCACAGGCAGCACGCAGTCCGCCACCGCGCTGTTGTCCAGCAGCGCCGCGAGCACCTCCCCGTCCTCCTCCGCGCGGGCCTGCAGCGCGGGGGGCAGGCCTGGCGGGCGGGGGGCGCCCTGCGCCAGCGGCAGCAGCGGCACCAGCTGCGCAAACGCGGCGGCGGCGGCGGTGCGCACGCCCTGCTGCGCGTCCGCCATGGCCGCCATGAGGGGCACCAGGAGCAGCACGCCCACGGGCGCCAGCTGCACGGCCGGCAGCGCGGCAACCAGGGCGGCGCAGGCACAGGCGCCGCCCGCGCGGGCGCTGGCACAGCCCGCGTCCTCCTGCAGGAGCATCACCAGCTGCGCCGTCACCAGCGGGAGCGCCTCCGCGGGGCTGCACGCCGCCAGGCGGGCCAGGCAGCGCGCGGCGCCCCCACGTACGCGGCGACTGGCGTGCCGCGCCGCCGCCGCCAGCGCGGGCAGCAGCGCCAGGGC
>Ga0208951_1001108_pt1 | contig 12074 bp, 6 predicted proteins | sample GreLakmeMI27MSRF_FD_187702 | JGI IMG/M metagenome (GOLD analysis project Ga0208951, IMG submission 187702) | Freshwater lentic microbial communities from great Laurentian Lakes, MI, USA - Great Lakes metaG MI27MSRF (SPAdes) | ecosystem: Environmental > Aquatic > Freshwater > Lake | place: Great... | reverse complement strand
CCAGGACGGCCGCGCGCTGGTGGCGCAGCTCAACCTCGCAGCGGCGGCGCTGCTGCTGGAGGAGGGCGGCGCCGGGGAGGGCTGGAGCGCCAAGGAGAGGGAGGCTGAGGCGCACGCGCGTGCAGCCGCGCTGGCCCACCTCTGCGCTGCGCTGCGCGGCGAGAGCGCGCCGGGGGGTGCCGTGGGCGACGATGCGGTGCGCACGCCGCGCGAGGCATACCCGGAGCTGCTGCGGCTGGCGGGTGCAGTGCTGCTGCTGGAGGACGCTCGCGGTGAGCCCTGCGCGCCCCCGCCGCAGCGCTTCCCGCTCCTGGACGCGCTCACGGCGCTGTGGGAGGCGTCGCCGGCGCGCTCGGCGGAGAAGGCGGCCTGCCTGGGCCTGCTGGCGCGGCTGCTTGCCCGGGGTGGTGCCTTTGCGCCGCCCCAGCTGGCGCAGCGCTGGCTGGCCGCCATGCCACGCCTGCTCTTCGAGCTGCGCCACACAGCGCCACGGGGCAGCTGCGCGGCGCTGGGGCTGCTGCGTCGCGCCGCCTGCGGGGCTGGGGGCGGCGCGCCCGGGGCGCCCCTGTCCGCGGCGCTGGTGGCGCTGGAGCCGCAGCTGGCGCCCTTCTTCGCGCTGCCTGGGGGCGCGGGGGCGCGGGGCGCCCGGGCGGGGCCCTTCCTGCGACTGCCCCCGGAGGCGCAGAGCCACGCGCTGGCGCTCCTCTCAGCGCTGCCCTCGCTCAGCCCCGCCACCCTGCGCGCCGCCGCGCTCTGCGTCCTCTCCCCGGGCGCGCACGCGGACTGCGCCGCGCAGGCGGCGGAGGCGGTGGCGCACGCGGCGGGGGCGGGCGCCGCGCAACGCGCTCGCTTCCTCGCCACGCTGCTCCTCGGCTGCGACGAGGCGGGCGAGACGGGGCTGGCCCTGCCGCCCGGCGGCGGCAGTGCCGACGGCGGCGCGGCGACTGCGGCGCGCGGCGAGGCTGCCGGCGCCCAAGGCTGGCTGAGCTGGGGCCGGCGACTGGCTCTGTCCCGCGCCGCGCGCTCTGGCCTCGCCGCGCTCGCGCCAGGCCTGCCCGGCGGGCTGTGGCAGGCGCTGGCGGACGTGTGGCCCCTTCACGCCGCGCAGCTGCCCCGCCACGCAGCTTGCGCGCTGCTGGAGGCTGCGGGCGACGCGCTCGCCTGCGCAGCAGAGCCGCAGCAGCACATCCTGCAAGCTCTGCCGCCCCTGCTCGCAGCCTACCTGCTGGCCAGCTCCAAGGAAGGGGCTCTTGCGTCGCCGCCGGCGCTGCTGGCGCGCTGCGCTGACGCGGAGGACCCCCAGTCCGCGCCAGCCGCGCGCGTACTCGCACTCTGCCACGCGCTCGCAGCGCCGCTCGCCGCCCAGCTGGCGCAGGCGGCGGCGGAGGATGCAGCGCTGACGCAGCACGGCCTGGCTGCGATCGCTGCGATCGCCAGCTGTCCCCAGGCACACGCTGCGCTGCTGGCCGGAGCGCAGGCGGTGCAGGCCGCAGCCGCGCGGATCACCCAGGCGGCGCAGGGACGCTACGGGGCGCTGTTGCGTCATCTGGAGCTGACACTGCGGGACGTGCTAGGCTGAAGACAAATTGAGTGTGTGAAGCTGTCAAAGATCGGCTGAAGCGCCTCTCTAGCTCTCTTGCGCTCCTATTGCGTTCCTTTCCTTTCAGAACAGGTAATCCTCCGAAGAAATGGCCGGCTCTGCGCCTCCCCCCTGTTGCTGCTCCTGCTCCTCCTCCTCATCCACCTCGCTGCGGCGCCGAGGCTGGCCTTGCGCGGCGGAGCTCAGCAAGTGGTGGTCCAAATGCGCATCGATGGCATCCTCCTCCGCCGCGTCTTGCTCCAGATGGGACGCGAACGCGGGGCAGGCGGCGCGCAGAGCGGGCAAGTCCTCGTGCGCCGCGATGAGCGACGCCAGGCGCGTGGCGTGGTCGCCGTGCGCACGACTGACGAACAGCTCAGCTTTCTGGTAGAGGTTGGTGAACGAGCGCTGCAGCAGGCGCTTGCGGCCCGCTGGGTAGATTCTCTGCAGGATGCGGCCGAAAGTGGTGGCCAGGAAGGCGGTGCGGTCCTCGGCCTTCTTGTTGTTGTACAGGTACAACTGGTACGCTTTGTAGGCGGTCCACAGCTCCGATGTGCCGAAGGCCGCCTCTGCGAATGCGTCCTCAGCTGTCTCACTCTCCCGCTCGTCCGCTGCGCGCAGCGGGGGGCCGCTCTGCTCAGGCTCGCCCTCGTCCACCGCGGCTGCGCTCTTGCTGGACCAGGATGCCGCGCTGCCCCAGGCGCAGTTCCAGTCAGCCGCAGCCACAGGCTGGGGGTCTACGCTCGCCTCTCCATCTGCAGGCTCCTGCTCCATCGCCACATCCTCCGCAGGCGCGGAGGCTGGCGCGTCCCAGGCCGGCAGCGGCGCGCGCGTGTCTCGGATGGGGAGATAGGCGGTGGGCACACGTCGCACGCTCTGCAGCAGCGCGTCCCACCAGGGCTCCCCGCGCAGCGCGGTTGCGCGGCCAACCACGAAGAGGTGGCTGCGCGCGCGAGTGAGCGCCACGTTCACCCGCTCCTCTGTGGTGAAGCCGCGCGGGGGCCCGCAGAGGCTCAGCAGGATGACCTCCTTCTCTTGCCCCTGGAAGGCATCAACCGTGGACACTACCAGCTCGCCCTCGTCCCCGCCGCCCTCAGCCGGCGCCAGCTGTGCCAAATGGCGTTTCACAGCATCCCGCTGGCGTAAGTAAAACGTGCAGACGCCGAGGTCCGATCTGCTAACGCCTGCAGCGAGCAGCATGCGCACCACGCGCGCCACAACCACAGCCTCCGCGTCATGGTACCGCGACCGATCCGGCCCCGCCTGCGCCTCGCCGCACGCCACGTCTAGGAACAGCAAATGTGGCAAGTGCGGCAGCAGCGGAGGGCGCTGCGTCTCCGAGACACCATCCACCAGGCGGCCGGCGTAGAAGGCAGCGTTTGGCACCGCAGACAGCGCCGGGTGGCAGCGGTACTGGGTGCGCAGCAGAACGGGCGCCGTTCCCGCATCCGCAAGCCGCACGAAGAGTGGGCGCACGATGTCGCCCGTGCGCGGCGCAGCGACGGCGGCGGCGCGTCCCACGGCCATCGGCGGCAGCTGCTTGGGGTCGCCCACTAGGATGGCGTGGCGCGCCTTGAATTTGATGAGCGGCAGCAGAGCCTGCGCCTCCGTCAGCTGGCTCGCCTCGTCCAGGAGCACGTAGGCAAACGTCTGGCCTGCCAGCGCAGCGGAGGCGCACGATGCCGTGGTTGTCGCCACCACGCGGCAGGTGGCCAGGCGCCGCATGCGCGCCGCGGTGCGCCCCGTGCTCAGCCCCTCCAGCTCGGCGGTGATGTAGGCGCGCGCCACGGGGCTGCACGCCTCGGCCAGCGCGGCGCGCAGGTCGCGCTCGCTGTCCTTGGCGCGCGACTTGTCGGCGCCCGCGCAGCCCAGCGCGTAGGGTAGCAGGTGCGGCGCGATGCGGCGCAGCGAGCCCACGCGAATGAAGTCCGTGAACTCGCCCTCCACCAGCGCGGACAGCAGACGGTCCACAGAGGCGTTGGTGAAGCCCGCCAGCAGGATGCGGTCGCCGCTCTTCGCCTGGACGAGGGCGGCACATAGGTTGCGCACCACCGCCGCCAGTGTCTTCGTCTTGCCGCACCCGAAGGGGCCGTGCACAAGTAACACCGGCGGCGAGGAGCGCGCGGTGGCGGGCGCAGTCCACCCTGCCGCGGCTTGCACCACGCTCGCCTGGTCTTCGTTCAGTCCGAAGCGGTCCATGAGCTGCACGGCGCACATGTCAAGCGTTGTGACACGCTGCGGAGGCGCGGATGGCTGCTGGCCCAGCAGCGCCGGGAGGAGAGGCAGCGCGGATGCTGTGGCGGGCTGTAGCAACATGGCCAGGGTGGCCAACTGGTCAATCTCGCCAGCCGCGTTCAGGCAGTGCAGCGCATGCACCGCCACCCGCCGCTTGCTGCCGCCCAACCCTGGCGGGCGCGGGCCCAGCAGCGCTAGCCCCAACGCGCCATTGGGATTGGGCGCGTGGTAGGTGCTGCAGGCGACCACGGTCCAGCCGTCAGCGCCGCCCTCAGCCGCCTGCGATAGAGAGGGCCAGGTGGAGAGCACCCAAAGGTCACCCTTGCTGTAGCTCTTGGAAGCTTCCTTCTCGCAGTCCTGGATGTGCAGCGTGAAGGCGGCATCGCTCGCCTTGGCTGCGAGGCTGCCATCCTCATCCTCCTCTGCCTCTCGTACGCGCCGCGAGGAGCCGCCGCCCCTGCCGGCGCCGTACTCTGCATCCGACACCCACGCAGACAGCTCCGCGCGCGCGTAGTAGCCCAGTCCCGCGCGCCTGCATGCGGCGGCCATCGCAGCAGCAGGGGCGTCTGCGTGCAGCCCTGCTCGCTGCAGCGCCGCGTGAAACTTCTGCGCACCGCCGTCCTCGTAGCACAGCCGCAGCTGCAGCTCCTCCGCCACCGCCGCGATGAGGGCGCGCGCGTATGACTGTGCGTTTGGGAACGTGTTGCTGATGGAGCAGAGCCGCTCGCTCTGCTTGGCGCCGTCCGCACGCAGCAGGTGCGGCCCGGGAAAGAGGAACCGCACACCCGAGGCGTGCATGGAGGGCCCGGAGAGCTGCGCCTGCTGGCGGCCTCTGGAAGACGGGGCGGCTGGCCGCATGGCAGCGTGGGGCGGGGCGGGTGGCGCAGCAGGCTCCTCGGGCAGCAGCGCAGGCACGCGCGCATGCGTTTTCGGCAGGCACATGCGTTTGTAGGGCATGGCGGCCTGGTCGTACGCCTGCTGCTGCAAGGGCGGCGCTTCAGGCACAGGAGGGGGCACTGGCTCGTCGTCCTCCTCCTCGTCGAAGCTCGCAAGCAGCTCCGCCCTCGACAGCAGTCGCGGCGCAGCTGCAGGCGGCTGCGCGGAGGCTGAGAACCTGGCTGCTGGTCCGGGGAGCGAGGGCGTCACGTCGACAGCTGGAAAGGCGGGAGTGACCAACGAGGGTGGCGCTGCGCGCACCGCCGCTGCCAGCGGCTGCGGCGGTTGGCGGGGCTGCGCAGCGGTGGGCGGCACGCGCGAGGGTGGCTTGTAGGGCGCGGAGCAGACGTGGGCCGCAGGCAACGCTCGCAGCACGACAGAGGAGCGCGGCAACGCAGCTGCAGCTGTCTGCGGGTCGGCCGCCTGGAAAACCGCGTCAAAGTAGACGCTGAAGGCGCCGTCACCGAAGGCCACCTCCGCAGACTCCTCTGCCAGACTCTGCGCGTTGTCAAGTGCGCACAGCGCCAGTCCGATGGGCTGGCCGTCCTCGTTCGGGCAGTCGTACAGCACGCCACGGCCGCTCGCGTCCACCAGCACCACGCCGCCCTGCGTGAGAGCCGTGAGTGAGGATGGGCGCACGTGGCGGGCAGAAGCGCAGCTCCACGCCGCACCTTCTGAGAGCGGTTCTTCTTCTTGTGCACGTCCTTGGTGTATGTCACCAGCCACGTGGTCGTGGCCATCGCACAGAAAGGCGGAGGGAGCTTTAGTGAACCACCCAGGCGACGACGCGACGAAGAACTAACGCCGAACGGCCGCGGTCGAGCAGAGCGAATGCTGTCGAACGAGCAAACGCTACGACTACGTCAACGACGCGACGGCAGGCGCTCTCGTTTATTGATGCGCACGTACAACACGCAAGTTGTCAGTCTAGCGCGGTCATCTGCGCTGGAGCTTCCTGGAGATGCGCTCGCGTGCATTGGGCTCCCGCTTTGCACCTCTACCACCATGCGGCACTGGAACTTCAACCCCAAGCCTTGCCAGCGCAGCTGCATTGTGCGCAGCATCTTGTGCGCGCTGTGTCGCGTGCGCCTGTGGTTGCAACGGCAGCGCAATGGCAGCGGCCGCTCGTCGAACCTCTGCCACGAGCGACCCTGCCGGCACCAACTCCAACCGCGGCGCAGCTGGCACCCTTGAAGGAGGTGGCGGCTGCGGGCGTGCAGGCATCAGAGGTGCACAGTGTGCCGGCAGCAGCGCTGCACAGCGCTGCGCCGCAGTCTGTGCAGCAGCCTTGAGTGCGAGTGCCTCTCTGAGCGCATCCGTGCGCGCCGCATCCGCGCCGCTGAGGCGCGACAGCAGCGCGACTGCGCGCTCCACGGCGGGCGCGTGGGTGGCTCGCACATCCAGCAGCGCGTCGCGCACAGCCACCACGCACGTCGCTGCGCGATCCACGTCATCGTGCGCTGCCTGCGTTGCGACAGAGGCAGCCGGTGCGCCCACTGGCGGCACGTCTTCCCAGTCAGCCTCGTCTGGCAGAGACCCGGCGGCGCCGCTTGAGCAGAGCAGCCCCACCGCCGCGTCTAGCCTGGCCAGCGAGGCTCGCGCGTCCGCAAAGAGGGCGGGCAGGCCAGGTGCGAGTGCCAGGTAGCGCTGGCAAAGCAGCTCCTGTGTGCGCGCCTCTCGCCGCTCCGCGTCAGCAACCTGAGCCTGCCGCTCGTGCAGAGAGGCGTGCGCCTGCTGCGCCACGCGCAGCTGCGGATGATGTGCGCCGTGCAGAGCCGCCCAGGCGCCAAGCAGCTCGTTGGACCGCTGCCGAAGGCGCTCCGCGGCTGCGCGAGGGCCAGGCAACGCCCGCTCGGTGCCCTGCGTCAGCGCCAGTACCTCCTACGAGGCGCAAGGAGCGCTGAGCCACGAGAGCGCTGTTAGAAAGGGGAAGTCTGTGCCTCACCGGAAGCGCAGGCGCCAGCAGCGCTCGGAACAGCTTACTGCGTGTGAACAGCCAGTCGGCAAGCGCCAGCGCGCGCAGGCGGCTGCGTGAGTCGTCGCCGTGCAGGCGCTGCAGCAAGGCACCGAAGGCCTCGCGCAGCTCCTCGTCGTCGCTTCGAACGGCTGCCTTCAGGCGCGCAAGCAGCTCGCAGTCCAGCGCCTCACCGTCCGCAGCTGTCGTGAGTGCCGTCACGAGCTCGCCGGCGAGAGTGCGCGACATTGGCGTCGAACTGTCGTCGTCGGTCGCCTCTTCATTCTCCCCCCTTCTCTCCCTCTCTGTCGCGCCCTCTGAATAGACGTGAACCATGCAGCCGGCCACCGCCCACAAGAGCGGCAGCGCAGAGCCCGAGTCCGGCAGCTCCCTGGGCGGCGGGCGCGACCCCCGCTCCAAGCCGAGCTCCATGCCGCGCGCCACGCGCCAGCGCACGCGCGCTACCCCGTTGGCCTCCCTAGGCCCTTTGGTGCGTCAAGCGACGGGCGGCGCCCGTTCGGCCACGCGTGGAGCGGCTCGCACACACACATGCGTGCGATCTGGCTCCTGGCTGTCGCTCGCTCGCGCCCTCTCGGTCTCCGCGGCTCCGCCTGCTTGCCCTCTCGCCTGCCCGCCCGCTGCACCGTCAACCGTTATTGTCTGACGCCACCTGCGCGCCAGGAGAGCGTGTGGTCGCTGTACCTGGACGCGGTTTGCGCGGAAGCACTGAAGACCAAGAAGGCCCAGCGCCTGGTGCAGGTGCGCGCCGTGAGTCGCACGCGCACGGGAAATTGCGCGAGCGCAGCGGCCGCGGTGCGGCGCGGCGTCTGCGGACCTACGGCTGGCGGGCAGCCGCAAGACGAGCTCCCGTTGGCTCTCTCCCTACACTCTGCTCGCCCGCCCGCTCCGGCTTCGCCCTCTTTGACGCGCTGCCCTGGTCCAGGCGGAGGGCGCGTTGCTGCTGTTCGATGACAGCGAGAAGGGCGGCGTGCGCGTCACCGTGGCGGGCCCGCAGGAAGGCGTGCGTCTGGCGCGGGATGCGCTGGAAGCACTCCTGGTCAGCGCGCTCTCAGCCTGCAACCACCCGGACGACACCCAGGCCACCAACGAAAGCACGCAGCACGCGCCGGGTGCGTGCGGCGCTGGAGCAGTGCAGCCTGTGGGGATGATGCGACATTGGTCTGGTCTCGGCTCTCGGCTCTCTGTTCTCTCGTCTGGTCTCACGCCTGCCCTACTCCCCGCGCCGCCCAGCCTCCTCCTCCATGGCTGCCGCCTTTGCCTCGCCCTGCGACTACGCGCTGGTGGCCTACAGCCCCCCGGCCGTGCCCAGCGGCTACGACAACGCAACCCTCCTGCTGGGCGTGGGCCCCGCCGATGAGCTGGTGCACGTCGCATATGAGGTGCCCCACGCGCTGGTGGGCCTGGTCATCGGCGTTCGCGGCGCCAGCATCCACGCCATCGAGCACGTGAGCAGCTGCCACCTGTCCCTGGACCGCAGCGCAGTGCATGTGGACGCCCAGTCGGGAGTACCCTTCGTCCTCCTCCACATCCACGGTCCGCGCGCCGGCGCCGCTGCGGCCGTCTCCATGTGCGGCGCCATCATGGAGCGACACCTGCAGACCGTGTGCGCTGTGCCGCCGCAGCCGCTCGCCTACGTTCCGATGCAGTCAATGCAGTGGGGCACGCACGTGCCACCCGCGCAGCCGCAGCCCGGCGATGCCGCTGCGCAGGCGCCCAACGTGGAGCAGCTCTGGCCGCCCATCACGCAGGCGCAGCCCCCGTGCCCGCTGCCGCTGCCCATCTCTCTGCCCACCTGCTACACGCCCTCCAAGAGCGCCTCGCCCATCACGCCCGAGTCGGTGCTGGACGCGCCGCGCCGCTGGGTGGACGCGGGCGGTGATGGGAACAGCAGCGACGCGAGCGCCTGAGGGAGGCTGAGGACGGAGCGACGCGGGAGGAGGCACTGCCGAAAAAAGGAATGCAGGCCATGAAGCTTATTGCAGCGCACAGCCACTGCTCACTGCTTGCGCGTGTAACGATCAGCCTCGAACTTGAAGCAGCCAGCCTCGGGGGGCAGCATGGCGCGCTGCGTGCCGGGCAGCACCCGGTTGTCCCGCCCCGCCGCGTGCATGCCCGCCACCGCAGCCTCATGCACGGCCAGCACGTCGCCCTCCAGCACGCATCGATCCGCCACGCAGCGCGTGCGCGCGTCCGCCAGCAGCGCGTGGCGCTGCCCGCCGGACAGCCGACACCCCTCCATCCGCGCGGTGGCTGCGTCCCACAGGAACACGCCGCCCTGGTTGCCCGCCAGCTGGCAATCCTGCAGCGCGGCGTGCGCGCCGCCGCTGACGTCCACCCCCGGCCCCTCGTTGCCGCTGAGCGTGCATCCGCTGAGCTGCACGCTGGCAGCGTCCATGGCCACGCATCCCTCCCCCTTGTTGCCGCTCAGCGTGCACGCCTCCAGCTGCGGCCAGGAGCGATCGCAGGCGCGCAGGCCCTGCGCGCCGCAGTCGCCCAGCTTGCAGCGCAGCAGCAGCGGCCGCGCCTCCCGCAGCGTCAGCAGGCCAGCCTTTTGCGCCTGCACGTCCATCCCGCGCAGCGTGGGCGCCGCGCAGCCGCTGACCACCACCCCGTGGTCGCCGCTGCAGCGCACGGTGCAGCCCTCCAGCAGGGGCGTCACCCGGGCGTCCCCCTCCACCAGCAGGCACTCCCTGAAGCCGCACAGGTCCAGCACCAGGTTCTGCAGCACCGCGGGCGCGCTGAGGCGCATGAGCGGCGAGTTGCTGCGCTGCTCCACGGTTGTGTCGCCCAGGCGCCCCTCTCCGCGGATGAGCACCCGCTTGTCAACCTCCACCGTGCTGCCCGCACAGTTGTGATGACCCAGCTGCACCACGATGCGGTCGCCGTCGTGCGCAGCAGCCACAGCCTCCTGCAGGCTGCGGAAGCTGAGGGGCTGCTTGGCCTGCGCCCGGCGCAGCGCCACGGCCGCATCCGCGTCGGCGCGCGCAACCTGGCGGGTGAGGGGAGAAGAGCGTGAGTGAAATGTGAAGTCTCAGGGGGTCCGGTGTGGGACGTGGTGCGACCTGAAGAGCCGCCTCCGGCACCGCCCCCGCGCCGCTCCACAGCTCCGTCTCCTCGCCCGCCAGCAGCACCCCGCGCTGCTGCTCTGCAGCGTCGTGCTGCACGCTGGGCGGCGCGATGCGGCAGAGCCAGGCGTCCTCGCCGGCGGAGCGCACATGCAGCGTGCGCCCGTCAAACGCAGCCACGCTGCCGTGCAGCGCCGCGGTGGTGGACACCTGAGCGTCGCGCAGGGTGAGTCAGCCAAGCGGCGCACGGCGGTACTGCGGCTGTGCGCGCCTGGTTGAGCAGAGACTGGAAGAGGTCGCTCCGGTCACCACCTGCCCGCTGCGCCTGCTGGCCCGCCCGGCACGCCGCCACCGCCTGTGCGAAGTGGCGCAGCTCGGCGCGGGCGCGAGCCAGGCGGTGCAGGCACTTGAGGTGGCCGGGGGCGAGCAACAGAGCAGCCTCCGCGTCGGCACACGCAGCCTCCCACGACTGCAGCACCAGCTGCGCAGCCGCCCGGTTGCCGTACAGGGTCGCCGCGTCCGCCGCGCTCACCGAGCGCGACCCGCCTGCGCGCGCGTTAGAGGCGTTACGAGAGTCGACTCGTCAGGCGGTGCGCTGTCAGGGCTTTCGCGCCACCCCCAGTCACCCACGCGCCTGGAGGCCTCAGCGCCTGCGTGTACAGCTCCACCGCGCCCTGCGCGTCGCCCGCGCGCAGCAGGGCGTTGCCCCTCTCGCGCAGCGACTGCGGCGGCATGGAGGGAGGAGGCACGACGTCGCTGGGAGGGCGCGTCTCGCTGGGCGGCGCAGGGCCGTCCGCGCACTCTGCCGGCTGCGCGTCGCTGCGCGTCTGCCGCCGAGCGAGCTCCTGCTCAAGCGCGTTGAGGCGAGCCTTGCCGGGGTGTGAGGGATGCGACAAGACGGCTTGCAACTCGAGGCCAGAGACGCACCTCGAGGCCATCCGCAGGCAGCACTTCCGCGGTCATCGTAGACACGTTGCCGCAGGCACGCAGTGAACACAAAAGGCGGGGGCGCAAAAATGGGCTCACAATCGCGTGAGGGGCGCGCGCAACCAGGCAACTAACACGCATCGCGCCTGCGTTAATTCATCGGCGGCTGGTCCGTTATGTCTGCGGGTCACTGCGACATGCGTCCGTGCGCGTCGCCCAGATAGCGCTTGAAGCGGAGCAGCAGCTTCTGGGCGGCGTGGGCGGGGTTGTCTCTCTGCTCCTGCGGCACCCCACCGGCGAAATAGACCTTGTACTTGCCGCTCTTGCCGAATGCGCCCTGCATGACGCCCGCGTGACCAGCGCCGGTGGTGACCCGCATGCCCTCAAACAGTGAGATGTCTGTCTCCTTCTTGAAAAGTCCGCGTCCCACGCACGTGCGCTCGTCCACCCAGCGCTCCACGGCGCCCTCGCGCTGCTTGCGCTTGAAGATGCGCAGCTGCGGGGGCTGCTGCGGCGCCTCGAAGGTAGCCGCCAGCCGGCCGTGCAGCGCCAGGCGGCAGGCGCTGCTGCCGGCACCGCCCTGCACGCTGGCGTCCAGGTCCAGCCGCGAGCCGATGAGCAGCGCGTTTGGGGGCGCCACCACGGGCGAGTCGAAGGTGAGCAGCGCCCATTGGGACCCCAACGCGGTTGCCTCCCCGCCCTCCTCGCCAGGCGCAGGCTGCAGCTGGTCCAGGAACTCGTACTCGCAGCCGGCCAGCGACAGCTGCGCGGCGCGGTGCTGCAGCGCCAGACGCTCAAGCTGGCAGCTCAGCTGGGCTGCGGCTGCGGCTGCGGCTGGTGGTTGCGCCCCGTCCTTCTCCCCCTGCGCGGGCCCCGCGAAGAACAGCAGCTCGGCCATGACCGTCACGTGGCCGATGCTGACGTGCATGCGCGTCCTGGAGGGCACGGCCCCGCGGAAGTATCGGATGCGCTGCACGGCGGCGACGCAGCAGCTGAACGAGTGCAGGCTGCCCGGCTCGGCCAGCAGGCCCCGCTCCAGCAGCGTCGCGTCCAGCTGGGTCAGGCACACGCCCACCCGGTCGCCCCGCCGCGCCTCCGTCACAGGGCGGTGGAAAGCCTGCAGGGACTTCACCTTGCACGCCCGCCGCAGCGCCGTAACCTCCACGCTCTGCCCCACCGCCACACGGCCCTGCAGCACAGTGCCAGTCGCCACCGTGCCCTGGCCGCGCACCGCGAAGCAGTGGTCCACGGCGAACAGCAGCGGCGGCAGAGGCTGCGGCTCCGCTGCGGGCAGCTCCACGCGCTCCACTATGGCCGCCACCAGAGCCTCCAGCCCCTGCGCCGCACAAACCGCGGG
>Ga0208951_1001106_pt1 | contig 12084 bp, 10 predicted proteins | sample GreLakmeMI27MSRF_FD_187702 | JGI IMG/M metagenome (GOLD analysis project Ga0208951, IMG submission 187702) | Freshwater lentic microbial communities from great Laurentian Lakes, MI, USA - Great Lakes metaG MI27MSRF (SPAdes) | ecosystem: Environmental > Aquatic > Freshwater > Lake | place: Great... | reverse complement strand
CTCCCGAGCCGCAGCTTGCCCCGCCGCCGCTGCCGCCGCACACGCGCGTGGCTCCCACCGCCGCGACGCTGAGCACCCACAGGAGCCTGTTGGACCTGGAGCCAGAGGACTGGGGACCACCCACGGCGGTTGCCACGCTCCCAGTCGCAGCAGGCGGCGCGGCCATCCTGCCCCAGGCCCCGCCGCCGCCGCCGCCGCCGCCGCCGATGCCGATGCCGCCATCCATGGCCGCCTCGTGCAGCGTCGCGTGGCCCTCCCCCGCGGCGGGCCCCGCCGCCGCTCCTCCGCTCAGTGTGCTGCTGCAGCCGCCGCAGCCGCCGCCTCGTACTTGGACCACCTTCCCCGCCGCGCCAGACCCCGCGCCGCCGCCGATGGCGCCGCCGATGGCGCCGCATCTGGCACCTCCGCCGATGCCGTCGCAAGCGCACGTTGCGGCGCCCATTGCGCCACCCGTGCCTGCCATGCGGCCCGCCGCCTCACGCCCCTCGCCGGCCTCCGCCTCCGCCGAGTGGCAGATCCCGCTGGAGCAGCTGCTGATGGGCGAGCGCATCGGCCGCGGCGCCTTTGGCGAGGTCGTTCGCGCTGTGTACCAGGGCACAGACGTTGCCGTCAAGCGCATGGCTGCCGGCGCCGCCGCCGCCGACTTCGTTCGGGAAGTGCAACTGCTCATCAAGCTGCGTCACCCGCACGTGGTGCTCTTCATGGGCGCGTGCATCACCCCTGCCGAGCTGTGCATTGTGATGGAGTTTGCCGCGCGCGGCTCGCTCTGGGCCGTCCTCCACGGCAAGCAGCGCGGCGAGTGCACCCCCAGACGGCGCCTGCAGTGGGCTGCGGAGACGGCCAAGGGCATGGCGTACCTGCACAGCCGCTCTCCGCCCATCGTGCACCGAGACCTCAAGTCCGGTAACCTACTGGTGGACGAAGACATGCACATCAAGGTTTCGGACTTTGGACTGGCGCGCACCAAGACGGCGGACGGAGCGCGCACGCAGGTTGGCACGTACGCCTGGATGGCGCCTGAGGTGCTTGAGCAAAAGCCGTACGACGAGCGCGCGGACGTCTACAGCTTCAGCATCGTGCTCTGGGAGCTGCTCACGGCTCTGGAGCCGTTCAAGGGGCTGCACCCGATGCAGGTGATGCGCGCGGTTGACCGCGGGGAGCGCCCGCCGGTGCCCCCGAGCCCCGAGTGCCCGCCCGACTACGTGGCGCTCATGCGTCAATGTTGGTCAAAGGAGCCGGAGGATAGACCAACATTCAAGGAGGCGTTGCAGCGCATCGCAGCGATGGTTGCTTGGCGCTGAAATGCACTGGTAGCATTAAAGGGAATGCGCGAGTCTGAAATGTCACAGTCATGGGGCTCATAGAGCCCCGTCATCTCGCCGCAGTGGCTGCACGCGTCGCCTCCTCGCGACTGCTGGCAAAGAGCTCCACGTAGCGCGAGCCCATGCTGCTGCGGTCCTTGCGCATCGCAGCCTTGGCGTCCTCGGGGCTGGCGAACTCGGCAAAGGCTACGCCGGAGGGGCGGCCGTCCAAGCTGGTCACAATGTGGATGCTGTCGTGCACCAGCGGAGGCACGCCCAGGCTCTCGTCGTCGAAGAAGGAGATGATGTCATCCTTGGTGGCACTGAAAGGCAGGCCGCGCATCTTGAGCACGCCTGTGTGCGGCTGGGGCGCAGCTACATCGGGGCGGGTAACGGGTGTGGCGCGAACGCCCCCAGCCCCCACGCCGCTCGCGGGCGGCTGTGCGCCTGGCACCGCTGCGTCGCCCTCCAGCGGCCCAGCCTCCGAATGGTAGCCCAGCGGCGGCGGCGGGTCCGCTACATAGGCGCACACGGCGGCGTAGTAGTCTGTCTTCTTGGCACGAAAGACCTCGATGTAGCGACGACCCATGCTCGCGCGGTTCTTCTGCAGCGCAAAGTCCATCTGACAGGGGCGACACGCAGCAGGGAGTGTGAGCACAAGCGCAGAGTGTGCCGCCTTCACTACGCGGTGCAAGCTCCCGCGCGCGCGCCTGCATGGCGGTGCCAAACAACACGTATGCCTCGCCCGTGTTGCGCCCGTCGCGACGCAGGAGCAGCACGTCCACGGGATCCAGGCCCTGCACGAGCAAGGGGGTGCACCGGCCTCAGCGAAGAGGAGCTCAGGAAGCTGAAAGCTCGGGCCGCGCGCGCGAGCAGCTGCGAGCATAGTGGCGTCACCCGCGGTGGCGCTGCTGGCGTCAGGCGAGCGGCGGCGGAGTGGCGAGCTAGCTGCCTCCACAACCCTACTAGCGCTCGCTGGCGGTGGCTCGCCCTTTGCCTTCGCCAGCCTCACTCGCCTGGAAGAACTCGAAGATGTCCAGCTCGCCCGCGTTGAAGGGCAGGCCGCGCAGCCGTACAATAGGGAACGGGCGCTCGAAGAAGGGCATCCCCGCGGCGCTGCGACTGCCAGGGCCGTGCCCTGGGAGACCCATCGGCACCAGAGGCATGCCCGGAATCGGCATGCCAGGCATGGGCCCGAAAGACTGCATGGTCAGCGCTCCTGCGTTCGACGATACGGCGTGCAGGGTGTGCTGGATCAAGACTCCACTGCAGGTGTATCACAGAAGCTTTCAGCGGCTGCTGTGACGACAGGCTTGCGGAGGGAGCGAGGCGTGAATGACATGGCACCGAAACGTAAGACCACGCTAGACGTCGACGGAACGAAGGGATGAAGCTAAGGCGGCCGCTGTTGATTGCACGCAGTATCTAGGGCGGCGCAGGCATGCCGTTGCCGTGGACGGTTACGTTGCGACTGCGAGTCTTCTCCTCGTTCGCCGCCTGGATGCGCTGGCACTCCGCCTTGTGCACCGGCCAGAACTGAGCCAGGCACGCGTTGCTGCAGAAGGACGCGGACCCACAGGCGGAGCAGGCGCGGAGGCGCTTGTCGGAGGGGCCGCAGCCGGCGTAGAGGAGCGGTGCAGGGCCACCGCCGCGGCACTCCAGAAACTCGATCAGCTCCTGGTTGCCAGGGTGGTAATGCTTGGCAACATCCAGCGCTGTGTGCCCCTCAAAGTCGACAAGAGAAACATCAGCGCCGGCAGCGAGGAGCGCAGCGCAGCAGTAGCGGTGACCGCTCAGTGCACTCAAGTAAAGCTGAGTACGCCTCAGTGAGTCGCGCGCGTCAATCTCCGCGGCGCTCATCTTTTGGTTGTCGGGGCGTCCAATAAGCAGCGTCACACAGGCCAGGTGACCATTCTGAGCAGAAATATGGAGGCAGGAGAACAAGTCGTTGTTGTGCGCTGTGCGCAAGGCCCCCGCAGCCAGCAGGGCCTTCACCATGGCGTGATATCCACCATGGCACGCGAGCATTAATGGTGTGTTGCCGCACGGACCGTCAGTGTTAGCCGGGGCGCGTGGCTTGATGGTGCGCACATCGATGTCGTCAGCTAAGTGGGGCAGCAGCAGCTTAAAGATCTCGGGCTGGTTAGCGATGATGTTGTTATGCAGCACGTTATAGCCACTGGCGTTGAGGGTGCGCAGGTCTGTGTGCGGGATCAGCTCGCGTGCGCAAGCAAGTTTGCCACTGGTGATAGCGGTTTGGAGAGCCGTGTTTTCAAGACAGACGCAGCAGTTAGCGTCAGCTCCAGCCTCCAGCAAGAAGCGCACCACGTCGATAGCTCCACTTTGGGAGGCCGCTTGCAGCACTGACAAGTTACCCTGCCCCGGGTTGGTCGTGCTTGGAGATAGGCCGTCGGCGAGCAGCAGTCGCAACAGCGCGGCGTGGTTGTCAATCGCGCTGTTGTAAAGCCCCTTGACTTTCTCTGAGTGTGGCATGCGGCGCAGGTGGCTGCGAACAGGGCCGCCTCGCGAGGGTTGGCGGCGCAGCGAGCATTGATCGCGGCGTCCTCGGCACGTTGAGCAGCCACGGCAGCCTCAGACATCCTTGTTCAGCGGTGCGTGCCTCCCACAGGCGTCGCAGGGCAGCGCAGCAGGGCGCGAGGGCGTGCGCGAGGCGTAGAAGGGTTGGTGCTCAGTTCAGCCGCGCCTACAGCGAAGAGCAGCGGGCACCCGAACGAGCGTGCAGCACCCACAGGCTGCCGCGATACGCAGAGGGCGCAGGCGGTGGAGGCTCAGAAGCGAGTGCACTTGCGCGGCCTTGCTCTGTGAACACAAGGGCGCGCACGGGCACTGGCTGCGCAGAGCCAACGAATGCCGTGAGACAGGCTTACGGAGGGAGCGGGGCGCGAGTGACGTGGCATTAAAACGTACGACACCGCTCGGCGGCGACAGAACGGATGATGAAGCTAGGCTTCCGCTGTTGGTTGCACACAGTGTCTATTTAAAGCGCAGGCGCGACATCTGTTGCCTTGTGAATGATGTTGTGGCTGCGAGTCTTCTCCTCGTTCATCGCCTGGATGCGCTGGCACTCCGCCTTGTGCACTGGCCAGAACTGAGCCAGGCACGCGTTGCTGCATAAGGACGCGGACCCACATGCGGAGCAGGCGCGGAGGCGCTTGTCGGAGGCGCCGCAGCCGGCGCAAAGGAGCGGCGCAGGGCCACCGCCACGGCACTCCAGCAGCTCGATCAGCTCTTGGTTGCCCGGGTGGCTGAGCTTCGCAACATCCAGCGCCGTGTGCCCCGAAGGCGTGGTAACAGCAGGATCTGCGCCTGCAGCGAGGAGCGCGGCGCAGCAGTAGCGGTGACCATTCGCCGCTGCAAGGTAGAGGGCTGTCTGGCCCTGGTTTGCCCGGGCGTCAATCTCCGCAGCGCTCATCTTTTGGTTGTCAGGGCGGCCAATGAGCATCGTCACGCAGGCTAAGTGCCCGTCCTGAGCGGCGAAGTGGAGGCAGGAGATCGATTCGTTGTTGTGCGCCGTGCGCGAAGCCCCTGCAGCCAGGAGGGCCTTCACCATGGCGTGATGTCCACCCTGACATGCGATATGTAATGGCGTGACGTTGTACGACTTGCCAGTGGGAGCCGGGGGGCGTGGCTTGATGGTGCGAACGTCGATGTTGTCCGCAAAGTGGGGCAGCAACAGCTTGAAGAACTCGAGCTGGTTGCCGACGATGCTGGCATGCAGCACGTTGTTGCCAGATGCGTTGCAGATGCGCAGGTCCGTGTGCGGAATCAGCTCACGTGCGCAAGCAAGTTGGCCCCGGCCGACAGCCTCAGCCAGCGGCGTGTTTCCAGCCTCGCCGCAGTAGTTGCGTCAGCGCCTGCCTCAAGCAAGAGGCGCACCACGTCGATCGCTCCACGTTGGGCGGCCGCGTGCAGCAGTGAACTATTGCCCTGCTCAGGGAGGGTCGTGCTTGGAGAGAGTCCGTCAGCGAGCAGCAGCCTCACAAGCGTGTCATGATTGTCAAGCGCATGGTTGAAAAGGCAGCGCTCTTTCATGTCACGTGGAGTGCGGCGCAGGCGAGCCGCGAAGTTGGCTGCCTCGCGAGGGTTGGTGGCGCAGCGAGCGTTGAGGGTGGCGAACTCGGCATCCTGAGCTGCCAAAGCAGCCTCAGACATCCTTGTCCTGCGGTGCGTAGCTCCCACAGGCGTCGCGGGGCAGCGCAGCAGGGCGCGAGGGCGGGCGAGGTGGAGAAGGGTTGGCGCTCAGTTCAGCCCGTGCAGCATGCGCCCACAGCAAAGAGCAGCGAGCACCCGGGCGAGCGTTCAGCACCCACAGGCTGCCGGTAAAGACGGAGGCGAGTCGCAGGCGGGGCACAGAAGCAAATGCGCTCGCGGCCTTGCTCTGTGAACACAAGAGCTCTCACAGGCACAGGCTGCGGAGAGACAGCGGCTGCTGTGATAACAGGCTTGCGGAGGGAGCGAGGCGCGAGTGTCGTGGCATCGAAACGTACGACCACCTGACCACGCACTCGCGGCAGCGAGATGAAAGGATGAAGCAGGCAATGCGGCCGCTGTTGGTAGCATGCGGCGGTTGGAGCTCGCAAGGACGAGGCGGCACAGTGATGCGCGGTGCTGAACAGCGTGCTTTCGGTCCAAATCGGTCTGTTTGAATGCACTCAATGTGCCTCGCTCCCCTCACGCCAGCTGGTCCGTGCGCAGGGCATCCTTGAGCAGCCCCGCCTGCTCCGTGGCATGGTATGACCCAAAGCCGGTGGCCGTGGCGGCGCTGGCAGGTCGCCCCGCATAGCGCACTGCCGTCTGGGGTCGCCCCTCGGCTGCAAGCACCGTTTGCAGGCGTGGCAGGCAGTGGGAGAATGCGCCCATGTTCTTGGGCTCCTCCTGCGCCCACACAACCTCGGCGCCCGGGTAGCGCCGCAGCTCGCGCGCCACCAGGTCCCACGGAAACGGCGCCAGCTGCTCCACTCGCACTACCGCCAGCTTGGCGGACGCAGCCTCGCCGGCCGCCTCGCGCTCCGCGTCCAGCTCGTAGAACACCTTGCCGCTGCAGAACACCAGGCGCTGCACCTCGGGCATGGGCGTGGGCGTCAGGCTGCGGTCCTGCGCGCGCGCATCCATGATGAGCCGCTTGAACCGCGTGCCCTGGTTGTCCGTCGCCTGCGCCTCGTCGTCCAGCTCGTGCAGCTCGGAGCGGCAGCGCGGGTGGCGCAGCAGATTCTTGGGCGACATGAGCACCAACGGCTTGCGGAAGTCGCGGTGCACTTGGCGGCGCAGCAGGTGGAAGTAGTTTGCGGGCGTGGTGACGTTGCACACCTGCCAGTTGGTGGACTGGATCTGGCGACGCGTGTCGCTGCCCATGTCGGGGATGCTGAACCCGTCCTCGTCGCACTGCTGCAGGTATCGCTCCAAACGAGCGCTGCTGTGCTCCGGCCCCTGCCCGTCGTAGCCGTGGGGCAGCAGCAGCACCAGTCCGGTCTGACGCAGCCACTTGGCTTCGCCGGAGGAGAGGAACTGGTCCATGATGACCTGCGCCCCGTTTGCAAAGTCGCCAAACTGTGCCTCCCACAGCACCAGCTGTGCGGGGCTCTCCATGCTGTATCCCAGCTCGAAGCCGAGGACGCCAAACTCGGAGAGCGAGCTGTTTGAGACGGTGAACAGGCCGGGCGTGCCCGCCGCGCAGAGGGGCCGGTAGCGGGCCCCGGTGGCCTGGTCATGCAGCACCGCGTGGCGGTGGCTGAAGGTGCCGCGCTCCACGTCTTGCCCGGACAGACGCACGTGGAAGCCCTCCCGAAGGAGCGTGCCCAGCGCCAGCGCCTCCGCCAGCGCCCAGTCCACCCCCGTGCCCGACTCGAGCGCCGCGCGGCGCGCCTCGTACACGCGCGCGATGGCGCGGTGGGGCGTGAACCCCTCAGGCAGGCTGGTGATGGTCTTGCCAATCTCCAACAGGTTGGTCAGAGCTACACCCGTGTTGCGGATGCGGCTCAGCTGCTCCGGCGCTTTGAAGCCGCCCCAGTGACTGCCCTCAGCCAGCCACTCGCGCGGCTGCGCGGCGGCGGAGAGAGCCTTGGACTTGTCAAATTCAGCCTCCATGATGGTCTGCACGCGGTTTTGGATCTCCGCAACCTCCTCCGCAGACACGGTGCCCTCGCGCACCAGCCGGTCCGCGTACTGCTGGTGCGCGTTGCGGTGCGCCTTGATGACCTTGTACATAAGGGGCTGTGTAAACATGGGGTCGTCGATCTCGTTGTGTCCGTAGCGGCGGTAGCAGACGAGGTCCACCACCACGTCCGACTTCCAGCGCTGACGCCACTCCACCGCGAGCTCGCAGGCGTGCGCCACAGCCTCCACATCGTCGCCGTTGACGTGGAAGACGGGGACGCCAAGGCCTTTGGCCACGTCTGTGCAGTACGGGCTGCTGCGGCTGAACTTGGGGTCGGTGGTGAACGCAACCTGGTTGTTCACCACGATGTGGATGGTGCCGCCAACCGTGTAGTCGGGCAGCTGCGACATGTCCAGCGACTCGTACACAATGCCCTGCCCGGCAAACGCGCCGTCGCCGTGCAGCAGCACGGGCAGCGTGCGGCCGCGCCCTTGGTCGCGGTCGTAGTACTGCTTGGCGCGAACTTTGCCCTGCACCACCGTGTTGACCGCCTCCAAGTGGGAGGGGTTGGCCACCAGGCTCAGGTGGATGGCGTTCCCACGCAGCGTTGGCCGGTCGTAGCTGGTGCCCAGATGGTACTTCACGTCGCCGCTGCCCGTGTACACGCCCGGTCCCTCGCCGCTGGGGCGCACGCCCCCTGCAAACTCGCTGAAGATCTGGCTCAGCGGCTTGCGCACCACGTTGGCCAGCACGTTCAGACGACCACGGTGCGGCATGCCGATGACGATGGAGGACACGTCCAGCTCAGCGGCGCGGTCGATGAGCTCTTTCATGCCTGGGATGAGCGTCTCCGCACCCTCCAGCCCGAACCGCTTGGCGGCGCTGTACTTGTTGCTCAGGAAGGCCTCGAAGAGATCCGCCCAGGCCAACCGGTCCAGCATGATGAGCTTACGGCGCTTGCTGTAGGCGCGCTGCGTCGGGGTTTCGATGCGCTCGCGCAGCCAGTTGCACTGGTTACGGTCCGAAATGTGCATGTACTCGTAACCCACGCTGCCGCAGTAGGCCTGCTTGAGGCGGCTCAGCACCTGGCGCAGCGTCTGCACCGGGCGTTCCTCAGAGAGGAAGCCGGACATGCGCCAAGTGCCAATGAAGAATTCCTTGTCTAGGTCAGCCTCCGTAAAGCCGTACAGTGCGGGGTCCAGCTCAATGGGCGCCGGACGGTTGTCCAAGCCCAGCGGGTCCAGGTTGGCCAGCGAGTGGCCATTCACCTGTGCAAGAGGCAGCAGGGGAGGTCTAGTTAGGGGGCTGCACGCGCGAAGAGCGCCTGCGGAGGTGTGCGCGCGTGCCTGGTATGCGCGAACGAGGAGGAGGAGGCGCATGGACTTTTGGATGGCCTCCATCGTCACCGCACTACCTGGCGAACTCTCCGGCGCCGCGGTGGCGTGCTGAGCCAGCGCGGGCGCTGCGCCATGCTTGAAGGCGTCAAATGCTTGGGCCAGTGCCTGGGGGGAGGCGCCCGAGTCTGGTGGGGGAGCGCGTGCGCAAAAAGTCGGTTAGAGGCGGTCATGGAAAGACCGCACGCCGGCCGCACAGCGCGCCGTCGCGCACCCAGCAGCCTGAAGAAGTTGACCCAAGACTTGTCCACGGAGGCTGGGTTCTCGCGCCAGCGCGCCTCCAGCTCGTCCAGGTATGCTGCGCTCGCGCCGTCTGCAAACGAGTCTGCCATCGCGGCCTGAGGCACCGCCGCAGGTGGTGCCGGCGCCGCGGCGGCTGCAAACGCGCGCCATGCGGGCGCGGAGGCTGCGAAGCAGAAGGGCAGCCGCGCTGGCGCGACGGTCAGCCGACTGGTTGTCTCTCGGCTGCGACGCAGCGCGCCCGCGGCACGCCGCAGCACGCCTGCTTTCCAGCTCATGGCCACCCCAGCGGGACTGCCGAGGGGCGCCGGATTGCCGCCGCGGCCGCGACCGACGAGCGAGACGACGGTCGTCCGACCACTGCGCCGCCTCCTCGCCACGTCACGGTCGCCACTTCGAGTCGCCCTTTGCTGCCCGTCGCTGCGTGAGACCAGAGTCCCAGCAGAGTTGCAGCGAGTCCGTTTGGTGCGTTGCGTTTTGACAACAAAGCGGCCGTTCGTCGTCGCGCCGCGCCGCATTCCTCGCTCGTCGCGTCCGCGTGCCTCGTACCAGCCGCCGCAGCACGGCACGCTGGCGGGCGTGGCGCGCGTGCGCCGCACGGGCGCCCTCCCCTTCCTGTCTGTCCCTTGACAATGGCCAGCACACTGATTCACGGCTACGCCAGGCTCATCTCACAGCGGCGTTGATGGCCGCCAAGGGCCCACCCATGAAGACTGGCGGCACGGGGGCCGCCAAGCGCGGTGGCGTGAAGGCGTCACAAAGCGTTCCCAGCGCCAGCGGGCCGCGCGAGGTGTGCTTCGACTACACGCGCGGCCTTTGCAGCCGAGGCGAGCAGTGCCGCTTCAGGCACGATGTGGCTGTCAGTCCCGCGGTACGTCCCGGCAAAGGGGGAGGAGGGCGCCAGAGACACCCTAAATCCTCCCCTCCTCTACGCTCACCCCGCGGCCCCTGCGCGCAGGCGGCTAACCGCAGCGGCGGCATCTGCTTCGACTACACCAAGGGCGTGTGCAGCCGGGGCGAGCAGTGCCGTTTTAGTCACGACGCGGGTGCCGTGCAGGCGGTGACCAAGGGACGCTACGGTCCGCTTGCTCTGCCCGGCCAGGACGCCGGCGGGCGCACAGCTCAGCCGGAGGAACCCGCGCCGGTTCAGCGCGCACAGGCGTCGGCGGGCGGTGCGGGCGGCGGGCGCGGGGCCGTGCCCGCTCCCCGCCCGGGGGGATACGCTGCCGCTGCCGCCCAACAGCAGTCGCTCGCGCCGCCGCCGCCGCCGCCGCCGATGCCGCCGCTGGCCAGCCCGTGGGGCGCCGCCGGACAGGCTGCTCCGCCGCAGCAGGCGTATGCGCCTGCCAACGGCTCCTCCCCTCATGTGACGCAGCGCTCGCCCAGCGGCGGCTACGCGGCCGTCGCGGCGGGCTCCGCAGGCAGCTACGCCGCCGCCATGGCGCAGGCTCAGGCTGAGCAGCAGAGCTTCGCAGCCTATGGGCAGGCGCAGTACGGGCAGGCGCAGCAGCCGGGTGGGTCCTACGCCCGCGGGCCCGCCAACCTGGGGCACCTGCAACCCTTTCCGCCCCACGCAAACGCCTACGCGCAGCAGCAGCCTGCGGCGCCTCCCGGCCCGCCGCCTGGGCACTCGTTTTCAGACTTGACTGGGATGCAGCGTGAGCTGCCCGCCTACGGGGGCGTGGCGGGCATGCGCATGCAGCCTGCCCATGGCGCGTTGGGTTCGCTGGCCGCGCAGCATGCCACGTCATCGCTGGGCTACAGCCAGAGCTCGCCATACTCTGGCGCCACCGGCGGGAACTACGACGCGTACGGGGCGGACAGCGCGCTCTTCGGCGCCGCAGCTGCCGCTTCGCCGCTGCGTCACGCCAGCGATGGGCAGCATCCTGCGGGCTCGCCCGGCGGCGGCGCGGGGGCACTGGGGTCGCCGCACCAGCAGCAGCTGCCTGGGTCTTCGCCCTACGGCGCGTCCCTCTCGCCGCCCTTCGGCGCCTCGTCGCCCGCGCAGCGCTCGCCGGGCGGCGGGCTGGGCGGCTTCGCGGTGGCTGGATACTCGCTGTTTGACAGCAGCGGCCAGGGGGGCGCTGGGGCGCCACCCACCGGGGGTCCCTTCCGAGGCCACCCGGGCGGCTACAGTGCCGGCTCGCTCTTCTGAAGAGACGCATTGCCTGAGCCGCGTGACTGACTGTGAAACAACTGCGAACCGTAAGATCAGCACAAACAGTCGAACAGTCGGCCGCGACACTCACGCCCTCGCCGCCTCTGTGGCCATGGCGGCGGTGGGTGCCAGAGCAAGGCTAGCGTCGCTATGGAACCACCCAGCGGGGCCGAAGACGGTGCGTGTCTCTTGTGGCTGCCGTCACCGCGTTCCCTCACTGCGCGCCGCAGATCTTCTTCTGGGCGCCAACCATGAAGTGGGGCATCACGTTCGCCAACATCAGCGACATGAAGAAGGCGCCGGAACTGCTGAGCTATCCGCAACAACTGGGTGAGCGTGCGCACGCTTCCCTCTCGCCAGCCTGCGCGGGCTTGCAGCAGCGCAGCAGCCTGGCCAAAGCGTCAGCACGCAGCATAGCTCTGCGTGCGCCCAACGCGAGTGCTCCTGTGGGTGGTGGCGCTGACCATCACCCTTGAGCGCTGCTGCGCCCCCTGACGCGTGCCACCTCGCGCCGCAGCGGTGACCGTGACGGGGTTCATCTGGATGCGCTACTCGGTGGTCATCATCCCCGTCAACTACAACCTGTTGTCCGTCAACGCGGCAATGGCTGTGACGGGGTCCTATCAGCTTTGGCGCAAGGTCCGCGCCGAGTACTTCCCCCAGCACGCGGTGGGCGAGCTGCAGGCGCAGCACTGAGACGCGGCCTGGCGGTGTGGCACGCGCCAGCTACGCCCTGTTTCTTCCCTGTTAGACGGCTGTACATACTACGAAGCTGTTCCGCTCACAGGCGCCTTAAAAGGTATTCAGTCCATCCGGAAGCGCCAGAGCTCAATAGCCCTTGCCGCGCGCTCTGTCAGCCTCGTCGGCCAGCCATGC
>Ga0208951_1001104_pt1 | contig 12086 bp, 11 predicted proteins | sample GreLakmeMI27MSRF_FD_187702 | JGI IMG/M metagenome (GOLD analysis project Ga0208951, IMG submission 187702) | Freshwater lentic microbial communities from great Laurentian Lakes, MI, USA - Great Lakes metaG MI27MSRF (SPAdes) | ecosystem: Environmental > Aquatic > Freshwater > Lake | place: Great... | reverse complement strand
GCGCGGCCTGCTGCCGCGCAACACGCGAAGTGCGGAGGTGTGTCGACTGCTCCGAGAACGGCCGCCGGGCCGCCGCAGCAGCCCAGAATTAATTGACAAGAGATGACAACGACCCCGCCCACGCGCCTGAGCCGACCGCATATCGCACGCTCCGTCTCACTGCCTCACTGCTGATATGCAGGATGGCGCGCGCACTCGCTCGAGGAGGAGGATGAGGCAAGCAAACTTCTATCTTCTTCGCAACTTAGCGATTCGACACTCACAGCTACCCTCGCCTGCTCCATCTGCGCGATATGTCCTCCCCAGAGCGCGCCGCGTCGCCGGCTGCGGGCGCTGATGAGGCGCTGAGCTCCGTTTCGCCGCCTGCGTCGCCTCCCATCACGGCAGCCTCAAGCCTGCCCCAGCTCACTCCTGAGGCGGCCGCGCATGACAGCCGCGACGACGCGGGCATCAACAGTCCTCGTGGCGGAGTGGGAAGCCGCGCGGCCTCACTGCTGTCGCTGGCAGGAGGTGAGGAGGCTGTGGGTGACTCCTCCTCTCCAGCTGTCAAGTCGCGCGGTGCCGTGGAAGCTGACTGTGTGGCGGCCGAGGGCGAGGAAGGCGGGGGTGCTGAGCGGCGCGTGAGCTCGGATGCAGCAGTCGTGTCCGCCCCAGCTGCGCCCACCGCGCGCAGCCTGCTCAGCAGCCTTCCCGCGCTTCCCGCCGGCCTGCTGGGCTTCACGGGCGCCTCGGCGGAGGCGAGCGACGAGGCGGCGAAGATGAGGCTGCAGGTGCGCAGCACACGCACGCACCCTCGCCGGCCCTTCTGGACTCCTCTAACGCCCAACCTCTCACGCAGGCCGAGTCTAAGAAGTGGCGCGACTTCTTCGGCCTCCCAGACACCGAGGCACGCGCCCAGCTTGATACCTGTCCAGCGCTTGCTCACCGCTTGCTCGTTGCGTGCCCACGCAGTCTCTCCTAGACGACTCCTTCATCTGCGCCCTCTACAAGAGCATCATGCACCAGGGGCGCCTCTACGTATTCAACTCGTTTATCTGCTTCTACTCGTCCGTGTTTGGAGTGGAGCGCAAGAAGATCATAGCTCTCCAGTCCGTCACCGCAATCGTCAAGGCCCGAACCGCGCTGGTGGTACCGAACGCCATCGAGGTGGTCACCATGGGCGACCGTCGCGACTTCTTCACCAGCTTCATCCTGCACGACAAGGCGTACCGCCTCATGTGTGCCGCCTGGTGCAACAGCAGCCCGCTCGCCGTGGAGTTCTTCCGCCGCCAGAAGGAAGACAAGGAGGACAAGGAGCGCGCCGCCGCCGCCGCCGTGGCCACAGCTCAGGCTGCCCAGGCGGTGCAAGCTCAGGCTGCACTGGCGGTTGCTCTCGCCTCCACTGCTGCGCCGCTGTCGGACGGCGTGCTCAGCAGCGGCGACGAGACCACGGGCGATGAGGCTCCTCGCCGCGGGGCTGCTGTAGCAGAGGCGCCCCGACGCACCATCCTGGGCATCCGCATGCGCGGCGGCAGCAGCGAGACGCTCAGCGCCGCATCGGAAGCGGCGCTTGCGCCGCCGCCGCCGCCGGTCGCTGCAGAGTCAGCTGCGGATGGCGTAGCACCTCAGGATGCTGTCGCGCCGCAGGCTGTGTCGCACTCGCCGCCCAAGCGCGCGTTTTCACCCACCAAGCGTGCCTCATCACCCTCCAAATCCCATTCTGCGTCCGTGGCTGAGGCTGCTCTTCCGGCGGGGCCGCGGCACGTGCGCATCATGTCTGACGTGTCTGACGGCTTCGGTGACATTGCCGAAAAGCTGGGCTCCTCACAACAAGCTGCCGCCGGCGATGGCTCTTCGCTGATGCACCAGGGCGCTTCCGTTGCGAACCTGCTGGAGCTGGTTCCAGGCTTGCAGGCGCCGCACACGCTCGCGTACGCGTCTCGCGCGCCGTCCACGCCGCGCAACAGCGCCGCCGCAGTGCCCGACTGGTCCAAGGGCATGCGCACCGTGACAGACGTTGAGCTGGACACGTCACTGGAGGCGCTGGTGGAGGCTGTGTGGTCGGACGATGCCATGCTCCCCGGTCAACTCGCAGCCGGCGTGCATGCCTCCCGGGCCGAGACGGAGCTGCACGCCACCCCCTGGAGCATGTGCAAAACCGGCGGCTTTCAGCGTGACGTCACCTTTCGGGCGCCTATCAAGGGTCCCAGCCGCTCCTTCGGCAAAGCCTCCACCTACTGCCACCAGGCGCAGGCGTGTCGCCGCCACGGTCGTGACGCCTTCGTGCTGCGCACGTCGCAGGTGATGAACGACATTCCGTACGGCGACTACTTCCGCATCGAGTTTCGCTGGGACGTGCGTGCGCGCGGCGCAGCCTGTTGCTCGCTCAAGGTTGGCGTGGAGGTTGTGTTCAGCAAGAGCACGTTTTTGAAGGGCACCATCGAGGCTGCAACCTTCAGCGAAACCGCAGAGGCTGTGAAGGACTGGATCGCCGCCATCCAGCGCACCGTGCAGGCGGGCAAGGCTGCGCGCGCGCAGGCGCGGGCATTGGAAGCTGCCGCGCAGCAGAGCGATAGCGAGGAGGAGGATGAGGCGATGCATGCGATGGAGAGCCTGCAAGCGCACAGCGCGGCCAAGAGCCCCTCGCTGCGCACGCCGCGCGGCTCGTCGGGCGAGGGGGCGCTGGCGCCTGGGTCCACGCTCCGTGGGCGGTTGGAGCGGAGCAGCTCGGTGGCACCCGGCGGGTCGGCAGGTGCCACACCGTCCGTAGGCTTTGCCGGTGAGGACGCTGCGCACCCCGCCAGCGCGGCTGCGCTCCTGCGCGCCATGCAGCCGGACACCCTGCATGCGCTGGTGGCGCTGATGCTGCTGGTGGCGTACCTGCTGGGCGGCGGCGGCGGCGGACGGGGCCCGCCTGGGGGGGGGTATTTGCACACGCCTCCTCACGCGCACTATCTGGCGCCGCCGGCGCATTACGGCTACGCTCGCGGGGGGGTCGGGGAGCAGGAGTGGCTGGCTGGGGTCGGGGCTGGCGGCGCCGACGCGTGGGAGGCGCGCTCTCGGGCGCTGAGAGAGGAGGCTCTCTTCGAGCGACGCACAGCTTTCCTTCGAGCGGAGCTGGCGCTCGCGGAGCGCAAGGCGTGGGAGGCGCACGACGCCGCGAAGGCCAAGGCGTGAGGCCAGGGAAGGACCGACGAACGACCGCAATAATGCGAGCGAGTTTTGATGAGCAAGGACCTCAAATTCCTTAGTCACCGCATTCTGCGTCGCCCTCGCCGCCTCGCGTGCTTCGTGTGACGTCTGTGCGCAGAGATGGAGGAGACGGCGCCCCCTGCGGCGAGCGCGGTGCGTGGAGAGGCCCTGTCGGTTGGCGTGGGCACCTCACTCGTTGTGCTCCTGTCTGTGCCCGCAGCCCACTGCGGTGCCCGGCGCGGCGGAGAGGTGGGACGGCGTGAGCCTGGAGGCGTGGCCGGAGCTGGTGGAGGCTGCGCGCGAAAAGCTGGGCGAGACTTTGGAAGTGCGCACCGCCGCGCTCGCGGAGCTGCGCTGCAAGCTGGAGTCGCTGCCAGAGGCGGACCGTCCCTCCTGCACCAGCGACGCCTACCTCCTCCGCTTTCTCCGCGCCCGCAAGTTCCGCGTGCAAGAAGCGCTGGACGTCGTCAAAGCTGCGCACAAGTTCGAGCGAGAGAACCCACGCTGGTTCAGCAACCTGTCGGGCGAGGAGTTCCGCGCGGTGTATGCATCCGGCTTCATGCGCATCTTGCAGGGCCGAGACCGCCTGGGACGCCGGGTCTCCATCCTGCTGCCCACGCGCATGCCTGGCCCTGACCTGATGAGCCCGGATGGCATGATGCGTTGGAACATGTGGGCGCTTGGGCGTATGGCCACTTGCCCGTACTTTTGCGTCCTGGGCACGAGCATCATGGAAAACTTCGAGATCTTCTCCTTCAAACAGGCGATGGCGATGAACAGCAACATGCCCCCTTCCGTGATGAAGCAGAACTTCCACTTCATCCAGAAATGCGCCGCCTACCGGTTGGGGGCAATTCTGGTGGTCAACCAGCCCCGATTCCTGACGTGGATGTACGCCCTCGTCAAGCCCTTCATGTCCAAGAAGATGAAGAGCCGCGTGCATCTCCTGGGTAGCGACGTTTCTCTGTTGGCGCAGCACATGGACCCAACGCTGCTGCCGCCGGAGCTGGGAGGCAGCAGCAGCGAGTCGCCCATGGCGTGGTTCGACGAGCAGTGCGCTCTGGAAGCACAGGGCCTGTGAGTGTGCGAGTGTGCGTTTAAGTTTAATAAGACGAAGCGCAGCTTTGAATCAGTCTCTGCGCCTGGCGCCAGTCTAAATCCGGTGCTATGTCCATCTCCTCCGCTGGCTGCAGCACGGCAAGCGCGCACATGAGCAGCGCATTGGCCGCCGCCACTGCGGCAAACAACAGCCCTGAGAATGGCCCCGTTCTGGCGTAGCGCCTGAGGCGCCCCAGCGGGGTGCTCTGTGACGCTGCAAGCGCTGCCTTGTCGTACACCGCCTCAACACGCTCTGCCACGTCAATCCAGCTGTACATGCCCTTCACAGCCTCGTGCTGCGCCCACGCGGCACCAGGCGGCGCACGCGCGCACTCTGACGCCGCAGAGATGCACGCGTCAGCTAGCGCATCGGCCTCGGCGGGCGCCAAGCGCATGATGGACGGCGGAAGAACTTCAGGCACCCCGCCTACGGCTGTGGCCACCACCAGCATGCCGCAGCACGCGGCCTCCAGCACTGCGATGCCGAAGGATTCGGTGAGGGAGGCTGAGAGGAAGATGTGGCCTCGGCGAAGCACTGCCCACACATCCTCGTGTGCCACGTCACCGAGGAGGGTGACCCGCCCGGAAAGCAGCTGAGGGTGCTGCGCGAGCATGTGGAGCAGCACGTCGCGTTTAGGGCCATCCCCACCGACCAAAAAGTCGACCTCGGGGCAGGCTGCGCAGACGAGCGGTACCACCGCCGCCAGAAGGTCCACGCCCTTGCGGTACACCAGGCGCGACATGCACACGATGGTGATGCGCCGCGATCGCATGGCCACGTCCGGTGTGAAACGCACAGCGTCTACTGCGTTTGGGACGACGCTCACGCGCTGCGGGCTCACCGTGGCGCGCAGCACCGTGTTCTGCTTACTGGTGTGGCTGACGCAGATGACAGCTGTGGTGTCCGCCAGCGTGAACTGCAGCGTCTTGTTGGTCAGAATGCTGGGAGCGTCTGCAAAGCCAAACAGGCTGTGGTCCGTAAACACGGCGCTGCAACCCAACGTGCGTGCGTGCAGCAGCGCCTCGTTGGCAAGCGCTGAGAAGGCTGTGTGGCCGTGCACCAGCGAGATGCGTTCGCGAAGCACGATGCAGCGCAGCAGCGGGGCCAGCCCGGCCACGCCGGGAAGCGTGGTGCCTCCGAACACAGCCACCCGCGGCGCGTAGTACACCTTGAGGCCGCGCGTCATGTGACGCACGCCGGCGCGCGAGCCATGGGCGCGAGTGAGCACGACAACCTGAGAGTCACAGAGAGCGTCAGAAGCCAGCCAGCGCATGCAGCTGCAAGTTGCGAGCGTTCGTGGGCGTGTTCGCCACCCAGGTGCGTGTGCGAGCGCTGGCGCGTGCCTTGTGCCCGCGAGCCAACAGGCACTGCGACAGCTGAAAGATGTGCACCTCCACGCCGCCCGTGTTTGGGTAGAAAAAGTCGCACACCATCAGCACGCGGTGACGCCGGCTCCCAGTCTCCGCAGCAGCCGCGGGCGCGGGCGCAGGGGACAGCACACCACCGCGCGGCGGCATCGCAGCGCGTGCCAAGACTCCTATCACCGCATCGGCAGAGGGCAGACAAACAACGCGAACAGGCTGGGCGGAGGCGGCGCGCAACGCCTATGCTCCGCTCCTCCGCAGTATTTGATATGTTTCGTTAGACGCCGCTGCTGCTGCATCACCCTAGGATGCTGGACCGCATGTATTGCGTGGCAAACCGCGACACGCCCGCATTGATCTCAGCCTTGGCCTCCTTACTGCTCTTGGTAAAGCCAATCACGTTAGTGCCGGACAGGCACAGGCCCATCAAGCAAAGCATCAGGTAGCCCAGGCTCAGCTTGAGCAGCGAGACGAGCGAAAAGAGCGCCCACAGCACGGGGGTGACGTAGAGTGTGGCCCAGAACATGCGCTTCTCGTCCGGCACGAGCAGCGCCATGCCTTCGGCGTCACGGCACTCGAACTGCCACTCGTTCTCGCCGGCCTCGTTGGTATAGTTCCAATAGCGCAGCCCGATCAGCTTCCGTCCAGCCACGTTCTGGGGCGCGCGTGAGTGACAGAAGAGCAGGAGGCGAGAGAACAAGCGCCGGACCTTCACAAACCAAAACTCTGCGGCTTGAAGCAACGACACGAGCACGAAGTTGATGACGAACGCGCCATTGTTGAGCAGCTCGCAGAGCAGGTAGGTGCTAATCAGCGCCGCCTGAGCACGCCGCGTGAGCGTGCGGGCTTCAAAGGGTTGCGTCTCCCTCTGACGGTGAGCACACGCGACTGCCACGCAAACCAAGGGGTTTGCAGCAGTGTGCGAGAGTGCTGTGTGGCACAGCGGAACGTGCAGCTGTGCAGCGCCCCGTCTTACGCCTTACGCTCTGCAGCCCTCGCACCTTCAGCCCAAGATGGAAAGACACCACCCCTGCGTGCCGCGCGGGTTGTGCAGCTTGCGGTGGGGCCACAGGAGGCTGCATTTGAGGCTGCATTGAGCCTCTGCACTGCCTGCCGCGGCGTGTCTTGCGTGTGCAGGGCGTGTCAGGCTCCTCTGGCGGGCCGCGCCAGCTCTATCGCGTGGAGCAGACACAGGCAAAGCACAGCAGATGCGGAGGGATGCAAAGCGACGGTGTTGTCGGACAATGACAGACACAGAGGAGGATAGATAAAAGACGCAGACGTCAGCCGGCGGTGTTTCTTCAGAAGCCCGGGAGTGCCGCCAGGTCCAGCACGCCCTTAGGCAGCGCCGCCACGCGGTGTGCGAGCGCCAGGCGGTTGGTACGCAGCGCCGGGTCCTCCGCCATGACGAAGACGTTGGTGAAGAACGCGTCCAGGGGCTCCGCCAGCGGCTCGCAGGCTTCAAACAGCGCCGCCACCACGGGCTGCGAGTCGCTGCGGGCCTTGGCATGGGAGACGGCCGCCTCCGCTAGGAGGAGCGCTTCGTGGAGTGTCGACTCTTCGGGCTGTTCGAACAGCGAAGGGTCCACGGCGGTGTTCACACCGGCGGCCGCTTTGCCGCGCACCAGGCGCGTGGGGCGCGCCAACGCCGCCAGCACGGCTGCGTAGCGCCCTTGCTGTGCGCTGGCCATCTGTGCCAGCGCTGTAGCCTCTACGGCTGCTGCAGCGGGGTCGCTGCCCTGCTCCGCCAGCACCGCCCGCACCTGCTCCACGCTGGCCATGCCCCGGTCCACAAGCAGCTGCTCCAGGCGGCGCATGATGAAGGTGCACACCTCCGCCTGACAGGCGGCGGTGCACTCCACCGGCTGCAGCTTCGCCGCGGCGGCCACAGCCGCGCGCAGGTCCACCCGACTGTTGCGCGCCACCAGCGCCTCCACGCAGCCGTACGCGGCGCGGCGCAGGCCGAAGGGGTCGGCCGTGGCGCTGGGACCGCCTCCCACCGCGAACAGTCCCACCAAAGCATCCACTCGGTCCGCCACCGCCACAGCCATGCCGGCCGCGCTTGCGGGCAGCTCGTCGCCGGAGGTGCGCGGAAGCACCGCCTCGTAGATGGCGGTGGCCACGGCGGGGTCGACGCCTGCGCGGAGGGCGTAATGGCGGCCCATGACGCCCGCCAGGTTTGTGAACTCCGCCACCAGTGAGGTGGCCAGGTCGAACCGCGCCAGGTGGGCCGCCTGCGTGGCGATGGCCGCATCTTGCACGGAAAGGCGCAGCGCGTGTGCGAGGTGAGAGCTGAGGAGCTGCTCGGTGCGCTCGCTCTTGGCAAGCAAGCTGCCCAGCCGCGCCTCGAAGACGGTGCCTGCAAGGGCCGCCCTGCAGGCGGGCAGCTGGCGCGCGCAGTCGGCCTGGTAGAAGAAGCTGGCGTCCTCCAGGCGCGCGCGCAGCACAGCCTCGTTGCCGGCGCGAACCAGCGCCTCGTCGCACTCCCCGTTGGCACAGGTCACAAAGTGCGGCAGCAGCTCGCCGCCGCCGCCGGACAAGGCCACCGGGAAGTAGCGCTGGTGTTTGCGCATCACGGTGATGAGCACCTCCCGGGGCAGCGCCAAATAGCGCTCGTCAAAGGACCCGCTCACCAGGCGGGGGGCCTCCACCAGGTTGGTCACCTCGTCAAGCAGGCCCTCATCCAGCAGCAAGCATCCGCCGAATGAGGCTGCCGCTGTTGCGGCGCCCTGTGAGATTGCTGCGCGCCGCGCCGGCTGGTCAACCAGCACGCCCAGGCGCGCCATGGTCTGCGCGTGCTGGTCCGCGTGGGCCAGGGGCAGCATGGGCGCCGTGGGCTTGCGCAGGCCTCGTGTGATGCGCGACGACGCGACTCCGGCTGCGCAGAAGCGCAGCAAGGCGGGGCCGTGGAGGGCGAGGAGCCACCTAAGAGGGCGCGGGAAGCCGGAGCATTCCGCGGCGGTGCCCCAGCGCATGGTGCGCGGCCACGCGAAGGCTGCGAGGAGGGCGGGCAGCTCGGCAGCGAGCACCTCTGCTGCGGGTCGCCCGGCCTCGTGCACGTCCGCCCACAGGTACTCCGGCGCCCCCTTGACGCTGTCGTCCGACCGCACGCGCAGCGCGGACGCGTCGACGCCGCACTTTTTGGCGAAACCCAGCGCGGCGGTCGTCCACGAGCCATCCGCGCCGCGAGCCGCCCTGGCGGGCGGACCACGCACAGTCTCCTGTCGGGCAGCCTGCATCGGCTGCAGCGCCTCCACGGTGACCACCAGGCGCCGGGGGGTGGCGCCCACGCGCAGCTCGCCGCCGGAAAGACGCAGCTTGGTCAGCAGCGCAGGCAGCGCGGTGCGCAGCTGCGCAGCCGCAGAGCTCACATCCTGTGCGGGCAGCTCCTCCAGGCCAACCTCCAGCAGGAACGTGGCGGCCTGCGTGGGCAGCTCGCCGTCGTAAGGCGGCGCAGCCGCCGCCGGAGCGTCATCCGGAGCGTCATCCGCGGCGACAGCGCGCAGCAGAGGGAAGCCCAGCTCTTCGCGCCGCGCCAGCCACAGTCCTGCCACGTCTCTGGCGGCGTTGCGCATCACTCCGAAGAGCTCCGCTCGCTCCGTAACACCGACCGCGCCGCGCGCGTCCAAGATGTTGAACGCGTGGCTGGCGCGCAACAGCGCGTCGTACGCAGGCAGCGGAAGTCTGGCAACCACCAGCGATGCAGCCTCCGTCGCCGCAGCAGCGAAGCGTGCTCGCGTGGCAGGCACATCAGCCGCCTGGAGTGCGTAAGTGCTCATCTCAACCTCGTTTTGCAGCCACGCTTCTCCGTAGCTGAGGCGCTCGTTGTAGCGGATGTCCTTGAAGTGCGTGACCCCTTGGAGTGCCATGACGATCCGTTCCAGGCCATACGTGATCTCAACAGCAGCGGGGCGCAGGGGCAGCGCGCCAGCCTGCTGAAAGTAGGTGAACTGCGTCACCTCCATGCCGTCCAGCCACACCTCCCAGCCGAGACCCCACGCGCCCAACACCGGCGACTCCCAGTTATCTTCCACGAAGCGTACGTCGTGCGCCCGCACGTCGATGCCCAGCGCGCCCAGGCTGGCCAGGTACAGCTCCTGCGCGTTGCCCGGCTCCGGCTTGAGCAGCACCTGGAACTGCGTGTGGCGCTGCACGCGGTTCGGGTTTTCGCCGTAGCGGCTGTCGTCAGGACGCACGCTGGGCTCGGCGTAGCACACGCTCCACGGCTCGGGGCCCAGCACGCGCAGGAAGGTGGCCGGGTTCATGGTGCCCGCGCCAACCTGTGGCAGGAGTGGGCGTCAGAGACACGACGACGTGGCTCAGCCGCAGCGTGCGATCGCCCGGCGGGCGCAGCAAGTGCGCAACGGGGGCGACGCGCGCCGACCGCGCACCTCCGTGTTGTGAGGCAGGTAGATTGCGCAGCCGACGGAGGCCCAGAAGTCCTGGAGTCGCTGGACGGCTTGCTGAAAGGTGGGGCCCCTCACCCCTCCAACAGGCGCCTCTGGCGCCGCTGCCGCCGCCGGCGCGACGCCCACGATGGCGCTGGAGAGGCTGCGGTGTGCGGAGAGCGCCACAGCGCGGCGCACGGCGACGCAGCGGCCGTGCGGCTGCGCACACGCGCGGCGCACACACGCCACGCGACGCAGCGGCCCGCCGCCAGACACCAGGCGCAGCACCAGGCTGCGCGCCGTGAGAGACGCCATGCGCTGTTCAGGGCAGCAGCTGTGTCGTACAACTGTCGCCATTACATTCGCTCGCTGTCGTACGTCTCCAAACGTAGAACCTCCGAAGAGCGTGTGCACGTGCGTCATGGCAGCCGAGTGGACGCTGACGATAGCGACAGACGAGAGCGTGTATCCAGTCACGATCCAGTCGACAGCAAGCGTGGCGCGACTGTCGGAGCTGGTCGCGTTCCACACGGGCGTTGCGGTCGCTCAGCAGACGCTGGTGTTCAACGGCCAGCCGCTCACGTCTGCCCAGCAGCGACTGGACGCGGCTGGCGTGCGCGACGGAGACTTGGTGCAGCTCGTCGTGCTGCGAGCACCACCGCCTCGTGTCGCGTCCGCTCAGCCCCCTGCGGCCACGCGACTGCTGCCGGACGGCTCCGCGGCTGACCCCGTGGCCTTTCAGGCGCGTCCCGCCGGCCGTCGGGAGTGCCAGTGCTGCGCCTGACGCACCTCCTGTCGCATCGCAGAACGCCCTCCGCAACGACCGGGCCTTCCTGGCCAGCGCAGACCCGCAGGCGCAGCGCCTGCTGCTGGGCGACGTCACTCAGATGCAGGCGCGACTCGACGCGTGTCGCCCATCTATTTCCTTCTCACTCCCTCCGTTTGCCTCTAGAACTTCCTGCAAGCACAGCACGCCCACAGCCAGTCGCAGCGCGCGGCGGACGCGCGCACGGAGGCTCTGTACGCGCGCATCGCGGCAGACCCGTTCGACGTAGAGGCGCAGCGAGAGCTGGAGGAGCTCATTCGCGCCAACAACGTCGCCGCGAACCACGAGGCTGCCATGGAGCACACACCGGAAGTGTTTGCCTCTGTGCACATGCTCTACATCAACGCCAAAGCCAACGGCACGCCTGTGCGGGCCTTCGTGGACAGCGGCGCGCAGATGACCATCATGAGCAGCGCCTTCGCCAAACGCTGCGGCATCTTCCGTCTGCTGGACACTCGGTATGCGGGCATGGCGCGCGGAGTGGGCACGCAGACGATCCTAGGTCGAGTGCACAGCAGTCCCATCGAGGTTGGCGGCCGCTTCTTCGACTGCAGCTTCAGCGTGCTCGAAAAGGCTGACGACCCGGAGCTCATCTTCGGGCTAGACATGCTGAAGCGCCACCAGTGCTGCATCGACCTCAAGGAGGGGTGCTTAGTGTTCGGCACGGGGGAGCGCGAGCTGTTTTTGTCCGAGGCTGAGATCCCAAAGAGCTTCGGCGCGGAGGGCGAGGAGGCTGACGGGGAGGACGCGGCAATGCAGAAGGCGCTGACGGAGTCGGCGGCGCAGGGCGGTGCAGGGGCGCCTGCGCCGGCACCTGCGCCTGCACCTGCGCCTGCACAGCCGGCCACAGACCCAAAGGTGGCCACGCTCATGGCACTGGGCATGGGCCGCGAACAAGCACAGCAGGCGCTGGCTTCCTGCGGCGGCGATGTGGACCTCGCCGCGAGCATGCTCTTCGGGGCGTGAGGTGGCGCCGCACTGAACACGCGTGAACACATGTCTTGCTCCAGTTGATAAATTACACAGTGTGCGACGGCTTCTCGCACTATGGCCTGGCTTCCACAGCGCTCCTGCTGAGCGCTCCTGCTGCGTGGTCGGTCACATAATGAGGTTCATGACCTGGGATGGCAAATATGGGATCCGTGACAATTATAAGCTTATTATAAGCGTTTTTGCGGCTTGGCGGCTATAAGTTGCCTTATATTTAGAGGTCTACTAACGCGGTAGAACGCGGGGCG
>Ga0208951_1001103_pt1 | contig 12087 bp, 11 predicted proteins | sample GreLakmeMI27MSRF_FD_187702 | JGI IMG/M metagenome (GOLD analysis project Ga0208951, IMG submission 187702) | Freshwater lentic microbial communities from great Laurentian Lakes, MI, USA - Great Lakes metaG MI27MSRF (SPAdes) | ecosystem: Environmental > Aquatic > Freshwater > Lake | place: Great... | reverse complement strand
GCCTGATTCATAACCCGCCACGCCTGCCTCTGCCATGGTAGGCAAATCGGGCAGCAAAGGATCGCGTTTGGAACCGGTGGTGGCCAAAGCTTTGAGCTTGCCAGATTTGATGTGAGGAATGGCCGATGGAATATTGTCAAACATCATCATGACTTGACCACCCAGAAGGTCCGTGACAGCGGGTGCACTGCCTTTGTAGGGAATGTGTGTGATGTTGACATTCGTCAAAGATTTGAACATCTCGCCAGACATGTGAATGCTGGTGCCACTACCACTAGAAGCGTAATTCATGGCGCCTGGCTGTGCTTTGGCAAGTGCAATGACTTCTGAGACAGAGTTGGCTTTGATCGATGGGTGCAAAACCAGCACATTGTTCAAGGAAACCAAGGCTGTGACAGGCACCAAGTCTTTGTTGGGGTCAAAGGGCATCTTGGCATACAGTGCAGGATTGATGGCCTGAATGCCGCTGGTGGTCATGAAAATGGTGTAGCCATCAGGGTTGGAGCGGGCCACATCAGCACCGCCAATGTTGCCGCCTGCGCCTGGCTTGTTGTCAACCGTGACGGGTTGGCCTAAATTTTTTGATAATTCTAGTGCAATCGCTCTGGACGCAATATCGACAGCGCCGCCTGGGGGGAAAGGGCAGACCAGTCGTATGGCTTTATTTGGAAAGGCTTGCGCCAATGCGGCAGGGGCTGACAGCAAGGCACTGGCCATGCCCACTGATAAAGCCAGGGTTGACACCCATGAAAATAATGGGCGTAACTTGAAAGATGCCATTTAAAACTCCTCAGGATCAAAATTGAGCCCCAAGCTTATTTGAATTTTCGGATTTTGGGCACAGGATATTCCCTTGATTCTGTGAGTGAAGTTCACAACAAAACACTTCAATTTCGCGGTTTAATTAGGATTCCATGGGTGTTTTCGGATGCCCCTTCGGCTATCTCAATCCTTGAATCGAGCTTGCATGCCATTTCTTCCTTCTCTGCTGCTGAATTTGGGCCACGCGCTTGACCATCTGTTTTTGTTGATTTTTGCCACCGCAGTCAGTGCCATCGCCCAAGATTTTGGGGTCGCCGGTTGGGAGGACATGATGCCCTACACGGTGGGCGCCTTCATGATGTTTGGTTTTGCCTCAATCCCTGCTGGGCGCATGGGGGATCTGTGGGGACGCAGACAAATGATGCTGGTGTTTTTTTTCGGCATGGGTCTTTCGGCCATAGGTGTCTCACTCACTCAAACCCCTCTTCAAATGGGCATTGCGCTCACTGTTTTAGGTGTTTTTTCTGCCATTTACCATCCTGTTGGCATTCCCATGTTGGTCCAAAAAGCAGTTCGACCAGGCTTCACCATTGGCATCAATGGACTAGCGGGCAATTTAGGCATTGCCTTGGCGGCCCTTTCAACGGGATTTTTGGTGGCTTGGCAGGGATGGCGAGTGGCTTTCATCGTGCCCGGTTTGGTCTCTATCGTTTGCGGTTTTGTATTTGCTTGGGCAGCGCCCCATGAGTCGGATGCACCTGCTAAAAAGAAATCCAATTCAGTCCAATTGCCCAAACATGTGGCATGGCGAACTTTTGCTGTCATGGTTGCAACAGCCACCACCACCAGCGTGCTCTTCAACATTACCACCAATGGCAATGCGCAGTTGTTGGCCGAGCGCCTAGATGGCTTGGTGAACGACCCTGCTCGTTTGGGCATGTTGTTGGCTGCCGTTTATGCGGTGGCCTCGTTGGCGCAGTTGGTGGTCGGTCGCTTGCTCGATCGATTTCCCGTGAAGCCTTTGTTCTTTGCTGTCTTGCTGCTTCAAATTGTGGCTTTTGGGGTGGCGTCACAAACCTCTGGTTGGATTTGGTATTTTGCAGCCATCGCGTACATGGTCATGGTTTTTGGTGCAATTCCATTCAGCGACACCATGGTGGTTAGATACATTGACGATGCCATGCGCTCACGTGTGAGCGGAACGCGCATTGCCATTTCGTTTGGTTTCAGCTCGATTGCGGTTTACTTGCTTGGGCCTGTGGTGAAGGTGGCCGGCTTTACGCAACTGATGGTGGCGCTCACCTGCGTGGCTGCTTTGGGTGCCATCATCGTTTTGTTCTTGCCCAACGAAGCGCAGATGAATGCCCATTTAAAGGGCGGCAGTAGCAACCACCTCTAAGCGCCAATTGGAGGAAGCCAAATTGGCTTGAACCGTGGCTCTGGGTGGCGTGTGGCCGGGCACAACCCACTGATCCCAAACACGGTTCATGCCTTCAAAATCTTTGAGGTCCACTAAAAATATTTGAACCATATTCACTTCCTTATGGCGTGTGTTGTGCCAAATAGGCAATAGCAGCAGCCATGCCATTGGGGCCATAAGGAATTTTTTGAACCGTCATGGCCGCTTCAACGCCCGCAAGTGCACCCAAGATCATGGGTTCGTTCATGTCGCCCAAATGACCAATTCGAAAGACGCGGCCAGCCAAGGGACCTAAACCACCTGCAATGGCTACTTGAAATTTTTCACGTGCCACAGTGCGCATGGCTTCAGGGTCAATGCCGGGTGCAACTTCAATGGAGGTGACTGAAGACGAGAAGCCTTTTGGATCTTGGCAGTGCAGTTTGATGGCGCCTGCGCTAGACCAGCAAGTGACGGCGGCTCGGACCGCCGCGCCTAATCTGTGGTGACGTGCATAAACCGCTGACAGGCCTTCTTCTTTGAGCAAGCCCAAGGAAACCTCTAAACCTGCAAGGTGTGCCAAAGGTGGGGTGCCGCAAAACTTGGCAGATTGGTTGTCGGTTTTCCGCTCTATCCAGCTCCAGTAGTAGCGAGGCTTGGCGTGAGCCTCAGACCATGCAAAAGCTTTGGCATTGACAGCCACAAAGCCAAGGCCAGGCGGCATCATCAGGCCTTTTTGAGAGCTGCCCAAACACACATCGGCACCCAGTGCATCCATGTCAAAGGGTGCTGCGCCCAAGGAAGCCACCACATCGACCACATACAGTGCTGGGTGGCCCGTGCGGTTGATGGCCGCGCGAATGGCTTTCAAATCGCTGGTGATGCCGCTGGCGGTGTCGGTATGAACCACCATGACCGCCGAAATTTTGTGCGCAGTGTCTGCGCGAAGTGCGGCTTCAATGGCAGCCACATCAATTTGCTGACCCTCTGTGTGCGGTGTTCTGATGACAGGCAGGCCTAAGGCAGTGGTTTGAACGGCCCATTGGTCAGAGAAATGGCCAGAGCCTGCAATCAACAAGCTGTGTTGGTCAGAGCCTAAATTGGCCGATGCGGCTTCCCACACACCATGGCCATTGCTGGCATAAAAGAAGACATCGGAGGCCGGCGACTGGAGCAACTCTTTCATGCCTTTTTCGCAAGCCGCAATGAGGGCGCCCACGCGGGGGTCTGACAAGTCAGTCATCGGCCTTTGCATGGCGTGCATGACTTCATCGGGGACATGGGTTGGCCCAGGTGAGTGCACAAATCGAATGCCAGGTAGTCGAGGAGTGATGGGAGAGCTCATGCTTTGTACTTTCATAGACAACGACAGTAGAGCATAAATTGAGTTTCAGCTTTCTGATCGAAGCGTTTGAGAAAAATTCAGGTACTTTTTAAAAGATACTAAACTACAAACCAATCAATCAGGCTTCAGGAAGACACGTCATGCCCCACAAAATGCAGATCATCCCTGACGCTTTGGCCCGTCGAGGTTAATGGCGAATGGAATCCCGCAGAGCATGGGTGGTTGTCTGGGCAACTTTTGTCTGCTTGGCAGTCATTTTTGGTGTGTCCTATTCTTTCGCGGCATTTTTTGAAAATTTTGCCAAGGAATTTGCAGCGCAGCGGGCCGATGTTTCTTGGATCTTTGGTCTTTGCGGCTTGGTGTACTTTGTCTTAGGTGCAGGTGGCGGCATGTTGGCCGACCGGTGGGGTCCTCGTATGGTTTGCATGACCGGTATGGTTTTCATCGCCATGGGTTTGTTTTTGACCAGCTTGGCTCAAAGCTTAACTACCGTCTATCTCAGCTACGGTCTTTTGGTGGGATTGGGCATTGCCCTTGTTTACACCCCATCCATCGCCTGTGTTCAGCCCTGGTTTAACAAGCGCCGTGGTTTGGCGTCTGGTATTGCCAGCGCAGGTGTCGGTGCAGGCACACTCATTTTGCCGGTGGTCGTGAGCTACTTGCTGATCGAGGTCAATTGGCGAGAAGCTCTTCAATTGATGTCGGCAGGGGTCTTGCTGATTGGCTTGACGGCTGGTTTTTTGTTGAAACGGGCGCCCAACCTGTCTGGCAACACAAGTGGCCAACTGCCTGGTCTGACACTTTCTGCCACTTTGAAAACTCCCTCTTTTAAATGGCTCTACATGGGCACCTTGTTAGGCGCCCCGGTCATGTTTGTGCCCTTTGCGCACATTTCTGCAGCAGCCAGAGATGCTGGCGTGCCGGATGCACAAGCTGTGGGTCTGGTTGGCTTGATTGGCATCGGCAGTTTGGTTGGTCGATTTGCAATTGGTTGGCTGGCCGATCGCATGGGTCGAATCAAAACACTCATGTTGATGCAAGGCCTGATGGGCTTGTCATATTTGGTTTGGGCTGGCGCGCAAGACCCTTGGATGTTTGCTGTGTTTGCCCTATGGTTTGGGCTCAGCTATGGCAGCATTGTTTCTTTGCTGCCAGCCATCTGCATGGATCTGTTTGGGGGCAGGGCCGTTTCTGCCATCATTGGCACGCTTTACACAGGTGCAGCTTTGGGCAATTTGTTGGGGCCCGTTTTGGCGGGTCAGGTTTTTGACATGACGCAAAGTTACGCGCTCGTCATCTGGATCACTCTGTGTATTTCAGCCTTGGCGACATACAGTTGCTGGCGCATCTTGAAGTACCCCAAGCTCTTCGAATAAACAAAAAACACGTGCAAGTGTTTTGAATCAAGGTTGACATGGAAGTAAGTCAGTATTTGGTGGTTGCCAGTTGTGCAGCTGTGCTCATTGGCATTTCCAAGGGTGGCTTGCCCTTGGTGGGCATGATGTCGGTGCCCTTGCTTTCCTTGGTGATGTCACCCTTGAAAGCTGTCGTTCTTTTGTTGCCTGTCTATATCATTTCTGATGTCGTTAGCGTGTGGCTTTACCGAAGGAATTTCAGTCTCATCAATTTGAAAATCTTGGTGCCAGCCAGTATGGTGGGTATTTTGATTGGGTGGTTCACGGCATCCATGATTTCAGACCTGACCATTAAACTCATCATCGGATTGGTAGGGGTGAGTTTTTGTTTGCAAACTTGGTTCAAGCGAGGGCAGGTTGAAAGCGCCTTGCCCGCATCGGTTCCCAAAGGTGCTTTTTGGGGAGCTGTGTCTGGCTTCACCAGTTTCATTGCCCACGCGGGAGGCCCTCCTTTTCAAGTTTTTATGTTGCCGCAGAAGCTACCTAAGGCGGAGTTTGCCGGGACTGCCACCATTTTGTTTGCCTTCATCAATGTAGCCAAAATTGGTCCTTATCAAAATCTCAGCCCTTACAGTTTGGAAGATTTGATGAGTGCGCTTGTGTTGGTGCCTTTTGCGCTTCTTGGCACTTTTTTAGGCGCCTACCTCACCCAACGAATTGCAGAGGCTTGGTTTTTCAAATTGGTTCAAGCGGGGCTCTTTCTGATATCTCTGAAGCTCATCTGGGATGCAATCAGAGGCTAAGCTTATGTTTTTAAACAAATCGTTTGATGGCCTTTAGTCCATAAACCTACGGTTATTTAACTATTGGATTTTTAACCATAAGTTGTTAAACTAGATTTGTATGAATAAAATCACACTGCGTGCCATTACCGCCTTTTCTAGAACGGATCTCAAAACAAGTGAGGGGTCTTTGTCTATTTGCGCAAGAGAGATCAACTACTTAGGCAAGCAATACGTTGCGCTTGAGTCTGAGTCGTCTGCGGAATTGCTGGCGCTCTACCGCTGTATGAATCGCGGTGAATTAAAGCGATTGAAGCGTTGGCCAGCAGAGTTAACGGGTAAAAAACCAGGGGCTCAAAGCATGGGCGTTGCTGCCGATGAAAAGAAGACACCTGCCATTTTGGAGTTGTCGCATCTCAAAGCAGCGGCCCAAGTTAAAAAGACCAAAAAACCAACAGTGCGGCCAAGTGCTGCCAATGTGAATCAAACGGATCTGTTTCAATCGTAAAAAAACCGCACCATGTAAGTGGTGCGGTTTTGGCACAAGGTACCTGCTGAAAAAGCAGTTGTGAGTGACATCATCAAGCGTGAGCGGCTTTCAAAATGGCATTGAAAGTGTTGCTTGGGCACATAACCTTTTGCAACAACTCAGTTGAGGGTTTGTAATAGCCACCAATATCCACAGGTTTGCCCTGTACCGCTTTCAATTCGTCCACAATTTTCTTTTCATTTTCAGTCAAAGATTTGGCCAAAGTTGAAAACTTGGCTTGTAAATCTTTGTCTTCCGTTTGAGCTGCAAGTTCTTGTGCCCAGTACATGGCCAAGTAGAACTGGCTGCCACGGTTGTCCAATTCACCCGTTTTAGTGGATGGATTTTTGTTGTTGGCCAACAAGGACCCAGTGGCAGCATCGAGTGCTTTGGCCAAGACCTTGGCTTTCTGATTGCCAGTTTTAATTCCCAAATCTTCCAAAGAAGCTGCCAAGGCCAAGAACTCACCCAGTGAGTCCCAACGCAGGTGGTTCTCTTCTACCAACTGCTTCACGTGCTTAGGTGCTGAACCACCTGCACCTGTTTCGTACATGCCGCCGCCAGCCATGAGCGGTACGATGGACAGCATTTTGGCGCTGGTACCTAATTCCATGATGGGGAACAAGTCGGTGAGGTAGTCGCGCAAGATATTGCCAGTGACCGAGATGGTGTCCAAGCCGCGGATCACGCGTTCAAGGGTGTAGCGCATGGCGCGAACTTGCGACATGATTTGAATGTCCAGGCCCTTGGTGTCGTGGTCTTTCAAGTAAGTTTCGACTTTCTTGATCATTTCCGCTTCATGAGGGCGATAAGGATCAAGCCAGAACAAAGCAGGTGTACCTGAGTTGCGAGCACGTGTGACGGCCAACTTGACCCAATCGCGAATGGGTGCATCTTTCACTTGGCACATGCGCCAGATGTCGCCCGTTTCAACGTTTTGTGACAACAAGACTTCGCCTGTGGCGATGTCCACAATGTTGGCAATGCCGTCTTCTGCAATTTCAAATGTCTTGTCGTGTGAACCGTATTCCTCAGCTTGCTGCGCCATCAGGCCAACGTTGGGCACTGTGCCCATGGTGCGAGGATCGAAGTTGCCGTTGGTTTTGCAGAAATTAATGACTTCTTGGTAGATGCGGGCAAATGTGGACTCAGGAATAACTGCTTTGGTGTCCTTGGGTTTGCCGTCAGCACCCCACATTTTGCCGCCAATGCGAATCATGGCGGGCATGGAGGCGTCTACGATCACGTCGTTGGGCGCATGCAAGTTGGTAATGCCTTTGGCGGAATCAACCATGGCCAAATCGGGGCGGTGCTCGTGGCAAGCGTGCAGGTCGCGAACGATTTCGTCATGCAAAGAGTGGGGCAATGTTTCTATCTTCTCTTCAAGATCAACCATACCGTTGTTGACATTGATACCCAACTCTTCAAAAACCTTAGCGTGCTTTTCAAAGGCTTCTTTGTAGAAAATTTTGACAGCGTGTCCAAACACGATGGGGTGCGAGACTTTCATCATGGTGGCTTTGACGTGCAAAGAAAACATTACGCCAGATTTGCGGGCGTCTTCCATTTGCTCTTCGTAAAACTCGCACAAGGCCTTTTTGCTCATGTACATGCTGTCGACGATCTCGCCAGCCTGCAAAGAGACCTTGGCTTTCAAGACCACGTTTTTGCCTGACTTGTTGATGAGTTCCATGCGGACATCGCGTGCTTTGTCCAGCGTCATGGATTTTTCGCCATGGTAGAAGTCGCCGTGTTTCATGTGTGCCACGTGCGAGCGTGATGCCATGCTCCATTCGCCCATGCTGTGTGGATTTTTTCTAGCGAAGTTCTTCACCGCCAGCGGGGCTCGGCGGTCTGAGTTGCCTTCACGCAAAACAGGATTGACGGCACTTCCTAAACATTTGGAGTAGCGAGCGCTAATGGCTTTATCAGCATCTGTTTTGGGATCTTCAGGGAAATCAGGAACATTAAATCCTTGGGATTGGAGTTCTTTGATCACGCCGGCCAATTGGTGCACAGATGCGCTGATATTGGGCAATTTGATGATGTTTGTTTCTGGGAGGAGGGTTCGCTTACCCAAATCTGCCAAGTTGTCTGCCACCTTTTGTTCGGGTGTCAGGTAGTCTGGAAACTCGCCTAAAACCCGGCCTGCAACAGAAATGTCGCTCGTTTCAATTTCGATGTCAGCAGGCTGAGTGAAGGTCTGAATAATTGGCAAAAAGGCTGCTGTTGCCAGGTATGGGGCCTCGTCGGTCAGGGTGTAAATGATTTTGGATTTTTGCTTAGCCATTTTCGTCCTCGTTTTTATAACTGCATGAGAGATTGATGCATGCCGTATTAGATCTTAAAAGTAGCCCCTGACAGCCCGCTGAAAGGCTTGATCCCTTAAAAAATGGGATGAAATTTCGCATTGCGAAAAAGACGACGGTAATCTTAAAATCATTTGCCATACAAGACCTTGACGCTTGTCATGGCCTTATCAACTAAGCTTTCTTGGCGTGGCATGATGAGCGCATGAATCGAAGCGGAGCCATCAATCCATGAAAGAGCAAGCCATTCACTGGGAGACCAGTGGTACCAGCCGCATTCCTTTTGCTGTTTACACCCAAGCTGACACACATGCCAAAGAACTAGAGCGCTTTTTTTACAAAGCTCACTGGAGTTACGTGGGCCTAGAAGCAGAAATTCCCAATACGGGTGATTTCAAGCGAACATCGATCGGCGAGCGTTCTGTGATCATGACGCGCAGTCAAGATGGTCAAGTCCATGTGGTCGAAAATGTGTGTGCGCATCGGGGCATGGCATTTTGCCGTGAGCGCCATGGCAACAAAAAAGAGTTGGTCTGTCCTTACCATCAGTGGAGCTATGCGCTGGATGGCAAATTGCAAGGTGTGCCATTCAGGCGCGGCGTTCGCCAAGACGGCAAAGTCAATGGCGGCATGCCAGCAGATTTTGATCCCAAAGATCATGGTTTGAATGCGTTGAAGGTAGCCACGCGCGGAGGCGTGGTATTTGCTTCTTTTGACCCTGAAGTAGAGTCCTTGGAAGACTTCATGGGGCCCACCATCCTTCAGTACTTTGATCGTTTGTTCAATGGTCGCCAACTGAAAATTTTGGGCTACAACAAGCAACGCATTCCAGGCAACTGGAAGCTCATGCAAGAGAACATCAAAGACCCTTACCACCCAGGTTTGTTGCACACTTGGTTCGTCACCTTTGGGCTTTGGCGAGCAGACAACAAAAGCGAGCTGCGCATGGATGAGCACCATCGGCATGCAGCCATGATTTCTACGCGCGGCTCGGCGGGTCAAGCCACAGGCCAAGCATCCGATGTGACGCAAGTGAGCAGTTTCAAAGCCAGCATGCAATTGCACGACCCTAGCTTTTTAGACATCGTGCCAGAGGCTTGGTGGGGCGGGCCAACCGCGGTCATGATGACTTTGTTTCCCAGTGTCATTTTTCAGCAGCAAGTGAACAGTGTTTCTACGCGCCACATTCAGCCCGATGGCCATGGCGCATTCGATTTTGTCTGGACGCACTTTGGCTTTGAAGACGACACAGAAGAGATGACAGAGCGCCGTTTGCGCCAAGCCAACTTGTTTGGGCCGGCCGGCTTTGTGTCTGCAGACGATGGTGAAGTGATTGAGTTTTCTCAACAAGCCTTTGAAAGCAAACCTCAGCATCGCACCTTGGCCGAGTTAGGTGGGCGCGATGTTGAAGAAACAGAGCACATGGTGACAGAAACACTCATTCGCGGCATGTACAAGTACTGGCGCAAAGTGATGGAGAACTGATCATGGTGGACATGCAAACTTGGTTTGGCATTCAACAACTCTATGTTGATTACACCAGCGCAGTGGACAGCGGAAAATGGGATTTGTGGCCAGAATTTTTCACTGAAAAGTGTGTCTACAAACTTCAGCCGCGCGAGAATCACGAGCGGGGTTTTCCTCTGGCCACTTTGTCGCTCACCAGCAAAGGCATGCTGAAAGACCGGGTCTATGGCATTTCCGAAACTTTGTTCCATGACCCTTATTACCAACGACATGTGGTGGGCGCGCCCGTTGTGCGCAAAGTAGAACAAGGCCGTATTTTCAGTGAAGCCAACTACGCAGTTTTTCGCACCAAACTCGATAAAGAGTCGACCGTTTTCAATGTGGGCCGCTACCTTGACATCATTGTTCAAACGCCAGAGGGCTTTAAATTTGAAGAGCGCCTTTGCATCTATGACAGTGAGATGATTCCCAACTCCATCATTTATCCCATCTAAACATGAGCAACTGGATTGACGTAGCCGCTGAGGCTGATTTATTTGAAGGTGCAGGCATCGCTGTCACACCGCTGAATTTCGATATTGCTATTTTCAAAGTGGATGATGGCGTTTTTGCAATCAACAATGAATGCAGTCATGGCAATGCCAAGCTTTGCGAAGGTTTCGTCGAGGGCAACTTTGTGGAGTGCCCTTTTCACCAAGCCCTGTTTGATGTGCGCGATGGCTCCATTGCATGCGGCCCAGCCACAGAGCCTGCCAAAGCATGGCCCGTCAAAATTGAGAACGGGCGGGTCTTTTTAGATTTGGCAGCCAATGCCTGAATGGCAGATCTGTTAAAACGCAATGCCGCTAAGTGGCAGTCCAATTGGGCTTTCTTTTTTCTATGAAAGCCTGCACCCCCTCAAGTGCCGAGTTGTCCATCATGTTGCAAGCCATGGTTTGAGACGCATATTCGTAGGCTTTTTCAATGCCAGTTTCGAGTTGCATGTAAAACAACTCTTTGCCCATGGCCAACGCAACTTGGGGCTTTGAAAGAATTTTGGCAAGCAAGGTCTCTAGGCAAGCGTCGAGCTCCTCGGGAGCGGCAATTTGATTGATCAAGCCTTGCTTCAAGGCATCTTCGGCGTTTAAGAAATCGCCAGTGACCAGCATTTCAAAAGCGGCTTTGCGCGACACGTTGCGAGACAAAGCCACACTGGGCGTTGCGCAAAACAAACCCAAATTGACACCGCTAACCGCAAACTTGGCCTCCGCAGAAGCCACAGCCAAATCGCATTGCGCAACCAGTTGGCAACCCGCAGCAGTGGCAATGCCTTGCACCTTGGCAATGACGGGCACTTGCAGTTTTTGAATGCTCATCATCATTTGACCGCATTGCGAGAAAAGCTTTTGGTAGTAATCCATAGATGGCTCAGCGCGCATTTGTCGAAGGTCATGCCCTGCACAAAAAGCTTTGCCTTCCGCTGCAATGACGAGAACGCGGAGCTTCTGGCTTTTGGACAAATTGTCGAGCTCGCTTTGCAAGGCCGTCAGCATCTCTTCGCTCAATGCGTTGAAAGCGGCTGGCCGATTCAAGGTGAGGGTGCACACTCCGCGATCATCGTCGTGCCTAAGAACCAAGGGAGTATCTGCTTGTGTCATGGTGATTGCCTTTTGAATTCAGTTGGAATTTTTGGCGCGTTCGCGCAGTTGGAATTTTTGTATTTTGCCTGTAGAGGTTTTTGGAATTTCCTCAAAGCGAATTTCTTTGGGCACTTTGTAGCTGGCTAACAAGTTTTTGCAATGCGCTATCAAGTCTGCTTGAGACACGGTGGCGCCAGATTTGACCTCTACAAATGCCAAGGGTGACTCGCCCCATTTGGGGTCTGGTTTGGCAACAACAGCGCATGCCAAAACAGCCGGATGACGGTAGATTGCATCTTCTACTTCGAGAGAGCTGATGTTTTCACCGCCTGAGATGATGATGTCTTTGCTGCGATCTTTGATTTTCACGTATCGATCGGGTTCCATCACGGCCAAGTCACCGGTGTGAAACCAGCCACCTGCAAATGCTTCTTGAGTGGCCTTTGGGTTTTTCAAATAGCCCTTCATCACAATGTTGCCCTTGAACATGATTTCGCCCATGGTGGTGCCATCGGAAGGG
>Ga0208951_1001102_pt1 | contig 12089 bp, 13 predicted proteins | sample GreLakmeMI27MSRF_FD_187702 | JGI IMG/M metagenome (GOLD analysis project Ga0208951, IMG submission 187702) | Freshwater lentic microbial communities from great Laurentian Lakes, MI, USA - Great Lakes metaG MI27MSRF (SPAdes) | ecosystem: Environmental > Aquatic > Freshwater > Lake | place: Great... | reverse complement strand
GAAAGTTCGAGCGGTCGGGCAGACCCGAGAGGGAATGGGACGCTTGAAGAGAGGAGCCGCCATGTCTTTGCAATTTAGATTCAAAATTGCAGGGATGGCCTGGCGTGAAGAAGACGCGAATTTTTTATAAGCAGCTTATAGATGTTGAAAATTGTAATTCAAATTATTCATATACTTGTTAGAATATTTATAGTTGCAGCCCCATTTTTGGGAGGTGATTACTTTTTATCAATTCATGCGTTAACTATTCCATTCGTGATGTTGCACTGGGCGACCAATCAGACCGTCTGCGCCTTGACAGAAATGGAAAAGTTAGTATCGGGTAAAAAGGATGATGATACATTTTTTGGGCAAATATTTATACCAATTTACAAAAACGAATCGTTTGTGGGGAGTATTCTCAAGCCTATATACACGGTAAAAGACAAGGACGAAGAAAAGAGACTTGTGTGGATTGGTTTAACTTTTCTGTGGATGATAACACTCTATAAATTACAAGCCACCGACTTTAGTTATCTTCGTGCCGAAGTCGTACGCTTCAAGTCCTTGTTCAGTCCTCCTCCTCAAACTCCTCCTCAATGACGCCCTCGAGAGCCTCAGAGTCAGAGGCGCCGTCGTCGTCGTCCTCCATGAGGGCCGCCAGGCGCGCCGCCAGGTTCTGAGGCTTGGCCGGTGTGGACTCCATGACCAGCTCAAAGTCCTCAGACTCGGCCAGGGGGTTGCCGTGAGACTGGCACAGGGCGCAGTCGGAGTGGACCTCGGTGGTCAGCTCGTGCGTGTGCATCGGAGCCTCTGCCTTCTTGGGCTTGGGAGCCTTGACCGGGGCCCCTGGCTCGACCGGCTTGGAGGCGGCCAGGTGGCGCTTGCAGAACACCTCGCCCTTGATGGCACTGAACTTGCACGGCTCCTTCTTGGAGGTGCAGGCGGTGCAGGCCTGCTTCTCAGCCTTGGCCTTGGGCTCCTTCGGAGTCTTCGGGGTCTTTGGAGCCTTGACGACCTCACCGGACTCGCTGGTGACCGTCACCTCCTTGGGCTCGCGCTTCTTGTACTTGCGCGGGACCTTGATGGCCATAGCCGCAGTCTCGAGGTACTTGGTGTTCAGCTCCTCAAAGTTGAGGTTGTAGTCGGCGCAAATGCGCTCGACGAAGAGGCGGTCGCGCTCGGCAACCAGGGCATCGACAGCGTTGGCGAAGACGGAGGCCATTTCTTTTGACTTGGTGTATGAAAGCTTGAGGTGTTTAAGTGCGGCTCGGACGCGACACGAACTTTGGAGGTCGGGTAGCTGAGACTCTTTTGAGTTGTTTGTGTTGTCCAAACCCTAAACCTGGCGTGGGGAGGACACGAATTTTTGCGTTTCAGATCAGCACTTGCCTCCTGTCGGAACATCAATGTAGCCATCCATATTCACCCAGTTATTGTACGCCCGCGGCCAGACCACGTTGTAGTCGCCCCCGCTGTCGTACAAAAACCCAGAAACGCGAGGAGAAAGCAAAAGCGCAGCAATCACAAGGGCGATGAGGAGGGTCCAGACGGTGAGCTTCATCTTATTATTACCGAGCAAATTTATCTTCGCGGACCCAGACGTTACAGACGTATTTGGTTCCTGAAGATATGGGGAGACCCGCATGAAGCGCCTTGGGGTGGCACTTGTCACAGTCTCGGGCCAGCGGTCTGAAGAATATAGCAGACCCGGGGTCGGCTTTGAGCTTGAGGTCGCCGTGGTCAGGAAAGTGCGTCTCGCCTTCAGTGAATTCTGAATTCAAATAGACGAGCAGGGTCGCCACGCGCTGACCTCCCTCCTTTGCAAATCCCAGACACCCCTCAGAGTCGTCACAGCACGAGTCGTGATGGGCGCGATAGTAAGACCCAGGCTGGTATCGGACCACCTGTAGGTTCTCGCAATTCTCGATTGTTTTTCCAGTAAGTTCCGAAATTTTGTCGAAAACCTTTTTGGCTATAGAGTCAGTCTTGTCGATCCAGGCGGTCTCACTTGTCCGTGATGCGTCCGGTGCGACCGACCCCACCACGCCGCTCCGTGTAAACATGGGGGTCGCTTTGTCTATGAGATATTTACAGTCGTCAGGCGTCAGGACAGAGTTCACGATGATAGGCGGATCCCACTCTGCGGTGATGTCAGCAAACCCTCTCCCTTTTATGCGACCCGTGAGCAACAACACGATGCACACGACGACGACGAGGACCGCCAGGAGTACCAGAATGGTTTCCATCTAACATATTACTTGATTTTTTTCAGGACCGACTCGACCTTCTTGGCGTTCTTGCGGGCCGCCTTGAGGTTCTTGAGGACGACGTTGCGCAGGAGGGGCTGAGCCGCCTTCCGGGCGTTCGCCAGGCTCGTGTTTCTCTTGGAGATGCGCAGGAGCTCCAGGACCCGCTCGGCGTTCTTAGCACCCTTGTCCTTGGCACTCCCAGTAAGAGGGTTGCGCTTTGCGATGAGGCCCTTGTGGAGGAAGGAGCCAGACAGGAGGGCCATGGAGTCTTTGAGCTGATACTTGAGGCGTTGGAGAGGGACCCCGGTCTTGTTCGACAGTGGCAGGTTGAGCATTTCTCTACGCGAGCCGGGATAGACGGCCAGGGCCGTGTCGACCAGGTCAGTCACCTCATCCTTGCCTGTGACAATCTGGTATGTGATCACCTGGTAGACCTTGCGGCCCGTCCCAGGAACCTGAATGCGAGGAGCGTCAAACTTGGAGCGAGTGTAGCGGTTGACCTTGAGGCGGGCGTTGATGCCCTGGTACTCGCGGTTCAGATACCGGATGAAACCCGTGAGGTGTTCGGTCATAATCTTCTGCATGAGGAAGACGTACGACGCGACCCTCTTCTCCGATGGGAGTTGACGGGGAACCGCAAAAGTAAAGTCAAAGTCCGTTGTCCTCCTGATTTTCGGAGGTAAATTGCTCTTCTTGCTCTGGAGGTACATGCGGACGGCCATCCCCCCTGTGCAGAAGATTGTCAAACCTCCTCCATACGGCCGTACGAGCTTTCGGGTCCCCTTGCAGTATTCCATGAAGATCTGAGGAAGAGCCCACTTGAAGGACCGCTGGGTGACCACGGGTGCCGGTCCTGATGCGCGTTCGATGCTCTGGTGAGCGTTGATGAGCATAATCTCAGAATGAAACGATCCTCCATGGTAAATACTCGGCTTCTTTGGGGCGTAGTAGCCATCGTAGCCTTCGGGGATCAGGAACTCCCGCGTCAGCTTCGCAAATACAGCACGGTTCAGGTCCTTGTAGCTCAACCTTTGACCCTTGCGCGCGTTGTGCACACTAGGGAGCTTGCCCGCGTTCTTGCCCATGAGGATCTTGGCCGCCAATGCCTGCTCCCCGACAGTCACGCCAGTACCGAGGACGACCCGAAGGAGTCCCTTGGTCGCACGATCGATGGGATACCCACTCTTGAGCAATTTTTCGATGTTTGCATGGGTCAGATCGAAGAGGCGAAGGGTCCGCTTGACCCTGTACTGACACAGGTTCCCATAGTTCTTGGCCGTCCGGGAACTCTCGGTCAGGTAGAAGAACCGCGAGTCGTGGAGCAACACCTTGCACGAAAGATTCTCGAGTCCTTTGAAGAGAATCTTTCCTGAAGGCAAAATCGTTTCCGAGAAGCCCATCTGGAATTGTCACAGATTTTATTTAAATAAACTTGATATTGGGGAAGCCGCTTGTGGAAATCTCCTGGTTGTAGCACCCACCGTTCCGAATAATGGCTAGGGGCGTCTCTGTCACGAGAGCCTCTTCGAACGATGAGCACTTCAGTTTGTTCCCGTAGAGGAACTTTCCTATTTTGTGTGGAGAATTGTCGAGGACGCCCAACAAACGCTCGGTCTTGAGACCGAACGCCGAGAGGAACACCGTGTGCATCGAACAGGGCCAGATGTAGGCCGGCTCTGCCCCCTCGAGGTGCGCGTTGATGGCGGCGACGCGCTCCAGAATCTGGTCGAAAAATGCCCGAACGTCCACATCAGCGCTGACGTTTCTGGGTGGTGGAGCAAGGGGCGCCTCCCCGACACCGAACCGCTTAAACTCGAAGAATACGGAATGATCCATATGGTAATAGGTTTTTGTCTTGATAAACCCAAACTTCCTGAAGATTTCTACGATAAAGTTGTTTTCGGTGTAGAAAATGTGTTCGGGGTTCAAAACGTGATAGTTGCCAATCTTTAGCGCCTTCTCGAGGTCCGGGAAGTTGAGATATACATATTTGATCGACTCCGTCAGGCTAATCTTTTCCAGAATCTTCGTCGGTTCGTAAAAGTGCTCAAACACGTGGGACATGACGAGGGTATCAGCTTTGACGGGGGTCAGGTCGACGTCCTCGAAAAAGCTTCGGTAGACCCGCACCTCCTTAGACTTGCCGGACCACGTCGGGTCGACGACGGTGTAGCTCGGACACCCCTTCTTGATCATCATATCAGCCAGACTACCCGAGCCTCCCCCAACTTCGATGATGCTATTGACGTTTGAATTTTCGGCTATGAAATTGGCGAAGAGCTCGTTCATGCTACTGCGGACCGTTCCGTAGAAGTTGGCATTGTAGCCGTAGATGACGTTCGGGTCCCCGAGGTACTTGGTCTGGTGCGTCAGGCACGAGTTGCACTTGAGAACGTTGTATGGCATAAACTTGCACTCGGTGTCCTCATCCACACAGTAGCACCCCATAGCGATCGTGTAGTCCACAGGGAACAGGGGCTCAAGGTCCGTCCCGAGGCAAAAGAGACATCTGGTCCTCTCCATTAGTTCATCTCAAGACTATATCCTCTATTTTAGAGCGCGACCCGAAAAGAATCCGCTCTTTGATGAAATATAGTTGTGGTTGATCGTGTAAGGCCACGTGAGAGTCGTCTGGTCCGCATCGAGCTCCTCTGCAAATTTTGGTTCGCCGTTCGAGTAAATAAGGTGCATAGGAAATGGGCTGAGGCCCACGTGTTCGAGGAGGCCCCTCTCCTTGAACCGACAATACATGAAGGACTCAAGATTGAACAGACAGTGTGCGTATCCGTCCCGAATACCCTCGTTGTATTTTTCCCGAAGAACCTCGATGGTTTTCTCAGGGTTTTCAAAATGGGCGATCGTAATGACGTCTTTCAAAAACCGTCGCGGGATCACCATGTGCCGGTCGCAGAGGCCGAGGTGGAATTCGCCATTCATGCACCAGATGTATTTTTGATCCAAAATTGGATGAGGCCCGGTCCACACATAATCGGATCGTGAAATGATGAAAGAGTCGTATTCCTGGTCAAGCCCGTGCTTCACGAGGTTGTTCCAGAGGTCATTCCTCAGGTGAAGCGTGAGCCTCCCACAATTCCCAGCCCCCTGGGAAGCTCCAAGATGGCCAGGAAGTCCGTCCAATAAGGATAAATCCGATGCATCCTCGGGGTCGAACACGTACTTGGCAAACTGACGGAATTGATTATTGGGTTCAACATTTCCACATAAAATCAAGTCGGCCTTGAGGGGGCCCAGGACCCATTTTTTCCAGGGCTCGAGTGTGAATTCAGGGAAGCGAGCTTGCCCGAGTAAACACACCAGAGTCCTCATTGTTCAATTTTAGATTCAAATATTTAAGCTCTTTCCGTCCGCGTTGAAGTCCCGCGCAGTCTCGATCGAAAACTCTAGCAAGTCCTTGTCGAGTCGGTTGAGGCGCGAGATGATGGAGTCTGGGATTGTGATGATCTGGGCACCGGCCCGGATAGCGTGGCGGATCGAGAGCACCTCCTTGCACCCGGCCCACAGGACCTCAACATGCGGAAGGTCCGAGTACAGGTTGACGGCATACTGGACGATAGGGAACGGGTCGGCGCCCGTGTCCGAAATGCGCCCGGCAAAAATAGACACGACGACGGGCGTGTCATTCGCCGCCACGACCCGGCGCAGGCTCTTGCACTGCTCTTTGGTGAAGACGGCCGTGATGTTCACCTTGATGCCCTCGCCTCTGAGATCCTCGATTGCCGACGTGGCCGTGACGGGAACCTTGGCCCACACATTCGGACCAAGGGCCACAATCTTCCGGGCCTGCTCACGCGGGTCCTCCTCCCAGACCTGCATGGAGATGGGGCGGTCACCAAGGACCTCCTTGTTCGTCTCGTAAAACTCCGTGTAATTGAGCTTCTGGCCCTGCTTCATAAAACTCGTGTTGGTCGTGAACCCCTGAACGATGGGGTCATTCGCCCACTTGGTCAGGTCTGTCCCGTCATAGAAAATCTTAATGCCCTCCATACTCCTCAGGAAGGGGGCGAGGACTTTAAGTCAATTTTGTCCAAAAATACATGGGCCAACAGCCACGCCTGAAGTGCAAACCCCTCTGACCGCTTCCGCATGAAGGGGAGGAACCGAATGAAGTGAATGGCCATATAGTACAGCCCCGTCTCATAGGCTGACGGACCCCAGAGGTCCAGCCAGTCGGCCGACAGCTCTATGCTCTCTGGTACGACCATGGAGTACCTTCCTGGCCCCAAGACCTCGACTTGGCCGTCCCAAGACTTGTAACCACCGACCATTGTCTGGAAGATCTTGCCGAGGTCCAGGAAGACGGTGTCGAGGTAGGAGCTCCCGGCGCAGTCTATGAGCTTCACGTCCCCCGTCTCGGGGTTCCACATGATATTCTCAAGTGACAAGTCTCCATGAATTTGAGATTCAAATTGAGGGCCAAAAGAGGGGGCCAGGTCCAAAAGCGTCTTCTTCAGTGAGTCGTACGACCGACCGTTGATCTCGACCGGTCCAAACTCCGACAGTTTTGGAAAGACCCGCCGCTCAAGATATCCCATGATCCACCCGGTGGGGTCACTGACCGGCCGGCGCAACGAGTACACCTCGTCCCAGAGCCTCCTCGCAACCTCCACGAGGACCTTGTTCTGAATCGAGGCGTCGAACGAGCACAGATTATTGTACCCTTCCAGATATTCCATGTCATAATAAAAGTCTGAAAATGTCTCGCGGGATTCTAAAATCTCCGGAACGAGGTCACCCGTGATGAACCGAAGACGCTTGAGGTCCTCGCATTGGCGCCGCAGGACCTCGACGGCGACAGTCGAGTCGGTCGTCTTGGTGGCGTACTTCCGCACGGTGTTGTCGGTGAGGAGGTAAGTGTTGGCGAAGGAACCTCCCTCGAACTCTTTGGCAATCTTTTTCGGCTTGAAGACCGTCAAATCGACGTCCGTCAGACCCTTGTTTCTGTCGAGAGCCACCCCCTCCGCCATGGAATAGAACGGACAGTACGGCTTCTTGTCATTGACGACTATCCGCGGACCAGGACTGATGCCCGTTATGAATCCATCGTGTGGAATCTTTGCCCTGAGGTTCGTGCTTGAATAGTTCGGTGAGGCGGTCGTGAGAAACACCTTGTGGCCTTGCGAACGCCAGTGGGAGATTTTGGCATACGTGTTGGCGAGCATAATCTTGCTCTCCTGATGCAAGAGGACGCCGTCAATGTCCAGAAAGAGGGTGTAGGTCTGGGCGCGGGTGAACCGATACGCGTCGAGCTGCTTGGGCGTCCCGAAAAAGTCGGCCCGCTGAATGTCGACCGTCGCGATCGGCTTCTTCTCGGCCAGGAGGTCCTTCAGGAACGATGAAACGTCCTGATACGGAGGGTACTTGGAAACTATAGAGACGTCCGGAAAGAAGTAGCATCCCAGAATACCCTTGAGAGTCTCGCCCTCCTTGAGGTCCGGAACCTCCTTCTCACAAAAGGCGGCTACGTGTCCATATTTGTTAAACTTGACCTTGCCGAATGACGGGTACTCGTCCGGCTTGATGGCCCATGTCGGCACGAGCACAGTGGCTTCGGTCGCAACATCGATCATCGGCCCGATGTCGATGGCGTGGTCACAGTCGCAGACGAACGCCGGCCCCTTCAGTCCCTCCCTGGCGACCGTCTGTTGGAGAGTCTGGAAAGGGCCCTCCGACTTTTCGATAATACAACACCGGATTTTGGAGGAGGGGAAGAGATCTTCTAGTATGTTCGAAACCATGTGATCTTGTTCTTGGACCCGGCGGTACGAAAATACAAAGGTTGGGTCCGTCAGGACGTCGAACGGCTTTTTCGCAATTTCTATAAAAGTTTCTTCGGTCGCCTTTATGAACGGCTTGAACTTGTAGCCGAAGCGGGACCCCTCGCCGGCCATGGGAAATATCACGTGCATTATATTTGTATGGCTTTAAGACTTTAATACATTCTACTTCAATGAACCCTGAAGTCTCTTTTGAAGTTGTGGACGGAATTGCTTTTACGCGCGTCAATGGAGTCAAGGGGCTCCTGAACCAGAATGACGCCCATATCCTCATCGAGCACGCCAAGAACCTCCCGAAGGATGCCAAATACGTCGAGACAGGTAGCTACCTCGGATGCTCGTCCCTTCTGATTGCCCTATTTTCGAACGCGACCGTCTGGGCACATGACATTTGGGTCGCCGAGTGGGAGAACAATAAGGACGCCTCTACGAAGGAGTGCATCAAGACTGAGAACTTCTTTTATGAATTCTACAAGGCGGTTAAGCAGAACAACCTCCAGAACCGCGTGATTCCCATCCGGGGAGACTCGGCCTACACCGTCGGCATCCACGACACGGAGAGCATCGACCTCGCGTTCATCGACGGTGACCACAGCTATGAGGGGGCCCTCAAGGACTTTCGCAATATCTACCCCCTCATGAAGAAGGGTGGCATCATCCTGGCACACGATTGCAAGATTGGCGACCCACCCCTCCGCGCAATCCAGACGTTCGCGACCGAGAAGGGCATCCAGTTTGAAGTCTTCCCGTACACGACGGGTATGGCGCGAATTATCGTTTGATAAGGAAATGATTCACTTAAATATAAATGTTTGTCGACACGTTCATGTTCTACAACGAGCTGGCGGTGCTCGAGCTCCGCCTGAACCTCCTGGACAAGTACGTAGATCGCTTCGTACTCGTCGAGTCGGAAGTAAACCACGCGGGTGGCCCCAAACCCCTATACTTTCAGGAAAACAAGGAACGCTTTGCCAAGTGGCTTCCTAAGATTCACCACATCATCATGACGGCAGAGGAAGCCCCAAAGGACAAGGATCCCTGGTCCCGCGAAAAGTACCAGCGCCACTGCATCCTGCGCGGGTGCGAAGGCGTCCCACCCGAGGCCATCGTCATGGTCAGTGATGTCGATGAGATCCCGGACCTCACAAAGGTGCCATTCGAGAAACTCCCTCATATCGTCAATTCGGTCCACATGTGGATGTTCGAGTACTCGCTTGACTACGAGTTTACGGGCGAGCCGTGGTTCGGGACGGTCATCACGAATTACGAACTCTTCAAGCGCTCCGGGCCCAACTACTTTCGCGACAACCGCTGGAAGTTCCCAGTCTTTCAGCACGCCGGCTGGCACCTCTCGAGCTTCGGGGACGCACGGCACGTCTGGAACAAGATTCAGACTTATGCACATGCCCACGACGCTAAACATCAGAATATGTCGTACGAGGACTTCAGGGCCTGGGTTGAGAGTGGGGTCCACTCTGATGGTCACACCCAGCTCATTCCCAGGCATTCGAGCATTCCCTTGCCCGGAACCCCTGAACTTTTGATCCAACTCGGTCTCTTAAAGGCGTGATCAATTTATATTCAAAATGCGCATCTCAGCAGTTATGATTGGTCGAAATGACAACTACGGCGGTCGTCTGAACGAGAGGGCCAACTATTGCTTCAACACGATGCTCGACACGTTCGACGAGGTCATCTATGTCGACTGGAACACGGATGCCGATCGAATCCTCACGGATGAGCTTGACATCCGCGTCAACCCCGAACGCCTCAAGATTATCACGGTGACGCCCCAGATGTGTAGCGACATCATGGGGGTCGAAGACTACAATCGGAGCGAAAAATGCTGTCACGTTTTGGCGAAAAATATTGGTATTCGTCGAGCGACCGGAGATGTGATCGTTTCGACAAATATCGATATTATTCCGCCGAAACGGGAGTATCTGGATATTTTCCTAAATAACCTGAAGCCGGATGAGCTCGTCACGTTCGCCAAACACGACGTGGACGTTGACCAGCTCCACAAGATTTTCGAGCAGATAAAGTCTTACACGGAACTACGGGACCTCCTCCCTCTGCAGTATGGGGTCAACCCAATCTCTGCCCGTCTCATTATCCCTCGTTTATCCATGGATAAACGGACCATCGACACTCTGCCTCTGAACGCCCACCACACCGCCTCGAGCATCATCTGCGCGTGTGGAGACTTTCAGGTGGCCCACAAGGAACTTTGGTTTAAAATTCGAGGGTTCGAAGAGAGTATGATCAAGCGCCTCTACGTGGACTCGATCGTACAGTACAAAGCGATCCTAGAGGGTGCGACCGTCCGGGCGACCAACTTCCCACCCGTGTATCACCTCGAACACGCACGAAACAACGCGCCTGACCTTTTGAACCAGGAGATTCCACCGGGCCTTGGATCGAACCCCGAGACGTGGGGGTTCTCAAGCGTCAATCTCCCTCTGATACTCTACAAAAGCTGTCCATGAATTTTCAGAAATGTACTTTTTGATGTTCAGGGGCTCAGTCACGAGTGTGTGAGTGTTTAGGTAACCTATAATTTCATTCTTAAAATCAGTCACTAGGTTGTGTTCGTTGCGAGCCTGATAGACGCTCGCCTTCCCGTACACCACCTTGTGTCCCAGTGCCTCGACGTAGTAGGCGGCCCAGATGTCCTGCATGCGTAGGGTCTCCGGCCATAGGAAGTAATCACGGATCACTCCCCGAGACAGAAAAGTGTTCTGGCTATTGAAGGGGCTCAGAGCCGTCGTGGCGATAGGGAAGTTAGACGGGTCGAATGTGCAGTCCGGGGCGTGCTCGCACCTGCACACCGCGTCAATGTCCGGATCGCCGTTCCAAAAGTCAGCCTGAATTGCCGGGGTGACGACCCCCTCCTCCTTCGTCCACTCATGGCGGCCGTTCAGCCAGGGCATGGGATACCCTCGGTGCCAGATGTTCTTGTACTCTGTGGCTGACACGGGGTCAAACACCAGAGGATGCTTCGTCGGAGTGTAGATGTTGCACTTGGTCGGCTTGCCAATCATGAGGTTCTGGCCCCACCCATCGAGTGGGATGTTGTCGTCATCGACTAGGGCCACGACCTCGGCCCCGAGCTTGTAGGCGTGAAGAACAGAGATGTTGCGACGCTCCATACAGTTCCAGCCGATCGCATCACTCAGACGAGGGTAGAGCCGATCTTGCTCAGCCGGATCGAGATATATGATATTTTCCATTTTTCGATATGAGTCGTGAGGCGTCTTGAGATCCCCGGCGACTATCAGCTTCCAGTCGCTCATGGCTGCATACTTGCGCAAAGCCTCCGAAGGCTCGTAAATAGTAGTGGTCGCGATGCACTTCATACAGTTAACATCTCGCGCTGTCCTTATGTTCTATAAACCAGTCGACGGACTTTTGGATGCCCTCCCGGAGAGGGATGAAGACGATTCCGTGCGGTAAGTCGTCAGAGGCGACCGTCTTTTTGAGGTGGCCGTTCGGCTGTGCCGTGTCATACTCGATGGAGCCGGTGAATCCGAACGCATCGACGATCGACCGAACCACATCGCTGATGGCAACCTCACAGTCCGGCGGACACCCAGAGACGGGTCGCAAGTAGTTTGTGTACTCCTTGAATGCCCAGTGGATGATTCTCGCCAGGTCATCGCTGTAGACAAACTGACGGAGCGGCGTGCCGTCTCCAGCCACCTTCAAAGGGGTTCCGTCCTTCTTCGCCGTCCAGCACTTGTGGATGAGCGCCGGGACCACATGGGCGTCGATGAGGTTGTAGTTGTCGCCCGGGCCATAGATGTTCGGAGGGACGACGCAGAAGTACTCGCGACCGTACGCTTGGTTGTACGACCGACACTGAACCTCCATCAGACGCTTCGCGTGGGCGTACCCCTCGTTGCTTGTGTGAGGGGGCCCAGCATGAATCATATCCATAGTGATGGGATAGGCCGGCGCAGGGTCTGGGAAGATGCACGTCGAGAGGCAACATAAGAGTCTCTGAATGTTGCACTCGTGACACGTCTTGATGACGTTCAAATTTATAATCAAATTGTCTTCG
>Ga0208951_1001101_pt1 | contig 12092 bp, 19 predicted proteins | sample GreLakmeMI27MSRF_FD_187702 | JGI IMG/M metagenome (GOLD analysis project Ga0208951, IMG submission 187702) | Freshwater lentic microbial communities from great Laurentian Lakes, MI, USA - Great Lakes metaG MI27MSRF (SPAdes) | ecosystem: Environmental > Aquatic > Freshwater > Lake | place: Great... | reverse complement strand
GCTGCGCAGTGCAAGCACATGCTGGCCGCACAGTTCGCGCGTGCGCTGGAGCGGAGCCGCGTGGTGGTGGTAGCGGACGTAGAGCTTGCAACGCTTCTCGAGATGGGCTTAGCGGAGTGAGAGTAGCAGGCAAGGACAGGAGCACAAGAAAAATGACGGACCGCAGCAGGCAGTGCGTTTCATTCACGCGCACAGAGGCAGGATGCAAGCTTTGACGGCCGCCGCAAGCGCGGCGTCGCGTGAGGCGACCGTTAGCCTGAATTGCGCCGCGTTTCTCGCGTCCGACTCGAGGCGCACGATGCAGAGCGGCATGCTCTCGGCGCACAGGGTGCTGGCGGCGAAGAGGTTTAGCGGGTTGGGGTCCACGTCGGGCAGCACGCTGAGGCGGAGCGCCCTCAGGAGGCTGTGCCAGGCGGGCAGGCTAGCCAGGCTCGCGTTGACCTGCAGAATGCTCTCTAGCTTCTGCGCGCCCGCCAGCGTCCGCCAGCTTTCGTAGAATGCCGTCTTCTCCATGGCTGGCGCAGGCCCCAAAAACTTGGTTGCAAAGACCGGGAGCCGCAGCCTGAAGCTCACGTGCTGCTGCGTGTCTGCCAGCGTGTACGCCAGTGTCAGCGAGGGCGGCGCGGCGAAGGCGGCGACGCAGGCCACTGCCAGCTGTACAGTGACCTGCTGCCCAGCGCCTACCAGCGCGGGCAGGGCGAACAGGTCCACGCGCAGGCCCTCCACTTGGTGCACCTCGGCCCGCAGGCTGGCCAGCGGCGAGGTGTACTTGTTGCCCAAGAACAGGGTGATGCGCCCCTGATTCTGCCGCCACTCGTTCTTCACGCCCAGCTGCACGTACGGGTCCTCGTAAAGCACCCCGCTGTCCGCGGTGACCAGCTTGTTCAGCCACGCCTGCGGGTCCTGCAGCGGCAGCACGGGCGTCGCAGTCGCAGGCGCCGCAGGCACCACTTTGCCGCCACCCAGGAAGTCGTCCAGCCCTCCCAGCAGGTCTGCAGCTGGCTGCGCGCGAGGCTCCTCCAGCTGGCTCAGCAGATCCAGCGCGTTCATGGGAGCCGGGCGCGGCGCCGGCGCAGTTGAAGCGTACACCTCACCCAAGTCGACCAAGCTTTGCAGCGCGGCTGGCTGCGGTGCAAGCACCTCAGGCATACTGGGGCGGCTGAGGTCCTGCTGACTCTCCGGCACTTCCTGGTCGCCGCCAGCCACTCGCCTCTCCAGCGCAGACGCGCGCTCTGGGAACTTGGGCATCTCCGCCTGGTCAGAGCGCGCGGAGGTCAGCACGCTCTCCGGGCACGGGGGGGTGCGCCCACGCACCAGGACCTCCTTCAGCGTGGACTGGTGCAGCTGGGTGAGCGAGAAGTACTCAACGGAGCGTTGCTGCAGCTCCACGTCCGCAAAAGCGTGGTAGCGCTGGAAGACGGTCGCGATCTGTTCGGCAAACGCGGGGTCCGTCGTATGCGTGACCAGCTTGGCGTAGGCGGACAGCAGCAGCGCCTTTGTGGGCAGGCTGCAGGAGGGAAAGCGGGTCTGCAGCAGAGCAAAGTACTCGACGCAGGGCACGTGCAGCAGATGACCAAACTCGCCCAGGATGTAGCCTGTGACGGAGAGCGCGGCGTCAGCAGCGAGCCGGCAGGTTGCACGGGCACAACACACCTGCAATCTTCACCATTGTCTCGTGCGCGCTGCCTGCTCGCAGCTTGATGAGCACTTGCTCGGCCGCGTAGTGCTGCAGCTCGCTGGTGTTTGTGACTATCTGCACGACCCGGTGCCTGACACGGGAGCAAGGGGAGGAGGGAGGGAGAAGTTAAGGAAGCTGCTTCCTTAACTAGCAGCGTACGCGCACAAGCGCACCAGATGTCGTCGCTCACAAAGTCGCCTGCCTTGTCGATGAGCGCCAGCACGACGTCCACGTACCAGCGCTGCGCCTGCTGCACGGAGGGCGCAAACTTCTCTGCCAGGATTGCTATCTTGAGCACCAGCTCCTCCCGGATGGCAAAGTCGGAGACGACCAGGTAGTCAAGCAGCTGCTGCACGATGCCCTGCGCGTTGTTGGCGTCGCACATGCCGTAAAGCAAGTCGAGGGCGCGGCGGCGGATGCTAATGTCCGGGTCGTGCAGCGACTCTGCGATCTGCGGCTGGTTGCGTCTCACTGCCGCGGCCACCTGCGGCAGCGCAGACAGGCGGCCCATGTTCTCGAGGCCCAGGTATCGCGTGTTGGGCTCCTTGGCCGAAATGAACTTGCCCAGCTGCACAGCACACTGGTCCACCAGCCCGTCGCGCTCCAGCAGCATGACCAAGCCCACCGCCTCGACCAACACCTGTCCAGCAAGGGCTTAGCGCAAGCGCACGACCAGCAGTGGGGGAGCACACGTACCGCTTGCATGGCATTGCTCTTGTTGATGTTCTTCACCGCATCGCCGCCAGCCTGTGAGCCCAGTGAGCGCGCGCCGTGACAGCCGCGTTCGCGTGAGAGCGCACCGAGACCACGCGCTGCAGCACTTCTGCGAGGGCGCCCGCCAGGCTGGGGTCGTCTGCGATGGGGAACTGCTGCAGGATGCGCATGCACTTGATCTGCATCCACGGGGAGGGGAGGGAGTAGTACATGTAGTCGGCGGGCACGTCTTGGTTCTTCACCAGCCGCTCCAGGAGGTGCACCACCTTTGGCAGGCAGGCTCGGAAGCTGGGAGCCGCGTCAGGTGCGCTGTTGCGCGCACTGTGAGCAGGTCGCGCACCTGGAGTTGTCCGTCATGACCAGGCCGTGCAGGAAGGAGAGCACGCTGGTGAGCAGCCCAAAGTCGCGCTCGTCAAGCAGCGTCAGCAGAGAGTCAGCCCTGCAGCGCGCGCGGCGTGGGTGAGCCCCGCGTAGCTGGCAAGGCGCTGTGAGCGCACCACTCGTCCTTGTTCAGCACGTCTGGGTTGCGGCGAAAGAGGCGCAGCAGGCACAGTGCAGCCTTCTTGCGGATGACGGGGCGCACAGTGCCGCTCACCAACAGGCGCTGCACGTCCGCGGCGAGCGACTCCGCAAACTCCTTGCCGCCGACTGCGTGTGCAGCAAGTTAGCCATTGCAGAGTGGGTGCAGCCACTCGCGTGCGTGCGCACCGTTCGCAACCAGCACGAGGCCTAGCGCTTGGAAGGTGTCGTTGCGACTGGTGATGTCAATCTTGATGGAGTTGATAACGAGACGAAGGAACTCGTGATGCTGTGTTGAGTTGTCAGGCGCAGCCCGGCGGGAACGGCGCGGCGCGCGGCGCGCCTCGTTCAGCAGCACGCTGGTGACCATGTAGCCCACCTGCTTCTCTGCGTACTTTGGCGAGGAGATGAGCTCCACTGCCTGTGCCCGAGTGCGTCAGAAGAGAGCGTGGCGCTGGGACGCCGTATCCGAGGCGCCGCGCGCCTCCATGTGTCCGAACTCGACGTCGTAGCCCAGCATGTAGATGTACAGCAGCTTCCAGACGTACCTGCGACGAGGAGTTTGCATTAGGGCGGGCGCCGAGCGGGCACACGCAAGGCCGCGCGCCCTCGCACAGACACCGCACGCGCGACGCACTTCTTGCGGTCGTAGTGGGAGAGCTTGTCCGACTGCTTGAACTTGACGCGGATGTTGGCCAGTTCCACGTTCACGCGCTTCTTCTCCTCTTCCTTCGTGCCGCAGTTACGGATGTCGCGGATAAAGTTCTTCAGCCCGCGCGGGGCGGACATGCTGGCAGGCCGTGTTTGAGCGCCGCTGCCTGGAGGTGCCCGAGTAGACAGGGTGCGCGTCTAGCACCAGAGAGCACCTCTCTCAGCACCCCTACCACCTGCGCACTGCTTCAGGAGCCGACGAGGGCGCGCCGGGAATGGGGCTCCGTAGTACGACATCGTACGACCAGAAAACCAAAGAACAACGAAGCGCGCGAAGGAAGCGAGCAAGCGACGAAGAACCGCGCGCACAACAGCGCAAAACACCAATTTGCATCCTCGCCTCCCTCCGCCTCCCCTGTGAGCCTGTGTGCGTTCCAGAAGGTTGCGACTGGGCTGGTTGCTTTTGGTGGCTTCAAGCTCGATGGCGCCTGGCCTTGCGAAGCTCGCGTTCTGCACCGGCGGCATCTACGCCTCGTACCTCACGCAGGGGCTGGTGCAGGAGCAGCTGTCCACGCGCCGGTGCGCCGCTCGCTTTCCTCCCCACAAAGCTGCAAGTCTGAGCTCTGCGGTGCAGCTACGGACCAGAGCAGAGGCGCTTCACCCAGATAGTCTTCCTCAACCTGGCGCAGACGGTGGTGTGCCTGTGCTGGGCGGCACTGTGGAGGGCGGCGCGGCCGTCGCCCAGGGACAGCGCGCCAGCGCGTACCTTTTGGCTGCCGGCGCTCAGCAATGCTGTGGGCCCTGCGCTCGGCATCATCGCGCTCAAGAACATCAGGCACGCCTTGTGTTGCCTCCCCAGGCTGGCGCTGACAGCGGGCCCGGTGCAGCTACACAGCACAGGTTCTCGCAAAGTCGTGCAAGCTCATCCCTGTGATGGTGGCGGGCACGCTGCTCTACGGCAAGCGCTACTCCGCCGCCGAGTATCTGGCAGCAGCGCTGATTGCAGGCGCGCCTGCTTCGCGCTTGCCCTGTCCCCTTGCCACTCACAGTCATGGAAGGCGGCATTGTGCTGTTTGCCCTGGTCAAGAACAGCGGTGCGGTGCTCAATAAGCTGGCCTCACCGCACGCGCCGGTGGGCTACCTGCTGGTGAGCCTGAACCTGGGTTTGGATGCGTACACGAACGCGACACAGGACCGGGTGCGCACCTCCGCTCTCGCCTAGCGTCTGGGTGCTGACCTGTGCGAGCGCGCAGATCAAGGAGCGCTACCCCAGCACCACGCCGCAGCAGTTCATGTTCTACATGAACCTCTGGTGCAGCCTCTACTACACTGTTTACATGTTTGCTCTGACAGGTGTGCACGCTGGCGCTGCCAGCCGCTGCATCGCACCCTCGCTAATCGTGCTACCGCAGGCACTGGAATGGAGGCGATTGAGTTTTTGGGCGCATACCCCGAGGCGTTGGAGCAAGTGCTGCTGTACTGCGTCTGCGGAGCCGCCGGACAGGCGCGACTCACGGGCATCAGCTCGCTGCCTGCGCGGTCTAACGCACGTGCGCGCAGAACTTCATCTTCATCTCAATCTCCAGCTTCGGCTCGGTGGTCAACATCACGATTACGACGACAAGAAAAGTGCGCCCCTCTTTGGCGACCGAGCATGTCCTGACGCGTGCCGCCACAGTTCTTCAACGTGCTGCTGTCTGTGTTCTACAACAAGAGCTCGCTGCGCCCGGGCCAGTGGGCAGGCGTCTTATTGGTATTTGGGGGATTGACGCAGCAAATCGTTCTCAAGAACAAGCCACGGCCAAAAGCTGCATGAGATTTATCGATTTATCGGGCGTCTGTTTCCACGCGCGCGCGCTTGTTGGGCACAACCTCGTCGCGGCACCAGTCCGGCACGCGAAATGAGACCACCACCATCTCTTTGTGGGGAGCCACGTCTCGCACCACAGTCATGCTCCAGTCTTCGCACAAGGCCCCCCCCATCGCCAATTCCACGCGCTGGATGCATGCGGTGTGGCGTCAGGCAGGCGCACGGACAGTATCCACCAGCAGAGCGCGCACCGCCCGCATGTCCGCGCCCGTCTCGCTGTCCTTCAAGAAAGCGTAGCAGTGCACACGGGGCAGGGCACGGTCGGCCCACTGCTCCGCGGAGAACGAGCCTGCCAGGGCGTCTGCGAGGGAGGGTGCCAGTTGTCACGCACAGCGACAGATAAGACCCCCGTCGAGTCGATTCGCACCCAGAAACTCCACGGCGGAGGCGGGCAAGTTCATGATGACATGGTCAAAGCAGCATGAGGGGACGGCAACGTCTGGTGTGCCGCCTGCGAGCGCACGCACAAACGCTCGCGCGTCCTGGGAGACATGAGCACGAGTCTGCTGGCCAGCAGCTGCCGCGCGTGACCTGCCGCACCATGTTATAGGTGGTCACGCGGTCCTCAACCTGCAACCAGGCTGCCGTCAGGTGGAGGACCTCCAAGCCGTGCCGCAGCGCACCTTGTTCAGGCGCGCGTTGAGTCGCAGGTAGTGAGCGCACTGGGGATTCAGGTCATTGGCGTGCACCGTCACGCGGCGGCGAGCGGCGGGGATGGCGAAGGGGCCTATGCCAGCCATCATGTCGCACACAACCTCCCCAGCCTTGAACGTGTCCACCAGCCTGTGTGGAATGCTCATCACTCGTGCAAGTGCCCAAACGCCGCCTAGACGCACCGCTTGTGCTCGTGCTCCAGCCGCGAGTTCCAGTACACTTGGCCATAGTCGAGGCGGAAGATGTTGCCATGCTGCCGCACCTCCGTCTGCGCCCCGCATCGCGTCAGTGTTGCACCAGGCTGCGCGCGCGGGATGGCGCGCCTCCAAGCACGTGTCTCCCGCGAGGACCTCGAACTCTGGTACCCGGAACTCGCTGTCAATGGTGCCAACCTGCAGAGACCAGGTGAGGCGGGGTGCAACGGGGCCAGCGATCAGACGCAATACCTTGTTGAGCACCGTCTTTATGCGGCCCGCGTTCTTCTCCAGCAGCACACGACCCACAAGCAGCTTGTATGGCAACTGCTCGTCGCGCAGATTCAGATGCGCGATGTGGCCCACTGTCTCGAACGAGGTGGGCACGTCCATGCCGGGCGGCAGCAACGTCTGCGCGCGGGCAGAGCAGTCAGTCAGTCAGCGGAGACAGGGCGCAGCAGCCGCATGTGGCGCACTCGCAACACGTGCTCCGCCGTCCAGTACTCGTAGGATAAATGCAGCGCGTGGGGCCGTGGTTCCAGTCCCCGCACGCGCAGCAGAGTTCTTGCCTCCTCCGTGAGGCCGCTCAGGTCTGCAAGCAAGTGAGTGTGAGTGTGTGTGCAGCCGTCACTCGCCTCACGCCTCACACCCTCGCCCGCGTCCTCGCGCAGCAGCACGAGCCTCAACTCGTCGGGGCTGGTCTCGTCAGGCAGCACGGTGCGCAGCCGCGGTCGGTCAAAGAGCGCCTCACGCGCTCGCAGTGCTGCACACAGCTCCGCCACCCCCGCATTCGGCACGCTCACACCCTGCAGGGCCAGACAAACATCGAACTGCGACAAGTCGAAGGCTGCCATCAGCAGGATAGGCCATACGGGGGCGTGATGATGCAGTATTCAGCTTCGATCGACCGAGCGAGCGACCGAATGACGTGCCGAGCCGCGCGTGCGACCGCGCGTTGACTACCTCAAAGCGTGCCCCTGTCTACTGGTGTACAGCTTCCAGTTCCGTGTTGCGCGATGCACGGCGACCTATGACAGCCAGCTCTAGCGATGCCATAGCCATATTCGCGGTGCGCACGGGAGCATTCGCTGAGGTGGTGTCGTCCCGGGACGCGCAGACTGGACGCGCTGTGGCACTGAAGACGGTGCGGCGTTCCCTGCTTAACTAGTTTGCTTCCACCGACTCGCCGCTTCAAGCAGGTCCTGCGCCCAGTCCGCCAGCCTGAGCGCCAGCCAGCGGCTGGTGTTGGCGCGGCGTCATTGGAAGAGTCGGTCTGCCGCGAGGCGGAGCTGCTGCGTCTTGCCGAGCATCAAAACGTCGTGGCACTACTGGACGTACGTCTGGAGGGCCCCAACGTCGTACTGGTGCTGGAGTGGTGCGACACGGACCTGGAGCAGGTCCGCAGAGCCTGGCGAAAGCTCCCGTCTCCATCTCATGCCGTTGTCAATGCAGGTGCTGCGTTGTCGCACCCAGCCGCTGCCCGAGGCTGCCACAAAGGCTCTCTTCGAGGACCTGCTGCACGGCCTGGCCGCCTGCCACGCGCGCGGCATTCTGCACCGGGCGCGTCGCCCTGGACTTTGCCAGAAGTGCCTTTTCCCTCACTCTGCCAAGCTCAGGACGTGAAGCCCGCCAACCTGCTCATCGGCCAGGACGGCCGGCTGAAGCTTGCAGACTTCGGCAACGCGTGCGCAAGGCCCGAGGCGCCGCTGACGCCCGGCCCTACCACCCGGTGCGTCCCCCAAGAGTGGGCCCCACGCATCTGTTCGCTGAGTGCTTCGCAGCTGGTATCGTGCCCCAGAGCTGCTCTACGGCTCCCGGGACTACGACAGCGCCGTGGATGTGTGGTCAGCTGGCTGCTTGCTCGCGGAGCTGCTTGGCGGTGTCCCACTGCTCCCGGGCGAGAGCGACGTCGACCAGCTGGCGCAGGCGCGTGGCGAGAGACTGCGTGCGCACACACATCTCACCTGGACAGTGGCTGACTTTCCACGTGCGTCCAGATTTACTGGCTGCTGGGCGCGCCGAGTGAGGAGGAGCGCGGCTGGCTCTCATCGCTGCCCGACTTTCACAAGGTCTCCTTCTCCGCGCCGCCACGCGCAGCCTCGCTCGCAGACGCGCTGCCTGATGCGCCCCAGCGCCCTGTGCTGCTGCTGGGCCGGATGCTGACCTACACGGCCACAGCGCGACTGAGCACGGCTGAGGCGCTCAGAGATGACTGGTTTGCTCGCCTGCCGCTGCCATGGACGCGCGGAGAGGTGCTCGAGCTCGTGAAATGACACGCCTACGCGCCAAAGCGCTTACGCAGCAGCGGCGCGGGCAACGCACGCACAATTTCCGCCCACGGCCTCTCCACAAGCAGCGCTGCGCCCGGTCGGAAGTAGGCTGCAAACAGGCAGGGCTGCTCCAGCGGTACCACGCGCCCGTTGCTGCTGCCTGCTGCGTCCACGCCCGCGGCGCCCGCGTGGCCGTTAATGCGGCGCCGCTTCTGCGGAGGCCCCGGGGCGGCTGTGAGCGGGCGCGCCAGGTCCACGTGGCACAGCGCGTGCTGCGTGTGCAGCAGCACCGCAGACAGCCCCGCCACCGGGTCCATGGACAGCGCGCGCAGGTGGCCAGGCATCTGGCGCAGCCGCTCGGGCAACGCGGCGCCCAGCCCCGTCTCCGTCCAGGCGCGCGCGCCAGACTCCAGATCAAACACGTGCACCTCCTTGCTGGCCGTCACCGCCAGCAGCTTGTCGCCCGCAGGCGCGAAGGCCAATGCTGCAACGGGCGAGGCTACATCCCCATCCGCCGGCATGGGCAGCACCGCGTGCGCGCGCTGCGCCTCCAGGCTAAAGATGCAGACACAGCTGGTGCGCGCGGCGCCGCGGAAGGGGCCCTGGTGCTGCGCCGCCACCGCAACTGCCAGCCACTGCATGTCCGGGCTCACAACCACGTGCGTCACCGGCGGCAGCACCAGGCGCGCGGACAGCTGCGCCGGCGGCTCCGGGCCCACAGTTAGGTGGCTGCGGAAGACGCAGGAGGCGCCGTCTGGCGAGAGTGCCAGCAGGTGCACTGCGCCGGAGGGGGCTGCGAGGACCAGGTGCAGGTTGTCGCTCGTGAACGCCTGCAGGGTGAGGGGGGGGGAGCACGTGTCAGCGAGTGCGCAGCGATGGGCGCGCGTGGGGGGGGGGCGCGCACCATGCTAACTGCCGGGGGTGCAGAGTCGGGGAGGGCACGCTTAGAGACGCGCAGCCGCCTGCCCGCGGGTTGTGCGACGGCGAAGAGGTGGGGTGCGAAGGCGTCGGAGGCGGCCACGTACTCGCCGTTGGCGCTGACTGCGCTGCAGAGGAGGTTGCGCTTGCAGCGCACCCGGATGCGTGCCAGGTGCGCAGGCGCAGCGGCAAGCTCCAGCGCGGCGCCGGGCAGCTGCACGTGCGCCGCCGCGTCCGAGCTACCCAGGCGCCACAGGTCCAGCCACGTGGCGTGCGTGCAGAGCAGCAGTGGCGGCTCACACCCCCTCGCCGTCGCCAGGCTCAGCGCGGGGCCGGCCGGCGAGCGCACTACGCGCACCGGGTGCTCCTCGAGAAAGTCCTCCGCCGCGTACGCCAGCAGCTGCGCGTCCGTGCCGGCGGATAGGAGCATGGAGGCTGCGCGCGCAACTGGGCATGCCTCCGTTTCGCCTGCCTCGGCTGGGGAGGGGGGAAAGGGCGCGACGGCCAGGGCGCGCACGTCGTGCGTGTGCGCGCGCTTGTAGCCCAGCAGCCCCCAGGCCGCACCTGTGCGACCCAGCAGCGCTACCTTGCTGTCCACGCCCGCCGAGAACAACGCGTCGCCCGCGGGCGTGCAGGCGAGCGCCAGCACGTCCGCCTCGTGCGCCGTCACCGCCTGCAGCAGCGCGCCGTGGGTGCCGTCCCAGAGGCAGGTGCGCCCCTCGCTGTCCCCGCTGGCCAGCGTGCCGTCGGGCAGCACCAGCACCACCCAGACGCAGGGGGGCACGGCGGTGGCCACGCCGCGCGCCAAGGTGACGCGCAGCAGCTCGGCACCGCTGCGGCTGTCCCAGCAGCGCACGCAGCCGTCGGAGCTGCCAACCACCACCGTGACGCGGTCCGGGTGCCAGGCTGTGGACAGCAGTCGCGCCTCCACGCGCGTGAAGGCGCGCTGGTAAGCGACGCCAGAGTCGGACGCGCCTGGAGGAAGGGGGGGACGTCAGCCGCCGCTCCGCGCCCGCACCCGAACGAGTCGCACGCACCGAACAGACGCAGGCAGCCGTCGTCGCAGGCCACCGCCAGGCGCTGCAGGGCGCACACGGCGGGTCAGCGCGCGCGTGGGCGGGCGACAGCGAGGCACGCGCCTGAGGCTCGCCGTCCTTGTGTGGCCGCATGCTCATATGCCACACGGGACCTCCGTTGGAGTCGGTTGCGGACAGCGGGCGCATCGCCTGGAGGTCCCAGGCCACAATCTGGCCGCTTAGGCTAGCGGAGAGGAGGCGCGGGGGTGCGCAGCCGTCAGGGGTGTACCAGGCGAGCGCCGTGAGCGAGGCGCCCTCGCAGCCAGGAACACGCAGCAGGCAGCGCCACTCGGCGGCGACGTCGTAGAGCTCGATGGAGCCGTCATCGCGGCCCAGCGCGACGGCGGCGCCGTCAGGCGTCGGCGCAAGCGCTACCACCGACGCGGGCGTCCATTCTATGAAGCGCGCACGGTGCAGCTCCAACGCCATCGGCCGCGGCCGCGACAACGCAACGCACAACGCGACGGGGCCAGCAAATTCCGGATTTTCCTCGAATCTTCACGCCGCGCATCGTGTCGGTCGTACGACAGACCTGTACGGACGCTCTGGACAACGACGCCACCCAAGTTCTCCCCAGTCTGCGCAATGGCTCTCTCCGCCGTCTCTGCCAGCAGCTTCACGGGCGTGCGCGTCCAGTCCGCCGCGCCGCGTCGCGTCAACCCGGTCGTGTCCAAGGGGTGCGTTCCGATGGATAGGTAACGGGACGCCCGCCGCCTCACGCGCGCCCCGTGCTGTGTTGCGCGCTCATAGCCCCATGGTCGTGCGCGCCGGCGGCTTTATTGGAAGCGAGACCAATGTGGTGAGCCCACCCGCGTTGGTACGCACGCCGCAACTTCTACATCCTCACCCGCGGCCCCTTCCCATCACGACAGATCATGTGCGTGACCACCGGCCTCGTTCTGGCTGCAGGCCGCTTCGGCCTGGCTCCGACCGCGAACCGCCTGGCATCCGCAGGTGCGCGCTCGCAACGCCCTAAATTATCCGCCTCTCTTCGGTCGCTGAGGCAGCCCCGCGCCGACGCCTTTCTGCAGGATTGAAGCTGACTGAGAAGAAGCAGGGCCAGCTCTCCGGCGACCCCTCTGGCTACACCGCGTCGGGTGCGTGCGATATATTTGGGGCACTCAACGTCCTCTGGCCCTGTCTCTGACTGGGCGCCCAATCAGATGTGCTGTACGGCGGCACCGTGGGCCACATCCTGGGCGTTGGCATCGTGCTGGGCCTGCGCGCGACGGGCAACCTGTAGATTGTCGTCAAGCATCAGTTGGCTTTGGGGCAGCCTATGCAGCCTTCTGCCTGCAATCGAATAGCAGCCTTGACCCATCCCGCGGTCCGGTCGCACGCCCGAGGCTATCGCACTGACGAGGTGAGTTCACTCTGACCAGTAAATCGTGCTTGCCTCGAGTTGCTCCCAGCTCCTGAAACACAACGAGGCGCGTCGCGGCTCACCACACCCACGCGCGCGATCTCTGCTCCCACTCGCGAGTTGCGCGCGCTAGCCCGACTCGTTTGCGTGTGGTTGGCCCTGGCCGCTCGGTTGGTCTGCTCCGC
>Ga0208951_1001100_pt1 | contig 12098 bp, 9 predicted proteins | sample GreLakmeMI27MSRF_FD_187702 | JGI IMG/M metagenome (GOLD analysis project Ga0208951, IMG submission 187702) | Freshwater lentic microbial communities from great Laurentian Lakes, MI, USA - Great Lakes metaG MI27MSRF (SPAdes) | ecosystem: Environmental > Aquatic > Freshwater > Lake | place: Great... | reverse complement strand
AGTTGGTTGGGGGCTGATCCGGGTAGAGGAGCGCCCAGCCCTCCTTTGGGCGAGTGGCCTGGCACCCGTCGCAGGTGCCCTTGCTGCGGCCCCAGCCTTTGAAGGACTTCTTGCCCGCCACATTTTGCAGGCTGTACATGCAGCCGGCGCGGAAGCAGCAGCGAGGGTCGGTCTGCGCGATGGACTTGCGCCCGACGGCCGCGCCCGCGCCGCCGCCGGCCGCAGCGCCGCCGCCGGCAGCCCCGCCCCGCGGCAAGGCCACCCGCTCTTTGGACGCCTCTGAAGGCGGGGCCATCTCGGTGAACCTGGCGCGCTTGCCAGCCTTGGCTTGCGCGCGAGGCCAGCCGCCGCCGGGCTTGGCGGCGTTGCAGGAGGGGCACTTCTTGCGCTTCCAATGGAACGCCTGGAAGCCCGGCGTGCCCCGCGCGCCAGAGCTCTGCGGGCAGCCGGACTTGTAGCAGCAGCAACTGAAGAGCGTGCCCTTGCCCTCGCTCTCCACAACAGTCTCGCCGCCCGCATCGCCCCGACCGTCTGCAGGGCCAGGGAAGTTCATGCGCTCGCGGGGCAGGCCCACTTGCCTGGCCAGCGCATCGTACGCGCGGGCAGCCAGCTCAGCCGTCTCGTGGCCCATGCTCAGGTAGCGCTTGCCGCGGATGGTGAAGGCGCCCGTGAACACGCGCCCCTGCTGGTGCACCCCGAAGAAGCCGGTGTGGTTGTTGCGGGTGTAGACCTGTCTGCTGCCCCTGCGGGACTTGCCCGACTTTGCGCGCGCAGGCGGCGCTGGCCCACCCTCGCCCTCCTCCTCCTCTCCCTCCTCCTCCTCCTCCTCGTCCGACTCGGCAGCAGCGCCGGCACCGCGAGAGCGGCTGGGCAGCGCCGCGGAGTGAAGTGACATCAACGCAGCCCTCGCGGCAGCCTCCGGAGTAAATCCCGCGCCTGCCTCGGCCCCGCCAGCGCGCTGCCGCTCTTCCAAAGGGCGGTTGTACCACGCCACCGGGCGGGGCGCCTGGCTGGCCTCAACGCCGGGTCCCTGGGAGCCTGGATTGTGCTGTCCACTCGCGCCTGACGTTAGGTTATGCCCAATCACACCAGCCGACGCCGGTTCCACGCGCGCCTCCCCCACCGGCGCGGCGCCCAGGGTATGTGCAGCTGAAGCAGCGGCTGCGGGCGCGCGCGCGCTGGCCGAGACCCAGGCAGGAGAGAGCAAACCGTCTCCAGGCTGCTGCGCCATTGATGCTACCCAACAGCGCGCAGGCAGGTGACAGCAGGCGAGCAGGCTATGCGGAGGGTAGCGCAGTGCTCATATAGGCGCAGAATTTGGTGAAAGAAGAAAAAGAAGACCTGCAGCAAGTGAGAGCGTCACACTGAGTGTCATCACCGCGTCTTCGACTGCACGTTTAATCTGGCATCCGGACGTATCTGCGCGGCGTGTGAGGCATCCATGCATCACACGCTGAGCCGCTCATTGCAGGTGCGGGTATTGGGAGCTTGAGTCACCTCACTTCGTGGGGCGGGATTGCACTGAATTGCACCCACAGGACAGGCTTCCCAGGGGGCGACTCACTCGAAGTCGTCGTCGTCGCAGAATTGGCCGTCATCGTCTAGCTGTTCCTCGTCCTTGTCGCTCACTTCGTTGTCCGCCAGCCTGCGTGCTTTCAAGATGTCCTGCACCTCGCCCTCCCGCAGCGAGGCGGCTGCTCCTTCGCCCATCCTTCGCCCATTCCAAACCATGCTTGCCCTCCAGTTTACGAAGGCTGGTGTTTGAGCGCACCGCAGGCAGGACCACATCGCGCGCAAACTCAGCGCTCATCAGCCGGAACTCAGCATGGTCAAAGAACAGCTCCACCAACGCAGTGTTGCCTGTCAGCGCCTGGAAGATGGGCGCCATGCATGCCTCGCCCAGCCGGCCGTTGAACAAGTGCAGAACACGCAGACTGCTGCTGCGTGCAATGAGACGCGCCAAGCACTCGCCGGCTGCTCGCTGCACGGCAGGCGGCTGATCCGTCAAGTCAGCATGCATTGAGAGCTCCTGTAGAGTTGGGTGACCCTCCATCGCAGCGATGAGCTGGGACGTAGCTGCCGCAACTGCCCACGCAGCGTAAATCACGCAACGAACGCCCGCCCTCCAGCCTCAGCGAGCTCCTTCAGGCGCTCGCTTTTGCGCATCGTAGCGCTGAATACGGGCCAGCTCTGCCCGTATTCTTCGCCTTCTTCCAGATGATCACTGCGGTTCCAGACGGCCAGACGTTCAAAGCCAGTCGACTGGAGCAACCGCGTAAGCACAGGCAGTGGTGCTTGCATGAGACCACTATACTTGAGAGTCGCGCTCTTGATTCCGGCAGAGATAGCAGCGTCCACCAGAGCATTCAGAGTGGCGTTAACATATTGCAAACGTGAGTAAACGTGGAGCGAGTCGAGCGCGTCCTTGTACACCGTTAGAGCGGATGCCATGTCCAGAAGTGCCTGCAGACCACCAAACTCGTGGCTGACATCAAGCTTGTTGATGGTGAGCAGTTCGTAAGGGGGCTCGCGGCGCACCTGCCCACCAAGGGCAGCGCCTCCACAGCATTGCAGTTGACGCTGCAGCGCACACGGCACAGCGGCAGCGCGCTGCACAGTGCAGTCGCTTGCTCAGCGGCGAACCACCAGTCAGGGGCCAGAGCCACCAGGTCACGCAGGCTGGTCTTTTCCTCCACGCACAGATGCCTCGGTCTCGACCCACTGAACCAAGACGGCTGACCCCACGTAGTCTTCGCTGCCTTGAAGTCCCGACAGGTCAATGGAGTGCACGTTGCCCTTTGCTCGCACGCAGGCTGCGCGAAGCAGCGCCAGGCCATCGTACAAGTTGAGAGGAAGTCAGAGAGTCAAGTCAAGCAGTCAAGTCAAGGACAGCGCGTCGTTGATTGATTGCAAGCGCATCCAGCAGGCGGAGAACAATGAGAAGGCTCGCAGCCTCGACTAGACATCATGCTTACAAACACCTCTCGCTCGCTCGCTCTCGCTCTGCGCACCGCTCACTGCGACAGGCCCAGTACAACCAGGGCAATCGTGGCCACCAGGCCGATGGCGCCCACGGTGTTGACAATGGCGGGCGCGGCGCCCATGTTGCCCTTGGTCTTGCCCGTCTCGGCATCGTACTCTGCAAAGCGCGACTTCGGGGCTGCGCACTGCGGGCACTCGTAGTCCTTGTCCAGCTCGGTGAAGGCGGTGGGCAGGTAATAGATGAAGCCTGCAAACGCGAGGCGGTGAGTCACTCCGTTCTGCGTGCCAGAGAAGGCCCAACGCACCGCAGTCGAGGCAGATGTGAGTGGCGCGCTGCTTCTGCGCAGCCGTAAGCTTGCGCCCGAAGCGCGGCGGGCTGGGCCGGGCCTTCAGCCGCTTCACGTTCACCTCGTCAGCCTGTTTGCCGCGCACAATGACAAAGTCCACGTCGTTCTGCTTGGCGTTGATGGCTGTGCGAGTGAAAGCAACCTTATCTGCGGGCCACAGCTCGTCTCCGAAGAAGCTGGAGGTGTAGATCACCGTGTCTCCAGACTTGATGCCGGCCTTGGCCGCGTTGCCGCCCGGTTGAACGAACTGCAGGAGGGCGCAAGGTGAGCGCAGCACTGGGCCTGCACAGCGCCGGAGCGCGCCTGCACCACCACGCCGCCGTCGTTGCCCTTCTTCTCAGTCAGCGTCAGGCCGAGCGGCTTGTCCACCGTGATCTGCGCCAGGGTGGGTGAAAGCTCTCAGGAGGAGGCGCTAACCACGAGCGCATAAAGGGAGGCCCTCAGACTCCACCAGCTCCGCCGCGTATCGCTGCGCCGCTGTTGCGACGGCGACACCGACGCTGCGCGCGCGTGGTGGAGTGGATTCGTGCGGCGAGCGAGCAGCGGCGCGCAGTGCGGTGTCGGAGCAGTGCACTCACCAGGATTTCGCCCGGCACCGCCAACGCCTTGACGCGCACGCTGCCGCGCTGCGAGCTGGCGCGCAGCGAGCCGCGCCGCAACGCCGGCAGCGCGGCGCCGGCGAAGCCCGAGGCGTGAGCCGGAAGCGGAGCTTTGCAGGAGACCGCTGAGCGGCGGGCAGACTGCGCTCCACGCGGCGCGGCGACGAGGCAGCTGGTGTTCAGCAGGGCCGACGACATGGTGCAGGCGAGGGCGGCACCGGGTACCGCCGTCGCGCTACTCGGTGGTCCCGCCCGCGGCGGGAGGGACTCCCGGTGACGTGGCTCAAAATCACCCACGTTGCCCCCCTAGGCCCTCGCTGAACGCCCGTCGCCCGTCGAGCTCGCCTGCGCTCTGGGCGCGCCCGTCTCCGCGGTTAGGCAGCCATGGGGTCCGAGGTTGAGTGGAGTGTCCGTGTGGATGAACCCCACTCGGCTCTGGGGTGCATGACCTACGCTTGCACGCTGGTCACCAACCTGGGCAGCTATGCGGACGCAGGCTCGTCCATCTCGGCGCGGCGGCGATACAACGAGTTCGTGGAGCTGCGAGCTGCTCTGGCAGAGCGAGTGAGTGCATACGGCGGTGCCGCTCTGCCGCCGCTGCCAGGCAAGGTGCTCTGGGCAAGCCTGCCTTCGGTGCGTCAGCTGCGGACAGCGAACTGCATTGGACGGGTCCGCTGACACTGCACGCCAGATTGTGGCTGCACGTGCCCAAGCCTTCGAGGCCCTCCTCGCCGCGGTGGGCAAGGACGACAAGCTCCGCGTCATGCCATTGGTGGCTGCATTCCTGGGGGCGTCGGTACGAAGCTTCACACTGCTCCGCGGGGTCAGCGCTTCACACGTCTCTGACACCCAGCCGTGCGCAGCCCTACCCTGCGCGCGCCGCGGAGGTGCTGAGCGAAGAGGCTGCGCCCGAGGAGGGAGCGACTGCTGCGCAGGTCCCGGCGGAGGTGTCCTCTGCAAAGCCGCTGTTCCAAAGCGCGAAGGACGACCCAACGGGCGGGGAGCGGGACACCTCAGGGCGCCAGGCTGCGCTGCAGAGCGTGCTGTGCGCTGCGGCGCCGCCTGTGGGCGAGCGGGCCTCCAGCAAGGGGTGGGCGGGCGGGATGAGCGCCGTCGACGCTGCAGTAGCGCCTTTGGCAGTCAGCGGCGCAGACGCGCCCCTCACGTCAGACGTGCAGGCTGCAGCTGCTGCGGAGCTGCATCGCGCATCCGTTGAACAGGAGGAGCAGGCGGCCGCGCAGGCTGTGCTGAGTGCGGCCAAGGCTGCCCAAGTCGCGAAGGCTGCTGCAGGTCAGGCGGCTGTCGAGGCTGCTGCCGCTGCGCAGCGTGAGGCTCAGGCTGCCGCGCCTGTGACCATCGCCCGAGAGGAGGACGCTCCTGTGGTGGCCCAGACGGCTGCTCAGCACTCGCAGCCAGCAGAGGAGGAGGAGGCGGAGGAAGAGGAGCCTGCGGAGTCTGCGCCTGCGGCGGAGACTCTCGCAACAGACGCGTCGGAGCCGGAGGCGGACGCGAGCCAGAGCCAGGGTGGGGATCAGGTCGAAGCGGAAGGTGGGTCAGCGGCTGCGGCAGTGCCGTCCCTGGAAGACCCGCTCTCTGCGCCTCCTCCGCCAAAAGCCAAGAAGCCCAAAGCCAAGAAACAGAGCGCCACGCAGTAAGCACTCCACGGCCGCGCACACTTTGCAACTAAGCACACACGACACATCTAGAGCACACGTTTATGTTTTGCACACTCGGCGTCCACAAGCCTCCTGCGCCGCCCTAGACTGAGCAGCTTCGTCGCCACGCCGGTGGTGCTCTCAGTCGCCTTCACCACCCGGGCGGCGGCGGAGGGGCGCCCGAAGGCGGGTACGGGGTGCCATACTGAGGCACCCCCGGAGGGTGTTGCTGCGGCTGCTGCGGGTAGTACAGCGTGTTAGGAGGCGGCTGTTGCTGCTGCGCCAAAGGCTGCCCTTGATGGACGTAGTAGCTGCCCTGCTGCAGAGCGGGGGGGCCCGGCTGCCAAACTGGCGGCGCTGCACCGTACTGCTGCGCAGGCGGCCACGAGGGCGGCGGAGAGGCCGTGTGTGCCTGCTGAACTTGCGCGCGCTGCAGCTGTACGGTGGCTTGTGCAAGCGAAGCGGCCTGCATCTGCTGCATCTGCATCTGCTGCTGCGCCTGCGCGTGCGCTTGCGCCGCCATCCACTGCGCGTGTTGCGCCTCCGCCTGGGCGCGTGCTGCTGCTGCGGCCTCCCGCTCGGAGGCTGCAAGGTGAGCCGCTCGCTCGCCGTCTGCGCGCGACTGCTGCGCCGCCGCCTCCCGCCGCGCAGCCTCCCGCTGACGCTCCTCCGCCGCCGCGCGCCGCGCGCCCGCCACGCCAGCCGCCTCGTCCGCCACGGCGGCTGCGGCTGCGCGCAGCTGTCCGTAAAAGGAGACGCCCTCGCTCAGCGCCCCCTGCAGCTCTCGCCACACGCGCAGCGCCTCGCGCAGGTCGTCCACGTACGCGGCCATGCGCTGCTTGAACGCTGGCAGGTCATGCGCAGCCGCGAAGACTGCGTGCTGCCCCCCGAGTCGCGCTAGCAGCGCCTGCGATGTGGCCACGTTGGCAGCCACCGCCGCACGAGGCGCGTCGTACTTGCTCAGCTCAGACGAAAACACGGCGTCCATGCCTTCCTCTTTGCTGACCATGATGCGGGGCAGAATGTCGTCCCCAGTCTTCAGGTCCTTCAGCAGGTCCTCCAGCCCCGCGCGCTCTGTGGCGTTCGCCTCCAGGCTCGCCAGCGTGGCGCGCAGGGCTGGTGCGGCGGCCACATCGCCCGGGGTGGGCGACGGCGGCGGTTGCAGTCTGGGCGTGGCTGCGGCGGCGGCGCCAGGGTCCAGCGTGGCCAGCTGCGGCTCCGCCGCGCGCGCCCGATGCGACAGCACGCCGTCGGAGCGCATGGCGGCCGCAAGGCTCGCCTCGTAGCCCTTCACCTTTTCGCGCACGCCGGCCGTGAGCGCATCCGCCCCTCCGCACTCCTCCTCCGCCGCGCTCAGCGTCGCCGCGGCCGCCGCCAAAGCGGAGGCGCAGGCGCGCGACATGTCCGCCAGGCGCGGCAGATGCTGCATGACGGCGTGCTCTGAGCCATGGCGGCACACCTGCGCGCACTCGTCCAGCAGCGAAGCGGGCAGCTGACCCCCACTCAGCGCGTCCAGCACTTCAGGCAGCTCCAGCTCGCGCAGGCGCAGACGCGCGGCGTCAGAGCAATCGCCCAGCAGCGTCGCCTGCTCCCGGATAAGCCCATCGACCAGCTCGCTATACTTGCTCAGCGCCCGAGCAGCCATGTCGGGAACCATGGTGCGCAGCAGGCTCTCCTTGCTGGCGTCCAGGAGGGGCGCCACCGAGGTTGGCTTCACCGCCAGGGTGGAGGGCAGGGGTGCGAGGGATTCGTGAGGCGGTACACGCACCATGTAGACGCTATCAGCCTCTTTTTCAGCAGCGAGCTGCTTGACTCGCAGCGCAGCTTCCAGAGCTGCGGCGGGGTGGGTGTGTACCTCGGGAAGAACGCCCTTTGTGAGGCGCAGCACATTTCGGAGCGCGGTGCACGCTCCAGCGAGCCGCGCAGCCTCGAGCGCCTTCTCAGCGCCGCTGCAGGCCACAGAGTGCTGCGCCGCTGCGTGCTGCGCAGCCTTGGCGGCGCAGGTTGCGGCCCGGAGCGCAGCTGCGGCATGCCAGGTCTTGTCCAGTGCTTCGCGCAGCGGCGGCGCGCCCAGCGCCTTCATAGCTTCCCCGTAGAGCTGCGCGGCCGCCATGGCCAGTTTGGAGCACAGCGGCTGCGTGCGTCCGCCCTGCGCTGCAGCGTCGTAGAGGCCCTCCTGCGCTCGTCCCAGGGCCAGCGCCTCCAACGCGCGGCAGCACTCCGGGCTCAGGTCCACCGTGCACCCCGCCAGGCCCGCAGGCAGCGCCTCCCTGAGCGCAGCCCAGGCGCCCGCGGCCGCCTGGAAGTGCGCCACGGCGCCCTTGCCGTCCGCCGCGCGCTCGCACGCGCACCCGCTGCCGTAGAAAGACGCGCCCACGTTGAACAGCACCGCGCCCTTCTCCAGGCCCAGCTCTGGCGCGCTCGCCTTGCGGCTGAGGCGGAACGAGTCGCTCCTGGACGCCACACGCGTCGCGTCAAGCTCCAGGAGGCGGGGTGCCCACGCGCTACGCTCCCACGCGGCGCCTCGTACCAGGTGAAACACAGCTTGTTCACGGCGCCCTTGGCCTTGCCGATGGGAAAGCGAACTTCCAGAAGCAACAGCGCGCGGTAGTAGCTGCAGGCGAGGTGTCAGGCGTTGCCCTAGACGCTCGCTCACAGTCCGCTGAGCGCACACTGCAGCCAATGCAGCACAGCAGGCAGCGCCTGGTTCAGAGGCACGCACCGCAGCAGGAGTTCGCGCCGTGCGTCCTGTGAGGAGAGGGCGTTGAGCACCACATCCGTGCGCATCGCGGCAATTGCCACTAAGTCCTCAGCAGCGTCCGCCGCGTCACGGCCCGCGAAGTGCGCGTCCACGTACGCCTTGAGTGGCGCAATTATCTCCACTTGTTCGCCCTGCGCGCAGAAGCGTCGTCGGTGAGCGAGCAGCGCGAGTGGACAAAAACAGCGAGGACGCGCACCCGCTTCGGGTTCACTACCAGCAGCGCCTCCGGAGCCGCCATGATGGTTGGAAAGGGAAGCACGACGGGTGTAGCACTGAGCATTCTTTGGTTGCGATCTTGCGAAGAAGGACGATTTATTTCTTGACCCGTTCGAGCTCAAGTGTGTTATTACTACTCGTCTAGAACCGTATATGCGTCAGGCTTTCCGACCTGCTCGGGTGCACGGCGTATGCGAGCGCTGGGCGCCGAGCGGCTGCCCGCAGCGTCCGGCTGCGCAGCTCTTTGCGCAGCCATGCGACCAATGGTCCGTATCTGCTCTGCTTGCGGCCCAGCACGCGCTCAAAGGCTGTGAGGGCGAGAAAGCGCAGAGCGGAACCGCGGAGCGCGCGGTGCGGCGGCGGGGCGCCCGGCGCTGCGGCGAGTCGCACGCACAGCAGGCGCCGCCCGTAGCGCAGCGCATCGTTGATGACTTCCATCAGCAGCTGAAGTCGGGGCGGCGCCAGGCAGCCGCCGGCGTAGGCGTGCAGCTTGGCCGCGGCGAGCAGGAAGCACTGGTGGCAGTTGAGGGCGGCGGTGGCGGCGCCGTTGAGGGACGCGTCGAACAGCAGCGCCGCGGCTTTTGGGCGCAGGAAGGCGCGCACGCGGGCGGCGAGCGCGGCTCCTGGGCCGCGCCCTTCCCGGCCCAGAGCCACCACGTCCCGCAGCGACTCGCCCGCAAGCCGCGTGTAGTCCGCCTGCAGCTCCAGCGTGTCGCTGTTGAGCAGCAGCCCGCACCAGCGCACGTAGCGGGCGCCGCAGGGCGCGGCGTGCTCGTTGCGCGGCAGGCGCTTGCCCGCCACCCAGGCGTCGAAGTTGAGGCACGTCTTGGCCACGCTCACGGCGGCGCCGTACTCCGGGAAGCCGGCGCTCAGCGCCTGCACGAAGCGGGATGCGGCCTGCGGGTCGGTGGAGAGGAACAGGAAGTCGTCCACCCAGCGCAGCAGCAGCTGGCACTCCTCCCGCGCCGCCGCAGCCGCGCCGCCGGCCAGGCCGTGCTGGTGCTCCATGTCCGCGTAGAAGGCTGAGCACAGCAGCGAGGAGAGCACGGAGCCCTGCGCCACGCCCGTGTGCTGCAGCAGGAAGGCCCCCCCCAGGCGCACCAGCGTGCCTCCGAGCAGCTCACGCAGGCGACGCACCAGCTCCAGGCGGCCCACCCGCTGCTGGGTGGCGCCGTCCACCAGCACCGCCCGCGGCGCGACAGGGCGGTCCAGGCACACAGCCTCGGCCAGCGGCGGTGCAGCCGCTTGCGCGCCCGGCCCAACCGCAGCCGCAACCTTGCCCCACCGCGTGTGCAGCCGCCCCCCATGAGCGGGGGTCACCGAGCTGTAGCGCAGCACGGAGTACTGAGGGGCGCCCAGCAGGCGCTCGGCGAGCGCGGAGAGGGCGGGCAGGGGCAGCGTGTCGAAGGCGCGAGAGATGTCCACCGCGACAACGTACACGCGCTGGCGCAGCGCCAGCGGCGTGGCGGCATCGTCTGCGTCAGGCTGGGCCGGGTGGATGCGCAGGGAGCGGATGAAGGGCGCCAGCCGCTTGTAGAGGTTGGTGTAGTCAAACACGCTGGCACCCAGAAGGGCCGGCTGTCGCGCCGTCTCGCTGCGCAGCGCGGCCAGCGCCGGAGCCAGCTCCGCGTTGACCGACTTGAAGCGCAGGGGGGCCGCCCTGGCGGCCACGCCCAGGCCCAGGCCCCGCAGGCGGGACCGTGGGGTGGGTGCCCGCAGCACCTGCTCCCTCCCCAGGTTGGCGATGGGACGCAGCACGCCGCTGCGCTTAGGCAGCAGGCGCAGTGAGGCGAAGCCCAGCGTGCGGGTGCGCAGCAGCTGCGCGGCGCGGCGCAGCGGCACGGGCGCGTAGCTGTCCCTCAGAGCGCCTTTCAGCGCCTGCGCTCGCAGGCGGGCCCACACCGGCTTGCGGTAGAAGAACACGCGCCCGCTGGTCGCCTCGCCCTCCGTGACGTAGAAGTGGCTGCGCAGCAGCGGCAGCGCCAGCGTGCCAACCAGCCAGCGAACCAGCTTGGCCACCCGGCGGCTCTGCGCAGCTCCGGAGGCGGGGCTCTCGTGCGCCGGCGCGCAGCCGTGGGGGCGCAGCGCCTTCCAGGCGCGCGTGGGCAGGCGCTGCATGGCGGCGTGCAGGGTCAGGGGGTCCCGCCTGCGCAGACAGCACAGGCGGCACACCAGCCGCCGCAGCGCGCTGCAGCCAGCCTTGCCTCCCAGCAGCTGGTAGGGCACGATGCGTCGGATGACGGCCCAGGCGAAGGACGCCGCGGCTTGAGCGGGTGTGTGCGATGCCAGCAGCTGCGCCTGTGTGGGCGGCGGGGCGCCGCCGAGGGCGGAGGTGAGCCGCGCAGATGATGTGTACTGCACTCCATCCTCTTGGGTCACGTATCCGTCGTCGCTGTCCTGCTCTTCCTCCTCGAACATTGCGGCGGGCGAGGCTGCGCGAACCACGGGGCGTGCGGCGGCGCCGCCACGCACCGCGCTGGGCCGCACGCGCGACGAGGCGCGCAGCGAAGGAGGCAGCGGGCAGTGCGCCTCCAGCAGCGCTCGGAACGGGCAGCGCTGTGCGCGACGCAGCAGCGCCCTCAAAGGCACCAACAAGTGGCGCCACTCCCGCGCCACCCGTCGAGGCTGCGGCAGCGGCGGCGGCGGCGGGCGGGCCATCGCCACCGGCAATGCGGCGGGGATGGCGGGAGGGGGGCGGATGGGGGCTTGGCCCCAGATGGACAGCCACAACCGACGAGCACCCCGCGCGCCGCTGCCCGCCCGCCGCAGCAGGTGTTGCTTCCCGAAGCCTGCTTTGCGGGGGAAGGCTGCGCAGTAGAAGAGCGCGGGCGAGTTGAGCAGGACGAGGCTGAGGCAAGCTCCGACGGACGCCTTGTGGCGAGCGGCGAGCCGCTTGGGCTTGTCGGAGGATGGCCCCGGCGGCGGCATGCTGTCCGGGGGCTGCGACGCGGTGTCGCCGGCGGCGAGGCCCAGCGCAGCCCGCGCGGCGCGGCGGCGCTGCCAGGAGCTGGGACGCAACGGTCGCTGCGAAGGCGCGGAGGAGTGCATCGACGGCGCCTCCGCATCCCACGCTCCATGCGCTTCGCCACCATCATCCCCCACCGGTGGCCCCTCCCCCTGCATGTCGGGCGACGGTGGACCGCGTCTGCGCCTCCTTCGCGCGGACGCGGCGCGCGCATCCTCCTCCGCGCGGCCGCGCCTGGCTCTGGGCGCACTGGGCGGCGCCGCAGGTGCGGGCGGCGGCTGCGGGCCGTACGGCGACAGAGCCTTTGCAGCCGCAGTGATTGCAACCCCACTCAGCTGCAGGTGCGCGCCGTTGGCCAGGGGCGCGAACAGCGCGTGATGGGTGAGCAGGTGGAGCATGACGGCGTCCCCGACTCGGCTGAGCAGCAGCCCCCAGTCGTCCGTCTGAGCATAGCGTTGTTAGCGAGTGAGAGAGGCGCTGCAAGAGCTGCAAGGGCGACGCACTTTCAGCGCGTCTGCCGCCGCGTTGACGTGCGTCCACTGGGGCGCCTCAGGCGCGCCGGCGTTGCGCGGG
>Ga0208951_1001099_pt1 | contig 12106 bp, 19 predicted proteins | sample GreLakmeMI27MSRF_FD_187702 | JGI IMG/M metagenome (GOLD analysis project Ga0208951, IMG submission 187702) | Freshwater lentic microbial communities from great Laurentian Lakes, MI, USA - Great Lakes metaG MI27MSRF (SPAdes) | ecosystem: Environmental > Aquatic > Freshwater > Lake | place: Great... | reverse complement strand
AGATGCACCAGACCACCTGAGACTAAATACCTTTAAAGGTTTAGGGTGTTTAGGGAGGGAAGGCGACGGGACGCGGGCGCTGGGGGGGGTGGGCTACACTGTAGCCGGGCTACAGGCCCGTTCGCCCATAGAGTTTCCCCTTGTAATTGACGTTCGAACATTCGAAATGCTGTTCGAATCGTGTCGAATTGTCGAAGTCGGCGAGGTCGCCAGGTCGAGCTACCAGTTCAAGTAGCGCCAGTCGCGGGGGGTGTTGCCAGGCTGCGCGCGTGCGCGAGCGGAGCCGCGGTTGTTGACGTTGGCAAAGAGCGCGTTAGCCATGGAGCTCCCGCCTGTTGCCCTGACGCTGGCCAAGATCTTTGGCAGCCTGTTTGCAGGCCTGGCCACGCTGTCGCTGGGGTTGAGGCCTGTGACGCCGCGCGGGCGATCACGTGGCGCGGTTTGGTTGCCACCGCACGCCAATGCGAGCAAGCGCGCCGGCGAGCTCCTCGCGCTCACGCTCTCTCCGCTCTGGATTGCATCCCTGGGTGCGCTCGATTTGGCTCGCCTCGTGCGGGCTGAGCAGGGTCTGAGCACTATTGAGCAGGAGTTGTCATCGCGGGCGGCTTCTACCAGCGCTGGGGAAAGTGGGGCTACATGAACTACTGCGTCTCCTGCGCGCTGCCCTACATAGCTGTACCCCTTTTCTTTCCGGCGGCAGCGGACAGGGTGCGCTGTGTTGGCCTTCTGCTTCCCCGCAGTGCTGACACGCGCCGCTGCAGGGGACGCCCGTGAGCGGGCGCTACATAGTGAAGGCGAACGCGTGGATTGCAATCTTCAGCTTCATCGGCAACTACTGGTGCGCTACGCAGCTGTGCGCATTACCATCGTATATGCTCACCGCAGCTTCTACTCGCAGGTACACGCACTACTTCTACCGCGTCCTCAAGGCTGACTACACCTTCCCCGCGCACCGACTGAACGATGTGCCCGTGAGCCTGTACTTCATGACGCATGCATACTTCATGGTGCGTCCCGCTGCCCCGTTGCCTGGGATGCCCGCCGCTGACGCCCACGCGCGCCTCAGTTCTACCACGCCCTGTCTAATGCGGCGCTGCGGCGCGTGCGCAGCGGCTACCAGGCTGGGTGGGGCCGCAGCGCGTTCGAGGTAGCGTTAGTGTGCGTGCTTTCCTACACCACAGCTTTCATGGAGTCGCTCACCATCTGTGGCTTCCCCTACTACCGCTTCGAGGACCGGGACACGGCGTACACGCTGGGCAGCGCCTTTTACGGCATCTATTTCCTCGTCTCCTTCCCTGCCTTCTTGCGCCTGGACGAAGACCCGCGGCGCCCCTTCACGCTGGCTCAGGCCTGCACGGAGGCCCTGGCCGCGGGCATGGCGGTGCTCTGCCTCCTCGACTTTGTGCGCCTGGCGTTGGGGGTGGAGCTCTTTGTGCCACACTGACCGGGACTGGACCCAAACGTGAGGACTGGCGTTCCTTGTACTCCTTGCCTGCATTCCGAGCGAGCGAGACATTTTCACGCGATGCTGGTGCACGGCTGCGTACCTGCGGCACTGTCTGGTTTGTTCGGTGCAAGCAAGTCCGCCCGTGCATTCGAGGTCCTAACGTCGTCGTCGGTCGTTCGATTGTTCGAATAGCACATTTGCGCTTCCTCCGCACGCCCGCAGCGACCGCCCGCCTTCTGTGCGACAGCGCCCATGGCGTATCTTGGCGACGAGCTGCGCGACTCTCAACCAGGCGACGGGGTCAGCTCGCTGCGCTTTGCGTTTCACGCTGACCTGCTGCTAGCCTCCAGCTGGGACTGCCACGTGCGGCTGTACGACGCGCGGCTGGGGACCTGCAGAGTCGCCTTCAAGCAGCGGGTGCCGGTTTTGGACGCCGCGTTCGTGGACACGGAAGCGGCTGTTTCCGGCGGCCTGTCGGGGAGCGTGCGTCTGCACCACTTCCAGAGCACGCTGGAAGAGGTACGGGAAGCTGAGCGAGAACAGCGTGCGCACCACTCACGACTCTCGCCTGGCCAGGTTGTGGGCAAGCACGAGCAGCCCGTGAAGTGCGTGGAGCACAACACAGCAAACGGGCTCGTGCTGTCGGGAAGCTGGGACGCCAGCCTTCGACTGTGGGACATCAGAGCGCCCGAGGGGCCCGGGCGAGCAGTCGGCACGCTCCCGCTGCCCGGCAAGGTCTACTCCATGGCAACCAGCGACACTCGCCTGGTGGTGGCAACTGCGGGTAGGCGCATCCAGGTCTACGACCTCCGCTCGCTCCGTGCCGCTGCACCTCCGCTGCAGCAGCGCGAGTCACCTCTCAAATTCCAGGCGCGCAGGCAACATGCAATCACCGGCCAGGTGGGCGCTGACGCGTGCGCAGACCCGATGCCTGCGATGCTTGCCTGATGGTAGGGGCTACGTTGTCGCCTCGGTCGAAGGACGCGTGGCTGTCGACTACTTTGATGATGCGGAGAGCGCATCCAAAAAGTACGCCTTCAAGTGCCATCGCAGAACAGAGGGCGGCAAGGAGACCGTCTTCCCTGTCAACGCCATCGGTGCGCTCTGACGCGCGCGCTGCTCACTCATGCTCACTCACGCGCACATTCAGCCTTTCATCCGACGTTCGGCACTTTCGCAACCGGCGGCTGCGATGGCATGGTTAACGTCTGGGACGGAGCGGCGAAGCGCCGTCTTTCTGTCCTGCCAAAGTACCCGACCTCTATCGCCGCGCTCTCCTTCAACCACGACGGCTCGCTGCTGGTGCGTAGCGGCCTAGAGGCACGCCCCCAATGCGCCCGCTGAGCGTGTGCGCACAGGCCGTTGCGTCGTCGTACACCTTTGAGGAGGGAGAGAAAGAGCACCCCAGCGACAGCATCTTCGTGCGTGCCATGACCGAGGCGGACATCAAGCCCAAGCCTCGACCTGATGCCTGATGTAACAACAGGCTATGTCACGCTGTCGTACGTCGCTTTCGCTTGTTTCGACTGTCGGTCGAAACGATCGTCGTCCGTCGAGGACGGTGGTGATGAAACAAGGCGACAACTCCGCATGTGCAGTGTCGTTGCCGCTGCCATCCGCGTGCGTGCGTCCCGCCAGCGTTTCAGCGCTAGCTGCCACACGCGTCAATGAGGGGCTGCTGCTCCCGTCCGCCGCACAGCGTGCCGCACGCGCGACACCGCTCGCGCCAAACCCTTCGCGCTGCTGCTGACGGCGCGGGCATGGCGCAGTACCGCGTGGAAACTGTGGCGAGCATCGACGCGGTGTCACCCTCCGAATGGTGAGGCCAGCAGCGGGACCAAATACCGCATGAGCGGGCGGGCGAAGCGCGCTAACTCCCCTCCTCGCCAGGGACGCGTGCGCTGCGGGCTGCAGCGGGGGGAGCAACCCGTTCGTCTGCCATGGGTTCCTGAAGGCGCTTGAGGACAGCCGCAGCGTGGACGTGAGGACAGGCTGGGTGCCGCGGCATCTGGTCGCAAGAGACGCAGCCTCTGGCGCGGTGTTAGGAGTCGCACCCGCCTATCTCAAGGGGCACTCCTACGGAGAATACGGTGCGAAGGAAACTGCCGGAGGCTCGCCTCGCCTCTCACTCTCTCTGCCGTCCTCTTCACAGTCTTCGACAACGGCTGGGCGCAGGCGTACCAGAGAGCCGGCGGTAGGTACTACCCAAAACTCCAAGTTGCTGTTCCGTTCACGCCCGTGACCGGACCGCGTCTGCTGGTGCGGAGCGACGCGCCAGCGTCCGTCTCCACCGCCCTGGCGCGCGGCATCGAGTTTGCGACGGAGGCTTTGGATGCCTCCAGTGCGCACGTGACGTTCCCCTCTCGCCGAGAAGCTGAGATGCTGCAGCAGGAAGGCTGGCTGCTGCGCACTGGCATGCAGTACCATTGGCCCAATATGGGCTACACCAACTTCGCTGATTTCGAGGCTGCGCTTCTGCAGAAGCGCCGCAAGGCTGTGCGGCAGGAGCGCAAGCGGGCGCGCGAAGGGTTGGTTATCCGGAGGCTGCGCGGCAGCGAGATCACGGCGCGGCACTGGGACGCCTTCAACGAGTTCTACATTGACACGGTGGATCGCAAGTGGGGCGAGGCCTATCTGAATCGGGTCTTCTTTGATCTGCTGGGCGAGAACCTGGGCGACGCAGTGATGCTGGTGGTGGCGGAGGTGGAGGAGCCGGGCGGCGGAGGAGAGATTGTGGCTGGGGCGCTCAACCTGGTGGGCAGTCGCGCCGTCTTTGGCCGCAACTGGGGCTGCCGCGGCGACTGGCCCTGTCTGCACTTTGAACTGTGCTACTACGCGGCCATCGAGGAGGCCATCGAGCGCGGGCTGGAGCGCGTGGAGGCTGGTGCGCAGGGCGAGCACAAGATGCAGCGCGGCTACCTGCCCACGCTCACGTACAGCGCACACCACATACGCGCACCCCAATTTCGCACAGCCGTGTCCGACTTCCTGGATCGCGAGCGAGTGGAGCTAGAGCGAGTTGCTCTCGAGTTGAGCAAAGAAGCCAGCCCTTACAAGGACGGTGGGCTCATAGAAAACGGAGTGCGCACCGTGTCATAGACTCTAACACGTGAACACGATCGTGCTTTATAGCTTCTAACTGTGTCCGTGGTGCTTGCCCGCATGCGAGTGCCCGTGCCCGTGTTGCTGGCCCAGCAGCCGACGCTGCAGGCGGCGTCTGCCCAGGGGCGTGTCCTCCAGTGCGTCGCCCACGGGGCATCGGTCGCTCTCGCGGGGGATGTCGGTCGCCTTGAGCACCACGTAGCCGCGCGGCCGGCCCGTGGCGGGGTCTAGGGGCTGCATGGACTCCCACAGCGCCGATAGCGGCACCCAATAGGGCGGGTACTTGAAGCGCGCCACATCCATCACCAGCACCGCCGCGTGGCGCCGGCTGTAACCGCCCAGCGGGCTGAAGTGGCCCTCGCCCGTCTGCTTCAGCGCCCTGCGGTTGAATGAAACGACGACGTGCGTGCCACCACGCGCGCCAAACGGTGTGTGCCGGTGCGCCCCGCCGCCCTCGTTGCCGCAGCCCACGCCGCAGCCCAGCGCCTCCCACACAGCCTCCTGGAAGTCGGAGAGCGAGGAGCTGTCCGCGCGCCGCTCCACAGTGTGCAGGCCGACCGCGCGAGAGAGCGCCGCAAACTCAGCCAGCGACATGCCCGCGCCGCGCACGTCGGCCATCGCCCGCCGCTCCTGCACAGGAAGCGCCGCGGTAGCGGTGTCCCAGCGCCCCAGCAGCACCTGCGCACGAGGGAGTGAGCACAGAAGAGCGAGCATGCTGCACGTGCACCCGCCTCCTCGCTCCACCAACGCCAAGGCCCTTTCCACGAGAGACCAGGGTCTATGCTCAGCGCGTTCAGCACCTGCGAGGCAGCGTCAGGTCTGCAGAGCCGTCACTCACACATCCCTGCGCACCATGCAGAGGGTCCCCAGCGCGCAGGAGGCTGGCTCGCTCTGCGTCTGGAAGTGCTGCACCAGCGGGAAGAAGCTCTCCACACTCCCGTCGTCCAGCGCGTCTCTGAAGATGCGCTTCCCCTGCACGGCAGGTGTGGAGGGTTAGCACAGCGCACTTGGTTTGCTACAGACGGCGCAGTCGCGCACCTCCGGCGAGGCGAAGGGGATCAGCTCGTGCGGCAGCTGGCGTTTGTAAAAGCTGCGCAGGACCGGCGGTTCCTGGGGCGTGGACGCCGCAAGAGACGCCGCGGAGAGCTCCTGCGCCGCCGCCTGACCAGCCGGGTGCACCCTCGCGGCCAGGGTGGTCAGCGCCGCGCGCCCAGTGGCACTTGCACGCAACCAAGCCGCCATGGCCGGAGTGCAGCGGTAGAGTTCAGTAGACGCAAACCGGACACGTGCTTAACAAGCGCGCTACCAGTACTTGCGAGCGGGCGAGATGCAGGAGGCGAGGGAGCTGAGTTTGCGCCAAAGTGGCAGCTGCATGGTCTCACTGTGCTGGTTGTTAGCAGCGAGCGGGGCTGACCCGGAGCGTAGTACCCCTGCTGCCAGTGTCGTTTGGGGCAGGCTAAGACGGCAAGAGACACGCAAGTGCATGAAACTCATTCGGCGAGCTGGAGCACCAGCTTGTTCAGCTTGGTGCCGAAGGATGCGCGTGAGAAGTGCGCCTCAACTCGTCTCCGCGCCGCGACGCCTTCTCGCTCCGCGGCTGCGGGAGCGCGGGGATGAGAGAGCGCCGCGAATTCTAGCGAGGGACACGCACCGGCGGGGTCCAGGAGCAGCCGCGCGGCTGCGTGGGCAAAGGCGGCTGGCGTGGGGGGGCACAGGGCACCCGTCTCCCCGTCCACGATGCTCTCCAGCGGCCCACCGCTCGCGCAGGCGACCACGGGCCGCTGCGCTGCCATCGCCTCCAGCGGCACCATGCCGAAGTGCTCGTGCTGCGGCGCGTGAGAGGAGGGGAGGGTATGCGGGAAGATTACGGCGCACCTGCGGCGTGTATAGTACCAGCGTAGCGGCCGCCAGCAATGCCGCTTTTTGCGCGTCGCTGAAGGAGGGGAGGAAGGTGACGGCGGCGGAGAGCTGCAGCAGCTGCGCCTCCGCCCGTAGTTCGCGCAGGTGCTCTACATTCTCCGCCAACCGCGCGTCGTAGCCGCCTGCAATCACCAGATGCACGTCCGAGAAGGCGGCGCCGCGACTGCGCAGCTCAGCCAGGCTGCGCAGCGCGAGCGGCAGCCCCTTCTTGCGCTCAAAGCGGTTTATGCTCAGCAGCAGGCGCGCGCCGGGCGGGATGCCGACCACGCCAGCGCGTGCCAGCGCAGCCACATCCTTGGCGGAGGGCGCAGCGCGCAGGTGGGCCAGAGGGGGCAGCGCGGCGGCCGGGTACAGAACCTCCGGGCGAACCCCGAGCGCGTGCAGGCGCGTGAAGGTTGCTGCGAATATGCCCGCGGTGTAGTTACTGTTCACCACCACTGCGTGCGCCTGTAAGAGGTGCTCAGTCCGCTCAGTCCGCTTGTGCGCAGAGGCAGGTGGGGCGTACCCAGCCCGTGCTGCTCTGCTCCAACGCGTCCAGCGGAGCCCGATAGGCAGCACGCAGCCTGGAAGCGCGTGTGGCGAGCAGCATGTCCGGAAAGTGGCAGTAGAAGAGGACCTGCAGCGAAGGCATGAGCGCAGAATCAGCAGGAACAGCATCGTCTGAGCGGGCACGGCAGCAGCACTTGCCTTCGCGCGGCTGGCCAGGCGGATAAGCGGTATGGGCGCGGAGACCTGGTCCAAGATGACCACGTGGTAGGGCATGTGCGCCGAGAGCAGCGCCAGCGCGAGCAGCAGGCACCGCAGGTAGGCGCACACGGCGTGCAGACGGCCCAACACCGTGCGCGGCAGCCAGTTCCCGTGCACGTGCACCCACGGCGCGCGCTGTCCGTCTGCGCAGCGAAGAGGGCGTCAGCACGCGTCTGAGCATGCCACCCCTGGTGACTGCACACACCCTCCAGCGTCTCTCCGAAGCAGCGCCCGGGGTCGTGGTGCGCAGTGTACAAGTGCACGTCGTGCCCGGCTGCGCGCAGCTCCACGGCCGCGTCCACTATCAAACGCTCCGCCCCACCCAGCCCGAGGTCAGGGTGGATGAACGCGATGCGCAGCGACCTGGAGGCGGCGCAGGAGGCCGCCATCAGTGCAGCGAGGTGTAGAGCGGAGCAGGAGTGTCTAAAGTGCCCTTGCTAGTAATTGTTGTCTGTCGTACGATGCGATGTTCGCGCCACTCCTATCCTCCATGGCCTCCCCGTCCTCTGTGCTTGCCGTCGTGCGCGCGGCGCGTCCACAGCTGCGCAGCCGCGCGGATGCTTTGGCCTTTGCGCTCCACGCGTCGCTGTGCTGCGAAGGCTTTGTGCTTGTGGCCGCGGGCGAGGCTGCGCGCGCGCAGGGCAGTGCCGCGCTTGTGCATGAGGTGGGACCCGAGGGCTGGCAGGACGCGGAGGACGAGTACACGTTCCGCTACACACGTGACGGGGCGCAGAGTGGACTGTACCAACTCAGTGCCCTCACGGCGGGCGACAAGCTGCTCGTGGACGCAGCGCCGCCGGCGCCCGCACGCGTGGCACACCTGGAGCTGAGGCGCGTTGTGTCTTGCGCTGCGAGGCGAGGTCAGCGCTGACGCCTTGGATTCTGGCGCACTCAGCCTGGCCGAGTTTACAACGGGCCAACTCAGCGACGGCTACGCGGCTGCGTTCCGCAACTTGGAGGGGCTGCTGGCGCGAGTGCAGGCGTCGCTTCTGCCCGCGCTCAAGCCAGGAACGGCTCGCAGTCGCTCCTCGGAGCTCGACTCGCAGGCTGCTGAACCGCCAGCTGCGCGAGGCGAGGGTCGGGGCGAGGGCGACGCGCACGGTGCTCGGTGAGCGCGGCTCAGGCGGCTATCCCGTTGCACAGAGGCTGACGCTCTGGCTTGTGCGCAGGGGTGAAGAGCGGGACTGGCGCCCAGAGTTCCGGGGCGTGGGCGACCAGGACCTCTACCCGACGGGTATGCCGCGGCTACCCGTGCTGGGGCCCTTCGGTCCCGGCGCTGGTGGCGGCATGCTGATTGGACCACACCACCCGGGTTTCTTCCCCGGCGGTGAGCTGCCTGGCCACCCCGCCCGCCCGCCCAACCTGCCGCCGTCCGCGCGCTTCGACCCCTTCGGTGCGCAGCTGCGCGATGCGTCTCGATGCGAAGCCCTGCGGCGTATGCGCTGACGTTTGTTCTCGCCCACCGCTGCCAGGACCGCCGGGCGTGCCCGGCTTCGAGCCCGGCCAGTTTGGCGGCGGCCGAGGTCGTGGGCGAGGTGGGATTCCAGGACAGGCCCCGCCTGTGCACCCGGACATCATGCAGCTGGGTCGAAACGACGACTCGATGTTCGGCTAGGCCGCCTCGGACGACGCGGCGATGGACCGCAAATACAAATGCATGATTCTCTGCGTGACCTGCGCTGGCTTCGCTGCTCTGCGCACGTGTGTTACTCGCAAAGTGCGTGACTGTCCACTGTCGGTGCGCTGCGTGATTTGCGTGGGAGCTCAGAGGGACGACAACGAACACTTTGTGCAAATCTCATTCAACTCAGCACGCCCGCCTGCAGTCGCTGCACCAGCTCGCTCGAGAAGCGGTGCAGCGGGAAGCCAACAACATTGAAGTAGCAGCCTGTCACACTCTGAACAAATGAGCTTGCAACGCCCTGAATGCCGTAGGCGCCAGCCTTGCCGAATGGCTCCCCCGTGGCGATGTAGGCGGCGATAGTCTCCGGCGTCAGATCCGCAAACTGCACGTGCGTCGTCTCTGCGAAGCTCACGACCAAAGGGCTCACGCCTAGCCCAGAGTCCACAGATCTGGGAAAGATGAGCGCCACGCCCGTGTGCACCGCGTGCCGCGTCCCCGAAAGGCTTGATAGCATTTGCGTGGCGTTCCTTTCGTCACGGGGCTTCTCGAGGATTTGTCCTCCTGCCTCCACTATGGTGTCTGCACCTATCACCAGGTCAGCCAGCTGCCCGTCTCCCAGGCGTCGCTGCGCAACCTCGATCGCCTTGTGCAGCGCCGTCTCCCTCGCGTAGTCTGGTGACGTGAAGAGAGCGTCTCGTGAGGTTGCACGAGAGTGGAAAAAGCAATCGATGGAAGCCGCGCCTGCAGCGCTGGCGAAGCTGCTCTTGTCCAGCGTCTCCTCAAAGGTGCTCACGCTCACCTCGAACTGCAGCCCCTGCGCGAGCAAAGAGGGGTGAGGAAGAAGGAGAGCAAGATGCGTCGCTGCCGTCCGTCAGACAGCGCACCAACAGGCGCAGCAGCTCCGCGCGGCGTGGTGAGCCTGACGCCAGCACCTGCGGGTGCGTGTCCATCGAGACGCTTCAGCCACAGCTGCGCAGGAGTGTGAGCAAGACGCGCCAGTCGCTTGCTGTTCAGCAGCGCCACGTGCGAGCTCAGCACCATCGCAACCGAGTGATACGTGTGCAGTAATTGGCGCGCGCGACACTGGCTCGAAAATGTTCGAATCCGCTGTTGTTCCAGCTGTTCGACCGGCGGTACCGCGGTACAACGCAGAATTTCACTTTCCAACGCCTCCGCTCCCGGTTGCGGCTGTTTCAGTTGCAAATGGCGTCTGCTGAGGCTGCAATGGCCGAGGTGCCGGCCGAGGTGCCGGTGGCTGCGCCTGCGCCTGAGCCGGCGGCGGCCAAGAAGCCGGCGAGCGTTGGTGGCCTGACGCCCGCCATGCTTGAGCGCGCGGTGAAGCAGGTTGAGTTTTACTTCTCCGACTCCAACCTGCCGCGCGACAAGTTCATGCTGGAGCATGTGCGCGCCAACGCAGAGGGCTTCGTGGATGTTGCTCTCATCGCCACCTTCGCGCGAATGCGCGAGGTGCTCAAGGTGCGCCAGCCTAGCTGCAACGCGGCGGCAGCGTGGCAGCGGCCCTGCGAGCGCGGGGAGCTGTGGAAGAACCCTAGCGTAGCTCGCTCGCTCGCTCACGCCCCCTCCCCAGATGCCCGCCGCTCGCATCCCGCCAGCCACCGTGGTTGCAATCTCGGAGGCGCTGCGCGCGTCACCGTCGCTGCAGGGTGCGTCGTGCGGCTGCGAGAGCGAGCTTGGCGCTGTGGCGGCTGACAGCCGCCGCCTCTCCCGTCCCAGTGAGCGAGGACGGGAAGCGCGTGAAGCGCACCAAGCAGCTGGTGGAGGGTGAGGAGGACCTTATCAACAAGGCTGTGGAGGCGCGCAGCCTGTACGCGTCACCGTTCCCCATGAACTCGTCGCTGGACGGTGCGCGAGGCCTGCTGGGTGAAGTGAGCGTCGCCTGACGCACCGGCCCAGGCCTCACCGCCTTCTTCTCCATGCACGGCGCGGTGCGCAGCGTGCGTCTACGCAAGCATGTGAACAGCGGCGACTTCAAGGGCTCCGTCTTTGTGGAGTTGGAAGACGTGCCCGAGGCGGAGGCGCTGCTGCACAAGGAGCTAGCGCACGAGGGCGCGCAGGTGAAGCTGGAGTGGCGGGCGGAGTACACGGCGCGCAAGAAGGCTGAGCGGCTGGAGCACCCAACGCTGGCCGAGCCAAAGGCGCGCAAGGCGCCCAAGGCGGCCCACGCGCTCAAGGCGGCCACGGAGCCGGTGGATCCCAAGGCTGCGGGCGCGGCGGCGATGGAGGCTCTTCAGATGGCGCCTGGCACAGTGGTGTGCTTCAAGATGAGTGAGGGCGCGGAGGAGGTGAAGTACGAGGACATGAAGGAGGCGTTCTCAGCCTTTGGCGTCAAGTACGTGGACCTGCCCCGCGGCGCCACCACCGGCTATGCGCGCTTCGAGAGCGCTGAGACGGCGGCGGAGGCGGCAGAGGCGGCGGCGGAGGGGCTGGAGGCTGGCGGCATGCCCCTGGCCGCCGTCTTTGTGCTGCCAGTGGAGGAGCTGATTGAGTACGCTGTCAAGGTTGCCGCCACGCTCAAGGCGCAACGAGAGGAAATGGCGAAGGCAAAAGCGCAGGCCAACGCGGGACGGGGCCGGGGACGGGGCGGGCGCGGCGGGCGCGGCGGGCGCGGCTCCTTCGGCGGGCGCGGCGGCGTCAAGCGTGGGCGCGAGGAGGGGGGCGCTGGCGAGCGCAAGACCCGGGCCAGGACGGCCTAGAGCTGTGGACATGATTAGGATGATGCGTGCTACCACGAACGTCAAAGCATACATGGCGCCTGGGGCGGCGGCGTGCCGGCGCGGGCCAGCGCAGCGGCCCTAGGTTTCAGGTTTCAGGGTTCAGGGCGGAAACCCATTTGTGGTGTTTTGGGTTTAGGGTTTAGGGTTTAGGGGTTCGGGTTCGGGTTCTGGGCTCGGGTTCGGGGTGGGGCTGAACGCAGCGTTCCGCTTCGCTTGCCGCCAGGGGTATGGGGCATCATAAACAGACCGCGCGTAGTAACCAAGAGGGCCGCTTGTGTCGTTCTGCCTGCTGCGTGCCGCCTTCGCCCACTGCGCGAGCCTCGCACCGTGAGCGTGCGCTTCTTCTCCGTCTAAGGCACGTTGCTCGCCGCGCTCGCGGACACTCGCTCTGCCTTTTAGGCACTGTGTGCGGCGTGATGCAGCCACGACCGTAGCGACGCTGACTTTTCCTGCAGAAGAGCGTGCGCAGCGCCAACCCTCGCGGCGCTCAGAAATGTACGGGCCCGTCCGCCGGCGCGTGCTCGCCCGGCC
>Ga0208951_1001098_pt1 | contig 12112 bp, 10 predicted proteins | sample GreLakmeMI27MSRF_FD_187702 | JGI IMG/M metagenome (GOLD analysis project Ga0208951, IMG submission 187702) | Freshwater lentic microbial communities from great Laurentian Lakes, MI, USA - Great Lakes metaG MI27MSRF (SPAdes) | ecosystem: Environmental > Aquatic > Freshwater > Lake | place: Great... | reverse complement strand
CGTTTACGTGTTCTATACGCTATTCCGCGGGACAGTAATCGATAAATATCCATATGACTTCTTTGATGTCGTCGTTAATGGTTATGCCAACGTCATTATTTTTGTGCTTGGAATTCTCTTTGCTTCAATAATCGTTGCGGTATTTTATTGGGGTATCGATAAGGCGCTTACGAAGAAACCGACTGCTACTTAAGTATTAACAAAAAAGCCCCCGATCACTCGGGGGCTTTTTTTGTACTAACTAAGCCTTGTAATCTGCGTAAGCTGCGATTCCTGTAAGTGCTTGGCCAACAACTAAAGTGTGAACTTCGTTGGTGCCTTCGTAAGTGTAAACACTTTCCAAGTTATTCATGTGACGAATAATTGGATATTCCAATGTAATTCCAGAGCCGCCAAGCATCGAGCGAGATTCGCGGGCAACTTCTAGTGCCATGCGAACGTTGCTTTTCTTACCGATACTTACTTGCTCAGAACGAAGTAAGTGCTCATCTTTTAGTTTGCCTAAGTGGGAAGCTAACAACATTCCGTTTCCAGTTGCAATCGCCATGTCAGCAAGTTTTTGCTGGGAGAGTTGGAAAGCAGCCAGTGGTCGACCAAATTGCTGGCGGTTCAGGGTGTAGTCAATCGCAGTTTCTAGACAATCCCGAGCAGCGCCGACAACACCAAATAAGATTCCAAAGCGCGCTTCTGATAAGCAAGAAAGTGGACCACGAAGGGTTTGAACTTCTGGCAACACAGCAGAAGCTGGCAGGCGAACATCTTCAAAAACTAATTCACTTGTGACTGATGCTCGTAGTGACATTTTGTGCTTGATTAAGTTGGCCTTGAAACCTGGGGTCTTTGTTGGGACTACAAAACCTTCAATGCCGTTTTCGGTATGCGCCCAAACAATGGCGACATCAGCAATGTTGCCATTTGTGATCCACATCTTTGAACCATTAAGAATCCAGTCATCGCCATCACGCTTTGCGTTAGTGCGCATCTCACCAGGGTTTGAGCCAGCATCAGCCTCAGTTAAACCAAAGCAACCAAGGGCGTCCCCAGAGGCTAACCGCGGTAGCCATTCTTGCTTTTGTTCTTCTGAGCCAAACTTCCAAATTGCAAACATTGCTAGCGACCCTTGCACTGAAACAAAAGAGCGCAAACCGGAGTCGCCTGCTTCTAGTTCTAAACAAGCCAGGCCATAAGAGGTAGCGTCCGTGCCAGCACAGCCATAACCTTCAAGGTGCATGCCGAACATGCCCATTTGGCCAATTTCTTTAGCTAAGTCGCGGGCTGGGAATTCGCCGTCTTCAAACCACTTACCAACATGGGGCTTAACGCGGTCATCCACAAATTTGCGAACTGAATCGCGGATAGCAAGTTGTTCGTCGGTAAACAAACGGTCAATTGCATAAAGATCAAATGGATGTTGTGGTGCGGCCATGGTGGATTCCTGTCCCAAGTGCAAAATTGCAATTATGTCCAAATTAACAGGATTGGATCCAATCTGCAAGTAATGAAATATCAGCGTTGCGGGCCGAAATTGCCTTAAAACTAGGAGCTAGTGAGCAGGACTATGGCTATCCCGGCGCCAAAGAGGCCAACAACCTGGTGGCGCTCCAGACGTTCTTTCAGGAAGATGCGAGCCAGCAGCACAGTAATTGCTGGATAAAGTGCGGCGATCACCGATATCGTGACAAGTTGCCCGCGCTGGGCTGCCAACATAAATGTCGTGCCACCCCAAACATCCAGTGCGCCAGATGCCATAGCTCGTTTGTAGTCGACTTTGCTATTGACTATGGATTTCCAAGTGACAATGGCAGCAGTGCAAAAAACCACCATTGTTACTGAGCGCGCCACAATCACCGGTGCCAGCACTGAGCCAACGGGCGCGCTACTTACGCTTAACAAAAATCCAGCAAATCCAAAGCCACCTAAAATTGCATATAAAGCTGCTGCTTTAGAAAGTGGATGTGTGGCATCAATTGTTGATCGACTCACCAGCACAATAGATGCCATTGCAATTAGCGCACCGATGGATCCAGTTACGGTTAATCTTTCACCGCGAAACAATCCAACGCTAAATGGAATGAATGCTGCAACTAGCGCCGTTATTGGAGCCACTGCTCCCATTGGCCCAAGTCCCAGTGATTTCAAAACGAAGATGTAGCCAACAATTCCACAGGTGCCTGCAAATAGCCCAGAGATAATTGCTTGCTGACTAAATTGCGCTCCCAGAAATGGCGCTGCAATTAAGAGTGAAACTAAGCCAGTACCGACTATGACTGGCAAGACTTTAAGTAACGGACTCTTGCGGGTGGCAAGTCCGCCAAAATAATCTCCAAAACCATATGAGAAAGCGCAAGCAAAGGCTAGGAGTATGGCGGACATCAGAACTTAACTGTAGCGGCTAGCTTGTTACTAGTAATAACACAGCAGTGCCCGCGCCAACTAATCCCAGAAGTTGATGACGTTCCATGCGTTCATGCAAAACTAATCTGGCGAGTAAGACGGTAAATGCTGGGTAGAGCGCAGCTAATACTGCGACAAGTACGAGATCGCCAGCGCGCGCAGCCAGCATAAAAGTTGCGCCACCAACAACATCGAGCGCGCCTGATGCAATGGCAAGTCGGTAATCAATTTCTCCGTTACGAATAGTTTTCCACGTTGCCATGGCGATGAAAATAAATATGCCGCCAGTAACAAGTCGGCCAACCATGACTGGGGCCAAACCGCTGTCATCTGGTCCGCTGCTGATACCCAAAAGATAGCCAGCGATACCCAGTCCAGCAATGATTGCCACGATCACTGCTTTACTGGTCACTGGGTGCGAGGCATCTTCAGTTGAGCGACTTACTAACACAATCGAAATAAAGGCCAGACCTGCGCCAACAAATCCAACTGCCGATAAAGTTTCACCACGTAAAAAACCAACTCCAAATGGAATGATCGCGCCGATCACCGCTGAGATTGGCGCAACTACACTCATTGGACCAAGTGCCAAGCCATACATCAGGAATACGTATCCAAGTGTTCCTGCTAAGCCGGCAGCAACTCCAGCTTTTATTGCGCCGGAACTAAAGTCTGCGCCAAAAAATGGTATTGCGATCAACAAAGTCGCTATGCCAGTGATAACAATTACTGGCAGGACTTTCCAGATTGAACCGCGCCTGGTTGCTAAGCCGCCCCAAAAATCAGCAATGCCGTAACTGAGCGCGCAAACTAGCGCCAAAAGAATCGCAGTCATATCGAGTTATTGACCTAACAGCTTTGAAACAACACCGGCAAGTCTGGAAGGTTTTCCAGACTTATCCTCTGAGTTATCAGCGCGCGTCATAATCTGTAACCCAGCATTTGCGCCAATCCAGCGAAGTGGTTCAACTTCCCAATTGCGAGATTTGTGGTTGACCCATGGAAGTTTGGTCAAGCTTGTTTCTTTACTGGTGATCAAGTCAGCTAGTGTGCGACCAGCAAGGTTAGTAGTTCCAACTCCGTCGCCAACATATCCACCAGCCCAAGCAATGCCAGTTTCGCGATCAAGGCCAGCTGAAGCCATCCAATCGCGCGCCACACCAAGTGGCCCGCCCCAAGTGTGAGTAACTTTTGCATCAGCTACAGCTGGGAATAGCTCAGCTAAGACTCCAAGCAGAGATGGATGAACTTTTGCGTGCTGGTCATATTCATCTTTGATAGTCGAGCCAAAGTGATAAGGCGCACCGCGACCACCAAAAGCAAATCTGTTATCTGCAGTGCGCTGTCCGTAGATGATCAGATTTCTAAAGTCACTAAAAGTTTCTCGCTGGGCTAACCCAATCTGATCCCACACTTGCGCACTCAGTGGCTCAGTAGCCATCATGAGGGAGTAGATCGGCACAATTTTTCGCTTCTGGCCAACAAGTGATTTGGTATAGCCTTCAGTGGCGCGAACAATGTATCGCGCCCGCACTACGCCGCTGGTTGTTGTGACTGCGCCTTTCTCAATTCGGGTAGCAGCAGTGTGTTCATAAATCGTGGCGCCCAGTTTTTCAACTAAGTTAGCCAACGAGCGAACTAGTTTTGCTGGATTGATTGCGCCCACGTGCGGGGTGTATGTTGCCCCGTAAAGATTTGTAGCCTGCGCGCGTTCTTTAGCTTCGCCAGCACTTAGCAGTGCGTAGTGTTTGGCGTCATATCCCCATTGCTCCCAATGGTGAATGTAATCCTGAGCTCTTTTCCACTGCAATGGTGTGCGAGCAAATGAAATTGTGCCACCACGTTGCCATTCGCAATCGATACCTTCAGTTTTTACAACATTTTCAACTTCAGTGACTGTGTCATGCATTGCGTCTTGCATCGCGCGGGCAGCATCGCGGCCATGAACGCGACCCAATTTATCAATTTCGGTAGGAAAGTAAGCCGAGCACCAACCGCCATTGCGTCCAGATGCGCCGTAACCTGCGACTTCTGCTTCCAAAATCACAATATTTAAATTTGGATCTTGTTTGAGTAAGTAGTAAGCCGTCCATAGCCCGGTGTAGCCGGCGCCAACGATTGCAACATCAACATTGATGTCAGAATGAAGTTCGTACCGAGTGGAGGTTGCTAGTTCATCTGGAAGCGTGCTCCACCAAAGGGACTTTGATCGGTAGTCAGTCATTTTGTAGCTCTCTTCTCAGCGTTTCCACTTTTTGATGTATTCCGGAATCGGGATGTTCTTTTCGGTCGTTAGCGGATCCGAGACAGGTTCCCCAAACACTTCATTTAATGGAACGTAACCTGCCCAAATGTTGGAGTAAATCGGATCAACTAAATCGCTGGGCACATCATCAGGGTCGCCTTCACTAACTTTGCAAGAGACCTCATCGAGATTAAGGGCAAGCATCAAAGTTGCTTTGGATTCTTTCGGCGCTGCTTTTCGGGCCTGGTCCGTGCGTCCTGGCAGCAAATGGTCAGTAATCCGAAGCAGTGCTGCTGCTTTTTCATCGCCTTCGAGCACTTCACAAGAACCCAAAGCTATAACGCATCGGTAATTCATGCTGGATTCGAATGCACTGCGAGCAAGAACCACGCCATCAAGCAATGTGACTGTTAAGCAACAAGGTTGTCCGGCTGCTAAATTTTTAAAAAGTCGTGAAGCTGTTGATCCGTGAAATAGCACCCGATCACCATCTCGGGCATAACCAACTGGCATTACAAATGGTTGACCATCCACTACGCAAGAAACGTGGGCAACCAATCCGGCGTCAAGAATTGCATTTACTTTTTTGCGGTCTGTGACTGCTTTTTCAGGAAAGCGACGGACCGAAGTTCGGTCCGTCGCGCCAACTTGACTATTCATTTTAAGATTTACCGGTCACTAGAGAATCTTTTGACCTTCAGTAAGAACGTGACGCAAGATTTGTTCAATCTCATCAAACTCGTTCTGGCCAATGATTAGCGGTGGTGCTAGCTGAATTACCGGGTCGCCACGATCATCAGCGCGACAGTAAAGACCATTTTCAAATAACGCCTTTGATAAGTAGCCACGAAGCAATCGCTCACACTCATCGTCATTGAATGATTCTTTAGTTGCCTTGTCTTTAACAAGTTCAATGCCGTAGAAGAAGCCTTCGCCTCGAACATCGCCAACAATGTCAAGATTGTTTAGCTTTTCCAAAGTCTTACGGAATTGATTTTCGTTATCTCGGACGTGCTGATTGATGCCTTCTTTATCAAATATGTCCAAGTTAGCTAGTGCCACTGCCGCTGAAACTGGGTGACCACCAAAGGTGTAACCATGCGCGAAGTAAGTATTGCCCTTCTTGAATGGCTCAAAGACTTTGTCGCCAACAAGCATTGCGCCAATTGGGGAGTAGCCCGAAGTCATACCCTTTGCACAAGTAATGATGTCTGGATCAACACCAAAGCGCTTCATAGCAAACATGTCGCCGATTCGCCCAAATCCAGTGATGGTTTCATCTGCAACCATCAACACGTCATACTCATCACAAATTTCGCGAACTCGCTCTAAGTAACCAGGCGGTGGTGGGAAACAGCCACCTGAGTTTTGAACTGGTTCTAGGAATACCGCAGCAACTGTGTCAGCGCCTTCAAAAAGAATGGCTTCTTCAATTCGGTTAGCAGCCCAGCGACCAAAAGCCTTGATGTCATCTTGGTGATATTCGGCGCGGTAAAAGTTGGTGTTAGGTACGCGGAACCCACCAGGAGTTAGCGGCTCAAAGTATTTCTTGGCATCTGGAATGCCAGTGATAGCTAGCGCGCCTTGTGGTGTGCCGTGATAAGCAACTGCGCGACTAATTACTTTGTGCTTCATTGGCTTGCCAATTAACTTGTAATACATCTTCGCAGCTTTCCAAGCTGATTCAACTGCTTCGCCGCCACCGGTAGTGAAGAAAACTCGATTGAGCGATGCTGGCGCGTAACTGATCAGGCGATCCGCAAGTTCAATTGCTTTAGGGTGTGCGTAAGACCAAAGTGGGAAAAATGCTAATTCCTGCATTTGCTTTGCAGCTGCTTCGGCTAGTTCGCGGCGACCATGACCCAATTGCACTGTGAACAGACCAGCAAGACCGTCGAGGTACTTTTTGCCGTGCTCGTCATAAAGGTAAGCGCCCTCACCGCGAGTAATGATTGGGACTTCTCCGCCATTTTCAAATATCGAATGGCGAGTGAAGTGCATCCATAGTCGATCTCGAGCCATATCTGACAGGGGAGAATTCGTTGTGCGTTCTTCTAGTGCAGTCATTACATATCCAATGTCTTCGGTTAGCGGGTTCCCCAGGTATAGCTCTGCTTGCGCAGTTTCAAATACATGAATGTTTCCGTGCGCCGGACCCCAGGAATCGCACGAATTTTACGATTGATCACTTCAAGAAGTGCTTCATCGTCTTCACAGACAACTTCGAGAATTATGTCGAAGCTTCCTGCCGTTAGGATGATGTAACTGATTTCATCCATACCTGAAAGCAAGTCTGCGACTGCCTCCATGTCACCGTCTACTTCAATTCCGATCATCGCTTCGCGATTAAACCCAACTTGAAGTGGATCAGTTACGGCAACGATCTGCATGACTCCGGTTTCCAGGAGCTTGCTTACTCGCTGGCGAACTGCAGCTTCTGACAGACCAACTGCCTTACCGATAGTTGCGTAAGGGCGGCGGCCATCTTGCTGGAGTTGCTCGATGATGGCTTTTGAGACGTCATCAAGAACTGCAACTTTTGCCATAGTTCTAGTTTCAATGGTTTTCGTCGTAAAAACAAGTGAAATCGCAGGATTTATCGAAAATAGATACGAATTTCGTAGTTTTTTCCAGATTTGAGTCAAGATATCGCAAAAAAAGCCCCTGACAGCATGCCTAGTTCATAGGTATTGTGGAGGCAATCAGCAAAACCCAACACTCTTTTAAAAAAGGAATATCCAATGAGTCACTATCAAGTTCTTAATCCTGCAACTGGCGTCGTTGAACAAGAATTCGCCACCGCAACTGACGCAGCTTGCCTTGCTGCAATTACTTCTGCAGATAACGCACATAAAGCATGGACCAAAGTTCCAGTAGCAAAGCGCGCTGAAATTGTTCATCGCATCGGCCAGCTACACATTGATCGTCAAGATGAACTTGCTGCGATTATTAATCGCGAAATGGGTAAGCCGTTAGCTGATGCTGCCGGTGAAGTTGAATTTTCCGGTTACATCTACCAGTACTACGCAGACAATGCCGTTTCGCTACTGGCAGACACACCTATCGAACTTTCTGGCGGCGAAGGCACTGCGGTAATGCGTAAGTCCTCAGTTGGCGCGCTGCTTGGAATCATGCCGTGGAACTTTCCGGCTTACCAAGTTTCCCGCTTTGCTGGTCCAAACTTGGTAGCAGGCAACACTGTTATTTTGAAGCACGCGCCACAGTGCCCAGAATCAGCGTTAGCTATTGCGAAAATTTTCGCTGATGCAGGTGTTCCAGATGGCGTTTACGTAAACCTATTTGCATCTAACGAACAAATTGCAGACATGATTCCGCATCCAGCAATTCGGGGTGTTTCGCTAACTGGTTCAGAACGCGCAGGCGCAGCAGTTGCAGAAATTGCTGGCCGTCACCTTAAGAAGTGCGTGCTAGAACTTGGCGGCTCTGATGCTTTCATCTTGCTCAGCACAAAGGATATGGACGCAGTTATCGAATCCGCAGTTTTCGCCCGTATTGATAACACTGGTCAGGCATGTAACGCGGCAAAGCGCATGGTTGTCGTTGATGGTCTTTATAACGAATTTGTTGAAAAGTTCACTGCCGCAATGATGTCAGCAGAAATATCAAGTCCACTTAGCTCATTACGGGCTGCCGAAATTCTTGAAGAGCAGGTTAATCGCGCAGTAAAGCAAGGTGCAAAGTTGGCAAGTGCCGGTTCCCGAAACGGCGCCTTCTTCCCAGCTGGCGTCCTTACTGAAGTTTCAACGGACAACGAAATTTTCCGCGAAGAACTTTTTGGTCCAGTTGCCCAAATTCATCGCGCAAAGGATGAGGACGATGCAATTCGCATTGCCAATGATTCGCAATTTGGTTTGGGTTCATACCTCTTTACTACCGATGACAAGCAAGCGCTGCGGGTGGCAGATGCCCTTGATACTGGAATGGTTTACGTAAATGGCGTTGGTATGGATGCCCCGGAACTTCCGTTCGGCGGCACTAAGCGCTCTGGTTTCGGCCGCGAACTTGGTCCACTTGGAATTGAAGAGTTCCTGAACAAGAAGCTCATCCGTATTAACGGCTAATTAACCACCTAAAAATGGGCATCTCTTAACCGAGGTGCCCATTTTGCTTGTTGCTGATACACAATTGCTGCCTAATTAGCGAATTTATTTTGTAGGTGTGCTTAAATGTAAGAGCAAGGGGATCGTCTATAGAGGCGGCCGATTGGCACTAGGAAATCAAGGCCTAGTGAAGTTAGAGAAAGGGACTGGTGGGATCCGGATTCGCGAATCAGCGAAACTCCGACAGACACTAATGCTGGCAAATTTGCCAGACACATCTGACCACCAGTGAGAATCCCTCTCACCCAATCGTTTGGACTTTTGCAATGGTTTTTACACACCTACCTTCTTCACATGTTTTACCGTCCCTGGCCGATGTTTGGCAGGGCTCATACTGGCTCGATGATGAAGCTGAACCTCTCAATGATGCTTCGCGCGTAGTTGGGAATTTAACAGCTGACTTATTAATAATCGGAGGCGGATTCACTGGCCTCTGGGCCGCCATTGAAGCTAAGCAACACAATTCAAATTTGGATGTTGTGTTAGTTGAAGGAAACGCAGTAGCACGCGGTGCATCTGGTCAAAACGGCGGCTTTGTTGCGGCATCACTTACTCACGGTTTTGCAAATGGTTTAGATCGTTGGCCAAATGATATTGCCAAGTTAACTCAACTTGGTCACCAAAACCTAAATGAAATGGAACAGTTCGTAAATAATCGAAAAATTGATTGCGACTGGATGCGCGTTGGTGAAATGGATGTTGCCACCGAGGAATATCAAGTCATTGAGCTCCAAGAAGCAATTGATGTGGCAAAACCATATGGCGAAGAACTTATCTGGCTGGATCAAGGCGAAACTCGACGTCGGCTAAATTCACCTACCTACCTTGGCGCATTGTTTAATCAGAAAAATGTGGCAATTTGTGATCCAGCGCGTTTGGCGTGGGGGCTTCGCGATGCTGCCCTTGAACTTGGCGTGAGAATCTACGAACACAGCAAAGTAACCGAACTCGATGAACGCGGCGATCGTGTTACTGCAAAGACTGAGTTCGGTAGCGTAACTGCCCCCAAGGTGCTACTTGCAACTAATGCCTTCCCGCCGCTATTGCGCCGACTTAAGTATTTGATGGTTCCGGTTTATGATTCAGTTTTAGTTACTGAGCCACTAAGCGAGCAGCAACGCCGAGACATTGGTTGGGCTGGAAATGAAGGTGTCAGCGATACTGGCAATCAATTCCACTACTACCGACCAACTGTTGATGGCCGAATCCTTTGGGGCGGATACGACGCGACTTATCATTTCCGCAGTGGCTTTGGCGTCCAGCACGAACATTCAACAAAGTCCTGGCCAAAATTAGCTGATCACTTTTTCTCAACTTTCCCGCAATTAGAAGGTTTGCGTTTTGAATATGCCTGGAGTGGCGCCATTGATACTTGCACTCGCTTTAGCGCATTTTGGGGCACGGCAATGAAAGACAAAGTGGTTTACGTTGCGGGTTATACGGGACTTGGGGTTGGGGCCTCCCGCTTTGGCGCCCAAGTATCGATCGACAAATTGTTGGATCGTGATACCGATCGACGAACCCTTGAGATGGTGAACACTTTGCCGATTCCGTTCCCACCTGAGCCATTTAAATCCGCAGGAATTAACTTCACTCGCTGGTCACTTGATAAGGCGGATCGCAACAGCGGTAAACGCAATATCTGGCTACGGACCCTCGATCGGCTGGGCATGGGATTTGATTCTTAATTGGTAAGAGAAAGTTGATTTTCAAGAATTAGGTAGTTCCTGCGTTGTAGTGTGGGCGACATGAAAACTGGTTTTGTTTGGAATGAACTTTATGGCTGGCACGATACTGGAACTGCGGCTGGTCATGCATTTGCAAGCACAAAAGTGCAGCCGTATGAACACTACGAAAGCAGTGAGACCAAAACTCGCTTCGCTTCGCTAATTGAAGTTTCTGGCCTTGGTCAGCAACTAGTTAAGATTCCTGCAATTACAGCAACTGAAGCTGACATTTTGCGAGTGCACACGAAAGAGTACCTTGCTCGAATCAAAGCTGAAAGCTTGCTACCTAAGGGTGGCGATGCCGGAGATGGCGAATCACCATTTGGCAATGGTGGCTATGACATCGCAGCACTTGCTGCTGGTGGGGCAATTGAAGCGCTGCGCGCCGTAGTTAATGGCACAGTAAATAATGCATATGCATTAGTGCGTCCACCTGGACATCATGCTCGGCCAGAAACTGGAATGGGTTATTGTATTTTTGCAAATGCAGCCATTGCCATTCAAAACGTCAGAGAAACATTGGGCGTACAGCGGGTAGTTGTTGTTGACTGGGACGTTCATCACGGTAACGGTACGCAAGAAATTTTTTATTCGGACCCAAATGTTTTATGTATCTCAATTCACCAAGACAATCTGTATCCAGCTGATAGTGGCCTCATTGATGACATTGGTGGGGCAGCAGCATCTGGTTCAGTAATTAATATTCCGCTACCTGCAGGTTCCGGTAATGGCGCATATGTTGAAGCACTAGAAAAAGTTGTACTGCCTGCAATTCGTAATTTTTTACCTGATGTGATTGTTGTGGCATCTGGTTTTGACGCCAGCGCAGCTGACCCGCTTGGCCGCATGTTGGTGACCTCCGCAGGTTACCGCCAACTAACTGAGCAATTACTTAATGTGGCTGATGAAGTTTGTGAAGGTAAATTGATGATGACGCATGAAGGTGGCTACTCACCGATTTATGTTCCTTATTGTGGTTTGGCAGTTCTAGAAACTATGTCTGGGATTAAAACTGATGTGCCAGACCCATTCGGAGAAGGCTATGACCGATTGCCAGATCAGGCGTTGAATACCGCCCAAAGCCAGCGCATCAGCCAAGCAGCCAAGATTCACCAACTCTAGTTTCCCCATTAAGTAGGGGATTTTTAGCCCACTTTTCCAAAGATTGGAAACTTGTCGGGCCCTAGCCTTATGCTGTTCGAACAAATGTTCGAAAGGCTCATTATGTCCCGAAATTATGGTGTTAGCACCAGATCCCTGGCTCAAGTGCGCACTAATGCCAGCGGTTTACCCAAGTCCTTTAGTTGGCGTGGCCACAGTTACTTAGTGCTCACGATTTTGTTCACTTGGTTGGAATCAGCTCCGTGGTGGCGCACTCGGCAAGCACGGGAATGGCAAGTCTGGCGAGTTGAGGCAACTTCGCAAAGTTCGAAAAATAATTTTGGAATTTATGACATTGCAACCAGTGATGAGCGCTGGTTTGTATATCACTTACTCGATTAACAGCAAAAAATTAACAGGAGAAAATAATGAGCGCACAACCAACACACGAAATCCAAGTAACTGTGGCCAGCATTGATTTATTAGCTGGCGCATTGCGAAGTTTGGATACTTCGATCATCGCA
>Ga0208951_1001096_pt1 | contig 12138 bp, 3 predicted proteins | sample GreLakmeMI27MSRF_FD_187702 | JGI IMG/M metagenome (GOLD analysis project Ga0208951, IMG submission 187702) | Freshwater lentic microbial communities from great Laurentian Lakes, MI, USA - Great Lakes metaG MI27MSRF (SPAdes) | ecosystem: Environmental > Aquatic > Freshwater > Lake | place: Great... | reverse complement strand
GTGGAGCCCCACGCGCTGGCCGCCTGGGCGCATGCCGCCCCTGTCGCGCTGGAGGCGCCTCTGGGGGAGTTCAGCAACGCGCTGGAGTCGTACTTGGCCGCGCGGCTGCTGTGCAAGGATTGCCGCTTGAACGTCCTCAAAGCCTGGCGTCAGCTGCAGGAGAGCAGCCGCCGCCGCGCCGCGTGCGGCTGCACCGCCGCCTTCTGCAGCGCGCTGTTGGAGACGGGGCAACAGTGGTGGCCTGACGCCACTTTCTCGCTCACAGCCACACGCCTGCAAGCCGATTGGCCCGCAGCCTTTAAGCCCTCCGACCGGGTATCCCACTTCGAGTTCTCGCTGGGCTGCGAGGCTGGCCAGGACGACCTGCTCGCCTGGCAGCCCACTCCCCACGGCGGGCCCTTCATCGACGCCCAGGTGTGCCTGAACGAAAGCGAGGCCGCCTTTCTCAACCTGCGCGCCCACTTCAGCGACGGGCGGGGCTGCCAGTCTGTGAGCGCCCGCGCGCAGCCGATGCTGGGAGAGGAGTGCTGCCACCGCCGCTTTTCGCTCGTGGGCGGCACATGCCCCACAGTCAGCCTGAGCCACCCGCCCGGCGAGCAGGGACTGCTGGCGTTCTTCCAGCACGCGCAGATGCTGCAGGACGAGGACGCCGCAGAGTCCGCTGCGGAGGCTGATGCCGAGTTTGTTGTGGCGGCGGAGGACTCCCACGTGGACACGCCTGAGCTGGCGGCGGAGGCGCTGCTGGAGGCGGCGTGCGTCATCTTGAAGCAGCGAGCGGAGCGGGAGCACCGCCGCCAGCAGGCTTGCGAGCGCGCGCGGCGGCTGGCCGCCCTGGCCGCGGCTGACTGCGCGGAGTCTGTGCTGCGCGCCGCCTTCAAAGAGGTGCTGGCTGAGCGCAACGCGCAGCGGCTGCTTGCGGAGCTGGAGGGGGAGGCGGCAGCGGCTGTGGCCCGCAGCGCAGCCGCCTCAGCCTCAGCCTCCAAGAAGAGCGCCAAGAAAAAGGCCAGGGCTGCGGCCGCGTCGCAACCGGCGGCGCTCACGCCCGCAGCACAAGCCGCGCCAGCAGTGCCGCCGCCGCCGCCGCCGCCGTCGCCGCCGCCGCCGCCGCCGCGAGGAGCAAGCCCCGAGCCTGTGGCCGTGCACACTCCGCCAGCATCCGACGCGGTGAAGGCGGTGGCGTGGGCGGCGCCAGCGTCGCCGGTGGCACCCGCGCCCAGCCAGTCGGAGGATGATGAGTGGAGCGTCGCCGGTCGGCGGCGGCGGCGCGCCAGCATGAGCAGCCGGGGGTCGCGAGACTCGCTGCTCTCAGCGGGTGATGTGGAGGGAGGCACAGCCTTTCCGGCGCTGTCGCCGCCCCAACCCGTGCCGCGTGCGGTGCCGCTGCCTCTGCCTCGCAAGCAGCTCCCTAGCCCGGGCACCCCGCCTGCGGCTGCGCCTAAACGGCTAGGCGGGCCCACTTCCGCGCCGCCGCCCGCCGCCGCCGCCGCTGCTGCGCCAGCCCCGCCGCCGCCGCCGCCGCCGCCCGTGGTGTACGGCTTCTCGCTCTTTGCGCCGCCGACGCCGCCGCACGCGCCTGCGGTGCGCCGCGTCTCGGGCTCCTCTGCAGCTTTCTACGAGAGCAGCAGCAGCTTCGGGCTTTTCCAGCTGCCCATCGGCACGGAGGAGGGTTACAGCACCATGTGGTGAGGAGTGTGCAAGCTGCGAAACGTCAAAAGTCACATACACACCACAACAACAAAGCTACTTGGTCTAGAGACTAGACTGGAAAAGCGCAGCCGACCAGGGGCCGCACCCGAAGTCTCGTAGGGCGGGCCGCCATACCTCCATACTGCTTGCTCCTCTCGCACGCACGCGTGTGCTGCTGCTGTAAAGACAGCGCGGGCGGCGGCGGGTGCTCATCCAACAACCTCCTTGACTGCGATGGCCGCCTCGCCCTCTTTCCTGCACTCGGGGCTGTTGGCCTCTGAAGGGGGCACCAGCTGCCAGAAGCGCGGCAGCGACGCCTTCCAGTCGCCCAGTATCGCCTTGGCCACGGCGCTGCCGGTCTTCTCGGCGTGCGCGGCGACCAGGCGCTTAAGCTGCGCCTCGCCCGCGTCGGTGCGCACGCGCATGGCGGTGACGATCTCGCCGTTCACCTTCTCCTCAAAGGTGCCGTCCGCGTCGTAAAAGTAGCCCAGGCCGCCAGTCATGCCCGCCGCCACGTTGCGGCCCACGGGGCCCAGGACCACCACACAGCCGCCGGTCATGTACTCGCAGCAATGGTCGCCGGTGCCCTCCACTACCGTCTCCGCCAGGCTGTTGCGCACCGCGAAACGCTCGCCGGCTCGGCCGTTGACGAACAGCTGCCCGCCGGTTGCGCCGTACAAGCAGGTGTTGCCCACCAGGATGGCATCCCCGGCGGCAAAGGGGCTGCCGGGGGGGGGCACGATGACAATCTCGCCGCCAGCCATGCCCTTGCCCACGTAGTCGTTCGCCTCGCCCGTCAAGTGCACCTGCATGCCCTGCAGCAGGAACAGGCCGAAGGACTGCCCCGCCGAGCCGCGGAATGTGAGCGCCACCGTGCCGGCAAAGCCGTTGTCGCCATAGCGCTTGGCGATGGCGCCGGCGACGCGGGCACACACGGAGCGATCCGTGTTGACGATGTCCATCGCCTTTGCGGCGGTGCCCTCCGTCTCAATCGCCTTGAGCACAGCCGCGTCGGCCAGGATGGTGTCGTCCAGCACCGCGCCCAGAGACTTGACAGCCAGCCCGCGGCGCTTGGTGCTGCTCAAATCCGTGACGCCTACGGAGGTTGTGAGGAAGGAGAGGTCCAGGCCAGCCGTCTTTGCCAGCGGAGCGGGCTTCTGGGTGAGCAAGTCGCAGCGGCCCACTATGTCGTCCATCTTGGCGTAGCCCATGCTGGCCAGTGTGGCCCGCACTTCCTCAGCCACAAAGGTGAAGAAGTTCACCAGGTCGCCTGGCGCGCCCGGGAAGCGCGCGCGCAGCTCCTCGCGCTGGCTGGCCACGCCCACCGGGCAGTTGTTGGTGTGGCAGATGCGGGCCATGATGCAGCCGGTGGCGATCATGGCGATCGTGCCAAAGCCGTACTCGTCGGCGCCCATCAGCGCCGCCAGAATCACGTCCGAGCCGTCGCGCAGGCCACCGTCGGCGCGCAGGACCACCCGGTCGCGCAGTCCGTTGGTCAGCAGCGTTTTGTGGGACTCGGTGAGTCCCATTTCCACAGGGCCGCCCGCGTGCTTGATGCTGCTGATGGGGCTGGCGCCCGTGCCGCCGTCGTGGCCGCTCACCTGGATGATGTCCGCGTTGGCCTTGGCCACGCCGCTGGCCACTGTGCCGATGCCAGCCTGGCCAACCAGCTTGACGGACACCTTGGCCTGCGGGTTGATCATGTGCAGGTCGTAGATGAGCTGCGCCAGGTCCTCGATGCTGTAGATGTCGTGGTGCGGCGGCGGCGAGATGAGCGGCACGCCAGCCTTGCTGCGCCGCATGGTGGCGATGTAAGGGGACACCTTCTTGCCGGGCAGCTGGCCGCCCTCGCCGGGCTTGGCGCCCTGTGCAATCTTGATCTCAACCTGGTCCGCGTTCATCAGGAAGCTGGGCGTCACTCCAAAGCGGCCAGAGGCAACCTGCTTGATCTTGCTGCTGGCGATGTCGCCATTCACCAGCTTGCGCAGGTGCGGGAAGGTGGACGACTCGCCAGCGGCGGTGACGTCAGACAGGCGCACAAAGCGCTGAGGGTCCTCCCCGCCCTCGCCGCTGTTGCTCTTGCCTCCCAAGCGGTTCATGGCGATGGCGATCGCCTCGTGCGTCTCGCGGCTGATTGCGCCGAGCGACATGCCGCCCGTGCAGAAGCGCTGCACGATGGCCGCCACCGGCTCAACCTGGTCGATGGGGATGGGCGCCCGGTCGCTGGTGATGTTGAGGCAGTCGCGCAGGGTGGTGAGGGGGCGCGTGTCGCGGTGCTGCTCGAAGGCTGCGTAGGCTGCTGCGTCGGGCGCGCCGCCGCCCAGGCCCACGGCTGCATGAAGCAGCTTGCTCATGTCCTGGTTGTTGCCGTGGTACTCCAGCCCCGGAAGCGCCTGGAAGAAGCCGAACTTGTTGAGCTTCTTGCTGCTCGGGAAGCCGGTGGCCCAGAAGGACTCAGTCTCCGCAGCTACCTCGTCCAGCGTGAGGCCGCCGATGCGGGACACGGTGCCGCGCATGGCGCAGTCAACCACCTCCGGGCCCAGGCCGTACACCTCGAAGATCTGTGCTCCGTGGTAGGAGGAGAGGAGGGAGATTCCCATCTTGGAGAGGATCTTCTTGAGTCCGCCGTTGAGAGCCTTGCGCAGGTTGAGCTGCACGTCAGCCACCGACAAGTCCCGCATCTTGCCCCGCTGCACCAGCGCCACGGTGCGGCTGCTGGTGCGCCAGCCGCGGCAGGACTCGAGGGCCAGCCAGGGGCAGACTGCGGAGGCGCCATAGCCCACCAGCACCGCGATGTGGTGCGTGCTGAACGCGGTGCTCGTGTCAACCACGATGGACGCCTCCGCGCGCAGACCCGCGGCGATGAGGTGGTGGTGCACGGCGCCAACGGCCAGCAGCGCTGGAATGGCGGGGCTGCTGAGCTGCGGCTCGCCAGACAGGCGGTCCGTGAGCACCACCAGCTGGCTTCCGCCGCGCACAGCTTTCTCCGCTTGGGCACAGAGGTCGGCGAGCGCGCGCTGCAGCGTGCCGGGTCCGCCGGCGGCGCGGAAGCGCATGGGCAGCGTGCTGCACTTGAGGCCAGCGTGGGTGAGCGCCTCCAGCTCCGGCTCCGTCAGCACGGGGCTGTCGATGACCACCTGGCGCGCGGCAGTCTCTCCGGCCAGCAGCAGGTTGGCCTTTGCGCCCAGCTTCATCTCCAGCGACATCACCAGCCCCTCTCGCAGCGGGTCGATGGCTGGGTTGGTCACCTGCGCGAAGCGCTGCTTGACGTAGTCGAACAGCTGGTGCGGGCGCACGGAGAGGACCGGGAGGGGCGTGTCGTCCCCCATGCAAAACGTGGGCTCCTTGCCCTCCGCAGCCATGCTCTCAATCACCATGCCCACATCCTCGGCGCTGTAGCCGCTGGCCGTCTGCAGCTGCATCAGCGTCTCTGCGTCTAGGGTTGCGCCGCCCAGGGGCTCAGTCTTGGGCAGCCGCACGTTCTGCTGGTTCCACAGGGCGTACGGCGCGCCGGCGGCCACCTGGCGTGCGATGGCGACGTTCTCCTGGAAGTCGCCGGTGGCTAGGTCCACGGTGACCATCATGCCTGGCCCCAGGCGCCCCTTGGCAACCACGTTGGTGGCGTTGCTCAGCACGTCGCCCAGCACGCCAACCTCGGAGGCCACATACACCATGCCGTCCGCGGTGCGCCAGAAGCGCGCGGGTCGCAGTCCGTTGCGGTCCAGCCGCGCGCCCAGCGTCTTGCCGTCGCTGAAGACGAGCAGCGCGGGCCCGTCCCATGCCTCCTGCAGGCCGCTGTAAAAGTCGTAGAACGCAGTCACCTCCGGGTACTCGCGCTGCAGCGTCGGGTGGTTGCGGTACGCCTCTGGCACCAGCAGCATCATCGTCTCCGGCACGCTGCGCCCGGTCTTCACCAGCAGCTCAGCCACCCGGTCCAGGTTGGCGCTGTCCGACACGGCGGGGTTGCACACCGGGCGCAGGGACGCCTCGCGGCCGCCCCACACCGGGTGCTCCATGTCCGCTTCTCTGGAGGCCATCCAGTTCAGGTTGCCCTGCAGCGTGTTGATCTCCCCGTTGTGGCCCAAAAAGCGCATGGGCTGCGCCAGAGGCCACTTTGGCACGGTGTTTGTGCTGAAGCGGCGGTGGTAGATTGCAAAGGCGGAGAGGTAGGCGGGGTCGCGCAGATCCGCGTAGAAGGCGCCCACCACCACGGAGCGCAGCATGCCCTTGTAGACGATGGTGCGCCCGGAGAGGGAGCAGAAGTAGAGGGCGTCGCCCGCCAGAGGGGCGGCCTGAGCGGCGGCCTGCTCCACCCGCTTGCGCACCAGGTAGAGCTTGCGCTCCAGCTCGTCGCCGCCCAGGCCGGCGGCGCCCACCAGCAGCTGCTCGATGGCTGGCTCGGTCATGGTGGCGTACCGGCCTACCACGCTGTGGTCCACCGGCACCGCCCGCCAGCCCAGTAGCGGCAGGCCCTCTTCCTTGAGCACCCGCGACACCAGCTCCTTGGCCTGCGCGCACGCGGCGGGATCCTTGGGCAAGAACACCTGCCCCACCGCCGCCGACCCCTCAGTCAGCCCCGTCACGCCGTGCTGGGCGCCCCACGCGCCCAGCAGCGCCCACGGGATCTGGGTCATCACGCCCGCGCCGTCGCCGCTGTCGTCGTCGGCGCTGCAGCCGCCGCGGTGCTCCATGCAGCCCAGCGCTGTGAGGGCTTGAGCAACCACCTTGTGGCTGCGCTCAGCCTGCGGTGCCACGTCAGAGCAGCGTGAGGGGCCATGCGCGAAAGGCTCAGGCGCAGGCTCTGCGGTGCGTGCCTTGACAGAGGCAATGAAGCCGACACCGCAGGCATCCTTCTCGCGCAGCAGCTGCTCGTTGTCCACTGCGCCCCCAGTGTACGGCTTGTCCGCGTGCGCCTGGAGCGCGGCGGCCAGCACGCGCACGCGGTGCTGCGTGGGACGCGCGACGGTGGCGGCGCAGTAGCTGCGGGGCGGGAGGCAGCGCGTGAGGGGCCTCGTCACAGGTGCCACCAGCTCCAACCTGACAGCCAGCCCCGCGCCGCGCACCCAGCCGCAGCTGTGCTGCCACGGCGCGAGGTCGCAGGCGTGCTGCGAGCCCCCACAGCGGCCCCTCAGGCCGCAAGGCCAGACGAGCCCTGATCTGGCGCCACGCGGCAGGCTTCTCTTCCCCTGGCCACACACAATGCGCACCGTGGCAGCGTCGCGGCGCGCCGCAGGCCGACGAAGGCTGGGAGCTGCAGAGAGCAGGGGCGTGGCGAGCGTGAGAGAGAGAGCACCAGCTGACAAGCTGTTGCCAGTGTGACCCCGGACAGGCGTCGCCGCCGGCAGCTGCGAGTTTCCGCGAAGAGCAGCAGCCACCCACAGGCGATTCCCGGCCCGGCAGAGCGTGATGGGAGACCGCCCGGGGCCGGCCGGCGTCGACGGCCGCTAGGCAGGGACAGGGTTGTCACCGCTGGCCGCACCTCAGCGCGCGCGCAAGAGCGGCCGCATAGGTGGCCGGGCGTTGGCGCAAGCGCGCGGGCGGCGACTCGGCTTGGCCGGCGCTGAGCGACGCTGGCGTGGGCCGGCAGTACGCCGGGCAGAGCCGTGGCCATCACGCCGCGACAGCCGGCGTATGGACAGGCGAGTCAGGGGCGAGCAGCAGACACGCGAAAGCCGGAGGCGAGTCGACTCGTGCTGCGTGACACGTGGGACGGACTGGGCCACCACCATACGCGTGCGCACACACGTGCATAGTTCAACTGTGACGTGGCATATAAACAACACGAAACAGCGGAACGCAGAGCATAGGGCTGGAGCGCAGAGAGGTGAACGGGCGAGCGGCAAGCCGGCGTGCTTTGTCCACGTCGCTCTCACGGTTTCTTAGTAGTCTCCCCTAAGCCAGGTGGGCGCAGTAGCACTATCTCTGCTGCGTCGCCGTCGATGAGCTGTAAGATCGATAGAGCGAGTGAGGTCGTGAGGCGGGCAGACAGCGCCACGCTCAGGTTTGCTCGCACCTTGTCGCTGAACGCTGGCTTGCTGTCGTCAGGCACACTCGCTTGCAGTGGCGCGTTCTGCGCAGGAGCCTGCTGCATTGCTTTTAGCGACGTTGTCGCCGGGCATCGAGTCTCTGGCTCTCTCCCTCAGAGCCTCAGTCCCTCTTCGTCCGACCTCCTCCGACGGACCGACGACCGACGCTGCTGCCATATTTGTTGCTTGCTCCCGCATATCACGTCAGTACCATAAAGCCTAGCAGCGCGCTGGTGTGATTCAGAGGCGCTGGGCGTTGCATGCTCCTGTCCCTGCCGTCGCTGAGCGCACTATCTATCCCCGCGCGCCCGCGCTCGAGCTCCGTATGCCGCGCAGGCACTGGCGGACCTAGCCAAAGCTCTGAAGAGCTGCAGAAGGTGGCGATCTTGTGAGAGTCTGACAGCACCCGCTGACGCTTGCGAACCTGCACCTGCAGGTGCTCTGCGCGGCAGAGGCGGCCAGTGCTCGTGGACGGAGGCTTTGGGACAGGGCGGAGGCGCTGCGTGGAGCAGCCCTCGCCGCGAGGAGGAGGGAGGAGGACGAGGTTGTTGCTCAACTCACGCACGACCGCCAGCTCGTGTTGCGTGCCTTCACGCTCCTCTTACGACGGGTGCGTGCCACCAGCCTTGCGTCAGTTGACCCGGCTCATACGTTTGTTCACTTCACAGCTGGAAGTATACCGAGCTCTGGCAATCAGACTGGAGCAGAAGGCATAGCTGCACTAGAACTCCTAGAACTTAGACGTACGTCAAGTTACGTCAAGGTCAAGGCACGAGAACTCGGAGAGCTCAGCTGTCCGTCCCGTCTGAAAGGCTTTCACTCTGTTTTAATCGGAGGCGGCGCGGCTTTCCCTCTTGCTGCCGACTTCACAGGCGCTTCCTTCTTTGCCCGCTGCTTCAGCGCGTCCATGTGCGCCTTCTGCAGGATGGTGTAGGAGGCTAGGAAGCGCGCCACCTGCTTGCTCGCAAGCTGCGCGCTTGTCGCGTCAGCCGTCCGCCGCCCGCGCTCGCCCGCGAAGAGGCAGGAGCCGCACGCACCGCGGTGCTAAACTTGCGTGTGCCGTCCGTGGCGCGCACCACGCAGCGATACTCCCCCTCGTTGCCTCCGTCCAGGGGCGCACCCTCCGCCGGCTGGCCACCCTTTGCAGCTCTTCTCATGTTGGCTTCAGGGCCACGCGCGACGCGTGAGGCTCAACACAGACGCAGGCGCAGAAGGCACGGAGGCCCCGTGCAGCGCAGTAGCGCACTTCTCTTCATGGTGACCCACACCGAGCCGCTCGCCTTGTTGCGCTCGTACAGCTGTGACGCCAAGGGGCTCAGAGTGCGCCAACGCGTGGCGCGGGCACAGGGGCGCGCCTTGTTGAGCTCCGTGAGGAAGCGGCCTTCCTCCAGGCACGGCATGATCGCGCTCTGTCTGGGGCCTCGCACACGCACGGCCAGGCGACACGCACGGCTGGACGAGGTGTGCACGTGGAAAGAGACGTGCGAGGGCGACGGAGACTCACGCCATGACCAAGTCTAAAAGCAAAAACTAACAGGGTGATGGCAGGTTGAGACGCCAATCTGCCCACCGCCACAGTGTGGCTCGTACGGACCACGCCTGCGTCTTTGTGACACGCCATTGACCGGCAAAACCGGGCGGTCTGATTATGACGCACCACGCGCTGCTGGTGTGCCGCCGGCCGCAAGACACATTGTGATCGGACGTGGGCTACTATAACACAAACGCCCAGATAGACGCAGCTATAGCGAGGAGGTGCAAACTAGAAAAACGCGGTGGAGGCGACGAACCCCTAGACTCCGACTGGCCAGCATCTGATACCAACTGGCTCACTGCACACAACCATCATAGTCACATTGTTGAATCACACACTCAGTCAGGTGTGCAGGTGTCCTCAGAGCGCGATGATGTGAGGTAGAAAGTCTCCACCATCCCCTTGCCCTTGCACTCCACCTGCCCCCGGGGCTCCAGCACGTGCGTTGCCCTCAACAGCGCCTCAGTCGCGCCGCTGCACTGCACGCGCGACGCCTCGCCGGTGCTCTCCATGCGCGATGCCAGGTTCACCGTGTCGCCGAAGAGCTGGTAGCGGGAGCGGTCCGCGCGCACAATGCCAGCCGTCACCGCGCCGCTATGCAAGCCCACCCGCACCTGCAGCCGGTCCGGCTCCAGGCCCACGGACACGCATGCACGGGCGAGGCGGGGGCCCAGGGAGAGTGCGAAGTTGGCCATCTGCTCCGCATGTGTGGCCGACGGCGTGGGCAGCCCAGTGACGGCCATGTAGCAGTCGCCGATGGTCTCAACCTTGAAGACGCCGTTCTTGCGCGCCGCGTCGTCAAACTCGGCGAAGACGGCCTCCAGCACGGTGAACACGCGCTCGGGCGGCACCTGCGACGCCCAGCTGGTGAACTGCACCAGGTCACCAAACAGCACGGTGCAGTTCTCATAGTGGTCCGCGATGGGGGCCGCGGAGACTGACGATCTGCTCACCCTGGGTGCGGACACAGAGCGCGGGAGGAGGGCTTGAGCCTTGCGCAGCAGCTTCTCCGCCAGCCTTGACGGGCCAGGGACGGAGAGGCCGGTGGCGTTGCCCTCGTTCACGCTGGACATGCTGGTGCCCACGCTCCACCTGTGCATCCGCTCCCCGTCGGGCGCGTCGACCATGCTAACCCGGGTGCTAAGGTCAGAGATGCTCTGGGGCGGCGCCGGCCTGGGCGCAGACGCGTGCTCGTACAGCCGCGCGCGCACGTTCTTGGGGAACGTCTCGCCCACGATGCGGCCCGTCACAGCTGCCCAGCGAGACACGAGCACCGCCCGGTGACGCTGCGCAAAGTCGTACAATGCAAAGACGACGGTCAGCAACACAATGGTTAGCACCGCGCCCGCACAGGCCTGCACGCGCAGAGTAGTGATGTACTGGTCGTGCAACTCACGCGTGGGGTAGACGGACAGGTCGTACTGAATGCCCAGAGTTGCGCTGGTGCTGACCATCAGACCGTCCATGCCAGCCGCCTGGTGCAAATCCCCCGCGCCCAGGCTCGTCACGGTGCCCTGGCCCAGCCGAAAGGTGAACACCCGTCCGCTGCTGACGCTTTTAAGAACCACATCCACCGCACGCACATACTCAGGCAGCGCTGAGGAGAGGAAGGTATCCCAGGAAAACACAACAGATACCCATCCAACCACCGGCGCGCTGGCGTTGCCCACGCCGCCGTCGAACACGGGCGCGAACACGATGCCGCTGGCCCGGGACACGTTCGCCGCACGGTCCTGCACCAGCGTGATGATGTCCGTCACCGCAACAGCGCGACTCGCCAGCGAGGTGTCCAGCGCCCTCTGGCGGTCCACCTGGCTATGCAGGTCGTAAAAGACGGCTGCAGCGTTGCCGGTCCAGGGCGCAATCTGCCATACGGGAACCGTGAAGTGTCTGGAGGCTAGGGAGGGGATGATGGTGCCGTTGGCGTCGCGCTCGTACACGGAGAGCAGCGGATTGACGCCCGGGCCAAAGGAAGGTGCCAGAGGTGCAGCGTACGCGTTCCAACCGGCCAGCTGCGCCGCGCTGAGCAGCGGGTTGAATGAGAGTGCCCGACCCGCGCACAGCGTCAACTGCGCCTCTGCAAAGCCTGCAAAGCCGGGAAAGGTGACGTTGGGGAACCGCCCAGCGCCGGCTCCGCCCATGAAGGACGCAGTGGCCGCAGCAGCAGTGGCCCAGCCCTGCAGGCTCTGCTCAAAGCTGTGGGTTACCTGCTCTGCGATGCTGGTCCACTGCGCCAGGAACGCGCCCTCCTCGGTGAACCTGAGGAGAAGTGGGAGAAGTGGAAGTGAGGCGGCATGATAAGTAGGCAAGCTTGCGCCACGCACCTTATCACGAGGAAGGCAGCCGAGCCGAGCCCAGCGCAGGCCGCTGCAAGTAAAAAAAAGAGCAGCAGGCGCAGGGCGACCAGCCCGGTGGGCTGCTTGGCCTCGGCCGCCGCCTCAGCCTCCAGATCCTTGTGGAGGAGGAGGAGGAGGAGGAGAGGTTGGGTTCGCATGAGGGTGCCGCGTCCCAGCGGCGCTGCGCTCTCCAAGCCTTACCTCACTGAAGTCCATGCAGCGCCCCCGGCGCGCCACAGCCCAACTCTCCGCAGCCCAGAGTAGTTGGGCGAGCGTGACACCAGTGCTCTTTGGCAGGCGGGAAGCGGGACTGGAGGGCTCGTCAAGTGCGCCAGCACGTGCCTGCTGGGGCTGGGAACGGGCCAGCGGTCAACAGGGGACCGTGGGGACCGTGAGTGCGTGAGATGGTTGCGTCAGGATTGTTGGTTCATAATACAAGGGGAAACTCTATTCAAGCTTGAAAATTGATAATCGATATGGCCCTTAAACGATTTCAAAGTGCAAGTATATATAGGAAATCAACTGGACTAGTCGCCAACCTGGAGGCTCCTGAATC
>Ga0208951_1001095_pt1 | contig 12140 bp, 17 predicted proteins | sample GreLakmeMI27MSRF_FD_187702 | JGI IMG/M metagenome (GOLD analysis project Ga0208951, IMG submission 187702) | Freshwater lentic microbial communities from great Laurentian Lakes, MI, USA - Great Lakes metaG MI27MSRF (SPAdes) | ecosystem: Environmental > Aquatic > Freshwater > Lake | place: Great... | reverse complement strand
CACCGCCGTACAAGTGTGCAATCCTGAGTCGCGCCGCTGCGTGCTGCGGACCGGCGCCATCGGAAAGCGCATTTTAGGCAACGGACCCAAGAAGGCCAACGGCCCCAAGAAGGCCAACGGCCCCAAGAAGGCCAAGGCACCCAAAAAAATGACCGAGAAGGAAGCTATGACCATCAAGCTCGACTTGGACATCGATACGGTTCTTGCGCTGATGGCAAAGAACGATATTGACGAACGCAAAATCAACTCGTCTCCGCTCCACTTGGAACATTTCACATACGGCATCACCGGCGTCACTGATGCAGCGCGTTCTGAAATTCTGCGTGTCTTGAGTTACTTGTACTTGGGGGAAATCGTAGAATGGCCCATAGACCCTGGTCAGATGTATTTTGGGAAGCTGGTGGCAAAGTATGGCTTCGTACATAAATCTCCAGGGAAGTCGACGCTTCACATCGTCTCAGATCTCTTGACTGATGCTGCTGTCGCGACGAAGCACAAGGACGACACGTCCGCAGCGACAATTCGTGCAGTTGGCATTGGTGGGCGCGGGATTGGCGTGCAACACATCAAACAGGTAATCAGTGAATCGCCTGCTACGTACAACTTTTCGAGAGAAGGGCGAGGTGCACGAAAGTCGCTGAAGTACGGTCACGTGAGGGGGGATAGCCCTGAAGCATTGGACGTTGCTGACCGGGAAACACAAGCAAGAAAGATGTTGGCGCTACGCCCAGGTGGCGGTAGGAAGATGACCAACGACGAGTACCTCGAACGGCTCCGAAAATACCTCAAGCCATATTACGATAAGCTGTAAATGAAATCTTTGTTACCGTTATGACGGACGGGGCGCGATTTTTCATGTCGCAGTGCGCAAAAAAGTGCACCGCCGTACAAGTGTGCAATCCTGAGTCGCGCCGCTGCGTGCTGCGGACCGGCGCCATCGGAAAGCGCATTTTAGGCAACGGACCCAAGAAGGCCAACGGCCCCAAGAAGGCCAACGGCCCCAAGGAGAGGTACTACCCCAAGAAGGCCAACAAGCCCAAGCGCCCCAAGTCGAGCTACTTCTTCTTCCTCGACGACGTCCGCGGCCCAATCAAGGCACGAAACCCAGGCGCGACGATCGGCCAGCTCGGGAAGCTCATGGGTCTGGAGTGGGGCAAGCTCTCCGAGGCGGAGAAGGCCAAGTACGCCAAGAGTTACGCCAAAAACAAGATCCGGTACGAGCAGGAGATGGCAGCGTACACGATGTGAACTTAAAGCGAGCCTGACATCAACGAATACATGGAAAAGCCGTTCGACACGACTCCGGCAAGCCTCGATGGGTTTGCGACGCATGCGATCCCGGATAAACGCGAGATCGTCGAGCAGATCAAGCAGCTGGTCGGATCGCTCAGCCCTCGAGGAAAGTTTCCCGGGCCCAATCCGTGCAGTCTCGAAAAGGCCGACCTCCCAAAACTCAAAAAGGGGGGCAATTGGCTCTGCGAAAAGACCGACGGCACGCGCGTGCTGCTGGTGTTCATGATTCACCGCGGCGCGAAAGTCGCATTGCTCGTGACGCGCGCGTGGGACGTGTACGTTATCGGATTGCGGCACGTCCCAAAAGCCCTCTTTCAAGGCACGGTCTTTGACGGCGAACTTTTGACGACACAGAAAATCTGGCTCGGGTTTGACGCGATGCTCGTTGCCGGCGTCCCCGTCTGGTCGCTGCCGCTGAGCGGACGCCTCACCGCCGCGCGCCGGAGTCTTGGCGCATACGTCCCCAATCCAGGCGAAGTTCAACTTCAATTCAAAGCGTATTTCCGAGTTTTCGACGACTACATCGGATACCTCAAAACGACGACGCACCCGACAGACGGGACCGTGATCACGCCGGAAAACAGCCCGGTCGTGCTGGGCCGGCACGCGACATTGTACAAGCTCAAAGATTCCGGCAAACATACCGTAGACTTTGAGTTTGCCGAGCCGGATACACTGAGCGTCTACTGCCCCACGCGCGGCGGAAGCGTCCCGGTCGGGAAGCTGGCGCCGGGCTTTGGGCGCGTCACGCCCGGATGTATCGTCGAAGCCGCATGGGCCTTTGGCGATACGTGGTCGCTCGTGACGATCCGCAAAGATAAGACGACTTCGAACGATATGCTTACATACACCAAGACGCGAATCAACCTCCGCGAGAACTTGACGCTGTCCGATCTCAAATCGCACTGGGTGTAATCAGAAAAAGTCGTGCGCCAGACCGAAATCGTACCGCATGATCTCGAGCGTCGCGGCCATATCGCGCAGACGCGGCCGAGGCCCGCGGACGTTGCGCGGCGCATTGTCGGGCACCGGAGGCGGCGTGACCTCCATACGAGCAATTCCGCGACGAATCTCTTCCGCAAACTCTGGCGACATGAGCCACTGCATAACGATGCGCGTGGGCCAGTAGTACGTCCCTCCCTCGTCGAGCTCGATTTCCACGCGACGGCCCCGGCGCGTCACGCAAAGAACCGTGCCATACCATCCGTACAGCCCATCAGGAGGAACTTCGTCAGGCCATTCGGACCGAGGGACGATAACTCTTCCTCCGATCCACGACATCACGATCTGCGTTTGAAAATGTCGTTTTTATTGTGTTGCTTTGGAAATGCCTGCCAAGACCCGCTCAGCCAAGCCCAAGTCGGCCATCGCGCTCAAGAAGGCCGGGTTGTCCCCGGTACCGCTCGGTTCGTTCATGGCGCCGCCAGGTGCACGTCCTGCCATTACACGGAAACCAGCGTCGAAAATCGGCGCGAAGCCTGCGAACGCCGGCGCGAAGCAGCCGTCAAAAGCCGCTGCCGCAAAGGATATCGAGTCGGCCGCCAAGGCGCTGCTCAAGCTGAGCCGCAGTCTCAAGGGGTGAATTCAAGTCCGCTTGTAGACGATCACGCACGCCGCTTTCGTCACGATTGCATTCATCTGGACTGCCACGCCATCCGAGATCCATTCGTTTCCGTTGTTATACATCGACTTGTCGGGAGTTGCGACGACACAGAGCGTGTACCGCGCCACTGCAGAATCGTTCGCTCCCGACAACTCGAATTCGTAAGGATAATCCACAAACTTCTTTTGGCCCTTGAAGCCGCACACCAGCATCAAAGGAGCCCGCTTGATCGACGCGTCGCCGAGATGATCGCGAATGCACTTGGCCAACGAATTGCCTGTCACGTCCAATTCGAGCGTCATCACGTGCCGGATTTCGTTGCCGATCAAGAGCTGCATCCCGAAGAGCTCACGCACGAAACTGCGCTCCGACGTCCACTTCTCCAAATCGCACGTATCGCCAGGATCGTCGACGGGCCGCGCGATTTCAGGCGTGTTTTTCGACAACGCGTCGTGGAGGCTCGCAAGTGTCTTGGACGCATACGTCAACGGGCACTTGACGACGCCCTTGCACTTCTCGACGGCCTTTGGGAGGTCGTTTTCCTCCATTTTTGCCGCTTTTGTGAACTCGTCAAGCACGAGGCACGCGTTTTGTCGCCGGGCAAAGGCATCTCGCATGGCATTGTCAGATATGATATACGCAACGAGCGCCGGGATGTGCAGCAGCACCAACGGAACCGCCATTTTCTTTTGCGATTTGGCGTTCCTTTAACTTTATTTTCTGTGTTTTGGAGTAGGAAAAAGTCCATGGGCAAGACGGACGATATTATGACGTTCATCGGGTCTGGCAGGTACAGCGACGTCTTCAAAGTGACGAGCGGGCGCCAGTCGGTCGTGATGAAGCTGTCGTACTACCGAAATAACACGCTCAGCGACTTTATAGCCGCGCTCCAGGCAGGAGATCGAGCCGGAGCGCGGAACGTGAAGAACAAGGACAGCATCATGGTGAGCGCGGCATTCGCAAACGCCACCAACGCGCTGGTGGCCAAGCACGCGTCGCCGCACTTTGTTTTCGTGTATTGCAATGCCGATGTCCGGAATATGGCCGAGCGACTCAAGACGCTGCTGAAAGACCGCATCAAGTCGTCCTCGAAAGTTGAATTGAAGTACAATAACGCGTGTTTCCTCGAGCTCTTCCACATGGATCTCACGAAATGGCTGAAGAGCCACTCGACAACAGTCAACGATACGAACGTCCGGAACGCGATCTTTGCGGTGATGTACACGCTCGCGGTCCTCCAAAAGGCCTACCCCGGCTTCAGGCACAACGATCTCAGCACCAATAACGTGCTGGTCAAGAAGCTCCGGAAACCGATGAAGGCCGGGTACGTCTTCGACGGTACGAGCTACTACGTCCCAAACATGCCCGTGCTCGTGGCTATTAACGACTACGACTTTACACACGTGCCAAACCACCCCAGCCTCGCAAACGAGCGCGTCATCAACGGCAAGTACAAAGTCACGGAATTCGCAAATAAGACGTACGATTCGCACTTTTTCCTGAAGACGGTGCTGCGTCACGTAAATTCCAAGAACAAAAACCTGCCGGCGACGCGCGCATTCCTCAAGGCCCTCCCCTTTCAGACCGAAGACCGTCTTGATACGACGCAAGTACCCGGCTTTGAGCCTGAAGTCCTGATGAAACACCCCTATTTTTCGTCGCTCCGGAAACCCATCCCGGCGGGCGTCGACGTCTACCAGCTCTGAGCGCCCCGACCTGATTTTATTTGGCTGCAAAGAAACATGCCAACAAAATTCTCGAACACGTGTACCGCCCCGGTGGAGTCTACGCATCCGGGATGGGTAGCAAGACGAAAAAGTCCAACCCTGGAGTGTTCGAGTGAATTGCGTTATGCGAGGTGGCTCTGGCACTTGCGTGACGGCGCGATTACATGCCACGCTGGAGAATCGAATCGACAGCCTTCTCAACATCGCAATGCATGATGAACGAATCGCGGCGGATTTCGACCATTCGATTGAAAGTCGCAGGCCCGCGGCGCTCGAGCGAAACTTTGCGGTTCTTGTTGGAACGAGCGGCCCGGTCGTCGCCCAGAGTTGCCGTCTCGATGCCTCCGACAATATCGCACATTGCTGGATTCTTGACGATGCTCGTAAGATCATTCCCATGGACCGTCGCGACGATGCGGACGCCCCGCTCGGCAATCGTCCTGCATGCCAACGCATCCTCGCTACCGCCAAGCTCGTCGATGATGATCACGTGAGGCGCGTGGTTACGGACGGCCTCCAGCATCACGTCAGCCTGAGTCTTGCAGGGCGGGACGCGCATGCGACGCGAATCGCCAAGACACGAATGAGAGACCGTGCCGTCGCCGCCGATTTCTCCGGACGGGTCGATGACAATAACGCGATTTGTTGTGGATAAGATCCGTGCAGCTTCGCGAATCATTGTCGTCTTGCCCGATCCCGGCGGCCCGACGATCAAAAGCGACTCGGTATCGAGAATCTCGTGAAGGACCGATCGGCCCTGGTCGCATATCCCGTCCTCGACGCCAGGCCTGATGGTCAATCCGACACAGGCGCCGTGCATATCGCGCATGCCGCTGACGCGATGCAAAGACCCTTCGATGATCGCGCGGTTGGTGGTATCGAACGTCAATTTCGAAGCAGCTTCTGCGATATCCGAGCGTTCCAGTGGGACGTCGCCGAGAACTTCGCGCGTTCCATCTGCAAACCACGCGACGGGAACTTTGCCGATATCCATCGTGATGTCGACGAGGTTGTCGAATGTGGACGGAATCTTGACGCACTCGGGCATGATATCCAGGAGACGCTGGTCGAACGCGTTGGAAACATTAGTTTGAAACGCGTGTCGAGGGACGGATCGCGTTTTGGCGTGACTCGAGTAGTCGCGTTGAACGAGTTTACGCGTCGACGCCACCGACCTGAACATTTTCACCGCCCGGATCATCGTGCGTTGATATATACGCGGGGAACTGGCGGCCTTAAATTACTTCATCCTGGAAGGCGGCGATTATTGCGTATAACGGCGAGGCGGCGGTGACTCCGGCACGTTGGCCAGAACTTGCGTGCGATGCTGCGACGGCGTGGCGCGAGCGTAGTGACGCACCGCTGGCGGCGTGCCTTGCGTGGACTGCGACCGAGGCGGCAATGATCCGCCAAAGTTCAGCGACAGGGATGGCGATCGGTAATTCCATGCGATGTTGGGGGATGGCGACCGGCGACCAGGCACGTGGTTCGGGTGACGGACGAGGCGATCGTACTCGGGCGGCCAATCGTTCCTCAAGATGGCGCGGTGCCGCGATTCCTTGATCATCGCTCGCTTGATCCGGCGTTGCAGGCGGCGTTCCTTGGCCCGTTTGGCGGCTGCAGCGACCACGTGGCGTCGAGCAGACCGTTCGAGCGCGCGCCGAGCCTCGGCCTGGATGCGCGCATAGTCGTGCCGGACAGGCGGCCTCATCAGCTCCTCAAAGAAGCCGTTCAAATTCGACATTACTACAACAATCGTTTTTTTTCCGCATGGGCTTCAGAGCTGATGCGGAAAAAAAGGCATTTTAATCTTTATATAATCACTTGCGGGTGGTGTACAGCACTTTCGTGAGCTTCTCGAGCGCGTCACGGATTCCGGCCATGACGTCTGCGATCGCCTCGCCGTTGCTGGTGATGAGCGCATCGGCGAGCATGCGGATATCGTTCTCAGGGTACTCGGAATCGACCACCGACTCGCCGTCCTCGTCATACTGCGAATCGTTCTCGGTCGACGCGTCGCTCGCAGCCGGCTCGGCATCCACAGGAGGGGGCTGGCGGGACATAATCGTACCATGAATTATTTCTTTCGAAATCAAACGCCTTAATCAATCCACGAATCATCATCAAACGTAACGGCAATGCCCGGAGGACGCTTTTTTTCCACAATACGAGTGACGCGGTCCGAAAAGTCATTCAAGAACCCAGGGCTAGATTCCACGCTTCCGCAGAGATCTTCCGACATCGTCATCGAAGTTGCATCGTAGTTCTCAATTTCAGCATCAGAGTCGCCGGGGTCTTCGTCTTCATGAGCTTCGCCCTCTGACCATCCGTCCTCAAGAGGGTCGGCAAGAGAATCGGCAAGAGGGCCGGCAAGAGGGCCGGCAAAGTCGTCGTAGTCAAGCGCAGCGCCGGATCGCTGCGGCGCCGGCTCGGGCGACTTCTCGCGCGTCGCCTCGAATGGGCCCGATGCAATTTGCGTGACCGAGGCCGGTTTCGGGGCCTTCTTAGATTTGGCCGTCTTGGCCTTGGCCTCGGCAGGCGCCTTGGCCTTGGCCGGCTTGGCCTTGGCTGGCGCCTTGGCCTTGGCGGGCTTGGCTGGCGCCTTGGATTGGGCAGTGTCAACCCCGAAGAGTTCGCAGAACATGGCCGTTGTCTGAAAAAAAAGAAAATAAAAGGCGTTTTAAATCTGTTGATGTTCTAATGGAGGACGCGGGCAATACGTCGGTCCTAGCGGTCCTAGCGGTCCCATCAGACCCTGGCAGTAACGACAATGTAACGACAATAGACGACGGAACTTCGTCAGGGCTCGGACCGGGCACTATCGTCATTCTCGTCGTCCTTGTATTCGTCCTGCTCGGAGGCATAGCGACCGGCATCTACTTCCTGGTCCGCGTCGTCAGAAAGAAAAAGACTGCGAAACGATCGAAGGCTGCGAAGCAAGCGCAAACACTAAATAAGCCCGCTGCACCGCCGACGCCGCAAATGGGATTGCAGCAATTGCCGCCGGCGCCGCAAATGGGATTGCAGCAATTGCCGCCGGCGCCGCAAATGCCGTGGCTTATCCGGGAAGCCCCCCGATACGCTGCCCCAACGCTACATGCTCCAAGCCCTCCAAGCCCTGGGGTACCGGACCCAGCCGCCGCGCTCGCAGACAGGGCGGCCGGGAAGGCTATCGCGTCAGAACTGGCAGCGTCGTCGGCTGCGACAGTCACTGTCGCAGCGCGTGCTGGGTCCACGTACAAATACAAAGCCCCGCCGACCGCGGCGCAGTCGTCAAAGAACCTCGCCGCATGGGCTCTCAAGAACAAGGCGGCGGCAGGGGCACTTCAGAACAAGCCGGCACCAGCGGGGCTTCCAACACCAGCGGGGCTTCCAACGACGCCGCTTCCTCTGCCGTCTCCGTCGTCAAAAGGGCCGCCGTGGTACATAACCGACACCGACAACCCCAAAGCAATGTCACTGTCGAACGGAGCATTCAAATTTTCGTACACAAAAGGCCTCGCGGGGTCCAAGAGCGGCGGCGCGTTCAAGGCCAACCCGTTCAAGAAGCTGCCTTCTGATGCGTGCACGCTAGCATTCTCGGTCTTTTTTCCTACCGGGTTCAACTATCGCAAAGGCGGCAAGCTGCCCGGCGTATGCCTGGGGACATCTGCAAAATCGTGCGCCAAAGGCAAAGAATGGTCTGCAACGACGGGGTCTTTGCGTCTCACGTTCAAAGAAGGCGGTGCGGCAGTGGGGTACACGTACATGGCGATTGCCGGAGGGTCCAAGGGGGCGTGGGATATGCAGAGCGCAAAATTCAAAGGAGTGACGAAAAAGGACAAGGACGGCACCGACGCGCCCGGATTGCACGTGTGGCACAACTCCAGCCTGAAATTCAAGTCTGGCGAGTGGAATCCTGTCGTGTTACAGATGGCGCTGAATACGCCAGGGAAGATGGACGGGCGGCTGTCCTTGACTGTAAACGGAAAATCGGAAACGCTGACAGATGTCGTGTGGCGGACGAGCGCATCTGTCAAGATTCAAAGCGTGAATTTCGTGAGTTTCTTTGGCGGATCAGGCCCGGAAGCAGCGTCGCTCGTCGACACGTACTCGCTGATCAAGGATATCCGCTTTGGAGTTTAAGCCATGACGGCCTCGAGATCGTCCTTCTTGGCGCGTACGTGGTCGCCGATAGTTTCGACAAAGTGCTTGATCGCGTCCTTTGACTCGTAGACGAGGCGGCACGGCGACGACTTCTTGACCTTGCCGTGAAGCACCTTCTGAAGCGCAGGGAGGACAAACTTCTCATTCTTGGGGAGGACGAGCTTGACGGATCCGCGGCGCTTCTTCGTATCGTCCGTGGCAGCCATGGGCGTGACGATAATGCCACGGACGTCGAAGAAGCCCGAGGCCCACTCGAGCGAGACGTTGTCAAGCTCCGAGACGGCAGGCACGTCCTTGACGTCCTCGGCCGTCGCGTTGGACTCGATGTACTCGAGCGCCTTCTTCGCGAGATCCTTCTTGAGGACACAGTGCTCGGAAGCAAACGTCAGGAGATCCTTGGCGGCATCGCCCTGGAAGAGCGCAGTGCACAGATCCTTCTTGTCCGGGCGCTTGACGATCGTGACGCGCGTAGGACAAAACTTGGCTGCGAGTTGTTCGGCAACGCGGGGATCGTTCGAGGCAAGGGTCACGCGCGTCGACGCATTCTTGGCAAGGCCCACGGAGAGCTGGGCGTCGATAAGGCCGGCGTAATACTCGGAGGTTGCGGGGGAAGCCATTGTGCTGAGTTTGTAATTTGGTCTGGGGAGGCTTCTTTAAGCCCCCTACGTCACGGGTCTCCAGAGTCCCATGACGTAGGTTTGTGATTCGTGCTATATCAGGGTTACATGTTACGGGGTGCACACGCGGCACCATTTTTGCAATAAAATGCATTCGCCTTGGTCATCTCGAACGAAACGTGCGTCAGCACGCCGAGCACAAATCCGAGGAAAGCCGCGCGCTGCGGCGACTCTTCCAGGGGGAACACGACGATTGCCATGGACATGAGCGCCGCGAGGACGCCTCCGACGACGAGCGCTTCGATCAACACGGATCCGTAGTAGCCAGTCGACGCCATATATTAACAAAAGATTAAAAGCACGATCCCAATGACGACAGCCATGCGCAAGACCCCTGCGACACCATGAAATCGGCCACGAGCTTGTTCTCTAGGAGGACCTTGAGCGTGCGGATCGTAGATTCTGGGATATCGTCAGACGTCCCGGCCACGCCATCCAAACCGTTGGCCAGGAGGTCGACGGCACGCACTGCAGCATCAGCATCGCCCTTGGCGGCTTTGACCACGTGCTTGACGATCTCAATAGCGTTCGCCGGGTCGATCTTGGCGGCCTTGATCTTCTGGACAATCTTGGCAGCGAGCGCCTCGGCCATCTGTGTCAAAAGCAAAGAAATATAATCCGAGAGGCAAGTAATGATCGTGTACGTCAGTGGCCAGTGCCCAAACTGCGATCGATTCCTCAAAACCGTTCGGCGTCTCAAGCTCAAGATAGAAATCGTCAACATCGATAATCGCAAAGTCGACGGCCTGAGCGCCGTGCCGACGGTCGTGGAAGGGACGCGCGTGATGGTCGGGACCAAAGCTTTCGAATGGCTCCAAAGCCACGAATCCAAGCTGCCTCTCGAAGCGTACGCCACAGTCCTGGGCGAAGGCGCTGGCGGGCTGAGTTACACGGATCTCGATACCGACGAAAGTATGGCGTCGACGCTCTTTACAGAGTTTTAACAACGGGCTGCTCAACGTGCAAAGTGGAATTGCTGACGATTTTTCACGTTCGTTGCAGTTGCAGTGTCGTGAAAATTCTGGACGATCAGGCTTGGTGAAGTGCCGTCAATGACGTTGTCGATCAGTACAGTGCCGCGCGTTGCAGCAAACGAGTTCAAGTAGACGAAATCCGGGTGCGGCCCGGCAGAGTCGACGAAACATCCGATATCGCTGGGAGTCGCGGGGCCGCAGTCGACATTGTTGATCGTATACCTGGAATCAGCACGCACGGTATTCCATCCTGGAGCCCTGACGCCGGCACGCACGCCTATCGCTTTTGGGAAACCGGGCAGCTTGAGCGTCTCGTAACCTGGCGCCGGGAAGTAGACGTTGTATGCAAGATGCGTCACGGCCGGGTCGGTCGCTGCGAGACCCGAGTCTCGGCCGAGTTCGTCTGGGGCAAAGTTGACGCGCATGCTCTTGGAAACCAGCGAGACTTTGGCTCTGTACCCCGTCGCGTACTCGGTGCACGCCCAGCCGTGCGCATCGGGCGAGGTCGGCGCGGCGACCTGGAGCTGCATGTACCACAAAAAAGAGATTTAAAGAAGGCCGTGCCGAACGGCTCCCCCAGCCAGCCATGGATTCCCCGACGTTCGACGCGAGCAAGTATTCGCTTTTTGTCAAGACGGTCCAGGGCGGCGCGCTCCGGGGTCTTTTCGAGACGCTCTGTCACATCATTCATGACACGAACCTTGCTTGGGCCCCCGCTCTGGGGGAAGATACCGGAGGCCTCAAGGTCTTGACGATGGACGGCGCGCGGTGTGCGTTGATCTTCCTCCGGCTCGATGCAGATTCGTTTGATGAGTTCCACTGCCCTGGCCCGCTGATTACGGGCATCAATATGTCGAGCGTATGGAAGCTGCTCAAGACGGCGTCGAGTCACGATTGTATCAGCATGTATGTCGAATCTGCGTCTCCACACGAACTTGGCATTACGATCCAAAACTCCGACAAGAACGCGCTGACGGAGTATAAGCTCAAGCTGCTGGATTGCGATGCCGAGACGATCAACGTGCCCGATGTCGTCTTTGACCGGGTGCTCACGCTGCCGTCGGCCTACTTCCAGAGGCTGTGCCGCGAGATGACGAATCTCGGCGAATATATGACGATTTCCATCAACGGGTCGAGCTTGAAGTTATCGTGCAACGGAAGTTTTGCATCGCAGTCGACCAGCATTGGCGAATCGGACGGGTGCATGGCCGTCACCGAGTCGACGGGCGAGGACGTCGAAGGGACGTTCTCGTTGCGGTACTTGAGCCTCTTCACGCGCGCCTCGGGGCTGTGCAACACGGTCCAGCTCTACCTGAAAAAAGACTACCCTCTCGTGCTGAGCTACAACGTCGCGTCGCTGGGATCGCTCAAGTTTTGCCTTGCAAATCGTATTGATGACTAAAAAAAAACCTGGTGAAAAAAAACAAAAAAATGCTGTTGGTCGGATTCGAACCGATATCGGAAAAATAGTCCAGCTTCTCAGCTTCGAGGCAGCTGACGCTTCGAGGTGGCGGATCCGCTTCGAGGTGGCGGATCCCCGCCACCACACGCTTCGACGCGGCCGGGATAGCAGCCTGGGGGTACATATAGGACCAGCCGCTTTGCCTGAAACTGCCCGAATCGACCCCTCTGCTGCCCTGTGAGCGCGATCGGCCGCCTGCCGCGCACGGCGGCGGGCGGGCGGGCGGCTTTTTTTTTTTTTTTTTTTTTTTTTTTTTTT
>Ga0208951_1001094_pt1 | contig 12152 bp, 8 predicted proteins | sample GreLakmeMI27MSRF_FD_187702 | JGI IMG/M metagenome (GOLD analysis project Ga0208951, IMG submission 187702) | Freshwater lentic microbial communities from great Laurentian Lakes, MI, USA - Great Lakes metaG MI27MSRF (SPAdes) | ecosystem: Environmental > Aquatic > Freshwater > Lake | place: Great... | reverse complement strand
TGGCCGAGGCTGGCTCGCGTGGGTTGCCAGAGCAGGCTTACAGTGGCCGTTATCCAGACAGCATGCAAGCTATTGAGCCAACCGTGCGTGAGCGTTTGGCAAGCGTGTTGCAGTCCAGCTTTGAAAGCTTAGGCATGGATCGCTACAAGGCCCGCCAGAACGCTCAGACGCTGATTGGTGGTGGTAGTAGCAACCTGCCGTTGAATATAGGCTTGGCTGACTTTGTGCCATTCTTGGGTACAGGGTTGCAGACTGAAGAGTCTGTGATTATGGGTGGTGAATCAATTGAGTCTGCCAAACGCGGCGACTATGGCACGGCTGCATTGCAAGCTGGGGGTGCCGTGCTTGGTCTGGTTCCCGGAGTAGCCAGCACGGTCAAAGCTGGCAAGGCGCTTGCCCCCGAGGCTGGGCAGATGATCAGCAAAAGCATGGATGCGCTTGGTACTCCATTACAGATGAATATTATGGAAGATGGCCCATCATTGCTACAAGCGCCTGTATTTAGTAGGCAAGAAAACGCAGTCATCAGTGCTGGAGCTGGGCGTAAAAAACTAGTAAAAGATGAGGCAATAAATCTTGCAAAGAATCTAAAGTCAAACTATCCAGAGGGTGATGGATGGGCTCCAATTGAAATTGGAAAAGTAGAACAAAAATTTGATAAAGCAGGAAAATATGTAAAAGTAGAAGTTGACCCAAAGGCTATTGCCTACGATTTCCACACACCGCCAGAAGGCGTACCAGAAGAAGCATGGCAAGCCACAATGTCATCACGGATTCTGGATGAAGTGCAGACCATTGTTGACCGCGCCGCAGCTGGTGATCAAGCTGCTTTGGACATCTTGGCAGAAGCCAGTTGGTATCGAACCATGCGCGACAGACTGCGCACAGAGTTTGGTGGCATTGGTGATGTGTTTGCGGATGTCTTGGGTACAACGTCAGCACAAACTGATGTGCGCCAAAACTTTAAAAACGCAATAACAGTTCTTACTAAATTTAGTCGCGGTGATTACGACCAAACGCTGGCAGCCTATGAAGCAAGAGTTGCCAAAGGACAGCCAGTAGACACCGAAACTTTGATTGCTTTAGACAAAGCCGGTGAATTTGAGTTGATCAAAAGTGATGCTGGTAAATTGTTCAATACAAATAGCCCTGCAACCATGGGCGCTTTGCTAGACATGTTCCGCGCAATTAAAGCTGGAGATTCTCCAAAGACTCCCAACTTCACAGGCAATTTAATTGGCTTGACTAATGAGGCAACCATTGATGTCTGGGCCGCTCGCATGTTGCGCAGACTGGCTGATTTACCAAGAATACCTCCACCAGCAGAAAAAGGCGTTGGTGGTGCCCATCAAAAAGGATCAACTTTATTTGATCCAAAAGTTAGTGGTGAATTTGGGTTTGGCCAAGATGTATTCCGAGAAGCGGCAGATGAAATAAACAAAAGCGGAATTATTAAAAACATTGCCCCGGCCATTGGTGACCTTGGGCCAGACGACTTGCAAGCAGTTGCATGGTTTATTGAAAAAGAAAAATGGACAAACAATGGCTGGACGACAAAAGCTGGTGAAGGTGGATCATTAGATTATGAAATGTCACTTGCTGGTGCCGCAGATCAAACCAAAGTAGGCGAATTACGCAAAGGAATTAACGCATCATTCAAACCACCTGCGCGAAGAAAAGGTGAGCTTGCAATGGGTGAGCAAGCCTTTGAGTACCGAGTTAACCCATTGCGAGAGCAAGACCTTGCAAACAAAGAAGCCATGCGCAAAGAGCTTGTAGATTCCAAAGCGCCGGTAGATCGTTACACGCTTGGCGTTTCTGGCGAGCGCCCAGACAAGCCAATGAGCAACTATGGCCAGGCCGAGCTGGCTGCTGAGTTTGATGATGTTGTTCGCAATGACCCAAGTGTCGTTACCTATAACTTGGCAAACACCTACGGTTCTTTTATGGCGCAAACTGAGCGAGCTATAAATGCGGAGTTTGTGGTCAAACAGAACTTTGATCCAATGCCGCTTGAGCGCCGCATGATTGAGCAAGGTAAGGCGTATGACCAAGATGCCGTGTTTATTTCCAAAGTGGTTAGAGATGGAACTGGCCCGAACAGCAGACCCGGTGTAGAGATCTATTTCAAACAGAAAATTACTCCTGATCAAATGGCTGCTGTTACCGAAAAGCTTCGCCAGTATGGAGTTGACGGGTTTACCTATGTAACAGACATGCGGTTTAGTGACCGCGTTAATGTGCAAGCTCGCGCTGGAGGGGCTGATACAGCAGGTTTGAATGGACTACGTTTTCAGTACATACCGGAGTTTGATGACGCGTATACCGTTGCTAATCGGTCTGCAATCATGGCTGAAAAACAAAGCTTGTTTAACAAAGTAGTGCGCGATATAATGAAAGAAGGCAATGTGTCAGATGCTCGTGTTGTGCATTACGACACAAAAGTCTATTTTAGGAGCGACTACGATGCTTACCTTACAAGAGCAGCTGGAGAGGGAAATCAGGGAGAACGGGGAGTCCGATCCCGTGGTGCAGATGTTGCGCAACCAAATCCAAGCGGAGAAGTCGGGAAAGACTTTTCAAGAGCTGTATCTGACAGGCTCCGTAAAAAAGCAGCCAGCGGCAAGTCCCCAACAGTAAAACGGGGCAGTGCAGCTCCAACTTCTGGAGCTGAATAATGGCGATTACACAAAAGCCTCTTGAACAACGACTAGGCCAAATCCTGCCGGGTGCTGCCGCCAGCACACCTGCTGAAGATATCCAACTTGAGCCAATGCCCGGCGCTGACCAAAGCGCTGATGCTGAGATGCCAATGCCTGCTGAGCTTGGTACACCTACCATGGATGAAGGCATCCAAGTAGCTGGTGGCCCCATTGATGCCATCATCCGCAAGCTGATCACCCGGCAGGCCGCCAAGGCTGAGCGCAACTTGGTACCAGAGGCTCCCCGTGCTTTACCCGGAGAGCTACCAGAAGCAGCCACGGCTCGCAGGTTTAAGCTGATCCCAGAAGCTGACCAAGTATTGACCGATGAGGTGGGCCGTGCTGTCAATCGCCGTCAAACCTTTGGTGTCACCCAAGGCAAGCCCGGCGGCACACCCAATGAGCCCTTCAACCTGTCGCGCTACCAGACCGAGGACGCAGCTGCCATTGTGGGCGGCGTAGCTGATGCGCTCAATATCAGAACCAAGGCCGTTACCTTCCAAGAGATCAAGGACAAGGCAGCAGAGTCTGGCATCAACGAAGGCTTTCTGTCCCGTCTGATTGGTAGCGATGGCCGCATGATGGCCAACGCGGTCGAGACCTACAAAGCGCTTGAGGTGTTGGAGTCCAGCGCCAACGAGCTCGACAAGCTGTTCAAGATGGTCAACAGCGGCACGGCCACCGATGTGGACAAGCTCAAGCTGCGCCAGCAGATCGCCTTCCACGGCCTGATCCAGCGCGGTGTCAAGGGCATTCAGACTGAGACCGCCAGATCGCTGGCTGTGTTCCGCATTCCCCGTGATGGCAATGCTGCTGCGGTGCGCCAAGTGATTGATGAGTACGGTGGTGACGCTGCCCTGTCAGACATGGCCAAGTCTTACCTGACGCTGGAGTCACGCGCTGCTCGCAACTCTATGGTTGAGAAGTCAACCATGTCCGGCTTGAAGGATGTGTGGTTCACCACCTTCATCAACGGCTTACTGTCTAGCCCTGTGTCGCATGCCAAGAACGTGGTGTCTAACACCACCTTTGGTTTGTATCAGATACCAGAGCGGTTGGTGGCTGCCTTCTACAGCAATGTGCTGCCAAAGGGTGTGCGCTCATTCAAGGCGCTGGTGCCCGGCAGCGAGGCCGACAAGATCGCCTACGACGAAGCGCTGACCATGATCCAGTCGCTACGCAACGGGCTGGTTGAAGGCTTTGATCTGGCCAGCACTGCATTCAAGAACAATCAACCTAACGACTTGATGAGCAAGATTGAGGCGCAGCGGGGCACCACCCTGCCGTCCATCAGCTCGGCTGGCTTTGGTATTGAGCAGGACAAATGGCTGGGCAAGGCCATTGATTACTACGGCACAGCGGTCACCCTGCCGGGCCGGTTGCTGATGTCCGAAGATGAGTTCTTTAAGGGCGTGCTCTACCGCATGGAGCTCAACACCCAGATCACTCGACGCAGCAAATCGATCTACCGCGAGGCGCTCGACTCTGGTATGCCGGAAGCTGATGCGCTGGCCAAGGCTGAGGCCGAAGCTATCAGCTTGTTTCAGAACCCGCCCCGTGACTTGGATGAGGCCGCCGCACTGTTTGCTCAAAAGGGCACCTTTACAAGCGAACTGCCACCAGCTCTCAAGAATCTGCAACAGACGTTTAATCATCCAGCGCTCAAGATTGTGGTGCCGTTCTTTAAGACCCCAGCCAACATTGGCTTGCAGGTTATTGAGCGCACCCCGTTTGCCCCGCTCTCCTCTGCGTGGCGTGAGGAGATCGCCAAGGGCGGCGTGTTCCGCGACATGGCCTTGGCCAAGGTGACGCTTGGATCTGCTGTGCTTGCTACCTATGCGGCCTTGGCTGGAGAGGGCAAGATTACTGGGCGCGGCCCAGCTCGCAAGGCTGACCGAGATGCGTTGATGCGCGACGGTTGGCAACCATACTCCATCAAGGTGGGCGACAGTTACTACAGCTACAGCGGTATGGAGCCTGTCTCTGCGCTGCTGGCCATTGCTGCTGACTATGCTGAGTACGCCCAACATGAGACTGATGCCAGCAAGATCGAAGAGGTTTTCCTTGGCGGCACCTACGGCCTGTACGAATACCTAAAAGAGCAGCCCTACCTGCAAGGCGTGGCTGATGTGGCCAAGCTAATTGGCACCACGCAGCAAGGCACTGTGGACGGCAAAAAAGTTGTAGACGGTTTGGTCAAACAGTTTGGTGGCTTTGTGATTGGCGGCTCACCAGCTGGTGTCTACAGTTCACTGCTGGCCGGTATTGAGCGACTGTCCGATCCGACCAACAAAGATACCCGCGCCAGTCCTGATCTGCCCATGGGTGTGCGTGGCTTTGTTGAAGCGTTTAACAAGTACAAGTCGCGCATACCTTACTTCAACGCAGACCTGCCGGACACATTAAACCTGTGGGGTGACACAACTAAGTCAGGCACCGGCGCAATTTACGAACTGGTGCTGCCAACTCGCGTGACACCGCAACAGTTCTCTGAGGTGGATGACCTGCTGGTGCGCATGGGCTCACCCATTGGCATGCCTGACCGCAAGGTTGATGGGGTCGAGGTGGACGCATTCCAATACAACCGGCTGCTGACCATCTATGGCAAGGAGCTGCCATCTAAGCAAGAGGTATTGAACATCATGCAGACCCCAGGATTTGACTTGCTGTCGCTGGATGATCAGCAAAAGACTGTGCAGCGTGTGCATTCCAAGTACATGGATGCTGCCAAAAACCAGCTTAAGGCTGAAGACCCAACACTGCAATTCAAAATCGATGAGCTTAAAGAGCTTAAAAAAGCTAATGGCCTCTATTACAAACCAGATTAAAAAAGTACAATTTCCAATAGGAAGGATTGAATCATGGCCGTACCAATCAGCAACGTAACACGCCGAACAGTCTATGCGCCAAGTGGCGCTGGTGGCGCTGGCCCGTATAGTTTCACCTTTGAGATTTTGGCCAACACCGACATCGCCGTCTTTAAAGACGATGTGCTGCTGACATTGACCACGCACTACACGGTAACCATCAACGCAAATGGCACCGGCTCAGTGACCATCACAGCAACCGGCTTGGCGCTGTCACCAACCTCGCCAACCCAGTACGCCATTGTCGGTAACCGCACCATCTCCCGTACTACTGACTTCACCACGGGTGGCGACTTCTTTGCCAACACGTTGAACGACGAACTTGATAGCCAGACTATCTTTGCCCAGCAAAACTCTGAGGGTCTACAGCGTGCGCTGAGTGCGCCTCAGACAGACCCAACCACCATCAACATGGTGTTGCCACTTGCATCATTGCGAGCTAATAAGACTCTTGGCTTTGATGCAACCGGCAATCCAACTTTGGCTGAAACCCTTGGCACCAACCGTGGCAACTGGGCGGCCAGCACTGTCTACTATGTGCGAGACATAGCCAAAGACACAACCACAAACAACATATTCCAAGTAATCACAGCACACACATCAAGTGGATCTCAGCCCATTACCACTAACGCTGACTCTGCCAAGTGGACGCTGCTGGTAGACGCGGCATCTGCGACCACATCTGCTACAGCTGCCGCAGCGTCTGCCTCGGCGGCCAGCACATCAGCAAGCAATGCATCCACCTCGGCCAGCAACGCAAGCACGAGCGCAACAACGGCGACTACGCAGGCAACCAATGCGGCAAGCTCTGCCACCAGCGCAAACACTGCAAAGGTTGCTGCCGAGGCCGCAAGAGATTCAGCGCTGGCTGCATACGACAACTTTGATGATCGCTACCTTGGCCCTTACGCCAGCAACCCCACGCTAGACAACGACGGCAACACACTGCTTGCTGGCTCTTTGTACTTCAACACCGTGGTGCCAGAGATGCGCTTATGGACAGGCTCTATTTGGGTAGCTGCCTATGTCTCAGGTACTGGATTTTTGTCATCCTCAAACAATCTGTCTGAGTTGACGGCTACTGCTTCAACAGCAAGGTCAAACCTCGGACTTGCAATTGGCACAAACGTGCAAGCATGGGACACTGATCTAGACACATGGGCAACTAAGACGGCTCCATCTGGGACTGTTGTTGGTACAACCGATACGCAGACGCTGACCAACAAAACTCTTACTAGCCCAACTGTGACAAATGAGTTTGTTACAACAATTAGAGAGACTGTCACGATCTCTGCAACTGCGGCAACCGGCACGATTAACTTTGATGCGTCTACTCAAGTTGTCTTGTATTACACAACTAATGCAAGTGGCAACTTCACTGTAAATTTCAGAGGCACAAGCGGCATATCCCTCAACACCTTGATGTCAACAGGCCAATCCTTGTCTGCCACCTTCTTGGTAACCAATGGCTCTACTGCCTACTACAACTCTGTTGTCCAAGTAGATGGCTCCACCGTCACTCCAAAGTGGCAAGGTGGAACTGCACCAACTTCTGGCAATGCAAGCTCAATTGATAGCTACACCTATGTAATTATCAAAACAGGAAGCGCCGCTTTCACCGTGCTGGCTTCTGTAACCAAGTTCGCATAAGGACACGCAGATGCCTCGTTTATCCAAAATTGGAGCCGCCGCACTTGCCGCCTTTGGGTGGACTGGCGGTGGTGTTACTGCAAGCTACCTTCAAGTAGCGGGTGGAGGCGGTGGCGGTGGCAATGCTGGAGGTGGCGCTGGTGCTGGTGGTTTATTAACAGGCACAGTCACACTAACCCCAACTCTTTCGCATACCGTTATTGTTGGTGCTGGCGGTGTGGGCGGTGTTGGGGCAAACCAAGGTGTCTCTGGTAGTAATTCTCAATTTGGCTCTTTAACCGCATCAGTCGGCGGTGGTGGTGGCGGACTAGGCTCTGCAACAGGCGGTGCGACTGGAGGTTCTGGTGGCGGGGCAGGTGCAAACTCAGGCTTATCAGGCGCTTCAGGCACTGCTGGGCAGGGTAACGCTGGTGGCTCTGCACCTTCTGGTATTTCGCCATATCCCTCTGGCGGTGGCGGCGGTGCTGGTGCAGTGGGTGGCAATGGCTCTGGTTCTCAGTCTGGTGTGGGTGGCGTAGGCGTTTCATCTTCTATTTCTGGCGCTTCAACTTTTTACGCTGGTGGCGGCGGTGGCGGCGGTACAAACCAAGGTTCTGCCTTTGGCGCTGGCGGAAATGGTGGTGGTGGTGCGGGTCAATCTGGCTCTGGCGGAACTGCTGGCGGATTTGGCACTGCTGGCACTGGCGGTGGCGGTGGTGGCAGTTCTAACTACTTGGGAACAACTATAGGCGGCAATGGCGGCTCAGGCATCGTCATCATTTCCTATGTTGGCGCACAACAATTTGGTGGCGGCGTCGTCACCTCAAGTGGTGGTAACACCATTCACACATTTACAACTTCTGGCGCACTTAGCCCTTTGTCATCTGTAACAGCAAGTTACTTGGTAGTGGCTGGTGGTGCGGGAACAGATACTGGTGGTGGCGGTGCAGGCGGCTTGTTAACAGGCTCTGGTCTTACCCTTGATGCCAATTCAATTTACACAGTCACAGTCGGTGCGGGCGGTACTAATGGACCTGTCACCAACGGAACAAACTCATCATTCAGCGCATACGGTACTGCCGCAGTGGGTGGTGGTAGAGGCGGTAATGGTGGCTTGGCTGGTCAATCTGGCGGTTCTGGTGGCGGTGGTTATGGTACAGCTGCTTTTCAAGCAGGTGGTTCTGCCACATCTGGTCAAGGCAATGCGGGCGGTAACGGTAATACAACTTCTGGCGGTGGTGGTGGTGGTTCTGGCGCAGTAGGCACTGCGGCAACATCAGCTAATGGCGGCGCTGGCGGTGCGGGAACAGCTTCTAGTATTTCCGGTACATCTGTTACTTATGCTGGCGGCGGTGGTGGTGGTGGTTCTTCTTCTGGTGGCACGGGTGGTTCTGGAGGTGGCGGCGCTGGCGCAACATCTGGTCCGGCTACTGCGGGAACTCCAAACAGGGGTGGTGGCGGCGGCGGTAGTTATGCGGCCGCAGGAGGCTCTGGCGGCTCTGGCGTAGTCATCATCTCTTACACCTCTCCGCAAAAATTTACTGGCGGCACAGTCACATCTTCTGGTGGCAACACTATCCACACGTTTAACACTAGCGGGTCTTTAGCCTCTCTATACAGTGTTGAATACCTTGTTGTAGGCGGCGGCGGCGGCGGCGGGTTCAATGCCGCTGGTGGTGGTGGCGCGGGTGGATTCCGCACGGCTACAGGTTTTTCTGTGGCTCCGGGTACAACTTATACGGTAACCGTTGGAGCAGGCGGTGCAACTCAGTCTAGCAATGCAAGTGGTAATTCTGGTTTTAATTCTGTTTTCAGTTCTATTACATCAGCAGGCGGCGGCGGTGGCGGCGGTAGCCCATCAGGTGGAACATTTGGTTTAACCGGAGGCTCTGGCGGTGGCGGTCAATCAGGCGGTAACGGCGCAAACGGTGGCGCTGGAAACACACCATCAACATCACCAAGCCAAGGAAATAACGGCGGTGGAACTCCTGCGGCTGGTGGCAACTATCCTGCGGGTGGCGGTGGAGGTGCAGGCGCAGTTGGCGGCACTCCTGCTACAAACACATCAGCCGCTGGTAACGGTGGTGCAGGTTCTGCGGCAAGTGCAAATCTTGGCAGCGGTACTTATGCAGGCGGCGGTGGCGGCGGTGCTAATGGTGGAACAGCAGGTACAGGTGGTAGCGGAGGCGGCGGTGCTGGAAGCACTGGTGCTGGAACGGCTGGAACTGTAAACACAGGCGGTGGCGGTGGCGGAACGGGAGGTGTGTCGGGCGGCGCAGGCGGTTCGGGCGTAGTTATTCTTGCTATACCAACATCACGATACTCAGGCACAACCACAGGCTCGCCAACGGTCACAACAAGCGGTTCAAACACAATTCTGACCTATACAGCGTCAGGCACATACACGGCATAAGGAGAAACAAATGTCACACTTTGCAAAAGTAGAAAATGGAATAGTAGTCAACGTCATTGTTGCCGAACAAGATGTCATTGACTCTGGCATCTTTGGTCATGGATGGGTGCAAACCTCTTACAACACGCATGGCGGTGTTCACGTTAATGGCAACACGCCTTTGCGTAAGAACTACGCTGGTGTTGGGTACACCTACGACTCAGGGCGTGATGCGTTCATACCGCCACAACCGTATCCATCTTGGACTATGAGCGAAGACACTTGCTTATGGTCTGCGCCAACGCCAATGCCTACTGATGGAAAACTTTACAACTGGGACGAGCCAACATTGGCATGGATTGAGGGGCAGTTATGACACCAGTTGAAGCGCGGCTTGATACGCACGAACAGGTGTGCGAGTTCCGCTACGACAGCATTAACGCTCGCTTGAAACGCATTGAGCACATCCTGATCGGCAGTTGCGCCGCAATCATTAGCATGTTATTGGCGTTGGTGCTGAAGCTGTGATGCATCATGCCGCTGACTATTGCTCTGGCTGCTGTTGCCTTGGTAAAGAACATCCGAGAGGGATGCGAGCTTTACAAGCAGGCAAAGGAATCCTTTGTCGAAATAAAGGAAACGTATGACCAAGCTGCTGGCATTGCTCAAGAGGTACACGGGTTCCTTGGCCCAATCATTGCATTTTTCAAGGGAAAAAGTAAGCCTGCAAAGCCACCTCCTGTGGCTGCACGTTCAAAGAATAAGTCTAAGTATGTTGCTGTTGATGAGACAAAAATCAAAGCAGATATTGTCAAACATATCAGCGAGTTTTTCACGCTTCAAGAAAAGCTAGCGGCCAAGATCAGACTTGAAGAGGAGCAGAGCAAAACAGTTTACGACCCAGATCAGAACCACAACATCGCGGCCATGAACAGAGTGCTGGCGCTGCAACAGATGTCTGAGCTGGAAATTGAGATCAGAGAGATCATGGTGTACCAGACCCCCGGCATGGGTGCGTTGTACAGCGAGGTCTTCAAGATGAGAGAAGTCATCGCAGAGGAACAGGAAAAAGCAAGACTGAAACAAGAGGCAACAAAAAGGCAAGAGGCATGGCAACTCAGGCAAGAGGAAAGAAACCTACAAGCAAAGTTGGCAGCAGTAGTAGTGACTACCCTATTCCTCCTTTACCTTTGGCTCTGGCTCCTGCTGATAAATCGGTGGGGGAAGACATAGTGGCTGCAATTCTTTTGGTTGTTTTTGCAGCGCTCATTCTGCCCCTTGGTGCAATGTTGTACCTCGACATATTGGAAGCAAAGCATGAGGTGAGTGTGCAAGTAGAGAAGGTGGAACGGCTTAGAAAGCAAGTGGAACAGCAACAAAGGAAAGGAAACAAAGATGACTAAGCAGCTAGAAAAGAATTCAACATACGCAGCGTTTGACACAGACGGCGACGGCGTTGTCACTGACGACGAGCTGTCCAAATCAGAGCGCATTATTCAAATCTCAAATATGGACGCGCTCGCGGATCAACAGCGTGTGATGGCATGGGTTGCCATGGGTCTGCCGTTTGTAACCATCATGTTTCTGTGCCTGCCATACATAACTGACGCACGGGTGCAGCTGGTGATGGGCTTGGCAACAACCTTTGCAGCTGCAATGGGCACCATCGTGGTCGCATTCATGGCAGCCACTGCCTACATTCGCGGAAAGATGAGCGATGCTTAAGCTGGCTCTGGCTGCGGCCATGCTGGCTGCTGCCTTTGCCTCTGGCTTTGCTGTGCAGGGCTGGCGCAAGGATGCGCAGATCGCAGAGATTGAGGCAGCCAACTCGGCTGCTGTGGCCGCTGCCACTGCGCAGGCCATGGAAGACACCACCCAGATGCAAAGGAAGAAAGATGCTGCACTACAACAGGCAACCAAACGTGCGCAAGAGAATGCTGCCGCTGCTGCTGCTATTCGCGTTGAGCGCGACGGGCTGCGCAACCAGATCAACACCGCCACCAGCGCTTTGCCCACAGCTACCTGCGGCTCCGCAAGAAGCTACGCCGCCACCGCCGCAGACGTATTCGAGCAATGTGCTACAGCTCTTGAAGAGCTGGCGGCAAAAGCTGATGGACACGCCTCTGACGCAAGAACCCTGACAAATGCTTGGCCAACAACTGAAAGGAAACCATGAACCTGACCGCAAATTTTTCCCTGCACGAACTCACAAAGTCAGACATTGCCCTGCGCCATGATCTGGAAAACTCCCCCGGAGCCGCCGAGACTGAAGCCCTGCGCCTGCTGTGCGAGAAAGTGCTTCAGCCTGTGCGAGATCATTTTGGCAAAGGTGTAAAGGTGAACTCTGGGTTTCGCTCCTTGGCTGTCAATGCTGCGGCTGGTGGTGTGCAAGGCGCTAAGCCATCAGACCATACCCGTGGCATGGCTGCTGACATTGAGATACCCGGCGTGGCCAATGCAGAGCTGGCGCAGTGGATCATGGACAACCTTGACTACACACAGCTCATCCTTGAGTTCTACACACCCGGCATTCCAGACAGCGGCTGGGTGCATGTCGCATAT
>Ga0208951_1001093_pt1 | contig 12160 bp, 8 predicted proteins | sample GreLakmeMI27MSRF_FD_187702 | JGI IMG/M metagenome (GOLD analysis project Ga0208951, IMG submission 187702) | Freshwater lentic microbial communities from great Laurentian Lakes, MI, USA - Great Lakes metaG MI27MSRF (SPAdes) | ecosystem: Environmental > Aquatic > Freshwater > Lake | place: Great... | reverse complement strand
GGCGCTGCGCGCGGCGCCGCCCGAGATAATAGCGCTGGGAGGCGCGGAGCAGCGGCGCCGGCTGTAATCACAGTCTCCTGCTGCCGCAACCTCCCCACGGCACGCTCTCTTTCTTAAAAAATCGCTGGACGCTGGCTAGTTTCTTGTGCGTGGAATTTCTTGCGAGTGGACCCACCCTGTACAGGCCATGCACGCAGTTTCTGTGTTCGACTGTTTCGTGTTCGTCGCGCCCGTCGCCTAGCTCGTCAGGCAGCCGAACTCGTTCCGGGGGCGCGTGAGCACACGGACTCGCCCTCTTGTGCTTGTCCGTGCCCTTCGCCGGGAAGCGTTATGGACGAGGCCAAGCGCCTGGCGCAGGTTCAGGCGCAGCTCCGCGGCGGCAAGGGTGCGTGGGCTGCTCTTGTTGTGCAGCGGCTAACGTTTGAAAGGAGAAAGCCTGCGCGTGAACGTTGCACCACGCCCACCCGTACGCTGACACCACCCCCTCGCAGCCTCGCGCGGCGCCAGCTTGGCCCTCCTTGCCGCATCCAGCGGCTCTGCGAAGGCCCCGCGGCTGTCTTCTGGCGGGCGCAGCAGCCTGGCGGGTGCGCAGGGTGGTTTGTGCGTCGTTCCCGCCCCTCCAGCTGACGTCTCCCACTCCGCTCACAGCGGCTCCGCTCGCCACGCCACGCGCAGCCGCGCCGCGCCCCGCGGGCTTAGCCGCCACGCCCGTGACGCCGGTGTGGGCGGACGCGTCGCCTGCTGCGCGTGCGCCCTTCAGACTGCGTGAGCAGGAGCACACGCCTGCCCTACACTCCCCACGCGACAGCGTTCGCGCTGCCGCCTCCCCGCCCCCGCCAGCCTCGCCTGTGCGCGCGCCCGCCGCGCCCGCTGGGCCTGACGTGGGCCTGGCAATCACCCCCCTGCGCCCCTCGCCCCCCACCTTCGCGGCAAGCGTGCCCGTCTCCGGGGGCCGCAAGCACTCTCTGGATGCTACGTACGTCACCTACGGCCCCTCCAATGCGGCCAAGAAGCGCCTGCCGGGCTTATCCGGCAGCTACCCGCCGCTGTTCAGCTTCTCGCAGCAGCCGCGCGCCTGGCTGGGCCCCACCAGCGGGCAGCAGGGCCTGGGCGGCGGACTGTCCAACCTGGGGAACACCTGTTACCTGAACAGCGCGCTGCAGATGCTGCGCGGCCTGCATCCCTTTGCGGCTGCGCTGATGCAGCTGCGCGCCCACGGTGGAGTGCTGGCTGCGCTGCAGCGCGCACTGCAGCAGATGGACGGCGCCGCCGCGGGCAGCAGCGCTGGCGCGGGTCCGCTGCGCGATGCGCCCAGGGCGCTGCACGCCGCCGCCTGCCGCGCGCCCACGGGGCTGCGCTTCGCTGGCGCGCAGCAGCAGGACGCCCACGAATTCCTGCTGCACCTCCTGGAGCGTTGCGCGGCCGAGACCGCGGCTGTGGAGGCCAAGGGGGGGGTGCTGCCGCTCCTGGGCGCCACCCGCTGCCCCACGCGCCGCGCATTCAGCGCAGTCACCCTCGCGCGCCTGCAGTGCTGCGCATGCGGCGCATCCACCACGGTGCGCGAGCTGAGCCGCGCGCTGAGCCTGGAGATGCCTGCGGGCGAGGCTGGCGCCTACGCGCCCGCGCTGCATGTCGCGCAGCTGCTGGCCAGCGCCCTGGCGGCGGAGGGCGGCGTGGAGCGCCGATGCGAGGCGTGCGGGTGCGCGCGCGCGGAGCTGTCACGCACGCTGGCTCGCCTGCCACGCGTCCTGCTGCTGCACCTCAAACGCTACCGCCCCGCGCCACTAGGCGGCTGGGACAAGTGCACGCGACGAGTGCTGGCACCCATGACGCTGGATGTGGCCAAAGTCGCGCCCGCGCCGCGACCGCCGCCGCCCATGGAGCCGTCGCTCGAGGCGCAAATCCCGCCGCCGCCGCCGCCGCCGCCGCCGCGCGCAGTGGGCTCATCCTGGCTGGGCGGCTGGGGCGGCAGCTGCGTGGCGTCCTCGGAATCTGAGGAGAGCGCGGCGTTGGCGGCGGCGCTGTCAGCCACTGCCGCTGAGGCCGATGCGGCTGCGCTGGAGCGCGGCATCGACGCATCTCTGGCCGAGGTGCTTCCGCTGGGCGAGCTGGCCGGGGAGCAGCACGCGGGCGTCCCTCCCTCGGCGCCCGAGCTGGACGAGCTGGCTGCTGAGGGGCCGGATTGCGTGGAGGGCGGCGCATGCGAGAACCAGGCGACGATGTACGACCTGCAGGCTGTGCTGAGCCACACCGGCTCGCGGCTCACCAACGGGCACTACATCGTGGACGTGCGTGTGGGTGCCGGGTGGCGGCGCCACAACGACGAGCGCGTGGAGGCTGTGTCGCACGCGGACGTCTTCTCCAACCTCAAGCAGGAGGAGGCCTACGTGCTCGCCTACGTCCTGCGTCCAGCGCCAGCATGCGCACACAAGCGGGCCTGCGCCGCCACGCTGCTCCCCACGGGCCAGCTGGCTTAGCAACAAACAACTCAATGACATACGTAGCTCTCTATCATGACGCAAAGTAACGAGGATGCATGCCATGGCGAGCGCGGTGAGGTGCAACCGTGCCCTGGCGAGACGAGTGCGAGCCTGCATTCACGATCAAGTATGTGCGTTCTATGTGGCCGTCTCCTGCGCTGCTTTCGCGGCGAGTTGCTCCGCAAAGTCGTCGATGATGGATGGCCACGCGCCCTCCGGGTCGTAGTTTGACAGGTCAGCCTTGACGGTGCGCGAGAACTGCAGCAGCTGCGCCCAGGTGTCCTTGGAGACAACCTTGAGGTGCTTCTGGTCGGCGATGAAGTCGCACCACGCCTGTCCGAGCGCCCACTGCCCCGGCAGCAGCAGCAGCCACAGCGCCAGCGCCGTGTCCGCCATGAGCGCCTTGGCGCCCTCCTCCAGCGCGAAGGCGAAGGCGAAGGCGTAGACGGCGCGGAAGGTGGTGTCCACCGACAAGCTTGCACGCAGCGCAGGCAGCTTGGCGCCCAGCTTGGCAACGCTGTCGCAGCCCAGCGATGCCATGCCCGCCGTCCACTCGGCGCGGCTGAACTCGCACATGCGGCGCGCCTGGAAGTGCCACGCGAGCACCAGCAGGCTCACGTCAGACGGGGACACGCCCATGTCCTCGCACAGCTGCATCACGCCCGCCGCCAGGATCTGCTCGCCGCCAGCGTCCTTGTACTTGCGGAAGGCCGCCTCCACGGCGGCGTTGTCCAGCTTTGGGCCTCGCTGAGCGCGCGAGGTGCTGTTAGCGAGGGCGCGCGAGGAGCGGACGGGGGACGCACGCCGGTGCGCGCTGCGGCGGCGGGCTGGGATCTGGAGGTCTGGGCATAGTAGAGCTCGAACGCAACCTTGGAGGGGGGCGTGTGAGCGCGAGGCGGTGCCAGCGTCCGTAGGTTTCTCGTCTCGCCCGATGTGCACGCTGGGTGGCGCACGCGCAGCGCTGTATGATACGCGCAAGCAAAGGCGTCACGCACCTCGTTGTTCCAGTCCGCAGCCTTGAGCACCTCCAGCGCCTGCTTCTCGCTGTGGGCGAGCGCGAGGAGGGCGCGCAAAGCTCTGTCAGCGCCGCCGCAGCGCAGCCCGGGCGCGGCCGCCTGCGCACGTGGACTCCGTGACGCTGGCGAAGCTCTTCACAGACTCCTTCTGCGCCTTGTTGAGCTTGTTCTGAGCGCGAGCCACAGACAGCGTCAGTCGCTGTGCGCCAGCCACCTGTGCAGAGCCCGCACAGCTCCTGGGACTGCGGGCACGCAAGCACGCGCGGCCGAGTGCGCACCATGGTGATGACGTGGGTGGACGCCCAAAAGCGTGCAGAGAGCGAGGCGCCCGTTGTGTTGCGCTGCGACTTCGGCGCTGCGCCGCCGCTCGAGACTGCTGTCTCCCAAGCGACAGCAGGGACGCAGAGAGACAGACGACTGGCAATCTTTGGTCGTATCATGAATACGAAGTTCCGACCGCACACCTCAGCCCTCGGCCCTCAATGCGGTTGCGCAGCACAGCTGCGCGCGCAGCGAAAGCTGCGTGCGCGGCTGCCTGCTTGCTCCGCGCCGGGAGCTGAGCGCTGTTGAGGTTAAGGCTTCTACAGCCGCCGCTCGCCACCTCTCGCGCCCGCGCGCGCCGCCCCTCGCCGCCGCCTCTCCACGCGCGGCCCTTCTGCAGTCCGCTGCATGCCATGCGCTGCGCCTGGGCGCCACGCCTGTGGAGCGCGCAGCCGCCGCTGACCTAACCCTCGCTGGGTGGCGGCTGCTCTGCGCCTCCGCCGCTGGCGATCAGCGCGTGCTGCAGCGCGCACCAGCTCTTCACGCGCCCACACGTGCGTGCCCCCGCTGCCGCCGCTGCTGCCCTCAGATCAGATCCTGGGGAGAGGTTTCGCTCCGTTTTGAGGCGTTCCTGGCCCCGCTCGCCATGCGGGGACTGGGCCAAGCGGGGCGTAGAGCAGAGCAGCCACACTTAAAACCATTTGTCGCGCTCCCTCCGTGCGCTTCTGATGACCTGTCTCGTGGCACACCCCCACCCTCCACACACTGCTCCGTGAGCTCACGTTCTCTCACGCCCAGGTGCCGGCCTACCTGAGCACGCTGCAAGGCTGACGTGGCGAGTGCGTGGTGCGTTACCGGGCTGTGGCGCGATGCGACCCATCCCCCACGCACGGCCTCTACCCCGGGCTGTCTGTAGTGCACTTCCACACTCAGCCAGCCCCTGTGGCTCAGTGCAACAAAGCGTGTCGCGTGTTGCACGGCGGGGCGGACTCCATTCCCGCGCGTGTGTCTATTTACGGCACTACATCACCCCCACAGCGTCTCACACCCCTTCCCACAGACACCTTCACTGTCGCCGCCCTCAATCATCATCCGCCTGCTGCGACGCTGGCGCTCTAATGGTGCGCCCTCCCGCCCTCTCCTTTCTCAGTCTCTCCGCCATGAGCCTTCTTGCCACGGCCTGGGTAGTGCCTCTCGGGGCGCGCGGACCCTTGCTGCTCACAGTCGCGCTTAGATCAAATTCGATTCAGCTCCTTGATAGGAAGCCGCCAGCAGGGCCTTCGGGCCGTGGCTGCAGCGGTGCCGTTTTGGTTGATCACACCACACCTTCCCCGACTCGCGCTGAGCACGCGCACAGGTGCTGCTGGTGGCGTCCATGGATGCGTTGGTGGACGAGTGGTGCTGAGCGAGGTGCGCGCGGGATTGGTTGCGGTCTCGCGCTCTGTGCTCTGCTCTGGCTGCGCGCGTGGCTCGGTGACGAATCACATGAGAAGAGCCGTCAGAGACACCAGGATGCGTCCGTCCGTGACGAGGAACAAGTGCTTAGAGCCGCGCCGCCTCGCTCACAGCCAGCAAGGTGCACACAGCAGCCTGAAACTCTCTCACGCATCACCTCACAGGCTGTGTCTCGCATGCGGGCGCACAGCTGCCAGCTGCGGGTGTCGCTGTGCGCCGCCTGGCGCCGCAGCATCTCCGCACATGCATTGGCTGTTTATTCATTGGGGCGGATGCCCGACCCGTGGGCCCGCGGCTTTGGCTGGGACGCCTGCTGGCACCCCAATGAACAAGCAGAAAATGCATGTGCGGTGATGCTGTGGCGCCAGGCGGCGCACAGCGAGCACCCGCAGCGGTTGTACGACCAGAACCTAGTGGGCACGTGGGCACCAGCGACGCGGACGCTGAGAGCCCAGACGCGCGCTAAGTACGTGTGATGCACAATTCACCCCTCTCACTCCGCCTGCGCAGCTGCAGCCTGTGCCTGCGCCTGCTCCGCCGCCAGCTGCTCCGCTAGCAGCGCGTAGTCTACGGCTGCGCGCTGGCGCTTGCGCCTCGCCCCAGCCTCCTCCATCGGCTCGTCGCTCAGCACGGGCGCCACGCCTGCGCCTCCATCCGCCATGGACGCCTGCAGCGCCGCCAGCTCCTGCTCCGCCTGCACACGCGCCTGCGCCTGCTCTGCGCGCCTCTTGTCCCAGAATGCGACGAGCGCGGCGCGCTCAGCCGGCGCGTCGAAGCGCTCCTGAGAGGGGGCGCACAGCGCGCGCACGTGCGCCGCCACGGAGCGTCCAAAGGCTGACGCTGGGCCGCCGTGCACGCGGTAGCCCCCCTCCAGCACCGACACCAGGCGCCCCTGGCAGTGGCTGTTTGCTATGGCAACCAGCTGACCGGTGAGCCACTCGTAGTCCGGTTCGGTGACTCCCAAGTTAACGGGGCCCTGGATGTCGTCCTTGGCGTGCGCGTCGAAGCCGGCGGACACCAGCAGCAGGTCGGGCGCAAAGGCGTGCAGCGCGGGCAGCACGCGGCCTGCCCAGACGCGACGCCAGGCCTCGCCGCGGCCGCGCCGCGCGCCGGCGCCCGCCATGCCCACGTCCAGCACTCGGGGGCCCTGCACCGGGTGCCCCTCCAGCGCAGCTTCCCGCGGCCCGTCACACACCCCGTCCTGCTCCCACTCCACCAGCTCCTCCGCGCAGGGCGCAGCGCAGGTGTCCACAGTGGCGCCCGTGCCTGGGTAGAAGCCCCGGCCGTAGCCGTGCACGGAGGCGAAGAAGATGTTGCGCCGGTCGCCGTCGCCCAGCCATGGCTTGCAGGTTGGCACCCGCAGCTGGCCCTCCCCGGCAACCGTGGAGAAGGGCAGCTTCACGGTGCCCGGCACCACCGCCTCCACGCAGGCTTGGGTGCCCTGGCCGTGGTGCACGTCGAAGTCCACAATGGCCACGCGCAGCAGCGCTCCGCGGTGAGCGGAGAGGGCGTAGGCTGCGCCGATGGCCACGTTGTTGAGCAGGCAGAAGCCGTGGGAGCCGGAGCCGGGGGGCTCGTTGGGTGAGACGGGTCCGAAGGGGCCCGCGTGGTGGCCTGGGGGGCGCACGCAGCAGAAGGCGTTGCGGGCGGCGCCTGTGAGCACCCGGTCCACAGCCTCGCACACCCCGCCGGCAGCAGCCAGCGCGGCACGCAGGGAGCCTGCGCTCACGCCGGTGTCTCCGTCCAGGCTGCCCACCACGCCGGGCAAGTCGGGCACCTGTCGGATGGCGGTCTGGATGCGTCGAAAGTACGCCCACTCGTGCACGCGCAGCACATCGCTCAGCGCAGCCGCCCGGTTGCTCTCCTCGTCCAGCGTGCATCGCCGCGGGTCGGCGAACTCGGAGGAGCGCAGCAGGCCCACCGCAGGGTGCAGCAGCGAGTCCAGGCGTCGCGCGTTCTCCGGCGGAGGCTCAGGCGCGCCGCGCGCAAGCACCGCCGCAGTGCGGTGCTCCGCGCAGTCGGGGGGCGCCAGGATGAGCGTGGGCCCGTTGCGCACCACGGACGCCACCGGGGGCGCATCAGCGCCGTCGCCGGCGAGCAGAGCCGCAGCAGCCCCAAGGCCACGCAGCGCAGCAACCTGGGCCGGCGTGCGCCCACGGCTGTCGCGCGCCCCCAGACGCCCAGACAGCGCATCCGGCTGCTCCGCCAGGAGGCACTGCAGCACTGCGACGTCGCCGCTGAAGGCGCCCCAGTGCAGCTCGTTGCTGCCGTACATGTCGCAGCCGCCCGCGGCACAGCCGCCATTCTCGCTGCCCGCGGAGAGCAGCAGGCGCACGCACGCAGCGTGCCCGCCGCGCGCGGCGGCGGCCAGTGACGTGGCACCCGAGCGGTCCACGGCGCGCAGCGTCTCACCGACACTGTCCGCGCAGCAGAGCGCCTCCACAGCGTCCGCCAGCCCCAGCGCTGCGGCCACGTGCAGCGGCGTGCGCTGCATCTCGTCCGTGGCGTCCACGGCCGCCTCGCTGGAGATCAGGAGGCGCAGGCAGGCCGTGGCGGCATCCGCGCGCCCTGCCAGCGCGCCGTGCGCCAGCGCCAGGTGCAGCGCCGACTGGCTCTCCAGCTGGTGCTCCACCTCGGCGCCGTTGTCCAGCAGCAGCTTCACGCACTCCGCGTGGCCTGCGAGAAGCGTGAGTGCGCCTTCTCATCAGGCGTACTACTGCTCGCACCGTTCAGCAGCGCCAGGTGCAGCGGCGTGCAGCCGTATTCGTCGCGCCCGTCCACTTCAATCTCCTCCTTCTCAGGCGCCTCCTCATCCTGAGCCTCCTGATGAGTGGAGCGTGAGACCAACAACCCTAGCCAGACTGGCTTTGCAAGCAATGCTGTTGCGCACCGGGTTAAAGTCTTCGTCCACGGCCGTGTGGGCGCTCAGCAGCCGCGCGAGCGTCTCTGCGTCGCCAGACTCCGCCGCATTGTGCAGCTCACTGAAGCGCAGCGCGTCATGCTCAGACACTCGTTCAGCGAGCGTGCGCAGGGCAGACGCAGGCTGCTCGCGGAGCAGCCACGCGGGCACGGCTGAGCACCAGCGCGCAGCGGGTGCGGGGTGCACGCACTAGCTGTCGTCGCGGGCAGACTCTTCGCTGTCACTGTCGCCGTAGCGGGCGAACAAGTCGTCCGCCATGCCGCGCACACTATAGGCGAGTGCGGCGCGAGTGCGATGATGCGAGTTTGGCAGTTTTTTGCGAGGAGGAGTTTTTGTGCGTTGCCAACAAACACTGGCAAGATCATGCCACTGCCGCTGAGCTGTTCGGCGCGCATCGGTACTTGGATTCTCAGCCGGAGCCGGACCCTCTGATAGTTTGCCTGAAGGAAGAAGTCGACGGCGTGCTGGGAGGCGGCGGCGGCGGCCGCGGCGGCGATTGCGGTGGAGGCGGGGATGGCTTGGGCTTGGGCGGCGGTGGTGGTGGCGAGTGCAGCGGTGGCGGCGAGTGCGGCGGCGGCGAGTGCGGCGGCGGCGCGTTGGTGGCGTTGTCTGGGTTGAAGTCTTTGAAGGAGGTCTGGTCCGTGACGATGATGCCTGCACAGCCCCGCGTCAACACGCGCTCGCGCATCATGGCGTTGCTCTGTGCCTTTCTCACGCGGAGGATGGATAGATACGGACCTGCAGAGAAGGAGGAAGGGTTGTCGAGCGCAGTATCCTCGAAGGGACGGGCGCCCCGCCCGAAGCGCTCCTGCTCCTGACACTCGCACTCTCCCAGCGGTCTGAAGGGTATGGAGTCTCGAGACTGGAACGACGAACGAGAGAAGGGTCAAGTTAAGGAACACAGTCCCATGGGGCGGTGTCCGGGCGCACCTCACGGCATCCGGTCCGGTTGACGCACACGAAGAAGGCCTGCGCGTCGGGGAAGCGTTCGTTGCAGCTGTTACAGCAGGCCTTGGACAAACCGAAGGGGTCGGACACGCTGGAGGTTGAGAGCTTCACGGAGCCGATGGTGCGCCCCTGGAAACGCACACCGTTCAAGAAGGTGCACCCGTTGGGCTGCGGGCGAGGCGGAGGGCGTGATTCGAGCAAACGAATCTGATACGATGAAGGAGCGACGTCGCCTCGGGGCCGCTCGCTGCCCAGGCATCGCGGCGACAAGGGTGAAGGTGGCGCGCGCGCATCGCCGTCCTGGTGCAGCGCCGTGGCGCGGTGCGCATCCTAGATTGGTGCGCACCTGTGCCTGCTGAGCATCGACCAACCGCAACGCCAGCGATGCAAGACACAGGCCCAGCAGGGCACAGCACATCCGGGCGCCCATTCGTGACGGCGGCGCGGTGGAGCGCGTAAGGACCACACCAGACGAGCGGTTTGCTTTCCTTTGAGTCCTTGGGCGGGAGCTAACCCACAACGCGGAGTTGATTTTTGGTCGCGATCAAAGATTGCACTCTCGAGCTCCCCCGTCTCGCCATGGTGCGTGGCTCCTGGCTGCGCGGTGGCGCAGTGCTGCTGGCACTGCTGCTGGCGGGTCCGCTTTCTGCGCGGGCCGAGGATGAGGATCACGGCGACGTGCTCGTGCTGACGGACAGCAATTTTGACAAGATCGTTAACTACGAGAAGATCATGGTGCGTGCGTGGGCAGCGCCACTGCGTGTAGCCACCTGGGTGGGCGGGTGCCTCCTCAGAAAACGCTTCTGCTCTGGCTTTCTGCTGTGCGTGTCTGGCGCAGCTTTTTTGACACGCTGCGCGCCCCGTGAACAGGCCATTGAGTTCTACGCGCCGGTGCGTGCGTGCCGAGGCCACAGGCTGCGGCACAGCCCAGCAGGGGGCTGCCGCCCTAGGGCATAAAGCACTGTCACGTCGCGTCGCCTCACTCGCACGTGCCTCGACGCAGTGGTGCGGGCACTGCAAGTCTTTGGCGCCAGCCTGGAAGGCCGCAGCTTCCAGCCTGGTAGAGCACGGCATCAAGCTGGCAAAGGTGGATGCCACCGTGCAGACCAGCGTGGCCGGGCGCTTCAGCATCCAGGGCTACCCCACCATCAAGGCGCGTAAGGGCTACACTCAGAGTGCGGATCAGGCTCTGATCTGACGCGGGGCGGGTATCCACCAACAGATTTTCCGCAACGGGAAGGACAGCGAGTACAAAGGCCCCCGCGACGCGGAGGGCATCGCCAGCTACATGATTGACCAGGCTGTGCCTGGTGCGCGCAAGGTGAGCGCGTCCGAGCTGGAGCGTCTGCGCGGTGCGCTGCGCGAGGATGCGCCCGAGAGCCTGGTTGTTTTGTTCGCGGCCAAAGAATCAGACGTGGAGGGCAGCACGGGACTCATGGGCAGCCAGAGCAAGCTTGGCGGCGTGTTCCTGGGACTGGCTGAGCGTCAGAGGGAGAGCTTCAGCTTTGCGTGGAGCGCCGACCCCGAGGCGGCTGCGCAGGCTGGCGTCAAGCCGGGCACGCTGGCGGTGCTGCACTCGCCGCTGCTGGCTGGCGGCAAGCTGGAGCCCGCGGTGGTGGCCTACAGCGGCGCCGTGGACGGCGAGGCTGCCGAGTCGTGGCTCTGGAAGGCGTCTCTGCCGCTGGTGGGCGAGCTCACCAGCCGCACCCAGCCCCGGTATGCGCACGCCGACGCCACGCTGGTGCGCGTGGCGCTGCCCACGGACTGGCGCAGCGACGCAAAGGGCGCAAACTACCTGCTCAACCGCCTGCGCCGCGTGGCGCAGCTGCACCCGATGCTGCGCTTCGCAGCCGTCAAGCCGGACGCGCAGCTGGCGGCGCTGGCCGAGCACGGCGTGTCGGACGACGCCAAGGCGTTCAGCGTCACCGCCGTCGGCGCCGGCGGCGCAAAGTTCGCCATGGAGGGCTCCTGGTCCCCCACCGACTCATCCACTCTGGAGGCGTGGCTGCAGCGCCTGGAGGGGGGTCTTCTGGAGCCGTTCATCAAGAGCGAGCCGGTGCCCTCGGGCCTCGACAACGGCGTCACGGTGGCTGTGGGCAAGACCTTCCACGCAACCGTGCTGGACGAGACGAAGGATGTGCTCATCGAGTTCTACGCACCCTGGTGCGGGCGTGGGCGCTTGGCAGATTGCGCGCTCGCTCGCTCGCTCGCTCGCATGCGTCCACGCACTCACGCGCCGCGTCCCAGGTGCGGCCACTGCAAGACCCTGGCGCCCAAGTACGAGGAGCTGGCGCAGGCGCTGGCGCACGTGGACACGCTCACGGTTGCCAAGATGGACGCTACGGCAAACGAGTGGAGCCATAAGGAGGTGTACGAGGTGAAGGGATTCCCCACCCTCTACTTCAAGCCCGCCGGCAAGGCGGCCATGGCGTACGACGGCGCGCGCGAGCCGGGGGCGATGGCGGAGTGGATGGCGGCTCAGGCGACGCACAAGTTCACCGTGCCTCCCAGCCTCAAGGCTGCGGGCGGGGCGCCCAAGAAGAAGGCGTCCAAGAAGGCCACCAAGAAGGCGGAAGAGGCGGAGCTGTAAACACCCGGGTGTGTGTGTCGCTTGAGATTCAGCCTCTGTTCGCACTCGATGGAAGGGCACCCGGCACAGGCCCGTGGACGACCGCCCGACGTCGCTTCGCTGCCGGACGGCGGCAGGGATCCGTATACTCCCGGAGTCTATGAAAAACTTTAATAGAGGGTTCCCCACTCGCATTTTTCGCTTAGGGTTTTCGCTTACGGACCCTGTAAGCGAAAACTTCGCTTACGTTTTGACGTTAGCGGACTTCGTAACCCAAACCCTAAACCGAAAACTGTGAGCGAACTTTTCGCTTACGCCTTGCCAGGGAGCCGCAGATTTCCGAAAGCTTGGCAAGCTTTCGGAAACTTTCCGAAGCTTTCAAACCTTCAAACCTTCGGAAACGGAAGCTTTCGCGCCGCGGGAGGGGCGCGACTGCGCCGCTCAGCCCAAAATGTGGTATGCGTCGATCCATTTCTGCGCCTGTGCGACGCTCAGCTGGCGCTGGGACGGT
>Ga0208951_1001091_pt1 | contig 12181 bp, 8 predicted proteins | sample GreLakmeMI27MSRF_FD_187702 | JGI IMG/M metagenome (GOLD analysis project Ga0208951, IMG submission 187702) | Freshwater lentic microbial communities from great Laurentian Lakes, MI, USA - Great Lakes metaG MI27MSRF (SPAdes) | ecosystem: Environmental > Aquatic > Freshwater > Lake | place: Great... | reverse complement strand
GTATCCACCACCGTTTTGGTATTCAACACGAGTTTTGACATTCGCCTCGCCATTCCACCAGTCGTTGGTTTCAAAGATAATGTAACCTTCAGACAGTTTGTCAATAAAGGAGGTAGGTCCACTTTGAACTATGCCGTCTGCCCAAATCCAAGTAGGAGCATTAACCCCATAGGCTTGGGTTCCGCTATAAGAACCCCCACCGTCAGTAACTGCCCATGAAAGGTCTAAGACAAGTCCGTACTGATAGGTATACAAAACGGTCATTTCTGGTACATGACTTATAGAATTAGTAATGTAAGAGCCGCCTGTACCATCAGCATATTCGGTCCAATCGTCAGTTCCAATGTTTACGGTAATATTGTCAGAGTGGAATGTGCCATCAATATCAGTGCCACTTGCATTGATATTTGAGGTAAGGTCTGAACTTCCAGAATTCAGTTCGGTTCCAGCGTCTGGGTATGTAGGACCGCAGTTGTCAGTTACACCGTAATTTCCAGACCCAGTATAGTAAACTTGGCAACAGTCAGTATTGTAAATGACTGTTCCAGTAGGCTGTTCAGTAGTACCACCAGTGGCATATTCACCGCAAGCACCGTCAGCGTAATAGGCAACGGTGGTGGTCGAATAAGTCCAAATTCCGCTGTTGTCACCACAGCCACTCCAGTTAAAGGTGCTGTCGAATGAATCAGAGCGTAGATAGGTTCCAGTCGAAGGGCAACCGCAATTGTCCTCTATCTCGTATGAGATATTGGAAGACCTGTATCTGACATAGCAACAATTCTCCTTATTGTAGATTTCAGCCATATCGTCAGCGTTCCAAGTGCCAGTATTCATCCAATAGAACGAACAATTACCGTCATGGTACTGGGTTTCAATGTCTGCTCTGTAAAGGAACGAACCACTAGAATCACAACCAGTCCAAGAAAGATACTGCGGATTTGTCTGCTGAGTCACTCCAGTAGGAGTTCCAGAAGGAGCACACGGATTGCAGTTGTCTACAATGTAGTAACTGGTTCCACCGTCATAGTGGACTTGGCAACAGCCAGTATCGTAAAAGATGTGTCCAGTAGGGGCTTGGTAAGTACTAACAAGTACTAAATACTCACCACAATTACCGTCAGTAAAGGCATTATTAACAACAGAATTATACACATTCCAGCCATAGTTTCCGCAACCCGACCAAGCCACGCCAAGTTCAGTTGTGTCTGTTCTCAGAAACACATTGGCAGGTGAGCAAGGAAAAAACGAGCACCCAAAGCCCTTCCCTAAAGAAACGACAATGCTATTGTTTCTAAAGAGTTTATTAAGCATTAAGCCGTAGCGTATGCAATATGAGCAGTAACAGAACCGTCAGACTTAAGACGCACTATGCCATTGTAATTGTCCAAAGAAATGTTCGACTTAATTGGAATAAGGATGCCATCGGTAGCGGTCTCATCAAGAGCCACATAAAGGTTCGTGGTGTCGCTCTTGTTCTGGATTAGGACAATAATTCTACGCTGGGGAGCGATAGCGGCAGGAAGGGCTGTTACCCAACTGGTAGCAATAACGGTATCGTCATGGGTAAACTTTCTAAGAAAAGGAGAGGAAAATTTGATATTGGACATTAGGAGTATGGGTTGATAAAGTTGATTCTACGAATTTGACCCTGTTGTCGAGAGATTTTATCGATTTCTTCGTCAAGGAACGCTTGGGCTTCTGCTTCAGCAATTCTGGCTGAATCAAGTTGACCTTCACTTCTTAGGTAATCCGCAAAAACAGCCCTAGCAACATAAGGAGCAAACTCGTAGGGAATCTCGATTTTAACCCATTCGTCAAGGTGTTCGGAAGGTCTCTTATTGACATTGTTTACCTTGCATGTGTAAAAGTTGCCAGAGAAAGGTCTTCCAGCCTGTGGCTTGTATGCACCAGTAAGGGAGCCAGTGTCAAAGAAGGCTTGAGAGCCTACCTTGTATTCAATGCTCTGTTGCCAGCCAAGTCCAAACAGTTCGGGTGGTCTGATTCTATACTCAACCCAAACAGCATCATCTCTGGAAGTCGTAAGGTAAACCTTAGTTCCATTTAATAGAAAGGTCAACTGAGCGTTTCTTGTCGTGCTTAGAGGGTTCTTAGACCAGACAGAAATTACGGTTCCGCAATCAGTAGGAAGTTCAAAAGCAGGGGCATTATTAACCTGCGTAATGGCTACTTCTTGAAATTTGATGACCTGCGGGAAGGTGTCATACTCCCAAGCATGACGAAGCCGAATGGCGGCAAAGTCTCTGATTTGGGCAAATGTAGGGTCATTAATCTCGTCACGGTCAAGACCGCAAAACTGGATTGCCTCAATTAAAATTCTGGAGAAGTCTGCGGTTCTCATTTGATAATATAACCATCAGCAGATAGGATGGCTCCGTTAACGCAAGTCTTCTTGATATAGTTTTTGACCGCACACTCTGGGTTATCTCTGAAGAACTCACGCATGAATGTCTTATCGCTCCAACACTCATAACCGATTTTCTTGCCCCAGTAATGGTAAGAGGCGGTAGGGATTTCCCCTACCAGCCTCCCCATTCCTTCGATGTTCTTAGCATCGTTAGCGTGATAAAAAGCACCAATTTGTTTCGCTTGATGCCGCATTTCAACTTCTTCCCTCTTCCAGCCAGTCCGAAGTTCCCTTTCCACATCCTTGCGGAGGTGTTCGGGGATTACTTCAGACAGTGACTGGATTAGGTCTGGCACTTAAGCAGTGAAGTCGAGTTTGCCGAAGGCGAGAGGATTGTGGATAACGAGACCCAGAACCGCCTCAACCGTACGAGCAGGACCGCCACCGAAGTCGGGCAGTTCTCTGACCTGTGCAACCTGTCCACCATAGCGAACTTCCACCATGTCGAACGGAATCACATAGCCAACGAACTTGTTCTTCAGCCAAGTAGACGAGTGCAACTTGATTCGACCGAAATCGCCTTCGAAGACCTGCACGGTAGCCGTGTAGGTGGAGTCATCAGCGTTGCGGTTGAAGGTACGGACAGAACTGCGAGTATCAGCAGAGCCAGAGGAACCAGAGGTAAAGACGAGGTTAGTGAAACCACGCTTACAACGAGTGCCAATCAAAGCGTCATACTCCTTGCTCGTGCCAGTCTGTTCGTACAGACCAGTGAGAAGGTTCTGAATCTTTTCTTCAGTAAGGTCGTTACCAACCGTACCGTAGATGAACTGTTCCTTGGGCATCTGGAAGTCAGTCGGGACAGCGAAGTAGGCATCCTGTGCAACCGTACCGAAGTCAGCCGCATTAGCAGAAGCACCACCAGCAATGTTAGCGGCAGTAGCACCACGGACGGCAAGATACTTATCCAGACCACGAGTGAGGTAAGGAGCCGAACCATTGTCCTGCTGTGCACCCTGCGAGCCGCAGAGAGTGACTTCAATGTCACGCTTCAGCATCTTGATGGACTTAGCAACATTGTTGGCAAGTTCATCCTTAACACCAGCGATATTAGTGAGGTCGAGCGACATCGGGGAGACACGGACAGTTCTGCGGAACATCTGAGGATGCATCGACAGTTCATGTCTGTACTGCTTGGCTACACCGCCAACAGTGTCCTTGACATAGTTCTCAACATCAGTCGAGACATCCACATCAGTACCGTCAACAATGCCACCACTCTTGGTCGCAGGAAGTTGGTCAACTTGCCAGCGAAAGTGCGTATTTCCAGGTTTTGAACCCTTCTTCGCCATGGAGGTGAAGGGGGTGTCTCGTGCGTCAACGAGAGCAATGAGGTCAGCGAGGTCTTCTCGCTTACCCGAAGTAATATTTGGTTCGGTTAGAATAGCCATAATGTTATAGGAACTTTTTGAGCAGGATTTCCTTGAGGTCATCGTTAGTGCCATTAGCCTTGTAACGATTTTCGGCTTCCGTCAGTCTGTTCGCACTGAGGGATTTAGTAGGAGCCGACCCACTGGAGCGTGGATTATGAGGAGCCTTTGCAATCTGTTTAGGGGACTTACTTTCTCTGGCTTTAACACCAGCAATGTAGTCTCCAATAACCATCTTGTAATCGGGGAATCTGGTAATCTCTGGGAATGCTTTCAAGAATTGATAAGCGATTTGCTTCTCTCTCGTGTCCACATCCTTTTTCCATACAATACCATACTCTTTTTCGGCAAGGCTTTCAAAGTTATCCTTGGCTTTGACATACTGCATCCGTTTCGGAAGGTGCTCTTCAAGTGCATCAATTGCGTTTAACTTGATTTGCTTTACATCCTCTGGGCTATAGTAGGTGTCATTGCCGCTGGCATCCGTGACCGTGTATCCTTCAGAATGTTCTTCGCACCATCTACGAACAGACCTCGCTTGAGACACTTCGGTCTCGATTTCTGCGGGAGTGTTAATATGAGAGTACGGACTATCCTTGATTGACACAGCGGGTTCAGATGTTGGCTTCTGATTTCTAGCAGTTTCAAGTTCGCTTTTGAGTTTGGTAATCTCGGCTTCGGCTTCCCTACGCTTGGAGACCAACTTATCAATACGCTTCTTTACACCTCTAGAAAGACCCCTGTCCTCTTCATTATCTTCGTCTTGTGAATGAACCTCTTTGCCATCTTCTGTTTCGGTGGCACTAGGCTCACCGTCACTTGTCTGGTCTTCCACTTGATTACTATCGGACTCGGTGGTGTCCGTTTGACTTTGCTCGGTGGAGTCAAAATCCCTACGGAGAATATCCGCAAGGCGTTCCTGTGTTAAGGGTCCGATTTCCTTATTGACAACTTTTTCGTCTTGCGACTCGGTGTTATCGTCCTCACCGTATTCTTCTGGGTTCATGAGATTATTTTATAAGCACTCTCAAGTCTGCTTTGACTTTACAATGTTTTGCGAAAACAAGGAAAACAAGGTTACTGTGCCCTCTCTTTAACAAGAGTCAAGGCTATTAAAGTGAATTTAATTCTTCGTCTTTCGTCCAATTAATATTCTTCTTATCAAGAGCCGCTTTTCGCTCTTCTAGCATAAGACGCTTAAGGTCTTTTACGGCAGAAGCCCTCCCACAGGCATAAATGCGGCTTTCACCGTTTACATCAAGAGAAATAGCCTCTTCCGTCTCGGCTTTGATGTTTAAGTCAAGAATGACCATAAACTGGTCCCAAACATCGTTTTTGCCATCAAATCCGAAGGCTTCTTGGTTATACTTAACCATTTAGGGGGGCTTGGGGTTGCATCTGCTGGGTCTGCTGGACTCCCTGCGGTCCACCCATGCCTTGGGCTTCCTGCTGGAGTTTGTCAGCCACAGGGGTTACACCAATACGACCAATCTGCTTGTTCTGCTGTTGCATAATAGACATTTGGAGGTTTTTGACATAATTCTGGAAAATCATCTGGAAGGTCTCATTTGTCTGCTGTTGCTGGGCGGCTACAGGGTTCTTCTGCATGATTTCCTGCACATACTGCATCTTGGTGGGGGCAGTCGGGTCGTTTTCGACATACTGCGGTTCATTACCAAGAATCATAAGGGCAATGTCGGTCTGGACATCACGGTACATCTTCTGAGAAGCGGAGGTCTGGTCAATAATGAGTTCCTTCGCCATATCGGGTGCAATAGCCTCAAGAGCCTTTGCCACCAACTTGTTTTTGTCAATAACGCCACCAGTGTCAAGGGGCAGAACAGAGTTGGTAATAGCCGTCAACTTTTCCATGACGAAATCGACATACATATTCCTAATGTCGAATTTGAGTTGGAAATCATACATGTTGGCAATTTCCGACATATTCTGCGGGACTGGAATCATCGTGATTCGTTCAACCTCTTCGGGAGCCATGTATTGAAGGCTTAACTGAAGCATCTGGCGGTAAATGTCCGTAACAGCGTTAAGGAAGTTATCGGTAGCAACCTGCTGAAGCATCTGTGCATACGGAGCAGGGTCTTTGGGGTCTTGCATGCCAGAGGTAAGACCAAAATATCGAGAGACATTGGATTCAACCTGTGCAATCACCATTTCACTAAGACCAACCGTACCACGAGGCGGGTCCATAAACTTGTAGTCATCGGGACTAGTAACAGGAAGTTGCTGGGCAGGACCAATTCGACCGATACCTTGAATTCGTCTCTTCACCATAATAGGAGGGACGGTTTCAAATGCGGTTCTGTCACGCTGGGCATCATGCTGACCTTTCAGTTCATACTGCTCGGTCATTAGGATTTCGGGAATACCTCTAGACTCAGCAACATTCTTTCTAAGGTTTTCTCTGCGATAAACAATGAACGGATATTCTCCGTGGGCATACCCAAGTTTTTCGTGCTTAAAATAAGTCTGGCTAGACGCATTAGGGCAGAACGCAGTGTAGTAAATGTGAGGAACTCCGTCTTTATTAATCTGACGAGTGTAGGCGTAGGTCACTTCAATCATGTGGTTACCACGGAACTCAAAAGTGTTAAGCGTGTTGGAGCGAGGAACGATGTTAGGGTCATTATACCAAGACATCTTTCCAGCCGTATTAATTGCTTCTTCAATTGCTTCAATATCCCAGCCGTCATTACGCTCCATCGACCTAAGTTCGACTTCGCTCATAAATAGTCTTCTAAAGACTACTCGTGCCTTCTGGAACTCAATGGTTTCTGGAGGAAAACTGATTTCATCAAACGGCTTAAGGGCAGTAACGCTCGGAAGGTTTTTGATAATGGTTTCTTCAAAGGTGGAAGCCACACCAAAAGTTCTAAGGTCACGCACCATCTTGCGGATGTCTTTTTCCTTTAGGGTGGGGAGTCTTTCAGCAAGCAACGAAACCGCAAAGTCTTCAGACTGCGGATTCATAATGTATTGTGGAAGTCCAGCGGTCAAAGGGTCTTGTCCCTCCTGTTGAGCCGCAGTAGCCATGTCAACAATCTGGCTAATGTTAATCGTCTGCTCTCTAAGACCAGTTTGCTGGTCCCAACCAATGTGCATTGCAGACCAACCGTACTGGTTTCCGTACTGGCAGTAAAGTTCAACCTCTCTGCGGATTTCGGAACGAAGTCTGTTGCCAGTAATATACTCAACAAGCGTAGCAATGGCGGCGGCTTGCGGACCGTCTTCAGAAGAGATTCCAGACACGCCAAACTTAGCCAACTTCAGAGAGTTCATTAGCATCGCAACCTGCTCGTTAATAACTCTGTCAATAAGTCTGATTCTTACATCAGAGGCTCCTTCAAAAGGCATGGCGGGTTCATCTTCTGGCTTACCAGTAGAATGCTTTCTTCCGTCAACGGACTGACCGTCCCAGCGGCAATAACGAAGGTCATCGTTAGCACTTAGTTCGCTAGAGTTAGCCCCATGGTTAAAGCATCTTTGCAGTTCAGAGTAGAGCGAGATGATGTCTGGCTTTTCACTTGCGTTTACAAGCGGGTCTCCATTTGAGTTCATGGAAGGAGAGTAGATGTTCATTAGTATATAAAGGGTTTCCCAACTGGGTTATAATCTGAGCCAAGGTGGACTGGTGACATAACGGCAAGATATCGGAGGCAGTCTATGGGGTCTTTGGTTGCTCCTTTTTCTCCGTCTGCACCAGTCCACTCCTTTAGGCAGTAAATTAGGTTTTGACAGTTTTTGGAAATATAAAGTTTGGGTTGGTTAATCGGTGAGATTGGCTGACTTAGGTCATAGGAGAACCAATCATTGATAATTGCAACTCCTTGTTCAATGGCTACGCCAGCGGCAGGTGCAAAGTACATAGGGTCTACGCTGTCATCAAGCAACTCAATAAGGGAAGTGCCACCATCCTTGCCAACTGCCTGTGTAGCCCCCGCACGAGGGTCAATGTAACGCTCAGAAATCTCTTCCTCGCCCTCAAGTTTGCGAATGGTGGATTTAATCTCGTCAAGCCCCATTCCAGCACCGTTTCGTTGAGCGATGCCTTCTTTGCCGTCTGGCTTATCAGAGGCAAGTGCCCACTCACCATAGGACATGTCGGGAAACTCACGATAAACGAACATATTGCCGTCTTTTGCGACTCTAAGCCAAAGCATGAACCAGTTTCTAGCCCCAGCAGGGTCAACCACCATGTAGTTAGTGCCTTCGGTGGGAATTGATTCGTGTTCTACGATAGAATGGTCACCAAATCTTGGGAATTGAGAGCCAACCGTGTTTTCTGCAAAGCCGTAAGCACGAATCTTAACCTCGTGGTTGTTTCTCCCAGAAAGCGTTTTACGCATTTCGTCAAAAGGAGAGTAAACATTAAGAATGGAGTGAAACCATGCAATTCCTGCATTAGAACGGTGACAGTCGGCAGTAAAAGGCATCATTCCTTTCTTGCATCCATTAACATGCACGGAATTTTGGTCCAAAAGGTCTGCTTTTAACTGGTCTGTAATCTTACAGCCAGCAACATAGTCCTTTACAACCTGTGAATAACCTTGGATTGGGGTAAAAGTGGTAATCAACTTACCTCTGCGGGTAACAACACGGTATCGGAGCGTATCAATCCAGTCCAGCGGCACAAGTTCATCGCACCAAATAAGGTCACACTCGCCACCTTCAATAACATCCTTCTTCTGGGCGTAGTTCATGAACACGCACTGCGAGCCGTTTGGCAAAATGAAGGTGTTGTCTGAGAATCCGTTCTTCTGAGAGTAGGAAATGTTAGTAACCTTGGTCTTTTTTGCAATTTTGAGTTCGGGCGGCAGGTACTTATAGACAACATTCTGTTGCATCTGGATGCTGGACTGGTGAGTCGTGTGCAAGCACCAGACCATTGCCCTGTCTTTTGCCACTAAAGTTTGGACTAGCCGTTTAGCCGCCCACTCCGTTTTGCCAGCACGATTGCCGCCAAGCACCAGAATCTCCTGCTTTTTGTCAATAATTTCGTCAGCCTTTTTCCAGTGCCATGGTTCAAAGCCATGACGGTAAGGGTCTAATTTCTCAGCCAGAATCTTATCCTCACGCAATTGGAGCACTTCAATGGCTTTATCAAAGCCTAGTTTTTCAACAAGAGCCTTAACATCGGGCAGTTTGACTACTGGATGCTTGGTCGGCTTGTATGAATCTAGGTCGTTACTCACCGCTGGCTTCGAATTGCGTCAAGAATTGCCTGTGGGACTTGCTGACTTCCACGCCTAGGTTCTGGATTAAATCCAGTTTGTTTAATAAATTCTGCAATGTCTTGATTTCTAGCATCAGTTTCATCTTTGTACCATTGAGGGTGGTAATTAAATCTATCCCTGTGGGTTACATCTGGATGTCTAGCCGCATTGTCTGGGTGATATCGGGCGAGCGAATCCAGAGCCGCAGTTTCAAAGGTTGCGTTATCTGGCGTAGTGGTGACTTCGCTTGGATAAAGAACTCTACCTTCTGGAGAAATTGGACCACCTCTAGAAAGTGCATAAGCAGTCATAATGTCTGGCAGATAACCAACGCCCTGTGCTCCAGTATTGACGGCAATACCAGCAACTCTTGCTCCAGCAGAAGGAGGGGCTTGACCACTTCTTAGCGTTCTTCCCATTAGTTCTCCGTACATATTGGTATTTGGCTGACCTCCAGTAAGTCTTGCCAACTGAATTTCAAGTGGGTTAACCCCTCTTTTGTTTTCAACCGCAATTTGACGGAGACGGTCAAGTCGGGTTACGCCCATCCCCTCCCGAAATGGGAAGTAGTTGGTATTAGAAGGATTTGAATAAAAACGAGTTCCTTCCCAAGCATCTTCAGTTCCAGCAGGAGACCTAGCCCTAATCTCATCTTTAATGTTTTTAGCGATAAGTGCTTGAGTCGCTTCCTCCGCTTTTCTGGCTCGTTCAACAAGAACATTGTGTTTGTTTAGGTCAAATGCGGCTTTTTCTTCAGCCGCAATTCTTAGTAATTCTGCCTCTTGAAACGCCCTTGCTTCTGCCTCTGCAAGTGCTTGTGCTTCTGCTTGTAACTTTCTCTGAGCCGCAAGTCTGTCTCTGGCAGTTTCCTCTATTGGAGTAACCTTTGGAAGACTGTTTCCAGTTGGGCGTTGCGGTAAAGGTTTAGGAGCACCACCAGATGGTTGCGGCTGATTAGGAAGCGGCTGTCCTTCAGCAGGAAGATGACCAATTGCAGGATTCAAAGTTGACATTGCATCTGGGTTGTTCATGATACTTCTCCACGCAACTTGAATTTCTTCTGGGGTAAATCTTCCGCTTCTTTGAAGTGCTCTTTCTAGGAACGAACGCTGAGTCGCACCTTCGCCAAACAATTTAGCAATCTCAGCCTTCATTGGTTCTCCTCTGACATAAGGAAGAATGTCCGAATACAGGGTCCTTGAAAGTCTGTCCCCAAAGGAAGACATAAGTGCTCTTCCTCTTGATGGCGTTGCTTCTGGGCTAATAACACCCTGTCTTCCGCTTTGAGGATTATAAAATACCTTTTCTGGCTTAACGGCTACAGGGTTTTTGTCTAAATCAGCAAGTGCGGCTTTTGCGTCAGCCTTAACCTTTTGTTCAGCCTTTAACCTTTCCAATTCGGCTCTTTGAACGGCTGACTGACCGCCAATGTTTGCAACAGCATCAACAACCCCAAACACCGTAGGCAATTGTCTTTTTGCAATATCAAGCAGTGTGCCGCCCTGCTCTAGTTGAAGTGACACTCCAGACTTAGGCGGCATTTTTCCAGTTTTAGCCTGTAATTCAAGTTGTGCTCTTCTCGTAGCATTTTTTGCCGTTACAGCAGGGTCAATGGGTTGAGTTTCTACTCTAACGGTAGGCTCATACGAAGCACGAGGAAGAGACTTTAAGTTAACTTTGTGAATGCCCTCTTTGCCTGTGCCTTTAGTTCTTGCAATAAACTCTTCAGAAGTTTCTTGAACTTGAATTCCATCTCTGGAAACTCCAGAAATGCCACCTGCACCATTAAGCCTTAACAATTGAGCCTGTGCGTCATCGACTGGTGTAAACGCCCTGCCTTTTTGCAATGTTAGTCCACTTGTAGTTGGAGCAACACCCTGTTGGGCTTGCTGTGCGGCTGAAGGAAGTGGAACCACAGGAGCCACAGGAGCCACAGGAGCCGCACTGGGGGGCGGGGGAAGTCCAGCAGGAACAGGAGTAGCGGGAGTAGATGCTACTGGTGCGGGGGCAGGAGCCGCAGTTGATGTGGTTAACTTAATTGGTGGAGGTAGCGTAGGTCTAACAACTTCAGAAGGCTTAGGTAATGGCTGGGCAGGGAGCACAGCCGCACCAGCCTTTTTTACTGCATTACCGACAGCCGCACCAGCCTTTTTTGTTTTATCAGTAGCGGTAGCAAGACCAGCCTTGGCTTTTTTAACTGCAACTTCAACTCTGCTTTCTCCAGTATAAGAGCCAGCAGGGTTTTGGAATTTCTTTGCAACAGTTTCAATGTGTTTAAGTTCAGCATCACCATCCGCAACCAAACTTAGTCTGTGTGCCTCTGCTTCTGCTGGGTCTGTATAACCGCCACCAGTGTAAGCCTTTTGTTCGGCTTTAATTCTTTTTACTTCATCTGCAATATATTGTTCTCTTTGGTCTGGGTGAAGTGTTCTTAACTGGTGGTCAAAATCATGCTCATACAATTGTCTTTCAATATTTTTTTTATACTTCCTAGTATTCCAAGATGCATCTTCTCTTCCCTTTTTGAATTTAGCAATTTCTGCATCATACTTTGCACGGTCAGCAGGGGAAAGATTTGTAAGAACTTGTCCTCTTGCTTTCTTTGCCCACTTTGTTCCAATTTCCTCAATTTTTGACATTGGAAATTTGGCATCTATTTCGGCACGAGATTTTGCTAAAAGTTTAGCATTATCATGACCAGCAACGGTGCTTCTTTGGGCAAGGTCAGCAATATCTGCTTCACTTAGGATTGATAACGGTTGTCCAATCTGAGACTTCTTGGCAATGTGATTGCGAATAATGCTAAGATGAGTATCATAAGGGATGTCACCATCACCAATGCTTGTAAGGTAGGAAAGTTTTCTTCTTTCGGCATCAAATTTTCTATAGTAATCTGATTTTCCGTCATGAGGAATAAAAGGGGGGGGTGTCCAGTCAGCCATATTATTTATAAGTTCTTAGCCCCATTTTAACGGCATGGAGCAAGTTTTCGCTAGGAGTGCAAGCCTCTAGATTGTCTGCACGATTGTTCAATTTATTACCATCAAGGTGATTTAACTGAAGATTGTCAATAGCATGCTCGTTATGGAAGATGCACCCAAAATGAATACCCACCAACTTGTGCACCAGAATCGTGTGCCTAAACTTGTTGTTGC
>Ga0208951_1001090_pt1 | contig 12189 bp, 9 predicted proteins | sample GreLakmeMI27MSRF_FD_187702 | JGI IMG/M metagenome (GOLD analysis project Ga0208951, IMG submission 187702) | Freshwater lentic microbial communities from great Laurentian Lakes, MI, USA - Great Lakes metaG MI27MSRF (SPAdes) | ecosystem: Environmental > Aquatic > Freshwater > Lake | place: Great... | reverse complement strand
CACCTTGCCAACCTTCTTACCTTCAATCTTCAGGTCGAAGACGGCTTTTTCCTTGATGCCATCGGCTTCGCCGACCGAGAAGGCGACGATGCCCGACTGGGTGTCGAGGGCGAGTAGGTTGGTCAGAATGGAGTCGGAAGCGGCTTCCACGGCGGCGGGGACAGGGGCGGCGTCGCCAGGCTTGGCAGGCTCACCGAGGGGGTCGCTCGCAAAGCCGAAGGGGGTGGGGTTATTGTCCATCGCACGGGACACCTTGCTGTGAAGGGAGGCGTACTTGCTACGGATAATCCCGATCGTCTCCTCGGCCTTGGTGGCTTTGTCCTGGATTTCGGCGAGCTGCTCCTTGGTGAACATGCTGGCGGCCTTTTCGGTGGCCTTCACCAGTTCTTCCTTGGCGATGGCGAGGTCGGCTTCGGCGCCGTCCTTCTTGCTGTTAGCGTCAGTTAATTGGGCGGCTAATTCGTCGCGCTTGCGGGTGAGTTCGGCCCGATCTCCTTCGAGGGTCGTGTTGGTGGCGGTGAGGGCTTCGATCTTCATCTTCTTGTCGGCGACATCGGCCTGGAGGTCCTTCTTGGCGAGTTCCAGCTCGGCGATGGCCTTGCGCTTACCGTCTAAGAGGGTCGGGAGGGTGGCGAGCGAAGCCATGCGAGCGTCGTAGTCCTTGCCGGCCTTCAATTCCGGGTCATTCACGGCCCAAGCGGTCTTCGTGAGGGCGGTGTCGATTTTACCTTTAAGGAGGAAGGCAAAGACGATGGCGGCCACGGCGGCGGCGACGGTTAGGATGCGGAGGAAGGCGTTGAGCTTCTTGTTCATGGGGAGGGAATTAAGGTTGGTTAAGAATGGTTGAAGAGGGTCTTCGCGGGGTCGAGGGAATCCCGTCGGGATAGTGCACCGGGGTTAGACGAAACGTGCACAAGGACTTTAAACACCAATTCGTCTTTGCCCTCAAGTGCAATTTCCTCGCAAACCTGCGAAACGGTCAGCCATTTACCCTTGGATCTGGCGAGCACGGCAAGCGCGTCGGCACGAATTTTCAGGGTTTCGGAAGCGGCCTTTTTGCCGGCTTCAACGCCGGGCTGGTGGTAGGCGTTGATACCGAGGAGGTTGGCATACAAGCCGACGGCCCGCTCGAATAAAGCGATTAGCATCCCCACGGAATGGGCGTCCACTTGATTGATGGTAATAGTAATATTAGCACGCCCGCTCCCGGAAAGGGCCTCGCGGGTGCCGAGCAGGAAGGCCTGCAGGTAGTCGCCCGAGGTCACGCCGGGCTCCACCTCAATGGAGGAACCTTCTCGGTCCTTGAGCACTTCGATAAAAACGGCGAAAAAGTTATTCACACCGTCGCGGAGCTGCTGCACGTAGGCGTGCTGGTCGGTCGAACCTTTGTTGCCGTAGACGGTCAGGCCCTGGAGGACTTTACGTCCTTGGAGGTCGAGTTCCTTACCCACCGATTCCATGACGAGTTGCTGGAGGTAGCGGGAGAAGAGCAGGAGGCGGTCCTTGTAGGGGAGCACGACCATGGCCTTAGTGCCGCGGCCTTCGGTGAGGTGGTGCCAAGTCAAGGCAAGCGCGGCGGCGGGATTCTTCTGTGCCTCCGGCACGCGGGTCAACGCGTCCATCGCCCTCGCGCCGTCGAGGAGTCCGCGGATGTCGATGCCTTGTAGTGCGGCGGGCAGCAGGCCGACTGGTCCGATCTCGCTCGTGCGACCGCCGACCCAATCCCACATCGGAAACCGGGCGAGCCACTTCTCGGTCGTGGCGACCTTATCCAGCTGGCTGCCTTCGCCGGTGACCGCGACGGCGTGGGCGGCGAAGGAGAGGTGGGCCTGCTTCCAGCGGAGCGCAGCTTCGAGTTGTCCGTTACGCGGCTCCGGCGTGCTGCCGGACTTCGAGGTCACGATTGCGAGCGTGGTGCCGAGGCGGCTGCCCAGCGCATCGAATACGCGATCGATGCCGTCGGGATCGGTGTTGTCGATGAAATGGACGCGGAGCTGGTCAGCCTTACCGCCGAGCGCGTCGGCGACGAACTGCGGGCCCAGTGCCGAGCCGCCGATACCGATGCAAAGTAGGTCGGTGAACTTGCCGGCGGAGCCTTTGACTTGGCCAGCGTGGACCTGAGCGGCGAAGCCAGCGATGGCGTCGACGGCTGCCTTCACCTCGGCGGTAATCTTGGCGTCAGGCGCGAGTTCGGGCGCGCGGAGCCAGTAGTGGCCGACCATGCGCTTCTCATCCGGATTGGCGATGGCACCTTTCTCGAGGGCAGCCATGTCGGCGAATGCCTGGGCCATGGCTGGTGCCATCTTCTCGGCGAAACCAGCCGGCGCTGGTGCGCGGCTGAAATCGAGCGAGATGCCGAGTTCGGGGAAGTTCTGGAGGTGCTTCCGGTAGAGGTCGAAGGAGTTGGCCACGGGAGGACAGTTTTCCCCAACGCGACCCTGCTTGGCAACAAAAAGGGCGGTCCGCCGAGGCGTCCGCCCTTCCATTTCCATTCAAGTGAAGACCTTAGTCGCCGTCGGTGATGGCACCTTCGGAGGCCGAGGACACGAGCTTGGCGTATTTGGCGAGGGTGCCGCGCTTCTCCTTGCAGGGGGAGGCCTTCCAGGACTTCAGGCGGTTCGCGATTTCCGCGGCTGGCACGTCCAAATTGATTTCGTTCTTCTGTGAGTCGATGGTGATGGTGTCGCCGTTGCGGACGATCGCGAGCACGCCACCGACCGCGGCTTCAGGCGTGATGTGTCCGACGACGAAGCCATGCGAGCCGCCAGAGAAACGTCCGTCGGTGATGAGGGCGACGGTCTTGCCGAGGCCCTTGCCCATGACGGCGCTGGTGGGTCCGAGCATCTCGCGCATGCCGGGTCCGCCCTTGGGCCCTTCGTTGCGGATGACGATCACGTGGCCGTCCTTGACCTCGCCATCGAGGATGCCGCGAAGGGAGGCCTCTTCGGATTCGTAGACGATGGCCTTGCCGGTGAAGGCGTTGCCTTCTTTGCCAGAAATTTTGGCGACGGAGCCTTCGGGCGCGAGGTTACCGCGTAGGATACGTAGGTGGCTATCGGCCTTGATCGGATTGGAGAAGGGGCGGACGACGTCCTGGTCAGCGGCGTAGCTACCGACGCTCGCGAGGTTTTCAGCGACGGTCTTGCCGGTGACGGTCAGGCAGTGGCCGTGGAGCAGGCCCTTATCGAGGAGCATCTTGAGCAACGGCTGGAGGCCACCAATACGGACGAAGTGGGCCATGTTGTATTTACCGCTCGGCTTGAGGTCAGCGAGCACCGGCACACGGCGACCGACGCGCTCAAAGTCCTCGAGGGTGAGTTTGATGCCCGCGGAATGGGCCATCGCGATCAGATGGAGCACGGCGTTCGTCGAACCGCCGAGGGCGATGACGACGGTGATGGCGTTTTCGAAGGCGTCCTTGGAAAGAATGTCCGATGGGCGGATATTGCGCTTGATGAGTTCGAGCACGGCCTTGCCGGCGCGTTCGCAGTCCTCGAGCTTGGCTTTGGAATTGGCGAGCTGCGCGGAACTGTCCGGCAGGCTGAGTCCCAGCGCTTCGATGGCGGAGGCCATGGTGTTGGCGGTGTACATGCCGCCGCAGGAGCCTTCGCCAGGGATCGAGCAGACCTCAATCTCCTTGAGTTCGCTCTCGCCGATTTGCTTGCCGGCGTGCTTACCCACAGCTTCGAAGACGGTGACGATGTCGGCCGACTGGCCGCGGTGCAGTCCAGGGACGATGGTGCCGCCGTACACGAAGACGGAAGGGCGGTTGAGGCGTGCCATGGCGATGGCGCAGCCAGGCATATTCTTATCGCAGCCACCGATGGCGACGAGGCCGTCGAAGCCTTCAGCAGCAGTCACGGCTTCAATCGAGTCCGCGATGATCTCGCGCGAGACCAGCGAGTAGCGCATGCCGGGGGTGCCCATCGAGATACCGTCCGAGACGGTGATGGTGCAGAAAATGACCGACTTGCCGCCGGCCGCATCGGCCCCCTTGACGGCTTCGTCTGCCAGCCGGTTGATGTGCATGTTGCAGGGGGTCACCATCGACCAAGTCGAGGCGACGCCCACGACAGGCTTGGCGAAGTCGGCGTCGGTGAAGCCTACGGCCCGGAGCATGGCTCGACTGGGGGCACGGTCGGGGCCGTCTACGACGATGGCGGAGTGTTGGCGGCAGTGGTTGGCGTCGGTCATGATGGGTGTGAAAAGTCTGCGGTTGTCAGTCGGTGAGCGCCCCCTAATAAGAGGGCAGGGAGCGGACTGTGAACCGCCCCGTCGCTCCCGACAACCCGATTTAAGCCTCCCCGTCCCGTGGAATTCAACCTCAAGAAAATCATCAAGGCCCTCCTGTTCTCGACCTCCGAGGCGGTGTCCATCAAGGACATCCAGAAGGTCGTGCAGCGCTACCACGCCCAAGCGGCCGCCGAGCGCCAGCCCGACCTGCTCGAAGCAGCCGGCGAACCCACGATTGTGCCCGCGGCTCAGCCCGTGCAGGAAGTGATTCAGGATATCATCGACCAGGTTCCGACTTTACTGACAGCCACCCAGATCCGCGAAGCGGTCGACGCCCTCGAGGTTGAGTTGCGCGACGCCAACGACGCCTGCCGTATTCTGCAGGGGCCAGAAGGCTTCCGCTTGGTGATTTCCCCGGCCTACGCCGATTGGGTCCGTCTCCTCCGCGGCGAGCCTCGTCCACAACGCCTTAGCCCCGCCTCGCTCGAGACGCTGTCAATCGTCGCTTATCGCCAGCCGGTCACCCGCTCCGAGATGGAAGCCATCCGTGGTGTTTCCGTCGACAGCGCTCTCAACCGTCTCCTCGAACTCGAACTCGTCTCCGTCACCGGCCGCGCCGATCTGCCTGGCCGCCCGATTCAGTACGGCACGACCGACAAGTTCCTCGATTTCACCGGCCTGCGCTCGCTTGGCGAACTGCCGGCCTCGGATGTCCTTTCGCCCGCGCAAATCTCGGAATGGATTACCCGCGCGACCACTCCGGTCGAGATTGGTGATTCCGAAGTCGGGCTGCCGCTCGAAGACCAGTCCTCCGCCGCCATCGCGACGGAAGCCCTGCCCGAAGACGAGAAGCCTTCCGAATGAGCCTCGAAGAGCACCGCCGCGAGGTCGATCGCATCGACCGAGAAATCCTCAAGCTGCTCGGCGAGCGCTTGCAGGTGGCCCGTGCCATCGGCGAAGCGAAGCTGAAATCCGGTGCGCCCGTCTACGCTCCGCAGCGCGAAGAACAGCTCCTCCGCTCCATCACCGAGGCTGCGCCGGCGATTCCAGCGTCCGGCCTGCGTGCGGTCTACCGCGAAATTATCTCCCTTTCCATCGGTGCCCAGATGGCCAATCCCGTCGCCTACCTCGGACCCGAAGGCTCGTTCACCCAGCAGGCTCAAATTCGCGCCTTCGGCACGAGCGTACCATCGCTGCCCCTCCGGGCTATTGGCGATATCTTCGCCGCGGTCGAATCCGGTGAAGCATCCTACGGCGTAGTCCCAGTCGAAAACTCCACCGAGGGCGTCGTCAGCCACTCGCTTGATCTGCTCGCCGAATCCGAACTCAAGGTCGTGGCTCAGGTCACGCTCTCCGTTGAGCAGTGTCTCGTCGGCCAGGGTCCGCTCGACCAGGTAAAGAAGGTCCTCTCGAAGGATATCGCCCTCGCGCAGTGCCGCGGCTGGCTATCCCGTCATGTTCCGGGAGCCGCGCTCGTCGAGACAGACAGCACCGCCGCCGCCGTAGAGATCATCGCTCGCGACCCGCAAGGGCAGGCCGCCGTCGCTTCCGCTACCGCCGCCGAATCGCGCGGCGTCCCCATCCTTGCCCGCTGCATCCAAGATCGCCGCGACAACGCCACGCGCTTCTTCGTCATCGCCAAGGCGGCCAACTCCGTCGGGGCCACGGACGAGGTCACGAGCGTGGTGCTCACGCTCAAACATGAGCCGGGCGCCCTGCAAGGAGCGCTGGCCGCATTCTCCGACCGGGGTATCAACCTGATTCGCATCGAGTCCCGCCCGAGCCACCGTCGTGCCTGGGAGTACCTCTTCTTCATTGATTTCCCAGGTCACTGGGACACCGCGGCCGTGCAGGCCGCTGTCACCGAACTTAAGGGTCGCTGCGAGGTGGTGAAGTGGTTGGGCAGCTATCCGCAATCCGCCGGATGAGCCGGCGCGCCCTCGGAGGCGTGATGCTGGCCGTCCTCGGCGTGGCCGTGCTTTGGTCGGGCTACTCCTGGTGGCGTGCTTGGTCCGCTCCGCTCGTGACGGTCATCTTCCGCCCCGCCTTCTCGGTCGAGGGTATCTCTTCTGGTACGCCAGTGCGCGTGCAGGGCGTCACGGTAGGTCAGGTGAGTTCCATCGGCCTCGACGCCGATACGGAAGGCCGTCTTCGTCCAGTCGTCCGGCTCAGCCTTGACCCAGAGACCCTAGAGGACCGTGGCTTCGCTGACCGTCTGCGTGGCGACCGGCTGCGGGCTGAAGTCGCCAAGGGCCTGCGCGCCCGCCTTGTCGCGGTGAGCCCAGCTTCCGGCATGCTGCAGGTCGAACTGATCTGGGATGCCTCTACTGCAGTGCCAACGGAGCCTCTGGCTGCCGATGAGATTCCGCCGCTCAGCAGTCACTTTCAGAGTAAGATTGCGGACTTTGTTAAACAGCTCCAGGACCTTGCCGAAAAAGACTTGGTCGGCCTCGCGGCTGAGCTCGAGCGCGATCTGGACGGTTTCTATGATGCGACGGACCCCGAGCGGGCGAGCCGTTTCTCGGCGATGATCGTCCGCCGCACCGGCGCGGTCCTCGAAGCGACTGGCGACGGTAACCTGGATACGCAGAGCACTCGCGTGATCGCCACCTGCGCCCGGTTGCGCGAGGCCGTCGAGGGGGCTGATCGTAATCTGGACGATGAGTCGTTGGCTCTGCTGCAGGTCCGCCTCGCCGATGCTGGGGCCGCGATGGCCTCCTTTTCCGCTTCGCTAGAGGGTTCGCAGACCCGCATGAACGCCGCCTCAGCAGAATTTTCGGACGCATTCCGTGCTGTCTCTGCGGCGGCCCGTACTTGGTCCAAGAAGGCGGCAGGTTTAACCACTGAGCCCCGCCCCCGCTGAGGGAACAGGCTTGCGGCGGACCGCCGGAGCGGGGATAGGTGTGGGCTCTTACCCGCCATGGCCGACCCGACCGACAAGATGGAATCCATCATCAACCTGTGCAAACGCCGCGGGTTCGTCTTCCCGTCCTCCGACATCTACGGCGGCTTCAACGGCTTCTTCGATTACGGCCCCCTCGGCGTCGAGCTGAAGAACAACATCAAGCAGGCCTGGTGGCAGGACTTCGTCCACCGCCGCGACGACATTGTCGGCCTCGACTCCTCGATCATCCACCACCCGACGACTTGGAAGGCCTCAGGTCACATCGACAATTTCACCGATCCGCTCGTCGACTGTAAGGAGTCGAAGATGCGTTACCGTGCCGACCAGCTCTTTTTCGCCCCGGTACGCGTCGCCGGTGAAACCATCGGCTATGTCTCCGTGCTTGAAGACGACGGCATGCAGGCCAAGGCCGACGAGATGGCTAATGACATGAAGCGCAAGCTCGCCAAGCAGGGCGCGCTGGAGCCGGTCGTGCTTAAGGATTATACGGAGTCCAAGCCCGAGGAGCACGCGCTCATCCCTTCGCCCGCCACGGGCAAGCCGGGGTCGCTTACGCCGCCCCGCTCGTTCAACATGATGTTCCAGACCTACGTTGGCGCCATGCAGGACGCGTCGGCCACCGCCTACCTCCGTCCGGAGACTGCGCAGGGCATCTTCATCAACTTCAAGAATGTCGTCGACACGGGCCGCGTGAAGCTGCCCTTCGGCATCGCCCAAATCGGCAAGGCATTCCGCAACGAAATCAATCCGCGCAACTTTATCTTCCGCTCCCGTGAGTTCGAGCAGATGGAGATCGAGTACTTCATCTCGCCGGCCTCGGACTGGGCTACGGCTCATAAGGATTGGATCGAAGGTTGCCTGGCCTGGTTCGAGTCCATCGGTATCCCACGCGCCAAGCTCTCCCTTTACCCGCACCCGACCGAGAAGCTTGCCCACTATTCGAAGGGCACCACAGACATCATGTTCGAGTTCCCCTTCGGTGTGCAGGAGCTCCAGGGCGTCGCCGCCCGCGGCGACTTCGATCTGACCCAGCACAGCAACGTCTCGGGCCAAAAGCTCGATTGGTTCGATGAGGTAGCCAAGGCCCGCTACATCCCGCACGTCATTGAGCCGTCTGTCGGCGTCGACCGTGTTTTCCTCGCTCTCTTGACCACGGCCTATCACGAGGACGAAGTCGAAGGCGAGAAGCGCGTCGTACTCCGCCTCCCCGCCCGCGTCGCCCCGTTCAAGGCCGCGATTTTCCCCTTAGTGAAGAATAAGCCCGAGCTCGTCGAACGTGCCGAGGCCCTCTATCGCCGACTCAAGAAGCGACACAACGTGTTCTACGACGCCGCTGGGGCCATCGGGCGTCGCTACCGTCGCCAGGACGAGATCGGCACGCCTTTTGGTATCACGATCGACTTCGAGACCATCGAGAAGGGCGCTGGCGTCACGGTCCGCGACCGCGACACGCTGGAGCAGGTCCGCATGACCGAAGACGAGGTCGTCCGCTTCCTCGACGACAAGGTCAACGGCTGACCTTCGCTGGGGCGCCCGCGAGCTCTTCCGCTAGTTTGGCGATCCGTCGTTTCCCGCAAAGGGAGGCGGCGATCGTCAGGTTGCGTAGGCCTTGGGGCAGATGCGCGAGGTATTCTGGACGGCCCTTCTTATGGCCGAGGAAGCCGTAGGCCCCGCAGGCCTGCAGGAGGCGTTGCGTTGCGGCGACGTGGAAGAGGTACGAGAATTCGTCGCTGGAACCCTTCCAGTCGGAGACTTCGCGGGCGTGGTCCTCGATCTCGATGCGCCACAGGTCCATGTCATTGCGCGTGAGGTAAGGATCGAAAGCGAGGGAGGCGAAATCGTAGAACATGCAGCCGTGGCGTAGGCCCTGCAAATCGATCAGCCAGGCGGAATCGTCGCGTACCATGATGTTCTGCGACTGGAAGTCGCGATGGATCGTGACGACGGGCTGGCCCATGAGCTCCTTGGCGAGCGAGGCCATCTCATCGGCGACGCCACGGTCGGGCTTGCGGCCACCGAGGGCGTTATCTTGGAAGTACTGGCGCTCCCATTGGTACAGGTTCGGACCGAACGCTTCCATAAGCGTGACGCCGGAACCGGCGAAGGCGTCGACGCCAAGGCGATGAATGCCGGCGACCTGCTCGAGGGCGGAGGCCACGGGTGCCCACGGGAATGCGGGACCCTGGGCGAGTGACCAGAGGTCGGCGTCACCGAGGTCTTCGAGGATGAGCACGCCTGCCGCCTTGTCCTCGGCGAGGACCTGCGGCACCTGGACTCCGATCTTATCGCGCAACACGCCCGCGATGGCGCCGTAAAGCAGGTTCTCAGGACGCGAATCATCGTAGACGCAGAGCACGGCAGACTCGCCGGAGGCATTACGCATCCGGAGGAACTTGCGACCAGACCCACCCTTGAGCACTTCGCCGCCCGCGGCGAGTTCGTAGCCGTGGGCCTTGGCGGCGTCGGCGCCGGAGATTGCCCCACGCACAGGCTTTTCGTGCTCGGCCTTCACGGTCTGATATTCTTCGACGGTACCGAGGTCATGCCAGTTGGCGGAAGCATCGAGGAAGCCCTGTATGCTGTTGGGTTCAGCCTGGAGGCGTCGGAGGAAATGCTCGACCAACGATTCGATGGTGGCGGGAACGCTCTGGACGAAAGCCTTGGTGACAACGCAGATACCGGTGTACTGGTAGGAGGGATCCGTCTTGCCGAGGCGGTCGCGCATATCGGTCACGGAGCCTTCGTCGGTGATGCGAACATTCCGATTCGGCCCCTGTTCGCGGACGACGAGCGTCGCGGCGCCGCCGTTGGCGAGGTGGTGCGCGTAGGCTGCGGCGATGTCGCAGCCGGAAAGGATATCGCCATTCCAGATAATGAGCTCCTTATCTTCCTCGCCGAGCAGGCCGGCGATGTTCGCGAGTCCGCCGCCGGTCTCGAGTAGTACGGGCTCATGCACGAGCTTCACTTCGGCGTCGCCGAAGCGGCCTGAAGGAAAGGCGAGCGCCCAGGCGTCAGGGCAGTGGTGCGTGTTGATGATGAAACGACGCGTTCCAGCGGCATGGAGTTTCTCCATCGCTTGGACGACCATCGGCCGCCCGCCAATCGGCAGGAGTGGCTTGGGGCAGTTTTCGGTGAGCGGGCGCAGGCGCGTGCCGAGGCCAGCTCCGAGAAGAAAGGCGGTACGAGGGAAATCAGGCATGGGAATGGGGGGTGCAGGCGGGGCAGATGCCGTAGATCTCCATGATATGGGTCAGTTCGGCATAGCCCTTGTTACGGGCGGCGGCTTCAAGGCGCGAGGTGTCGCAACCGGGCAGTCGATCGATCCGACCACAACGACGGCAGATGACATGGTGATGGTGGTGTCCGGGCGAGACGAGGGCGTAGAGGCTGCGGCCGCGCTCGAGAGGGTGACGCTGGACGATGCCAGCGTCGTCCATGGCACCGAGACTCCGGTAGACCGTGACGAGGTCCAGCTTATCGTCGCCAGCGGCCTCATGAATCTGCTCCGCGCTCAGGGGGTGCTTTGCCGCATCCAGGACCTTAAGCATAGCCAGGCGTGGAGAGGTGACCCGCATAGCCTTTTCCTTCATGCGGAGGACGGCCGCTTCGATACGATCGCCGGAGCCTTCCCCGCAGCATCCTTCCTCATGGCGATGGCCTTGGGACATATCCCGTAGGTTTGGGGTCGTTTATGACGAGGCAACAACGAATGGCCACTTGCCTCCCGCCCGGGTCTGGCTTGGCTGGTTACGTCCATGTCCGACTGTCCGGCTAATTCGACCTCCCTCCGCGAACTCTGCCCGGTCTCGTTCAGGGACTTCGTGTCCGCAGGGCCCTTCCGGCTCGAATTGGGCGGCGAACTGCCGTCCCTGACACTGCGTTATGAGACCTACGGAACGCTGTTGCCTGACAAGTCCAACGCCATCCTGGTCCCCCACGCCCTGAGCGGCGATCATCATGTCGCCGGCCGCTACTCCGCTGAGGACCGTAAACCCGGCTGGTGGGACTGTTTCGTCGGTCCAGGCAAGGCTATCGACACCGACCGCTTCTTCGTGATCGGCGTCAATTGTATCGGCGGCTGCCGCGGTTCGACCGGCCCGCTCTCCATCGATGATCGCACAGGTAAGCCGTATGGTGGTTACTTCCCGGAAATTACCCTGGGCGACATCGTCCGCGCCCAGCGCTTATTGGCCCGTCATCTCGGTATCGCCAAGCTCCATGCGGTTGTCGGAGGATCGATGGGCGGCATGCAGGCCCTCATCTGGTGCGCCGACTATCCGGCTGAGGTCGGTCGTATCGCGGTCCTGGCTGCTGGCCTGAGTCAGTCGCCTATGGCCATCGCGCTCAACGCCGTCTCCCGCGCCTGCGTGGAGCGCGACCCGAATTTCCGCGGCGGTCATTACGCCCCCGGCGAAGGTCCCGATTCGGGCCTAGCCGTCGGCCGCATGATTGCGCACATCAGCTACCTTTCTTCCGCATCGTTTGAGCAGAAATTTGGCCGCACCAAGGTTCCGGGCGCGGGCGCCGGCGATGCCGTGCACTGGCAGGTCGAAAGCTACCTCGAACATCAGGGCAATTCGTTCGTCCAGCGCTTTGATGCCAACAGCTGGCTACGCATCACCCGTGCCGTCGACCGCTTTGATATGACCGCGCGCGCTTCCTCTGGTACGCTCTTTACGCAGGACGGCCCGGATGTGCTCGCGATTGGTTTTTCCAGTGACTGGCTCTACCCGACGAGCGAGTTGCGGATGCTCCTCGCCGCGGCCACCGCGGTCGGCGTCAATGCGGCCTATCATGAGGTCGTGACCGATGCTGGACACGACGGCTTCCTTTTACCCGACACGGGGCTGACGGTTCGCCTGCACGCCTTTCTGGGCTAATCAGAGGAGCGGCGAAATTACCTTTGAGACCGCTTCGATGGCCCGGCCGATTAATGTGCGGCTGCGGCGGTAGAGGTCTTCGGTGTAGCGCGTCGATTCCGTCTCCCAGCCCGCGATGAGCGCGCCGACTTCGGCCACCGCCGCGGGGTCGCGCACGACCGCGCCGATCTC
>Ga0208951_1001088_pt1 | contig 12206 bp, 10 predicted proteins | sample GreLakmeMI27MSRF_FD_187702 | JGI IMG/M metagenome (GOLD analysis project Ga0208951, IMG submission 187702) | Freshwater lentic microbial communities from great Laurentian Lakes, MI, USA - Great Lakes metaG MI27MSRF (SPAdes) | ecosystem: Environmental > Aquatic > Freshwater > Lake | place: Great... | reverse complement strand
ATTAGTATTTGTATTTGTATTTGTATTTGTATTTGTATTTGTATTAGTATTTGTATTTGTATTTGTATTAGTATTAGCACTACAATTACATTTAGTATTAGAACAATTACAATTAATAGCACTGCAATTATTATTAATACATCCTAAATAGTCTTTTGTATCAACTATTGTATTATATGAATTTTGATTTATTTGTTCTTTTTCGTTAGTTTCTAAAATATTTTTTTTTGAAGTTAATAATTTTTTATTTTGATAAATATCTTCATTTAATTCTTCAGAATAAAATATAATTTTATTTTCATTTGCCATAATATTAAATATTCTTAATATTATAATATATTTTATTTGATTATAATATTAACATAAATCTTGCTAAACTTTAACTTGCTAAAATAGTTTTTTTACTTTTAGTAAAAAAAAATATAGCACTTACAATAAGCAATAACAATATACTATTTTCTACTATTTTAAATTGTGTTAATAAAGTTGTATCATCTAATCTTCCATTATTTGCCCCCCCAGAACCTAATAAACTATTTAACTCTTGTTTTTTATTAGCAATGTTTAAATTTATTTCTTTTAATACGTCATCGTCAAAACTATTTAAATAATTAATTGATGATAAGTCCATTTTTATATCATGTAAAGCTTTATCAAATTTATCATACTCGTCCTTTAATTTATTAATTTGTATATTTAAATCAGCTTCACTAGTAGCCAAGTTATCACATACAAACTTACTAAAACTATTTACTAAAGGACCACTATCATCAAAATCAGTATCATTAATTCTAAGTAATTTTTCATAGTCTTTTAAACTTGTTAATTGCTCTTCATAATATTCCGGAGAGTTAATATTGAGAAGCGCAATATTTGCTGTATTTAATATTGGTTTTGTGTAATATGCATAAAAGTTTCTTGGTGTATAATATTGGTTATCGACATCATATTTAAAACATAATTTATTTGTTCTATCTTTGTTATACATTAAAGTATTACATATATCAGGTATTTCATCTTGTTTAATATAAGGGGCACTGGTAATTGTTGTCTTAAATAAACCATCAAACAATTGTTTTGATTTTGTAATTACAGAGTTAGTACCAAATAAAGATTGGTTTGTATTATCTATTTTTGGAATATAGCAATTTGTAAGAGGATCTGATAGATTATTATTTATATAAATATCATTAATTAAAAAAAAGTCGCTATTATTTCTTAAAGCTTGAGTTCCACATTCTCTAGCACTTTTCACGCTTGACTTATAAAAATTATTGCTTAAATGTGTTAGAAAACTTGGATCAGGAATTGTTGTTGGTTTTTTATAACATCCATCATAATTAAAAGAATTATTATAATTCATTATAAACTAATATATTACTATATAATTTATAAAAAATTTATAAAAAATTTATAAAAAATTTATAAAAAATTTATAAAAAATTTATAAAAAATTTATAAAAAATTTATAAATTATAATACATTTGTTTTATATTTTTATATTATTTTAATTTTTAATTTTTAATATAACTTACAAATTCTATAATAATCAGCTTGAATTGATGTTCGACTATTACGTACAATTTTTACAACATCATCAGGTCTAATTCCCATTACTATTGATACTGGACTAAAATATGAAATATCAGGAATTTGTGATTTGTCAAAAATATTATATTTTTTCATAAATAATTCTTTTTCACTATGCGTTAAAATAGTATGCTTAGGAACTAATACATGCTTTAAAATATTAAATTGCAATCGCTTAATATTTATTAAGCTTATATAAATATTTTCAGAAACCCAAATATCTTTAATATTTTCTAACATTGTGTCATTTGGTTCATCTTTTATAATTACCATTAAATCATCTTTTTTTTCCAAAACAGATTCTAAATGAAATAAATCTTCTACTATGTCATAAATATTTTGAGGTTTTATAACTTTAGAAATATAATACTTTACATATATTTTTTTTTTTGTAGCTTCATTTTCTAATAACATATCTAATTGATTACTTTCTATTAAGATTCCAATTTCTGTAATACCAAAATCAGAGTATTTATCAATATTAAATCCACGCTCATTTAAAATTTCTAATAAATTTTTGCGCGAATTGTAAATACTAATAATAAAACTATTACTATTAGTCATAATTAAATTATAATAATATAATAGTTTTATTATTTTTAATTTTATATCAATTATAAAATTAAATATTTTTATTGTTGATTTATTATTGTTGATTTATTATTGTTGATTTATTATTGTTGATTTATTATTGTTGATTTATTATTGTTGATTTATTATTATTGTTTTTTTTTGTAAACTAGTACTTGAATCAGATTCTTCTTTAATAGTTTCAATAGTTGGAGTTGTTGATAATTTTAATAAAGATACTTCTTTATTTTTAGTCTCATCTTCAATAGGTAATTCTTCTATTTCTAAAATATCTTCATTTTTAGATTCATTTATTTTTACACTTTTTGGACTCGATTCTCTTTTTTGGTCAGATTTATCTTTTTGGTCAGATTTATCTTTTTGGTCAGATTTATCTTTTGAAGTGGTTAAATTTTCAATTTCTAATTCATCATTATTTACTTCATCTCCAATATTAATAGGTGAGTTTTCTTCATTTTCAAAATCTTCAAGATCTTGATATTTTTCAAATTCTTCTTCGGCACGTTTAATAGAATCAATTGTTACTTGACTAAGTCCATCATCATCGCTTTCTTCCCCTGCCTCTTTGGCTTCTGCCTCTTTGGTTTCTGCCTCTTTGGTTTCTGCCTCTTTGGCTTCTGCCTCGTCATCTTTTATAATTTGTTGTGTTGATTTCTCTTGTAATTGAACATTTATTAATTGTTTATCATATTTCTTAGAAAATTCTAATTGTTCTTTTTCTGTTAATTTTGTCAATTTTAAATTTTCTATTGTTTTAGCATAATTCATAGAAGTTAATTGTTCTATATTATCTTCTGTAATAATGCGCATTTGAATATTCATAACTTGTAGTTCATGTATTAATAATTTAAAACAATAAGGAACACGAACAATACTAAATGATTTACCATATTTTGAAATAACTTCTAAGTTCATAGAATTTTCGAAATTTTCTGAAAATTTTAGCGGTCCATCGGCAAAAGGACTTATAAAAATATTCTTGGATTCATTATAAATAGCAATTGTTCCGGTTGTATTACATATTGCTATATGGTAGTCATCGCCACGAGTTAACATAGATTCTTTTAAAAATGCTGTTGCTCCATGCGCAATAATTCCATCACGCTCCATTTCACCTATACGCAATCCACCATCATTAGCACGACCTTGAACTGTTTGTCGCGTTAATGCTGTTCTAGGACCCTGTGCGCGATAATTTATTTTGTCTTTAACCATATGTTTAAGACGCATATAATAACAAGGTCCAATGAAAAATTCCATATTTAATTGTTCTCCTGATTCTCCACTATACATTATTTCGTTTCCTGTAGAACTATATCCAATGTTTCTCAATAATGTTCCATATAATGTATGTTTTGGACCTTTATTTACAAATGCCGTACAATCTCCAAATCCACCATAGTGCGCACACGCTTTTCCCATTAATGTTTCTATTAACTGACCAATAGTCATACGACTGGGAAGTGCATGAGGATTTATTATTAAATCTGGTCTAATTCCTTCTGCCGTAAATGGCATATTTTCTTCTGGAATTATTAATCCAACTGTTCCTTTTTGACCGCATCTACTACAAAATTTGTCGCCTTGTGCTGGTATTCTTTCTTCTCTTATTCTGACTTTAGCAATTCTAAATCCTTCTTCGCCTTCTGTAATAAATGCTTTGTCAACATAACCCAATTGTCCTTTTTTTGGTGTTACAGAAGCATCTAAAAATGTGTCCGCAATGTTTATATTATTTGTCACTTTTCCTATAACCACTTTTTTATCATCTAATGGCGTATTTTCTCTAATTAATCCATGTTCATCTAAGTAAGAATAATCATAACCGGGTTTTTTACCAAATACTGTTTTGGATTCAATATTTATAAATTTAGAATCTATATTTGTTCCGGCCACTTTTGTGCTTTCTTCGCGTGCTTCATACATATTAAAATAAGTAGTATTAAACATACCGCGTCTAATAGAACCTTCATTGAATAATATAGAATCTTCGACATTATATCCACCATAAGATCCTATAGCAACTATTGCATTTACTCCACAAGTATGTTCCTCGTTGTAAATATATTTTAAATAGCGACTTTTTACAAGAGGTATTTGTCCATTATTTAAAACAACCCCCATTTTATCAATACGATTTTGATAATTTGAATTATATAAACTAACGGCTTGTTTGCTTTGCCCGCAAGAAAAAAGATCTCTTGGCAGTGGATTATTTTCTGGAAACACTATTTGATTACCCATAACGCCCAATAATAATGAGGGATGAATTTCACAATGGCTAGTAAACTTAGTAATTTGTTCGCTATATGTTGCTATTAATGATGTTTCAGTTTCTGATGTATCTAAATAATCTATTATTCCACCTTTTTTAATTAGTTCATCAATCGCATTTACCGGGTCAATGGACTCGGATTTATCATAGATATCGTAAAAATTAAAAAATACTTTATTAGACTTGATAAAGGCGTTTAATTCAATTGAAACTTCCTTTTTTTCTTTAGTTACAATTTTAAATTTATTAAATCCTATTAATAATTCTTCGTATTTAAAATCTTGTGAAATCATTTTATTATAAATAAACTCATTTTCATAACATAATTTATTATTTTGTAAATAAAGAACAGGTCTTGTTAATCTACCCGAATCACTATAAATATAAATAATATCTTCTTTTATTGACCAAGTAATACTTGTATATATTGGTATTAAACCAATTCGCCTATATTTTTTTAATAAGTCGATTACTTCAACTGGTTTAGTTACTATACCAACCCATGCTCCATTTACAAAAACTTTACTACTATGAGCAATATAGTCAATAGTGCATTCGCTTAATAATTCCATAAAAAATATTGTGCGCAATAATTCAATTATTGGTTTTCCAGAATAACCGCTTGTTATTAAACAACCGAGAGACATATGTTTATGTAAACCCACATTTCCACCATCGGGTGTATCAACGGGATCAATAATACCCCATTGTGAAGAATGTAGTAGTCGGGGTCCAATAATTTTAGCGCTTGAATCTAAAGGTAAATTTAATTTACGTAAATGAGACAAAAAAGAGTTATAGGATAGTCGATTTAAATCTTGAACTATTTCAGGACGTTTTGTATGTTCTTCAGCACCCCAATTACCTTTAAATGCTTTTCTAAATCCATTTTCTAAAATACGTTCTTTGAAATATTCTAAATAGTTATTTTCTATTAAACTAATAAAATCATTTTGGTAAATTCCTTTTTTGTAATAATATTCTTTATCTATTTTTTGAAAAATATGCTTTTGTTGTAATGTGTAATATTCTTTAAATAAATCGTAAATAAGTGTTCCAGTCAATTCAACTCTTTTAAATTTAAAACTATCACGATCTGTCGATTTTTTATCATTTTTATAAACTTGTAGCAACTCTTTTACCATATGTCCTAAAAAGAATGCTTTTTCAATGAATTTATTTTCTCCAATATGTGGTAATAAATAATCCAATAATATTTCTAAAATGTGTGCTAATGTTTTGCCTTTTGTTAGTGTTGCCAAATATTTTAGTGCTACTTCTTGATTGAAAATATTACCAGCATCATGAATAGATGGAATAAATAATGGCATATAATTTTCATATTTTTCTAAATCTAATAAACATGTTTTTATAATTTCTTTATCACTTAATATACCGAGCGCTCTCATCAATATAAATAATGGAACTGGTTTACGAATATTTGGAACATTTACTAAAATTTGATTGTTACTATATTTAGTGTCTGGACGCAATATTCTAATACTAAGAGTTCGTATTGGTTTAGAAGCATCTTCTGAAACAGAGCGTATTTCTGCTGAGTGACTATATAATTCATTAAAATCGGATTTAACATAAAGCATATTGTCAGCAAATTTTTCTTGACACACTAGAACTTTCTCTTTTCCGTCAATAATAAAATATCCACCGCGATCATTTCTACATTCACCCATATTAAATTTTACTAGCGGATCTAAATTGTTTAATATACATAAATCGGAATTTAACATAATTGGGAATTTTCCTAAATAAATTTTTTCTAATAATGATTTTGTTTCAGTATATTGTCCGTCACTATTCATAATTTTATAAACCACTTCAACATCAACGTGAAGAGTTATAGCATAAGTCATATTTCTTAAACGAGCTTCATTAGGAAACATATAATGCTCTCTGTTTGTATCATATATTATCGGTTTTCCAAAATAAAGTCGTTTTCCATCAACACCTCCTATGTGTATTTCTGCTCTATAATTATATTCTTTTGTTGTTTCGTCTTGCTCTTTTATTATCAATATTGGATTTTTTTCTTTAAAAATATTATAAATTTTATTATTAAAAAAATCATTGAAAGATTCTAAATGATGTTTTACTAATATATTTGGATCATGACTAAAATATTTATCTATAATTAACCAAGCTAATTCTTCATGATTTATGAAACTATTTATTTTTTCGTCTATTAGTATATCAGGTGATTGTGTTTTACTTTTAGTAGTCATAGTAAATATTAGTATTAATTAATACTAATATTTTATATGTTAATAATTTATATGTTAATAATTTATATGTAATAATTATTACATTATATGTTTAATCATTAAATCATTAAAGGAGTTACAGAATATGTTATAATAATTAAACCTAAAATAACAAATAATAATAATAATGGTAATATTACTAAAAACCAAGAAACTTCTTTGTATCCTGCTTTACATAGTGAATTTAATATGAAAGTCCAAAATAATATATATATTGCTTTAAATACAAATAATAAAAATGTATTTGGAATTTCACATTCAAATGCTCCTAAACAATATCTTGTTGTATTACCAAAATTTTGTATGGCAATAATAATAAATATTAGTACTGATAAAAATAAATAAATAAAAGCCGGCGAGCATAAATTTTTAAAATCTACTATATATTTATTAATATATGCCATATTATAATTTATAGATATAAAAAAATATTATAAATAAAAATATTATAAATAAAAATATTATAAATAAAAATATTATAAATAAAAATATTATAAATAAAAATATTATAAATAAAAATATTATAAATAAAAATATTATAAATAAAAATATTATTTACTAAGGTTGTATTGTAGGATTTGGACTTAGTGGAGGTGTAGGTTCTCCTACATATTGATCCCATAAACCATTACCAGAATGTGTTACATTATTAATAGTATCAAATACTGATTGTATTGGAGATATTCCGCCTCCTTTCATATAATTTTTTCTAGAGCACCCTATTTGATATCTTTTTCTAAATTTATTATTTAATCTTAATTTTCTAGATTTATTTTTTCTCTTATTTTTTCTCTTATTTTTTCTTCTAGTTATTTTTCTATAGTTATTCATTATATATAGAAAAATATTAAAAATAGAAAAATAGAAAAATAGAAAAATAGAAAAATAGAAAAAATAGAAAAATAGAAAAATAGAAAAATAGAAAAATAGAAAAATAGAAAAATAGAAAAATAGAAAAATAGAAAAATAGAAAAATAGAAAAATAGAAAACTAGAAAAAATTATTTTTCTATATTTTCATACTTATAAATAGTATTATTCAATATCAACATGTGTAATCATATGTCTTCTACAACAACTCTTTTTTAATTGTAAAATATCCAACACTTCTCCTTCCGGTGTTTTATCCATAAACTCTTTGGTTAAATATACTACTTTATTAACTTCCATAGACTTATCAATTTTTCGTTTTTGAACTTCGCGCTGATAATATCTATATTTATTTGCTAATACTTTACCGCAAGTAAAACATTTTACAGGAATAATCATATTATATTATATATTATAAAATATTTATATACATTTATATTCAATTTTAAAAAATAATTGTTTTTAAATAGTTTCAAAAAGTTTCATATATTACTGCTCTATTTAGTTTTAAATTATCATAATTTGTAGTTTTTATATTAATTTGATAATAATTTAATAATAATATGCTTATTATTATTATTATTAATATAAAAATAATAGCAAGCACCAAATTTTTTGGCATTTATATATGTATTGATTTTTAATTTAATTTAATTTAATTTAATTTAAAAAAATTGATAAATAATTTTTATTAATTTATTTTAATATTTAATATATTATTTAAATATTATGGAACATCAAGATTGGAATTCTATTAAACTTAAAACGCAAGTAGTTAAAAATAAAATTACTATAAAAAAACCGCAAATCACTTTAAATAAAGTAACTCAAGTGGAAAAAATGATTGTTAAAGAACCTCTTGGAAAAATCATTGCGCAAGCAAGAGTAATTAATGGAAAAAATCAAAAAGAATTAGCATCTACTATTGGAATATCTCAATTAATTTTATCTCGATGGGAAGCAAATAAAGAATTACCTACTAATTCTCAAATCGCATTACTTGAGAAAACTCTTAAAGTGAAACTTCCAAGATGTCAAAAAATATATGTTGACGAAAATTGATTAATTTAAAAATTGAATAATTAAAATTGAAATGATTTTTTTATAATTTATTGTATTATTAATAACTTATAAATAATGAATTCTACTAATACTATTACTATTACTGATACTACTAGCGCCAGTGTTAATATTGATGTTAATATTGATATTAATACTAGTGCCAATGTTAATGTTACTACTACCAATTCTGACATAGGTTTTTATATTAATATTACTAAGAATTCTAATAGTAATAAATTGAGACATAACTTTAAACCAAACATTCGCTCAAATAAAAGACGTTTGGAAAAATCATCTCCAACAAACGTTGATAACTTTGAACAAGTAAAAATGTATGAACGATGGACAAGTGATATATAGTGTTTTATAGTGCTCATGTATTAGTTTAATGTGTAAAATGTAAAATGTAAAATACCTTAGTTGATTTATTTCATGATTTATTATTTTTTTATGTGTCTTTTTGGAGATATGGCAATATATATATTTTTTTTTTATAAAATACTTTTAAATATATATATATAATATATGTCTTTTAAAGGAGGCGCCATAGATTTTAAAGATGATGTTGTATCAAAATCAAAAGATGTAATACAAGAAATTTTAACTGATGAAGATACAAGCATAAAACTTTTAACCCAAAATCCAGTTACACCAGCATATTTATTTACTATAACATTTAATAATGATAAATTTAGTAAATATTTTAAGAAATTACCTGGTAGTAATATTCCAAGTGTATTACTCTTAAAACTAATGGCATATGAATTTACATCATATTCTTCAAGAACGCACACAATAAATAACGATGAATTCACATTTGAGGCTATTCAACACTTAAATCTTAGTACTTATGATAATATTTTTCCAATATGTCCGTCGTTTATTTATAGTGAAAGAATATCTTATCCGGGGGGAAAGTATACATTGACTGGGGCTTGTATTTTTGACTTGTTAAACAAATTTGGTTTGTATTCAAATATTACACAAACTATGGTAACAAAATTAAAGGAACTTTTGTTACATACTCATAAAATTGATTATAGAGGTACAATTCCTATAGAAAATGTGTCACAACACATTATTATTATGGAATATTATAGTTGTATAACTTTAAAAAACTTTATAGAAGATACATATTCTCGCAAAATTTCAATTTTAAGTAATTATTACATATATGGAATAGAATTACCTCCTATGAGTTTAGAAGAATTTGGTTGTATTTTAACTTTATTTGTTTCATCATTAATGCTTGTAAGAGGTTTTATTCATGGAGACTTACATAAAAATAATATATTACTTTGTGTAGATGATAAACAAAATATTAACCCTGTAGTAATTGATTTTGGTAGAACAAGTAGAATTAATTTTGAAAATAAATTTGATACTAGTATAATACCATTAATAAATATTATTGGTGCTAAGGAAGTCAAAGATAAAAAAGTAAAAATTTTGAATTCTCTTATTACTGCTATATATTATAAAACCGAACAAATACGTATTGATGAGATGTGGAGACAGAGACTTATGACTACATCAAGAGCAAAGCAATCAAGTGAATCACGAGAAATATATATAATTAATGCTATAGAAAGACATATTAAAAATTTATTATTTTTAGGATCATATGTAGAAGCAGCAATAGTATCTTCTATGTGTTGCTTACCTTCCTTTAATACTAGTGTTTTTTATTTTTATATAGAAGCACTTATTAAAAATGAAATAAGTAGTTATAGAAGTATGTATTATTGTAAGAGTAAAAAACCAGAGGAACAAAAATTAGTTTGGAATAGTTATGATGTATTATTAAAAAGGTTATTAGAGGCGAGAGAAGTGAAAACACAATCATTGGTAGAAGCAATAGCACCGCCAATAATTCCTGAAGTATTAGCACCGCCAATAATTCCTGAAGTAATAGCACCGCCAATAATTCATGAAGTATTAGCACCTCCACTATTACACTCAAGTAGTAAACATTATTTACCATTAGAAACATCACAAGAGTCAATGGTAACAACTCCTCCTGCATGGGAGGCAGTTTATGCCGCAACTTTGGCGTTAAATAGGGCGGCGCTAGGAGCAAGGCAACTGATTACGAACGCGCTTCAAAAAGCAACAAGAAAAGAAAATGTAGTAAATGTGCTGGCAGGGCGACAAAATAAATTACATAAAAGAAGAACAACGAGAACACAGAGAAAAAGAACAAGAAGAACAAGAAGACAAAAATAGAGTTCATAAAAAATATAAGTAATTAAAATTATACTAATTATTTACATTTTTATTTTTATTTTTATTTTTATTGTTTTTTTTTGTTGCTATGTTTACGAGTAAATCTTCTATTTGTATTATATTTAATATATTTATTATGTTTATTATGTTTATTATATTTTTTTGACTTTTTGTATTTTTTACGCAATGTTTTTTTGCCTTGTCCTAATTTTTTTTCTTTTTCAAGTTTTATTAATTCTTCTAATTGTTTAAATATTACATCAGTTAAATCAAATGGACTACCATCACTTGTTTTTGTAATATTAAATGGCATTGCTAAGTTAATTTCAACGATTCCGGGCAAAAAATCTGTCTCATTTTTATCTGAATATAAATCATCATCGTCAGTAAATTTATCTAAAGCATCTAAAAGATGCTTTTCTAAATTGTTTTGAGATAATGTTCTATGTTTTTTTTGTAATTCATCAATTTTAGTACTATCTCTTTCATAAAATTTTGTATATGCGTCCTTAAAAGTTTTTATTTTAAATATTTTATTATTATATGTGTATGTATAATAACTGAATGTAGATGTTGTTAATATAATACCTTTAAACTCATCAAAACTTGAAACAACGTTTTGATAGTCAATTTTAGAACTTGTATTATGATTTATACAATCATTATAATAATCATAATCTATATTATTTTGTTCAAGTGAAATATCTTTCTTAGTAACTGCATTAGAAAAAGATACAGCCAAAGAAGCAACTTCATCTTCCACATTAAAATAATTACCATCAATTACTAATGGTTCTCGTTGTTTTTCTCCTTCATAACCATCATTATAGATGACTAAAGGTTTTTGTTTGATGCTCAATGTTGGTTCATATTCCTTTTTTTTATTCCATTTTGTTAAAAATGAAGTTCTATAATGTTTACGCGCATTTACTAAATCACCTTCCCCTAAGCACGAACTTATATAAATTTTAATAGCACAATTGGGTCCATAGTATTTTATATTGTGCCTTTGAATTAATACTAATGCTTCGCTCAGCAAAATAGGTCCGCATTTATTAATTGCTATTTTTGGTTCTTCTAATTGTGTTTTACTATAATCTTTATCATATAATTGTGCCTTATAATAGTCACTATAATTTTTAGTACAATCATAAGGTTCAGATTTAACCATTGGAACTATTGAACTACATTCACAATTTTTTGTGCTTCTTGCATCAATACTATAAATAACCTCTTTTGCTCTTAAACTATTTTTATTTGGAATACAATGAATTAATCCACTATAAAATTGTGCCTTTTCGTTATGGTCTGGTG
>Ga0208951_1001087_pt1 | contig 12212 bp, 7 predicted proteins | sample GreLakmeMI27MSRF_FD_187702 | JGI IMG/M metagenome (GOLD analysis project Ga0208951, IMG submission 187702) | Freshwater lentic microbial communities from great Laurentian Lakes, MI, USA - Great Lakes metaG MI27MSRF (SPAdes) | ecosystem: Environmental > Aquatic > Freshwater > Lake | place: Great... | reverse complement strand
AAAAATAATCTATGTTTATAAATTTATAAAATTTATAATCTAAATAAGTTATAATATTGTTAACAATTAATGTATTATTTTCCATAGTCAGTATTTTAGGATAGAATTTATATATAATATTTTTCAATTGAATACTAGAAGGAGGATTTATTCTTAAACAATATGATAATTTAGATAATTCTGTAAATTTTTTCTCTTCTTGTAAAGTATTTATAAAAATAAAGGGTATAAATTTATGAAGTTTATTTTTTTTTAATAGTTTTACCAAGTTATTAAAATAACCCTTATCATTATATAAATAATAATTTATGTTATCTATTAGTAATGCGTTATTTTGAACATTATTAAAAAACATAGAATATACATCTTTATTATCGGTTATATTTATTAGCTCCTCTAAAGTTAATGTGTTATTATTACAGTCAATATAGCAAACATTATATTTCAATGAATGTAATATGTTTTTTATAATTGTTGTTTTTCCTATTCCTGTTTCACCATAAACATATAAATATTTTAAGGAATTAGTTTTTTCCAGATTATTAATGTATTTTTTAACATTATTAGTAATATAATTTGTATCATCGGAATTATAATAATTTATAGTGTCCATCTAATATTTTTATTAGCATTATTTTTATGTGATTTTTTTATTAAATGACTTAAATTATATTTCTTTATAATATCAAGAATTTCACTTTTCTTAGTGCAATAAAAAAAGAAAAAATCTACTAGATTATAAAAGACAACATTTTTATATATAAATTTTTTATAGTAGTTTGTGTTGTTAGTATTTGTTATGTAAAGAGTAAGAACAACTTTGCTAAAATATAGTAAATCGTTAGTTAATAAATAATAATAATAACTAAAATTATTAAAATTATTAAAATTATTAGTGTGAATAATATAAAAACGATAGTTATAATATTTATTCAAATAATATTTATTCAATAAATACTTGATATTAGGTGCTATTTGTTCCCATATTAAATTTAATATATCATTAGGTATTAAATTTAATAGTCCCCCGTTCATTATATATACATACATAACATTTTTATACATAAAAATGAATTGTTAATAGTCTCTCAGTCTTAAATAACCACTTGAATCACAATAAATTTCGAATTTATTATATATAAAATTTCCTGACATTGTTTCACCTACTATATTTATATTTGATATTTCTGTAATGTAAAGTTTTGGCGTCGCAATAGCATTACTAGTGTTATTTGTATCAGAAGTATTATTTATTATAGTAATACTGTACGATGGATCGGTTGTATTAATACCTATTCTATTATATGAGGTATCAATACATATTAAATTACTACTATCAATAATAGTGTTACTATTAACATCAATTGAAGAAAATGTTCCTATTAAAGTATTTATAGAACTAGTCATAATTTAAATATAATCATATTATTTTTATATTATAAAAATTGCTATAATTATAAAAATGAAAAAATAGAGCTTATTTGATATAGAAGATAATTTTATTTGATATATATGAAAAATCTATTTTTTCACCTAGTATTCCATATTTATTAGACACATTAGTAAATGAAGTATCAAGTATTACTAATCTTGTATTAACATCCACCAGCGATGTGTCTACAAGAGTAAATGAACTAGTTACTTGAGCAAACGAAGTATCTACAAGAGCAAACTTACTAGATACTTGAACAAACGAAGTATCTACAAGAGCAAACTTACTAGATACTTGAGCAAACGAAGTATCTACAAGAGCAAACGAAGTATCTACAAGAGCAAACTTACTAGCTACTTGAGCAAACGAAGCATCCACTTGAGCAAATGAACTATCTACAAGAGCAAACTTACTAGCTACTTGAGCAAACGAACTATCTACTTGAGCAAATGAACTATCTACAAGAGCAAACTTACTAGCTACTTGAGCAAACGAAGTATCTACAAGAGCAAACTTACTAGCTACTTGAGCAAAGGAAGTATCTACAAGAGCAAACTTACTAGCTACTTGAGCAAACGAACTATCTACAAGAGCAAACGAAGTATCTACAAGAGCAAACTTACTAGCTACTTGAGCAAACGAAGTATCTACAAGAGCAAACGAAGTATCTACAAGAGCAAACGAAGTATCTACAAGAGCAAACTTAGTAGCTACTTGAACAAATGAACTATCTACAAGAGCAAACTTACTAGTTACTTGCCCGAACGAAGTATCTACTTGCCCGAACGAAGTATCTACTTGAGCAAATTTACTAGCTACTTGCCCGAACGAAGTATCTACAAGAGTAAATTTACTAGTTACTTGCCCGAACGAAGTATCTACTTGCCCGAACGAAGTATCTACTTGAGCAAATTTACTAGCTACTTGCCCGAACGAAGTAGTTACTTGAACAAACGAAGTATCTACATTTCCAAATTTAATATAAACATTCGCAAATGAAGTATCTACTTGAGCAAATGTACTATAAACATTCGCAAATGAAGTATCTACTTGAGCAAATGTACTATAAACATTCGCAAATGAAGAATCTACATTTCCAAATTTAGTATAAACTTGAGAAAACGAAGTATCTACAGTTCCAAATTTAGTATAAACTTGAGAAAATGAAGTATCTACATTTCCAAATTTAGTATAAACATTTGAAAATGAAGTATCTACATTTCCAAATTTAGTATATACATTAGCAAATGAAGTATCTACATTTCCAAATTTAGTATAAACATTATTAAACGAAGTATCTAGATACAACTTTGTATAAACATTGTCAAATGAAGTATCTAGATACAACTTTGTATATACATTGTTAATAGAAGCATCTATTTTATTTTTAAAATTAATAAAAGCAGCTCCTCCTATATTTGTACTTATATCAATTGAATTGACATACATATTATATATGAAAGCATTCGCCCATTTAATAGTATTAGTTCCTAAATTGCGATTATTATCATTATCTGGAACAATATTACTAGAAACAAATGTTAAATCTGTGCTGCCACCACCACCACCACCAATTATTATTACAGGACTGCTTTCCGTTATGGCAAAAGGAAGTATTGATATATTATTTTCAACACTTATATCATTATTTGTATTAGTAGTACCATTTATGTGTGCGCTCATAATATTAATAATATTATAACATATAATAATTTTATTAATATAATTTTATTAATTACTTAAAACCATGCTTTTTGTTCTAGTGTTTTATTTGTTTTATTTGAATATATAGGATGTTGCATTGGTCTATGCATCGTGCTTGCGTCTTCTTTATATTTTAAATAAGCAACCGCCTCATTAAATATGCTAACCACGCAATAATTTAAAACAAAGGTGTTTAATTCTACTATTTGTTGTGAAATATTTGTTTCTAAATTTTTAGAATGTTGTAAGTACATTGCTCTCATAACAGTAACTATTTGATCCTCTGGTTGATTATCTACTAATATCCGCGACTGCGATTTATCATATACCCCTTTACGAATACCATTTTGTATTATTTGAATATTTTGTTTTGAAAAATAAGCATCAGACAGTCTAGAGCGCTCAAAATTTCCAGTTAATACATTTTGATAATTTGTATTGGTGTTTATTGGTATTTTATCCATCATTGAAAATTTAGCAGAAATATTAGGACCCGTTATGTTTATTTTTCCATTTGACATTTATTGTATATATAATAATTAAAATATATTAAATTGTTTAATTTTACATTAAATTAAAAATAAAATAAAAATTAGAATTTAATTTTCTAACATTAGATTATTTTATTAATATATTTATAATATAATCTAATGTTAGGAAATTATAATAAAACAGTTTTAGTGGTTGCTAGTGTTTTATTAATATTAGGATTAGTTATTATAGGATTTTTCATTACTTCAGCTCAAAAAAATTCTACTTATCCACCTGTTATTGGCGATTGTCCAGATTATTGGGACGTAGGTTATAATACTACTAATAAAAAAATATGTACAAATAGAAGATCTATAAATTCAGGCCGAGCATCTAATGATTGTCGCACTTATCCAGTTGCTTCATTTAGCGTAGCTGGAACTAGTGATAATGATATAATTTGCGAAAAAAATAAATGGGCAAAACGTTGTAATATTCATTGGGATGGTATAACAAATAATTCCCAAGCATGTCTTAGAACAACAATTCGATAATATTTAGAAAATTTAAATATAATGAACATTTTTTAATATAAAATTTTTATTATATTATTTTTATAAAGTATTATGTCAAATAATATATTTACTGGTGCTTCTGCTTCAACAAATGAAAGTAATTATAACATTCTTGAGAATAATATTGTATGTATTGACTTAGAGCAAGGATTTATTGGTGTTCATAAATCAAATCCTATTCACGAAATAGATGTTAGTGGAAGAATTAATTGTAATGTTTTAAGAATCGGAACCAATGTTTTTAATACAGGAGATATTATTGACTTCAATGAATTACAAGACAGCATAATTCCTGAAATCACCGATACTTATAGTTTAGGTTCTGACAATAAAATGTGGAGCAATGCTTATATATACGACGCAAGTATTAGCATTATTGATGTAAGTAATAGTTTATATCCATTAACAAATAACACTGTAAGTTTGGGTGCTTCTAATAAAGTATGGGGCAACGCATATTTACAGGATTTAAGTGTCGTTTCTATTGATGTAAGTAATAGTTTAAATCCTTTAATAAATAACAGGGGAAGTTTAGGCAACTCCAATAAAATCTGGAACAGCGCATATATAAACGATCTAAGTGTTTCTACTCTTGATATTAGTTCTGATTTAAATCCTTTTTATAACAATTTAAGTTTAGGTGCTCCTACTAAGTTATGGCGCAACGCATTTATAAGAGATTTAAGTGTAAGTTCTATTGATGTAAGCGTTAATTTTGGCCCATTAATAAACAATAGCTTAAGTTTAGGTGCTCCTACTAAGTTATGGAGCAACGCATACATACGCAACATAAGCGCTTCTAATATTGAGTTAAGCGGAAACATTGTTCCGGTTTTTAATCTTAGCGGAAGTTTGGGTGCTCCTAATAAGTTATGGCGCAATGCTTACATAAGAGATATAAGTGTTGCTGCTATTGATGTAAGTGTTAATATTGTTCCATTTACAAATAATAGTGGAAGTTTGGGTGCTCCTAATAAAATATGGCGCAATGCTTATATAAGCGATTTAAGTGTTGCTGCTATCGATGTAAGTGGAAACATTGGTCCATTGTTTAATCTTAGTGGAAGTTTAGGTGGTCCTACTAAGTTATGGGGGAACGCTTACATAAGAGATATAAGTGTGAGTTTTATTGATGTAAGTGCTAACGTTGGTCCATTGACAAATAATAGCGGAAGTTTAGGTGCTCCTACTAAGTTATGGCGCAATGCTTATTTAAGTGATTTAAGTACGAGTGTTATTGATGTAAGTGTAAATATTGGTCCATTATTTAATCTTAGCGGAAGTTTAGGTGGTCCTAGTAAGTTATGGGGGAATGCTTACATAAGAGATTTAAGTACTAGCACAATTGATGTAAGCAGTAACGTTGGTCCATTATTAAATAATGGGGGAAGTTTAGGTGGTTCTAGTAAAATTTGGGGCAATGCTTTTATAAGAGATATCAGCGTAAGCAATACTATTTCTATAAGTGGAAACATATTACCTGTTATTGACACTAGTTGTAATTTGGGTTCTTTGGCAAATAGGTGGAAAAATATATTTAGCGATGACTTAAGCATTAATAAAATAAATGGAGTACCTTATAGTATATCTGGTGGTGGCGGATCTTCTGTTAATCTTTCAAACGTAAATAGTGATATTATTCCTTCTACAAACAACACATACAATTTGGGATCTTCTAGTATATATTGGAAAAACGCATATATAAGCGATTTGAGCTTTTCAACAAGAAGTATAAGTGGAAACTTAATATTTAATATATGTGGCGGAAATATAACAAATTTATCTAAAATAAGTCCTGATGTAAGTAATAACATAATAACCACAACACATAGAATATATCAGGAAATTAGCGGAGACATTAGTTGGGGCGCACTTAATGGATATTATGGATTAGCAAAAGATGCTTATCCAGCATTAAATCCTTATTCAAGTGGAGTAAAAGCGGTTCAAACTTGGACTACAAGAACAACACCAGGACCTGTTGGCCAGTGGAGAACTATTGTTTGGTCTCCACAACTTAGAATATTTGTTGCTGTTTCTTCTTATCTAACACCACACGCAATGACTTCACCAGATGGAATAACATGGACGGGAAGGTCGGGCTACGGTAGTATGCAAGATGTTTGTTGGTCGGCAGAACTTGGAATATTTGTTGCTGTAGGAAGTTATGGACTAGCTACTTCCACCAATGGAATATCTTGGAAACAGACAACAATAGAAAGTGGTTTTAGTGGTAGTTGGCATCGTATTTGTTGGTCTGGGGAACTAAGAATATTTGTTACATTAACTTCTAATTCCGGAACAAGCAAAATAGCAACTTCTTCAAACGGATCAACATGGATTGTAAGATTAATAACTACTCAGGATTGGAGCGCTGTTTGTTGGTCACCGGAACTAAGAATTTTTGTTGCTTTTGCCCTTAGCGCTGTGGGGACTTCTTTCGACGGAATAAATTGGATTTTTTTTTCATCAGGAATAAGTAGATATTGGGCAAATGCTTGTTGGTCTAAAGAAGTTGGAATATTTGTTGTTGTAGCTAATAATGGAATAATGACTTCACCTAATGGAATAAATTGGACTTCAAGATTAGTTCCACAAGCTAATGATTGGAAATATGTTTGTTGGTCTAAAGAACTTGGAATATTTCTTGCTGTATCGTATAATGGAAGTAATAGAGTAATGACTTCACCTGATGGAATAAATTGGATTGTACGATCAGGAGTAACATATGTATGGGGCTCTGTTTGTTGGTCTCCCGAACTAGGAATTTTTGCTGCTGTGTCTGAGGATAATAAAGGAATGACTTCATCCTTAAAAGGTCGTCCCCCAACCAGTTATAATGTGTTTGATAGCACTTTTAATAGTATTGATGAAGCAGGTGCTTGGACTTTTTTAAATTTAAACGCAATAACTCTTAGAGCAAACGGATCAACAGTAAGTTCTGATGATCGTTTAAAGCATAACGAAATTATTATAAATAATGGATTAACTGTAATAAACCAACTATGCCCAAAGTTTTATCAAAAAACCCAAGTCTTGTTAGATGCGCATTATAATGGCGATTTAAGTGGATACATATGGAATTATGAAGCAGGAGTAATTGCGCAAGAACTTTTACAAATAAGCGATATAAGTTTTGTAGTTAGTGGAGGAGATATTTATGATTCAAGTAATATTTTATTAAAACAAGAACCATATAATGTAAATTATAATTCTTTATTTACATATGGATTGGCTGCTATTAAAGAATTACATAAAATATTTAAAACCCAAGAAACAACTATTTCAAATCAAAAATCAATTATAAATAGTTTAATATTAAGAACAGAAGCATTAGAAAATAAACCATGATACTAAATCGAACAATATAAGTATTTTTTAATAGTATTTTTAAAAGTATTTTTTAATAATATTTTTTAATAGTATTTTTTAATAGTATTTTTTAATAGTATTTTTTAATATAAATATTTTTTAATATAAATATTTTTTAATATAAATATTTTTTAATATAAATATTTTTTAATATAAATATTTATTTTATATTATATTATTTCTATAGAGTATTATGTCAAGCAATACAGTTACTGGTATGGCGGCGATAACAGATAATAGTTATAATATATCTGATAACAACCTTGTTTGTATTGATCTTGAACAAGGATTTATTGGTGTTAATAACTCTGCTCCTGCTTATCAAATAGATGTTAGTGGTGTAATTAATTGTACAGCATTGAGAGTGAGCGGAGAGTTATTTAATGCTGCTTTTAATATAGACTTTTCTAATTTTATATTGAATATAATTCCACAAACTAGTAATGCTTATAGTTTAGGTTCTAACACTATAGTATGGAGTAATGCTTATATATATGATGTAAGCACAATATCGATTGATGTAAGTTCTAATGTAAATCCATTAACAAACAATAGTGGAAGTTTGGGTGCTTCTACTAAGTTATGGCGCAACGCATATTTAAGGGATGTAAGTGTTAGTTATCTTGATGTAAGTAATAGTTTAAATCCGTTAATAAATAATAGTGGAAGTTTAGGCAACTCAAATAAAGTCTGGAGCAACGCATATATAAGTAATTTGAAGGTAGGTTCTATTGATGTTAGTTCTAATTTAAACCCTTTTTTAGACAATTTAAGTTTAGGTGCTCCCAATAATATATGGCGCAACGCATATTTAAAAGATTTAAGTGTAAGTTCTATTGATGTAAGCGGTAATATTGGTCCATTAATAAATAATAGTGGAAGTTTAGGTGCTCCTACTAAGTTATGGAGCAACGCTTATATAAGCGATTTAAGTGTTATTAACATTGATGTATGCGAAAACATTGTTCCGTTATTTAATATTAGTGGAAGTTTAGGAGCTCCTAATAAGTTATGGCGCAATGCTTATTTAAACGATTTAAGTACGAGTTTTATTGATGTAAGTGTTAATCTTGGTCCATTGACAAATAATAGTGGAAGTTTAGGTGCTCCTAATAAGTTATGGCGCAATGCTTATTTAAACGATTTAAGTGTTGCTAATATTGATGTAAGTGGAAATATTATTCCATTATTAACTCTTAGTGGAAGTTTAGGTGCTCCTAGTAAATTATGGCGCAACGCATATTTAAATGATATAAGTGGTTCTAGCATTGATGTAAGTACAAACATTGGACCATTGTTTAATCTTAGCGCAAGTTTAGGTGCTCCTACTAAGTTATGGCGCAATGCTTATTTAAGTGATTTAAGTGTTGCTGTTATTGATGTAAGCACAAACATTTGTCCATTGTTAAATCTTAGTGGAAGTTTAGGTGGTCCTAGTAAGTTATGGGGCAACGCTTTTATAAGAGATGTAAGTGCTAGCACAATTGATGTAAGCACTAACGTTGGTCCATTATTAACTAATAGTGGAAGTTTAGGTGGTCCTAGCAAAATTTGGGGCAATGCTTACATAAGAGATATAAGTGTAAGCAATGCTATTTCTATAAGTGGAGACATAATACCTGTGCTTAATGTTAATTCTAATTTAGGTTCTTCGGCAAATAGATGGAAAACTATATTTACAGATGATTTAAGCATTAATAAAATAAACGGAACAACTTATACAGCACAAGCACCTATAGTTATTTCAAGTGTAACTAGTGATATTATTCCTTCTACAAACAACACTTTCAATTTGGGGTCTTCTAGTAACTATTGGAAAAACGCATATATACGCGATTTGAGTTTTTCAAATCCTATAAGTATAAGTGGAAACTTAATATTTAATATATGTGGCGGAAATATAACAAATTTATCTAAAATAAGTGCTGATGTAAGTAATAACATAATAACCACAACACATAGAATATATCAGGAAATTAGCGGAGACATTAGTTGGGGCGCAGTTAATGGATATTATGGATTAGCAAAAGATGCTTATCCAGCAATCACTTGTCCTGAATTAGCACAACCTCTTATAACAACAGCAGAAATTGCTGTTAATACATGGACTGGAAGAACATCATCAAATGAAACCGATCAATGGTATAATCAATGGTATGGTATTTGTTGGTCGTCAGAACTAAGGTTATTTGTTGCTGTAGCTTTTGAAGGAACAAATAAAGTAATGACTTCGCCAAACGGAATAAATTGGACCGGTAGAGTATCATCAAATGAAACCAGCTATTGGACTAGTGTATGTTGGTCTCCAGAACGTTCATTATTTGTTGCTGTAGCCCGCGAGGGTACAACTAGAGTTATGACTTCTCCAGATGGAACAACATGGACTGGAAGAACATCATCCACCAATGATTGGTATGAAGTATGTTGGTCTCCACAAAGACTGTTATTTGTTGCTGTATCTGCTACTGGAACAAATAGAGTAATGACTTCGCCAGATGGAACAACTTGGACTGGACGAACATCATCAAATGAAACCAATGGCTGGTATGGTATTTGTTGGTCTCCAGAACTAGGATTATTTGTTGCTGTAGCAGCTGGTGGAACAAATAGAGTAATGACTTCGCCAGATGGAATAACTTGGACCGGAAGAGTATCATCAACTGAAGGCATTGCTTGGACGAGTGTATCTTGGTCTAAAGAACTAGGACTTTTTGCTGCTGTGGGTTATAGCGATGGTTTCCTAATGACTTCTCCGGACGGAACAACTTGGAGCAATGTATTTACTCCATTTCATTGTAATTGGCGTAGTATTTGTTGGTCTTCAGAACTTTCAGTATTTGTTGCTGTTGCTTCCTCATCTCCTGGTGGAACCAATATATTAATGACTTCCAATAATGGAATAAATTGGAGTGGACGAACATCATCAAATGATGGCAATCAATGGGTTCGTGTATGTTGGTCTAGAGAACTTGGAATATTTGCTTCTGTAGCTTATGGTGGAACAAACAGAGTAATGACTTCTAAAAAAATAGTCTTATGGACACCAATAGTATCATCAAATGAAACCAATAATTGGCGTAGTATTTGTTGGTCTCCAGAACTTACATTATTTGTTGCTGTAGCTTATGGTGGAACTAATAGAGTAATGACTTCCCCAGATGGAATAACTTGGACTGGACGAACATCATCAAATGAAACCAATACTTGGATCAGTGTATGTTGGTCTCCAGAACTAGGAATATTTGCTGCTGTTGCTGATGCTGGAAGTAATAGAGTAATGACTTCCAATAATGGAACAACTTGGACTGGACGAACATCATCAAATGAAACGAATGTTTGGAAAAGTATATGTTGGTCTAAAGAACTAGGATTATTTGCTGCTGTAGCTGATGCTGGATCAAATAGAGTAATGACTTCACGTAATGGAACAACTTGGACTGGGAGAACATCAGCAAATGAAGCTAATGGTTGGTTGAGTGTATGTTGGTCTAAAGAACTAGGGCTATTTGCTGCTGTAGCTAATACTGGAACAAATAGAGTAATGACTTCGCCAAATGGAATAAATTGGACCGCAAGATTATCAGCAAATGAAACCAATAATTGGAATAGTATATGTTGGTCTAAAGAACTAGGACTATTTGCTGCTGTAGCTGATGCTGGATCAAATAGAGTAATGACTTCACGTAATGGAACAACTTGGACTGGACGAACATCAGCAAATGAAACCAATAATTGGAATGCTATTTGTTGGTCTCCAGAACTAGGATTATTTGTTGCTGTAGCTTATGGTGGAACAAATAGTTATGGTGGAACAAATAGAGTAATGTTTTCGCCAAACGGAATAAATTGGACTGGGAGATTATCAGCAAATGAAACCAATAATTGGAATGCTATTTGTTGGTCTAAAGAACTAGGACTAGTTGCTGCTGTAGCTGATGCTGGATCAAATAGAGTAATGATTTCTTCCTTAAAAGGTCGTCCCCCAACAAGTTATAACTTATTTGATAGTTCTTTTAATAGCATCGATGAAACTGGTGCTTGGAATTTTTCAAATTTAAACGCAATAACTCTTAGGGCAAACGGATCTACAGTAAGTTCTGATGATCGTTTAAAGCATAACGAAATTAACATTAGCAATGGACTAACGGTAATAGACCAACTTTGTCCAAAGTTTTATCAAAAAACCCAAGTCTTGTTAGATGCTAGTTATAATGGTGATTTAAGTGGATACATATGGAATTATGAAGCAGGCATAATTGCGCAAGAACTTTTACAAATAAATGATCTAAGTTTTGTAGTTAGTGGAGGAGATATTTATGATGCTCACTATAATATACAAGAAAAACCATATAATGTAAATTATAATTCTTTATTTACATATGGATTGGTTGCTATTAAAGAATTACATCAAAAAGTTAAAACGCAAAGATTAACTATTATAGATGAAGAATCAAGTATAAATAATTTAATGTCAAGAATAGAAGCATTAGAAAATAAACCATAATTTAAATAAACTAATCAATAATTTTTACTAGTTTTTAATAGTTTTACTAGTTTTTAATATAATAAGTATTTTTAATATAATAAGTATTTTTAATATAATAAGTATTTTTAATATAATAAGTATTTTTAATAGTTTTAATAGTTTTACTAGTTTT